>Ga0209515_10001779_pt1 | contig 34891 bp, 33 predicted proteins | sample Subgroupgradi54m_FD_187454 | JGI IMG/M metagenome (GOLD analysis project Ga0209515, IMG submission 187454) | Subsurface groundwater microbial communities from S. Glens Falls, New York, USA - GMW60B uncontaminated upgradient, 5.4 m (SPAdes)... ... | reverse complement strand
GCTCCTTTCTAGTAGGGTACCGTCAAGTCCGACGTAACGTCGGACCTTCTTCCCCTACCACAGTGGTTTACACTCGGTTAGAGCTTCTTCCCACACACGGCGTCGCGCGGTCAGGCTTTCGCCCATTGCCGACTATTCCTGATTGCTGCCTCCCGTAGGAGTGGGGCCCGTGTCTCAGTGCCCCTCTGGCTGGCCACCTTCTCAGGCCAGCTACCCGTCATAGGCTTGGTAGGCCGTTACCCCACCAACTACCTGATAGGCCGCAGGCTCATCCCTTGGCGAGCAGTTAAGCTCTTTACTCTTGCGAGCATATAGAGTATTATCACACCTTTCGGTGAGCTATTCTCTACCCAGGGGCAGATTCCTGCGTATTACTCAGCCGTCCGCCACTACCTTCTCACCTTACGGCGAAAAAGACGTTCGACTTGCATATCTCAGGCACGCCGCTAGCGTTCATCCTGAGCTAGGATCAAACTCTTAAAAAAATTTTTACCTAACCCGATCACTAACCTAAAACCAAATTCTCAAAGTGCTAAGAAAGAAAAAAAGCGTCAAAAAACTAATTTTGAAGCAAATAGTATTTTAAAAGAAAACATATAAGATGTCAACCGTTCGTTTTGTGCTGACATTAATAATGTATATTAAGAAGATAAAGGATGAGTGCTTTTTGAGCGTGCATTCGGTTTTCTGCCTGTTGAATTATTACTGATTGCGGACTATCGATAACTGCCGCTTCTACTTCATTTCCTCTGTAGGCAGGCATATCATGCATAAAGATTGCATTTTTTTTGGCAAGACTCATGAGTTTGGTTGTAATTTGATAGTTCTTAAATATTTTAAGTCTTTGTTTTTTTTCCGCCTCGTCGCCCATACTTATCCATGTATCTGTATAAACCACATCTGCATTGGCAACAGCTTTTGGCGGATCATAAGTTTCAAAAATTTTTGCTTTGTTTTTTTTTGCAAATCCTTGGGCTTTACTAACTATTTCTCCCCTCATCACAAACCCTTTTGGCGAGGCGACTGAAAAATTTATGCCCAACATTCCTGATGCAAGAGCCAAAGAATGAGTAACATTATTTTCGCCATCTCCAATAAAACAGAGATTTAATCCCTTGAATTTCTTTTTTATTTCAAATATAGTCAAAAGATCGGCAAGTATTTGACAGGGATGTTCCAAATCAGACAAGCCATTAATAACCGGAACAGAAGAATATTTTGCAAGCTCAACAACGCTCTCATGTTTAAAAGTTCTTGCCATTATAACATCTGCCATTGAGGAGATAACTCTTGATACATCAAAGATCGATTCGCGTACGCCCAGGCCAATTTCTGCAGGGCCAAGATAAATTCCGTGTCCACCAAGCTGTGTCATTCCTATTTCAAATGAAACTCTTGTTCTTAGACTTGGTTTTTCAAAAATCATCACCAGGGTTTTGTTTTTAAGCACAAGTTTGTTACCTTTCCCCTTTTTAATTTCTTTTTTTAAAACCAGGGCGGTTTTTAGAATTTGAAGAATGTCTTTTGAGGTGAGATCTGTAATTGAGATGAGGTGTTTTACGGGCATTTCCGAAGATTAAAACACATTCCGTTTTTAAATTCAAGCGGAAAACATTTTTTTGCTGTTGACAAAGGGCACGCCATTTTGTAAATTTAAATCCCAAAAGATGGGTAACCACAAATCCGCCGCAGGTATTAATGGTTCTTTCAAAGGTAAAGACATTATTTCACTTGATCAATTTACTCCCAAGGATCTGCAAAAATTATTTAGCTTAACAAAAAAGATAAAAAATAAACTTAAAAATTCTCAACCGCTAAAAGCTCTTGAGGGCAAACTTGTTACTCTAATTTTCTATGAACCCTCAAGCAGAACCTTCGCTTCATTCTCTGCTGCGGCTAAGCTTCTTGGAGGTCAAACGATTGAAATACAAGATCCTCAACATTTTTCATCTGTTTCAAAAGGAGAAACGCTGGCTGACACCGTACGCGTTTTTGAAGCATATTCACATGCAACCATTTTGCGGCATCCTGTAGTGGGCACTGCGCAAAAAGCAGCGGATTCATCTGTTGCACCCATAATTAATGCGGGTGATGGAGTTGGTGAACATCCAACCCAAGCGATGCTTGATCTTTTTACAATTTATGAAAAATTCGGAAAGCTTGATAATCTAAAAGGAGTGATGGCTGGAGATTTATTAAACGGCAGAACTATTCATTCTCTTATTCGAGGACTTGCTCTTTATAAAAAAAATATTTTATACCTTCTCTCGCCTTCAAAATTAAAATTGACGAGAGATGATTTCAATAATTTTTCAAAAAGAGGAATCAGATTAATTGAAATTGAGAGCGAAAAAGAAATGCCTAAAAACGCTAATTTTTGGTACTGGACAAGAGTTCAAAAAGAGAGATTTGAAAATATCGAAGAATATGATATGGTAAAGAATCATTTTATAGTTACCAACAAACTTCTTAATCAGCAGGGAAATAAGAATTTAATAGTCATGCACCCGCTTCCTCGAGTCGGTGAGATTTTGTATGAGGTTGATGATGATCCAAGAGCAGTCTATTTAACTTCACAAATAAGAAACGGGATGTATGTGAGAATGGCGCTTTTGGCCCTTGTTTTAGGCCGCGAAAAATATGTCTAAGATAATAAAACTTCCTGGTTTAATTGATCCACATGTTCATCTTCGTGATCCCGGCCAAACATACAAAGAAGATTTTTACACAGGAACTTCTGCCGCACTGGCAGGCGGCTATACAACAATTCTGGACATGCCAAACAACCTTGCTCCAGTAACAACTTTAGGAAGATTAGAAAACAAAATTAAAATAGCTAAAGAAAAAATATTATGTGATGTCGGCTTTCATTTCGGCTCTTTGGGCGATAATCTCGATGAATTTGAAAAAATTTCAGAAAAAGTTATTGGTTTGAAATTATATTTAAGCCAAACAACAGGAGGTTTTATCATTCCTAAAAAAAAGGCGGAAGCAGTTTTTAGAAGGTGGCCAAAAAATAAAGTTATTCTTGTTCATGCAGAAAATAAGATGTTAGATTACATAATTAAGCTTGTTAGCGTATTTAAAAACAAAGTATACATTTGTCATGTTGGGAGAAAAGATGAAATAATCAAAATCAGAAAAGCGAAAGACGATGGACTTGCTATAACTTTTGGAACTACACCTCACTATCTTTTTTTAACTAACAAAGATTTTAAAAAAAATGGCCCTTTTGCTTTTATGAAACCTCCTCTTGGTTCAAAAAAAGATCAGGATTTTTTATGGAAAAATATTAGGTTCGTGGATGTGATTGAATCGGATCATGCACCACATACTATTGAAGAAAAAGAATCAAATAGACCGCCGTTTGGCGTTCCCGGGTTGGAAACTACACTTCCATTGCTGTTGACTGCCGCAGCAAAAGGAAGAATCACAATTGAGCAGATTGTTGAGAAATGTTATGAAAATCCTGCGAAAATTTTTAACATAAAAACAAACGAGAAAACTCACAGCGAGGTTGATTTGAATCAGGAATACGTTATTGAAAACAAAAATTTAAAGACAAAATGCGGCTGGTCTCCTTTTGCCGGCTGGAAAGTCAAAGGAAAAGTAAAACGAGTATTTATTCGCGGAAAAAAAGTTTATGAGGGTGAAAAAGTTTTGCTTAAGCCAGGCTCCGGGAAGATTTTGCAACCTATTAAAGAGTCTTAAGCTTGCCTCTAAATTCTTCAATTGATTTATAACCCTTTTTATTCATATATGCGATTAGCTCTCTTTGAATTCTTGAGAAACACTCTGGCCCTTCTCTTAGATAAGTTGTTGCTATTTGCACCGCACTTGCGCCAGCCAGAATAAATTCAAAAGCATCAACTCCTGTAGTTACACCTCCCACACCAATAGTTTTAATTTTATCACCCAATAATTCATAAAATTTTCTAACGTTTGCCAGCGCCGTATATTTAGTGTATGCTCCACCTAATCCTCCGAATCCGCCTTTAGGTTTAATTACAGTTTGTTCTTTTTTGGGATCTATAACCAGAGCGTTTCCAATTGAATTGATAGTTGTGATAAATTGAAGAGGATATTTTTTTAAAATTTTAGCCATGGTTTCAAAATGAACAAAATCAAAATAAGGGGGTAATTTTACACCCCAGGGTTTTCTGCAAATTTTAGTAACTGCTTTAAGTAATCGATCCATTTCAGCAAAGTCATATCCTACAATAGGTTTACCGATTGTATTTGGTGAACCGGGATTAAATTCAATAATATCTACAGCGGAATTATTAAATGCTTTAAACATAATAATATTATCTTCAAGAGTCATTCCGGAGATGCTAGCTATAACGATTTTTTTATACTTATCTTTAAGAATTTTTGCATACTTTATATATTCTTTATAGCCTAAGTTGGGCAATCCCATTGAATTTATTGAGGAGTTGTTTGGCAAATCAACATAGCGGGGTTCAGGATTGCCTAATCTGGGTTCAAGAGTGCAGGATTTCATAGTAACCGCGGCGGAGCTTGATTGAGCGATTGTAGCAAGGCCAGGTAGCGTTTCATCTTTAGCCCCCGAGGCAACAAAAATACAGGAATTGAGCTTAATCCCCCCGATACTTGTATTTATTTTTGCTGGCATTTTTCTATATTGCAACTTTCAATTTATCCATTGTGTCGCGCCTGCGGCCTAACTTAACCAATCCTGTTATCGTGCTAAGATCCGGACTTTCTTCTAATTTTACCTTAATTTTCAGTTCGTTGGCAAAAAAATCATCGATGGCAGGGCTATTGGCAAGACTTCCAGCCAGGATGATTCCTTGATTATAAATTTCATCCACCACCTCCGGAGGAGAAAGTTCAACTATTTCCTTGATCGCATCAATAATTTGATTGAAGTTTGGCAAAAGAGCTTCCTTGACATCAGATGACTTTATTTTGACTGATTTTGGTAAACCTGTCTCCAAGGATTTGCCTCTGACGACCAGTGTTTTTTCTTCGTTTTGGAAATTCAAAAGTTTAATTTTTAGATCCTCGCAGGTATTTTCTCCCAGGATTAGGCCGTGCTTGAGATAAATATAGCTGTAAATGAGTTTATTCATATGCTCTCCCGCTGTCTTTAAAGTTTTCTGGACAACTATTCCACCACCACTTATGATGCTTATTTCCACAAGGCCTCCTCCAAGATCAACGATACAGGTTGGTTTGTGGGCAAAGATATTAAACCCGCAGCCGATTGCTGTGGCCACCGGTTTTTCGATAAGATCAACTTTAGCAACTCCAACCTTATACAACACCTCCTCAACTGCCTTTTGTTCAATCTCAGTTGCGATAAAAGGAACTGCGGTGATTGCACTAATTGGCGGTTTAATTAGCGACGACTTACTCAGATATGGATTAACTGATCGCTTGATGAAATTAGAGATCAGAGCCGCCTCAGAATCGAAGTTGGAGATGATTCCATTTATAATAGGACGATCAATGGCAATAAAATCAGGAACTTTTCCGATTATTGATTTTGCCTCTTGACCAAAAAAAATATACTCTTTTAACTTCTTATTATAGCCCAAACAGGTGGGTTCAGTAAGAACTACACCTTTGTCTTTGACAGCGATTCTGGTGTTTGTGGTGCCAAGGTCAATGTATATTTGGAAGCTGGAGAAAAAAGGGATGTTTATTTTTTTAAATTTTTCGATAAAATTAAACATGGTGATCAACAAAATCTTGCGCGCTTTATATTATATCCTTTTTTTACTGACTCCACTTCTGATGTTTTCTGGGACTTCTGAGCTTTTTGAGTTTAATAAGATGATGTTTATTTATCTTATTGCTGTACTTGTCTTTTTCTTTTGGAGTCTGAAATCCTTTTTAGATAAAAAATTTACTTTCAAAAGGACCAAATTAGATATCCCGATTTTACTATTTCTGACTGCTCAGGTGGTCTCTTTTGTATTTTCTATAGACAGACACACCTCTTTCTTTGGTTATTATGGTCGCTTTAATGGAGGATTACTTTCAACAATTACCTATCTTTTCCTCTACTTTGGCCTGGTATCACTTCAGGATTCCATAAGCGGTGAAAGCATTCTAAAAACATCGGTTATTTCCTCATTACTGGTAGTTGCGTGGGGCTTGCCTGGCAGATTTGGGCACGATCTATCGTGTTTGCTTTTTTCCGGACGCTTTAACAATAGTTGCTGGACTGACCAGTTTAAACCAGCAGAAAGAATGTTTTCTACTCTGGGACAACCGAACTGGCTAGGAGCCTTTTTAGCAATTAATTTTTTCATTGGTCTTTATTTTCTTCTTGCAAAGAGTAAAAATATAAGGGCAAATATTTTTTATACAGCTTATCTTATACTTGATTTTTGTGGAATTCTCTTCTCGCGTTCTCGCTCAGCATTAATAGCAACAGGTGTAGGATTTATTCTTTTTTTTGCTCTCGCCTACTTCTCACAAGAAGGAAAAAAATTATTGCAAAACTCAATAAGGGTAATAGGTATTTTGGTGGTTTTACTACTTGCCTCGGTTTTGATATTTAAGACAGGAATTAACGAACTAGATAGGTTTTTAGTCTTCTCCATAAGGCCAAAATCAACTGGCCCGGTTGAAAAGATGAAAAACCAACCCTATGTGTCGTCGGAAATTTCTGAGTCGTTTGATATTCGAAAAATCGTTTGGAAGGGAGCCTGGGAGCTGGGGCGGCGATATCCTCTTTTTGGCACAGGTGTGGAAACTTTCGCCTACAGCTATTATTTTGTCAGGCCCATTGAGCATAATATGACTTCAGAGTGGGATTATCTTTACAACAAAGCTCATAATGAGTATTTAAACTATTTGGCAACTGCGGGCTTTATAGGGCTGGGAACATATCTTCTGATGATAGGTGCAGTTTTGTATCTGCTGCTGGCAAAGCTTAAGGAAACCAGGATAAGTGGAAAATGGAGAGGGCGGTTGTTGGTAATTTCTCTTTTGGCAGCTTATTCTACAATCTTGATCACTAATTTCTTCGGTTTTTCCACAACCACAATTAATCTTTTCTTTTATCTTATTCCGGCGTTTGTTGTCCCAACGCAAGTCTATGAATTCGACTTAAACAGGAGTATGAGTCTTTGGGGCATAATTATAAGTGGTGTTTTAACTGCTTATTGCTTGTTTTTTTTAAGCCGTTATTATCTTGCAGATATGAAGTATGCCTTATCACAAAACTATGGTCAGGGGGGAGATTATGAAACGCAAGCGATCTTACTAAATGATGCTCTTAAGCTTCACTATGAACATATTTATCAGGATAAACTGTCTTTTGCTTTAGCGAACTTGGCCTTTGCTGCAGCTTATCAAAAACAACAAACTGCAGCTACCCAGCTTATTTTGCAAGCGGACAGTTTTAATAAAAAGTCGCTGGCTGCATCTCCTAAAAATGTTTCCTATTGGAAAACACGAGCTAAAAATGAGTATTTTTTCTATCAAATTACCCTGGATCAAAACAATATTATCACCGGTATTAATAGCTTAAACTATGCAGAAAAACTTGCGCCAACTGATCCAAAACTCCCCTATTCACAAGCTATTTTCTACTCTCTTTTGGCTGATGAATACTCCTCAGCTAAGGCTGCGGCGGACAAGGAGAAAGCATTTGGCTACGAGAAATTGTCACTGGAGCAAATCAGCAAAGCTATCGCTCTAAAGTCTGATTATAAAGATGCCTACCTACTTAAGGCCCAACTACAGAAGAAGTACGGTGACAAAGAAGGCGCAAAACTAAGCTTAGAATATATTCTCCAAAAGCTAAACCCCCAAGACAGCGAAGCAGAAAAAGAACTTCAATCCTTATAAATAAGCAACCTTTAGGCCGCTATTCTTTCAAGCTAATAATAATTTTGCTTACATCAGCTCTCCGGCCACTCCCCCACATTTTGGCTCTGCACCTATAGCAAAGGCAACCTGGAGCCAATGGTCCGGCAATCTATCAAAAACTAGAAAGGAATCAAGGAATTGTAGGGAAGGCTCTACGCCTTTTAAGAACGGTCATGGCCAAAAACGTACAAGATGTTTTTGAAGGAACGGTTGAAGCCGATAAAACCTACCTTGGTTAGCAGAAGAAAAACAAAAATAAATCCTAATTAAGAAAAGAAGAAGAGATATTTGGAAAAGAAAGCAAAAGAGGTTTTGGAACTACCAAACAGCCTGTATTTGGCATACTCTGCAGGTCGGGGAAAGTTTTTGCGGAGTTGGTTTCCGATACTGAGGCAAAAGATTTAATACCGATAATTACCAAGAAGGTAAAAGTCGGATCGAAGATTTACTCTGATACTTACTGATCATATACAGGTCTGGCCGCAGCAGGATATGTTCAACGGACAGTTGAACATAGGCTAAAGAAATATGTCAAAGGTAAAAACCATATCAATGGATTGGAGAGTTTCGGGGCTTTCTCAAAAGAAAACTGGCAAGTAAGGGAGGAGTAAGAATGATTTATTTACCGTTTTTCCTTAAAGATGATATGTCTGGAGATACAATCACAGAAAGGAGGAATTACAAAACTTACTTCTTAAACTAATGGCTCTAATCGCTGCCGAAACTTGATAATTACCCTAAAGCATTAATTCGTAATGAGCGTGAGCTTTGATCCAATTTCTGCCCATTGAAAGCTATCACCACCATCGTTAATAACGTTGCCACAATTTTGAGTAGATTCTTGTCTGACGTTAACCTCATAAGCCGCGTCTACGTCCATGGTCACTCTATAATTATCTATCAAGCTTGCCGTTGTGCAATTAGCTGCGTTTACAAATGCCCTTGTTGCGCCATTTGTTGGGGGAATTGGTAAGGGATTTAGGTAGTTGCATACACCTCCGGCTAAACCTAACCACCCAGTTCCATCGCAGGCTTGCCCTTTAAGACTATCTGATTTCCAGCTAGTTAAAACCGCTGGAATAGTACCACCACCATCAAACCACTGTTGAACAGCAGATTGTAAGGTCGCCATGTCTTTCATCCTTTTCGCATCTCGCGTTTTCTTTTGTGCCTCTGCTGGATTAAGAGTAAGTAGAACCGCAATAACTAAGATTCCTAAAATACCAATGACAATAAGCAACTCTATAAGAGTAAAACCGCGGGAGATAAATTTTTTCATATAATTTTCATTATGAATAGAGATTTAATAGTTGTCAAGGACCATTTTTCTATAGGACAAGACAGGTCTCTTGAGCATATCTTTTTGCAAATGCACCAAGTCTTATAAATTGGCGTTATCTATAAAGTCTCAATGCCACCGATGCCATTTGCTCAAATTCGCATTTTCTTCGAATTGAAAAAAGAGAAAGAAAATGGTATGATTGCTTTTTATGGCTCCATTGCCAAAAAGAAAACATTCCACCCAGAGGAAAGGTAAAAGGCTTGCAACCAGAGCATCCTCTCTACCAAAGCTTGTAAGATGCAAAAATTGTAATTTATGGAAATTGCCGCATAGAGTTTGCAAAAATTGCGGAAAGTAAAGGTTGTCGCTTGATAGCAAAAACATATGGTCGATAAGCGTCATTTAAAGAGGATAAAAATTATTCAATCTCTTTTTGCAAAAAGTTTCAAAAGCCATCAATCAACCGATGCAGAGCTTCAACCAATCCTCTCACACCTGCCTGAAATTGATAAAACTATTGAGAGGCATGCTTCCCGCTACCCTATCAAAAAAATAGCCAAAATAGACCTTGCAATACTTCGGTTAAGTATTTGGGAATTAGTATTTGATCGTAGTAATCCAGAAAAAGTGGTCGTGGATGAGGCTGTGGAGCTGGCAAAAGAATTTGGTACTGAAAAATCATACGCCTTTGTAAACGGCGTGTTGGGAAGTATATTGAAACAGACAAATTAATTATGAAAGACTTAAAATCCTTAGAGAAATTAATTGGAATTAGATTTAAAGATAAACATTTATTAAAAAATGCTTTTGTTCACCGCTCATATCTAAATGAGCATAAAGATTTTGGTATGCTGTCAAATGAGAAGCTTGAATTTTTGGGTGATAGTGTTTTGTCTCTTATAACTTCAGTCTACCTCTACAAAAAATATGCTCAAATGCAAGAAGGCGACTACACCGAAATCAAATCATCAATTGTAAAAACCGGCAGCTTAGCTTTGGCAGCAGAAGAGCTACACTTGGGCGATTATCTGTATCTTTCAAAAGGAGAAGATGCCAGCGGTGGCAGAAAGAATAAAAATATTTTAGCAGACGCCTTTGAGGCTCTTATTGCAAGCATTTTTATAGATCAAGGATTTAATAGAGCTTACTTTTTTGTTGTGAAGTTTTTATTTAAAAACAGACTTGATCTTTTGATAGCCAAAAACCTTTACGCTTCCTCAAAAAGTAAGTTGCAGGAGGTGGCGCAGGCCAAATTTAAGACAGCTCCAACTTATCAGATACTTGAGGCAAAAGGGCCGGAGCATAAAAGAATTTTTAAAATTGGCGTTTATTTAAAAGAAGAAAAAAAAGGAGAGGGAGTGGGTTTTTCTAAGAAAGAGGCAGAGGAGGCAGCAGCACAAAAGGCATTGGAAAAGCTTGTCTGAGGACTGGTCCTGTTGAAAGTACCCCTTCTTCCGCCAGTCCTTGACCAATTTGGATGATCTGCGCGAGCGCGTGGCGGAAACTCGTCCACTTTCACCCGCCCGCCACTTCCAAACTATCTCACTAATGTGCTATAATTGAAAAATTGTAAATTAAAAATTGTAAATTGTTAATATGGCTGTAACTTTGAGATTGATGAGGCTTGGAAGGAGAAAAGTGCCTATTTATAGAATTGTTGCTGTGGATAAAAGAAAAAAAAGAGACGGAAAATATTTGGATAATTTAGGTTCTTATAATCCTTTAAAAGAGCCAGCAGAGGTAAAAATAGATAAGGCAAAATTTGATACCTGGATCCAAAAAGGAGCTCAGGTTTCTGAAGGACTTAACAGGCTGCTTAAATACAAATCTAAAATCTAAAAAGGAGAATTTTTTTTAAGGTATTCTTGCTCGGTGATATTTGCTAAGGAGGAAGTCTGAAGCAGAGACAAATCTACTTTGCTCCTGAGAGTTTGCAACTGTTGCTCAAAGATGGCAAAATCGGTATTTGGGCTGCTTTGATTAGTGCCAGAGAGAGATATTTTATCAGTATAAAAGTTAAGGGTTAGTGTCGTTGATCCATTGATATCAGGAGTGTAAGCAATTTTATCTGAGGTGATGAGTCTGCCTCCACCAACCTTATAGTTTTTAAGGAAATTAAAGAAAGATTGTTGATCTCCGGCTCCTGTTACAGAAAGCACAAGTTTGCTACTGGTTGAATTCTTCAAGTCAATTGTATAGGAGGTTATTTTAAAGCCGGTTTTTTGTGATAAAGTATCAAGAGATGAAATTATGGAAAAATAATCCTCAGCAGAAGGAATTAATAAAGTTAGTAACTTTGCATCATTATCGAGATTTTCAGATGAGGTTTGATTGAGGTTAGAAATAAGATCTCGTTTTTTGGTGAGGGCGGCTATATCATTTTGTAAGGTACTTATTTTCTGTTGATTATTTGTGTATTGGGCAAAAAGATAATTGAGTACAAAAAAAGACAGGCAAAGCAAGATAACTGCAAAACCAAGATAAATTAAGTTTTCCTTGATAAGATATTTTATATAGGGTTTAATTTTGATTTTCATTGATTGGATTGAATTGACCAATAAATGATAATTTGATTGCAGAATTATTTTTACCTTCAGTTCCAAAATTATCTAGAGATAGGCTTGCAAAATACTTCAAGAAAGAATTTGATTCCAGATAATCAAAAGATTGCAAAAGAGAATCAATATTAACAAAGGAAATTGAGAAAGCTGTTTTTCTTGTGTTATCTATGGTAAATGAGGATAGCGAAGCAGATGCTGTTGAATTAAGAGAATTAACCAGTAGATTATAGTAAGGTAAAAAATTGGCATCATTGCGGACGAATTGATTGTAGCTTTTCAATTTTTTTTCTACATATACAAGTTTTGCTTCCTGGTTATTTTGATTTTGCAAACTTGTAAAAAGAGTGCCTTTTTGGTCGATAAGAGACTGAATTTTTTCGTTTTGCTTATAAGTAATAAAAAATAAAACTAAAACTAAGGTAACAAAAATAAGACTGTAACCGACAATGATCCGTCTGAAGCGACGAAAAAATTTCTCTGCTTTATAGTAGTCTCTTCGATCTATAAGTAAATTGATATGTATTGTTTTCATCGCAAAAGAGCCCCAACTGAAGATACAAAAACACCAAGATCATTTCTCAAAAAGTCAACGATGCTGTTTTTTGTAAAAAATGAATATAAATTTAAGAAACTAGTTGGAATGCCAAAATATTTACTTAAAACTTGATCAAATGAGTTGAAATATGATCCATAATTAAACAAATAAATAGTTGTGATCTGCACTTTATTTTTGCCAATAGCACCATTAATAAATCTTTCAACCTCAGAAATAAAATTTTTTAAAGCCGGGGCAAGGATTGTATCCAGATGATAGCTGGTACCTTGTCCAAGACCAAAACTTTTAATCAGCTCGGTTGCCTTTTTTTGATCAACATTAAGGTTAACTTCAATTTCTTTTAAGAAAAGGTTGTAGCCTAGAGAAAAATTGTTAACCAAAAGTAATACACCCAGGTTTTGGTCCAAAAGATAAAGTGAAGTACTACTGTAACCGGCATTAATAAACAAGATAGCATCATGTTTTTCTGGCATTTGCTTAAGATCTTTTTTAAATAGTTCGCTAACTAAACGACCTGTTGCAGTAGTTTCTGTTTCAATCGTCTCAGGAAAAAGACCGGTGTATTCCATCAGGTTTTCCACTTTTGAGATAAGTGATTTTGCTGCAGCAGAAATGAGAGTTAAAATCTGTTTATTTTTTTTATCCTCATAAAGAATTTCAATATCCATATTAACTTCATCAAGAGGCATTGGTATAAATTGATCAGCTTGAAACTTAATTGCAGATAAGAGTTCTTTTTCGTTCAGTTTCGGCATTGAAGTTATATGGTTGTAACTATAACTGTCGGGAATAACTACTTTGGCACTTTTTTGTTTTATCTTTAACTGTTTAATCAGACTAGATAAATCAGAGGCAGTTTTCTCCAAAAGCTTAGCTGAGTCGCTGCGTAAAAAGGCAGGGTCTATTTCCAGACTCCCCATATTCACTGCTTCAAAAAGCTTGCCTTTTCTTCTTATTGAGCTGACCCTAACTTGCATTTCTCCAAGATCAATACCTATGGAATCATCCATATAAACAATATAAAAGAAAAGAAAATAAATAGCAATGAGTTTAGTAGTTTGTAAGTTTTATCTGAGTTGAATAATGCAACGTTGCCTGATTTTCCTGAAAAGAGGAGCTGCTATAAGTAACATCAAAATAAATTGTTATTAACGCGGGCGAATAGGTACTTGCTCTACTGCAACTAAACATGAAGCCTGTTACAGTGACTTGGGGAGTAGTTAAGTTTACAGTAGTGGTAGTGTTAGGATTAGTTGGGATTGAGCCGGAATAAGACGCAAGCTTGTTGGAAGTAAGCACATATTCAAACCATTCATCTTGTTGTTGAGTTATTGGATCAATAATCTTAGATTTAAAATACAAATTTCCACTAGGACCGGGACCCGGGCTATTACAAACTTCTTTGGCTGGGGTTAGGGAAAAATCTGAAAAGATCCCGATAGCGGAATTTTTGATAGTATTTTGGATTGAATCAAGGGCAAAATCACCTTCTCTTCGAGCTTGTTTTATGGCATAGACCTTAGCTTGTTCTCTTAGAACACTAAAAACAATTGCAAACACGGCAGGTAGAGCCAGAGTAATTATCCCAATAACAACAACCATCTCAATGAGGGTGAAACCAGAGATAATTTTTGATTTTAAGTTTTTAATTTTAAAAAACATTATTCAAAAGGGGCAAAAATGGTATTAAGAGGTATAGTAAAACCATTGCCAGCTTCGTTCCACTTGACAGTGATACTGACTTTAGCTTGATTGGCAGAAGGAGCGCTTAGGGCAACCTGCCGTTGGAAGATGGTTTGTTTTCCGTTGTCGACAATGTTTTGACAAGTTCCTACACTGCTTCCCCAGACTAGAATAGGATCAATATTAAAACAATAGGTAGCACCGGTTACATTACTGTTAAACTTTTGCCAGTCCGCTTCTTTTTGGCCTTGCAACCATTCTTTGAGTTCTTCTGCGTAACGTGTAGCTAAAGATTTGTTTTCAGCAGTAATACTATTTTTTATTGAAACAGTTGCGACGGTAGCCCCCGCGATAAAAACCAAACTCAGTATGGTAAGAAAAACAAGAACTTCGATCAGGGAAAAGCCATTATTCCGTTGCTTCATGGACATGTTGATAATTCTTCAATTGTTCCTGCAGGATTTATTTGCATTTTTTTACACTTGCCGCTTATATTGTTGGTGATAGTTATAGTTGCTGGCGCAGTAAGATCAGTTCCAGCAGATAAGGGCTTAAAAAGTATAGATTTTGCAGTAGTGTTACTTATAACGATTCCATTGGCAAGATTGTATTGACTAACCATTTGATCCGTTCCGCAGTTAAAAAACAATTTATAAGAGGAAGGCGATCCAGTATAAAAGACTACATCGTAGCCAGCGAAAGTGGTGCAAGCGGAATTAGGGGTTAAATCTGCAGAATTGGCTTTTTTATAAGCCAAATTTAGCACGTCAACAAGCTGTTTTGCTTCAGCAGTAAGCCTTCTGTCTTCATTAAAATTATTATAGTAAGCAAGTGTCAATCCCGAAAAAAGAGCAATGATAGCAACAACAAGAATAATTTCAATCAAAGTATAACCTTTTTCAATTTCCATTATTTGGGGCCGTTTGGGCCTTGACAATAATTACAGCTGACGGGCGGGGTTAAAGAATAACTGCAATTGGGCGGGCTACTGCAGCCTGTACGAGAGCTTTCTAAATATGTGGAAACAGTATAATCTACACATGGAGTTGGGGCGACGCAAGTACTTCCGCCAGTGTCTTTGGCACTATATTGATATTGATATAACTGACAATATGGATCTTTGGGTATTACTGTCATATAGGTATTTGAAACGTCAGAAATTGCTCCGTTACTACTGGTGCAATCAGGCTTTATAATTAGTGAAGCCGGATAACTATTGTTGTTACTTCTGTATTGTTCAAGAGCAGCCTGAATATTAGCCAGATCAGTTTTTCGTTTTCCATCACGAGAGCTTCTTTGAGCAGAAGCGTAAATAGAGGTACCAAGTGCCACTAAAACAGAAATAATACTAACAACAATAATAAGTTCAATTAAAGTAAATCCTTTTCTCAGTCTCATAGATTAAGAGTAATCTATCTTATAGGTAAGTGTCAAGAAGAGGAAGAATAAGTTTTTTTTATGAAGATAAGGATATGATCTATTCCCCATTGAGGATCAAGGTTGTTATTGAGGACCCAGGCTCTGGTTCGAAGCATCTCTCGAATTATCAGCGAAGCTTTATAGTCATTGATTAACTTTGTCTGAAAAAAGTAAATTATTTTATCAAAAAGGTCGATAGGATTGGCTTCCTCTTTGGTTTGAAATTGTTTACTGGCCAGGATTTTAAGACTGCCTGATTTTATAAACTTAGCCAATTCAGCCACAATCTCTTTTTCAGGCAGCAAAGGAGGTTTGGCAGATGCGTATACAACTTTTGAACGAGAAACAACAGTTGGAGCTAAGGTATGATAACTTCTTACTACTAAAACAAACTGTATCAGCGGATGATGCTCCTCCAGTGTTTTTAAAAAGGCGTTTTGAGCTTCATAAGAGGCTTTATCAAAATCGTGAAGAATTATAAGCTGAAGATCAGAAAAGGCAAAAATTACATTTTTTTTTATCTCTCTAATTTGAGATATAGATAATTCTTTATTTTTGGGAAGGATATTAAAGACATTATGGGCAGCAACGTTATTTTTTTTTATAAAATCTTTAATAAAGGTAGCAGTTTTTTTTATATCGGAGGCAACTAAAATCAAAGGAATCATAAAGCGTATTGCATTTTAGCAAAAATATCCGTAAATTAATACTATGGATATAGTTCCAAAAACATTTTTGTCTCAGCTGGTCAAAAATAAAATTGTAGATCAATCAACTGCTGATAAATATGAACTTGAAAGTCTGCAAAAGAATCTTCCAATTTATGATTTTCTACTTACCAGTACAACCATCAATAGAAATGATATTTTGAAATCTGCGGCTGAGATTCTGAAAGTACCCTATATCGATCTTTTATCCTTATCTATAGATCCGGTGGCTATCGGAATGATTCCAGAGTCTGTGGCTACAAAATATAAAATTCTTCCCTACAAATATGATAATTCTCAGCAGTTACTTTACATAGCCACGGCTGATCCTTTTGATACCTCAGCCATAGAATTTATCGAAAAAAAGGTTAACAAAAAAGTAGTCTTAGTCTTGGCGGATCAAGATAGAATCAAAGAGCTGATAGAAGCTGCTTATGCGCAAGGTTTATCTCCGGAGGTTAGTGAGGCCCTAAAAGAATATCAACCTGTTGTTCTCAAAAAACCAATAGAAAATATAGGTAGCGTAATAAGAGAAGCCCCCATAGCCAAAATTGTCTCTACAGTTCTTGAATTTGCTATAAGAAGCAGAGCCTCAGATATTCATATTGAGCCAGAAGAACTCAAAACCAGAGTTCGCTATAGAATTGATGGTATTTTGCACGAAAAATTGACACTTCCAAAATCTATTCACGAGGCTTTAGTTTCGCGAATTAAAATTCTTTCCGAGATGAAAATAGACGAAAAACGAATCCCTCAGGATGGTCGCTTTAGTTTTAAACTTGGTCAAGAGGAGGTTGATCTTAGGGTTTCAACTCTGCCAACTGTTGATGGCGAGAAGGTAGTTATAAGACTTCTTAAAAAAACAGGCGGAATTCCCGCCCTAAGCGAACTTGGCTTGCGAGGGCCACAACTTAAAGATTTAGAAGAATCTGTTTTAAAACCCTACGGCATAATTTTGGTGACAGGACCAACAGGATCCGGCAAGACCACCACTCTTTACTCAATTTTATCAGTTTTAAACAAGCCATCTGTCAATATTTCAACTTTGGAGGATCCTGTCGAGTATCAAATCCCAGGTATTAACCAAGTCCAAATAAATCCCCAGGCAGGATTAACCTTTGCTACGGGTCTGCGCTCCTTTTTAAGACAAGATCCAAATATAATTTTAGTCGGCGAGATCAGAGATAAAGATACAACTCAACTTGCAATCCAGGCTGCACTAACAGGTCATTTGGTTTTTTCAACTCTTCATACCAATGATGCCGCAACAGCTATCCCCCGGCTTATTGATCTTGGAGGCGAGCCATTTCTTATAGCCTCTGTATTGAATGCAGCTGCAGCACAAAGAATAGTGAGAAAAATCTGCACTTATTGTAAGGAATTTTATGTTCCAGATATTAGAGTCCAGGAAAATATAAAAGAAATCCTTGGCGATTTATTACCCAAACAGTACAAAGAAGGTGCAGAAATTAAAATAGCCAAGGGAAAAGGATGCAGTGAATGCATTACCAGCGGATACTATGGAAGAATTGCTTTATTTGAGGTTTTGAAAGTTTCATCCACTATTAATAAAATGATTCTAAGAGAAGCAACAGGAAGAGAAATTGAAGAGCAAGCCAGAAAAGAAGGACTAATAATTATGAAACAAGACGGATATCTAAAAGTGCTGGAGGGAATTACAAGCATAGAAGAAGTTTTAAGGGTAGCAGAAGTATAAAATGGATATAAATCAGTTGCTGGATTTAACAATTGAAAGGCAGGCGTCGGACCTGCACCTAGTTGCGGAACATTATCCCACTTTACGAGTAGATGGGATTTTATATCCCTTACCAACTTTGTCCTTGCTGAGCAAAGAAATTAACCAGCAGTTAATTTTTTCTTTTTTAACTGAGGAACAAAAAGAAAACCTTCTTGCAAATAAAGAGCTTGATTTAGGCTACGAATACAATAAAAACAGATTCAGAGTGAATGTTTATTTTTCCAGAAATGCAATCAATGCCTCTTTTAGGCTGGTTCCTCTGCAGATAAAAACAATAGAAGAATTAAATCTTCCCAGTACACTTGCCAATTTAAGCAAGCCCAAGCAAGGACTGGTTCTTTTGACCGGTCCAACAGGGCAAGGCAAAAGCACGACATTGGCATCGATTATTAATCAGATAAATTTAACTATGGCCAAACATATAATTACAATTGAAGATCCTGTGGAGTTTATCTATCCGCAGGGTAAGTCAATAATCTCACAAAGAGAGCTTGGTTCTGATACTCATTCTTGGAACATGGCGCTGCGTTCTGTGCTTCGTGAGGATCCGGATGTGGTATATGTTGGAGAAATAAGAGATTATGATTCCGCTCAATCCGTCCTAAATGTTGCTGAAACAGGTCATTTGGTTTTTTCAACACTTCACACAGCCTCAGCCCCAGAAACAGTTGATAGATTTATAAATATTTTTCCCTCTCATCAGCAAAATCAAGTCAGAACTCAGCTGGCAAGCGTTTTAAATGCCGTTGTTGTTCAAAGACTGCTTCCTCGTGAGGATAGTGCAGGAAGAATTCCGGCTGTGGAATTTTTACCCAGAAATGCAGCTGTGTCTTCAATCATTCGTGACGGTAAACCTTATCTTTTGGACAATTTACTCCAAACATCAGAGGGAGAAGGTTTTATTTTTTTAGAACGCTATTTGTTTAAGCTTTATTCAGAAGGCAAAATTTCCAAGGAAACAGCACTAGCTTATGCTGTCAGGCCAAAAGACCTGGAAAAATATTTAAAGTAAATTTTATGCTCTATAGTTATAAAGCTATAAAAGAAGGTAAAACAGAAACCAAGACAATTGATGCCGGTAGCGAGCAAGAAGTTATCTCTTACCTTAAGGAAAGAGATTTTATTCCGGTTGAAATCAAAGTCAGCAGAAGTAACCAGCTTCTTTTTTTAGAATCGATAGTTGATAGAGTAGGCTTTAACGATATTGTTGATTTAACCAGACAGCTTGCTATTATGTTGAATGCTGGTTTAACGATAGTTGATTCTTTAGATATTCTGGAAAAGCAAATTACAAAAATTCCAGTAAAAAGATTAATCGCTGAAATTGATAAAGAGGTTAAAGGAGGGAATTCACTCTCTTTGGCGCTCAAAAAATATCCTCAACACTTTTCCAACCTCTATATTGCGCTGGTAAGATCAGGGGAAGCCTCAGGAAAGCTAAATGATATTTTACTTAAATTATCTGATAATTTGGAAAAGCAAAGAGAATTTAGATCTAAACTCAAAGGAGCTATGATTTATCCTGCGGTTATAATTAGCGCAATGTTTATTGTTATGTTTATAATGGTAACTTTTGTTTTGCCCAAGATGCTTGAACTTTACAAAAGTTTTGACGTAGAGCTGCCAATAACAACGCAAATACTTATAACAGTTTCCAGTTTCTCCCAACAATTTTGGCCGTTTATCATTATAGGTACAGTAGGAGCAATATTTTTCTTAAGAAGATATATCAAAACGCAAAGAGGGCATTTGCTATTTGACAATTTATCTTTCAAACTGCCACTACTTAATAACTTAATTAAAAAATCAGCTCTGGTTGATAGCACAAGGACCTTAGCAATCCTTGTTGGAGCGGGAGTATCAATACTTGATGCTTTAAATATTGTTATCGATACAACCACAAATTCCATATTCAAAAACTCGTTTAAGAATATCTATAAGAAAGTAGAGAAAGGAGAATCAATGGGAAATGCCATGATGGAAGAGCAAGTTTTTCCTCCGATTTTCGTGCAAATGACTATGGTTGGAGAAAATACTGGGCATCTTGACGATACTTTAGCAAGGTTGTCCAAATATTTTGAATTTGAGTCGGAGGCTGCCATAAAAACTATCACCACCTTGATAGAACCAGCAGTACTGGTGCTGTTGGGAGTGGGAGTTGGATTTCTGGTTTTTGCAGTTATAACCCCAATTTACAAACTCACAAGTTCCTTTCAATAAGGCTCTCTAATCGCGAGCGATTTGATTAATTTCATATTCTGTAAGTCTTTGTTGCAACGTGGGGAATTTGTTTAAATCAGGATATTTTTCCATAAAGTATTCAACAGATCTTTTAGTTTTGGAAAGCAGTGGATAATCAGCCAAAGAGGCAATTTTTAAATCGGAAAAACCATGCTGCATCGTCCCATAAATTTCGCCTGGCCCTCTTGTTTGCAGGTCATACTCTGCCAACTGGACTCCGTTTAGATTTTTAACAAAGTACGACAATCTTTTTAAAATACGGCTGTTTTCTGCCTCCGTAAAAACCAGGCAATAGGACTGTTTGTTTCCTCTGCCTACTCTGCCCCTCAGCTGGTGCAGTTGAGCTAGGCCGTATCTTTCTGCGCCTTCAATCACCATGATTGTTGCATTAGGAATATCGATTCCCACCTCAACAACTGAGGTTGATACAAGGATTTCGTATTTTTTATTTTTGAAATCATTCATAATTTGATCTTTAGCTTTAGATTTCATCCGCCCGTGCAGCAGTCCAAGTTTAAGTCTTGGAAAAATTTCTTGCGCCAGATAGTCATATTCTTTAACTGCTGCTCTAACCGACTGCATGGTTTCGGCTTCTGATTGCTCAATTAGCGGGCAGATAATAAAAGCTTGATCCTCTTGCTGCACTCTTTCTTCCAACCATTTGTACATAGCGCCTCTTTTTTTTCGTGGAACAAGGTAAGATTTAATAGGTATTCTGCCGGGGGGCAGTTGATCAATTGTTGAAATATCAAGCTCGCCATAAAGAGCAAGAGCCATTGTTCTTGGGATTGGTGTTGCTGTCATACTCAGAAGATGGGGATTTATACCTTTTGTTTTTAAAACTGCTCGTTGTTTTACTCCAAAGCGATGCTGTTCATCAACTATAACCAGTCCAACCTTTTTAAAATCCAGTTTTTGGTTAAGCAGAGCGTGAGTGCCTATGACTGCGTTGGTAGCAAGTTGTTTAGAGTTGGTGGTTGAAGAAGGTTTTTTGCCTCCAGTTATCAGCTCAACTTCAACATTAAGCGGAGACAATAATTTAGAAACTGTGACAAAATGTTGTTGGGCCAGAATTTCTGTTGGAGCCATAAAAAGCGACTGATAACCGTTAAGATAGGCTAAATAACAGGCAATGGCGGCAAGCACAGTTTTGCCTGATCCAACCTCTCCTTGTAAAAAACGGTTCATCGGCTGTTTTTGAGACAGATCTTGCAGTATATCCTTGACCACTTTTTGCTGCGAATTTGTAAGTCTAAAAGGTAAATTATTAATAAACTCAGTAAGCTGCTGCAGATGTTTTTTTATTTCAAATTGGTTGCCTACTTTTTCCTTAACCCACTCTTTTTTGATAAGCTGAGCAGAAAGTTGGATAGTAAAAAGTTCATCAAAGGAAAGCCTTTCTCTGGCCATATCTTCCAGTTGTTTAGACTTGGGAAAATGAATATTAAGGTAAGCCTCATTTTCATCCATCAGGCTGTTGAAGCTGATTATTTCTCCAGGAAGATACTCCAATTGAGAAATACCGACGAAGCGGAAAATATAATAAATTTTCTCTCTCAGCGTTCTTGAGGACAAGCCTCTTTTTTCCGGATAGATAGGGACAACTCTTCCAGTATGAATGGTTTCCTGATTGGGCAGCTGCAGAAGTTGGTACTCTTTGGGCTCAACTGTCAATTTATTTAAATTTTTTTTGACAACACCGGCCACTGTAAGTTGATTACTTTTGCTCAGCAGTTGAACAAGGTAGGGCTGGTTATACCAGATCAATTCCAAACTGCCTGTTTCATCAGCCAAAGTTACTTTTTGCAAAGTCAAACCTGCCCTGATGTAACTGTTTTTAGCTTTTGCAACTTTCCCCCTTATTGTAACTACCTCGCCCTCTTGCAGCTGGTTAATCTGGGAAATGATTGAATAATCTTCATAGCGGAAAGGGAAATAATTAAGCAAATCCCAATAAGTTTTTATTCCAAGCGATTTTAAGCGCTTGACAGTTATGGAACTGGTATTGGCCAAAGAATCAATGGGTGATTGCACGAGGTGTTTCATTATTGTTATGGTGTGTTAATTGTTAGGAGAAATTATAGCATTCACCGTACAAAGATTAAGGGCGCAAGAGAAGATAAAATTAAAAGGATTGATGAAACTACAACTATTACTTTCCAAAGGTTATCTCTTTTGAAAAGTTTTTTCCATTTTGCCATAGGATCTTATATTATACAAAATAAGATTATTTGCTATAATGTTTTTAATGGAATTATCGCGTCGCCGCAGGTATCATGCTACCCTTGCCAGGCAAAATTTTATCCGCAAGGTTATTATCATTATCTTAGGCCTTGTTGCTGTTGGCTTTATTTTTGCTTTTGCTTTGTTTTCCTGGTATGCAAAAGATCTTCCGGCCCCAGGCAAACTGTCACAGATAGAAAACTCCTCAAGTATCTTTTATGACAGAGATGGGAAAATTCTTTTTGAAACTTATAAAGATAGAAATCGCGTTCCCGTATCTTTAGCTGATGTTTCCTCCTACATGAAGCAAGCAACTGTCTCTATTGAAGATAAAGATTTTTACAAACACGGAGGTTTTTCACAAATTGGAATTTTAAGGGCAATATTTGATACAGCCTTTAGACATCAAGTTGAAGGGGGTTCAACTATTACTCAACAGTTAATAAAAAATGTTTTATTAACTTCCCAGCAAACTATTTCCAGAAAAATAAAAGAGATCATCTTGGCAGTTTTGGTTGAGAAAAAGTACAGCAAAGATCAGATCCTTGAAATGTATTTGAATGAAGCCCCTTACGGTGGAAGCTTCTGGGGAATCGGTTCGGCAGCTAAAGGTTATTTTGACAAAGCCCCTAAAGATCTGAGTCTTCTGCAAGCGGCGATTTTAGCCGGCTTACCACAGAGTCCAAGCTATTACTCTCCCTTTATGGGTAAAGACGATACCTGGCGCGGTAGGACGATGGATGTGTTGCGAAGAATGCGTGAGGATGGCTATATCAGCTCAGATCAGGAGCAGACGACCTTAAAACAATTAGCTACCGTCAAATTCACATCGCCTAAGATGAGCATTAACGCGCCCCATTTTGTCTTTTATGTCAGAGATAAAATAGAAAAAGATTTTGGGCCAAAGCTTTTAGATACTGGAATAAGAGTGCAAACTACACTTTCACTTGATGTGCAACAGGCCGCAGAGAAAATTTTGGCTGATCAGATCGCCAAGTTAAAAGATGCAAACGTTGGTAATGGAGCAGTTGTTGTTTTGGATTCACACACCAGCCAAATACTGGCTATGGTTGGATCATATGATTTTAATGATCCTAAGTTTGGCAAATTTAACGCCGCCTTGGGGCTTCGCCAGCCAGGCTCAGCTATGAAACCGATAACTTATGGACTGGCTTTTGCCAAAGGTTACACCCCCTCAACTGTGATTATGGATTTGAAAACTGTTTTCCCAGTCCCAGGGGGCCCGGACTATATTCCAGAAAATTATGACGGCAAATTCAGAGGCCCAATTCAACTGCGTTTTGCCTTGGGTAACTCCGTAAATGTTCCTGCCGTAAAACTGCTTGCCATGGTTGGCATTAAGAATTTTTTGCAAATGGCCAGTGATATGGGTTTGACCACCCTTACACCAACACAAGACAATCTGAATCGCTTTGGACTCTCGATAACTTTGGGTGGGGGTGAAGTAACCCTTCTTGATTTGACCTCCGCCTATTCAGTTTTTGCAAGAGGAGGAATAAAAAAAGACACGCAGTCAATTGTAGAAATTAAAGATAATAACGGCAAATCCTTATACAAGCAGCCAGGCTCCTCAGACAAAAGAGTTTTCAGCCAAGATGTAGCTTTTCTTATTTCTCACATTTTATCCGACAATAACGCACGCAGTATGGAGTTTGGTACAAATTCTTTTCTTAGAATTCCAGGCAAAACTGTTTCAGTCAAAACTGGAACCACAAACGATAAAAGAGATAACTGGACAATTGGATACACCAACGACATCACAGTGGGAGTATGGGTTGGCAACAACGACAATTCACCAATGAATCCCAAAATTGCCTCAGGAATTACAGGAGCCTCCCCCATTTGGTACGAGGTAACAGGTGAACTGCTGAAAAAATATCATGATGGAATTCCTGACAAACCCGATGATGTTAAAGCACTGACCATTGACGCTTACCTTGGCGGCTTACCCAAGGACGGTTATCCTACTCGCTCTGAATATTTTATTGCAGGAGCAGAGCCCAAAGACGTCTCTTCCTCTTACAAAAAATTAAAAATTTCCAAGGCAAATGGTAAACTAGCAAACGATATTGAAATAAAAAATGGTAACTACGATGAAAAAGACTATATTGTCATAACTGAAAACGATCCACTCTTAAAAGATGGTATAAATAGATGGCAACAGGCTATAAACGAGTGGGAAAAAGCCCAGTCTGATGACAAATTTCACGCTCCAACAGATACATCCGATAATAATCAAGATTCTGTAATAGTTAGTATCCAGTCTCCATCTGATCAATCAACTGTAAATTCCAACAATGTCCAGATTAAAGCTCACATGACTTCAAACAATCCAATAAGCAACGTAAAAATTTTTGCCAATGGAAATCAGGTAACTAATATTGATGGGGATAACAAAGATATTGATCAGACTGTAAACCTGTCCAATGGAGTCTATGAAATTAAAGTGGTTGCCACAAACAGCAAGAATAGTCAATCTGATTCAACAATTCATATCGGAGTAAATCAACCCTACCAAACCCCAACTCCCACACCCACACCCACACCCACGCCGCATCCCTAACTTTTTTTAGAGTGGGCAATAAGTTTTTTCAGTTTCTTAAAGTCCGCTTCGATGAGTTTTTGCAGTGGCGGAAAACGAAGTGCCGCTGCAGGATGAAGAGTGATAAAGTATTTTCGACCGTCTGTTTCAATTATCTTTGCGTGTTTTTTAAGAACAGGAAAAGTTTGATCCAGCAGCGCTTTTTGCGCTACGGCCCCTAGCAAAACGATTATTTTAGGCTTAATTATGGCAAGCTGCTTATTAAGATGAGTTTGACCATGGGTGATGTCGGAGAGTTTTGGAGTTTTATAATCTGGTAGATATTTAACGGGACTAGTTATAAAAACGCTATCTTCTTCAAGTTCTAAAAATTCTCTTATTAATTTTCTTAAATATTGCCCGGAACGGCCCACAAAGGGCCTACCCGTTGCAGCTTCTTTTCTTCCTGGCGCCTCGCCGATAATGACGATTTTTGCATCAGCACTTCCCTCTCCAGGAACAGCCTTACCGCTTTTTCTTGCCTGGCAGATCTTGCATTTGGTTATTTGGCTGGCAAGCTTTTCCAAGGCAAGCTTTTTATTCATACAAAGCAAAAAAATTGCTTATTATCTAATCTGGGCCTTATATTTCTTTTGCAAGAGCAAGATGATTTTGGCTTTTTCTGGTTCTACACCTTCTTTAGTCAAATTAGTCCTTAGTGATGAAAATTGGAGGTTTAAAAAAACTGTTTTTTGTCCATGTTGAATACGCGGTTCTTCCCCAAGAACTACTTTTTGGATAAGCTTGGAAGCCTGATAAATATCTGTTATTAGCTCTCCCACTCTGGCGTTTTTGGGTACATATAAGGACAAATCTTGAAGTAGTAAATGCGCAGGTTGATAGGATGGCCGGATAATTCTTGTCTCTTTGAATTTATCCATTTCAATTTCAGCAAAATAAATTTTGTCATTGACATCAACAGTTTCGATTTTAAGATCAGAATCTTTTAATTTAGTCTCAAATCTCTCTTGCAACAGGGCAAACAGTCCTTTAATATCAAAGTAGGAGGTGGAGTCGGCGATTAATCCCAACATCGTCTTTTCTTTATAATTGTTATCTTCCTTGTAATAAACTTTTCCTATTTCAAATAATTTAATTTGCTCCTTTCTAAACTTTTGTTGCCACTTTAGCGCGTTGAGTAAATTGTATTTGAGGCTGGTACGCAGCATAGTTTTATCAGCATTCAGAGAATTTTCCAGCTTTATTGGATCTAGCTTTGGGGCTGTTTCAAATGTCAAAGGGTCTGTAATTTGTTCATCGTATCCTGCCGCAACTAGTAAGCTGCCTACCTGCTCGGCCATTCGGGCACTTTGGGAATCGATATTTTTAGGAGCAGGTTGTTTGGGCAGATGCGATGGGATTTTATCATATCCCCAAATTCTCAAAACCTCCTCAATGATATCTACCTCTTGGGTCAGGTCGGTGCGAAAATAAGGAATGGCTACTTTTATCTGATCTTCCCCCAGCCTTGCAGATGGAAGTTCAAGCTTGTTTAAAATACTCTGGGCGCCAGATGGGCTAAAGAGTACCCCCCCTGCAAGTAGATTCAATCTTTTTATACTGAAAATCACGCTCACTTGTGCGGCTGGTTTTGGATAAGAATCTGTGTGGTCGATGACTTTTCCACCACAAAGCAAAAGAATCAACTCCACTGCCCGCTGAAGGGCTAACTGGGTCAAATGAGGATGCAGGAATTTTTCCAAACGAGTGGAGGCTTCTGTTCGAATCTCATGGGCGCGAGAGGAGCGGCGAACGCTTGCGTGGTTATATGTTGCTGCCTCCAGAATTATTGCCGTTGTCTTTTGGGAAACAGCACTCTCCCCTGCCCCAATCACCCCTGCCAAGGCAACAACTTTATCCCCGTCAGTAATGACAAGATCCTGCTTGTCCAGGGAAAGCTTTTTATTGCCCAAAACTGTTAGTTTTTCACCAGATTTGGCCAGCCGAATAATTAGACTATTACCGGCAATCTTTTTTAAGTCAAAAGCATGTAACGGTTGCCCCAATTCCACCATCACAAAATTGGTGATATCAACTAAGTTGTTTATAGATTTTATTCCATACGCTGCCAATTTTTGGACCAACCAGGCCGGAGAGGAACCTATTTTTAGACCCCCAATTGTCACACTATTGAAGCGATAGCATAAGTTTGGCTCTTGGATTGTAATTTTTGTTTTATCTTTTACAGATGGAAGGGCGGCTGAGGAATCGACTGGATTGTTAATTTTACTGTTTAAAATGGCTGCAGCTTCTCTGGCAATGCCAATAACAGACAGGCAATCTGGCCTGTTTTGGCGAATTTCCAAATCATAGACTCTTGTTCCTGCTACTTTTTTTGCTGGCCCATCCTGCAGATGTCCGATTGCAGTTAATCCATTTACAAGAGCTTGCTCATCATCAAATTGAATATAATCCCTCAACCAGTTAATTGGAACCTTCATAAACTAATCTACAAATGTTAAACTACCATCGTATAATTTACGAATATCCTCAATCCCAAAGTGAAGCATAACCAGCCGGTCAAGTCCCAATCCAAAGGCAAAACCAGACCATTTTGCAGGATCGATATTGCAAGCTTTAAGCTCGTTAGGATGAACCATCCCCGCTCCCAAGACCTCGATATAACCTCTGTATTTACAGACACTGCAGCCTTTACCCCAACAAAAGGTACATTCAACATCCAGCCCTGCGCCTGGCTCCACCTGAGGATAATATTTACAGCGAAAACGGGTTTTTGTCCTTGGCCCATATAACCATTTTACAAACTCAATTAGCGTTCCCTTAAGGTGAGCCATGCTTATCCCCTGATCAACAACAAGTCCTTCATACTGATAAAAAATGGAATTATTAGTCGCATTGGAAGTTTCATTGCGATAAGATTTTCCAGGAACGACAATTCTTATAGGCAATCTCTCATTGGTTAAAGCCCGCGTTTCCACAGAAGAGGTATGAGTCCGCAACAGAATTTGGGGCTCTTTGATGTAAAGAGTATCTTGCAAATCTCTGGCTGGATGATCTTGAGGTAGATTAAGTTTGGCAAAATTGTACTCATCAGTTTCGATCTCTGGCCCCTCATAAACACTATAACCTAAATATCTGAAAAAGGCATTTATCCTGAAAATCATCTGCGTGGTTGGATGAAAATGCCCAACGTGCGGCTTTTTGCCTGGTAGGCTTGTATCAAAGTCCTGTTTAGTTTTATTTTGCGCTAAAGTTATAGTCTTTTGACCAATCGCATTTTCTATCTCTTTTTTAAGGTTATTGATTTTGTCACCGAAAGTTCTTTTTTCTTCTTGAGGCAAATCCTTAAGTAGCCTGAGAAAGCTGTTTATCTGGCCGTTTCTGCCCAGGTAGCTTATTTTCAATTTTTCAAGTTGATCCGAAGTTTTTATCTGGCTTAATTTGCTGTGGAAGCTTTTGGAAGTTTGATCAATGTCCATTTCAAGATTATACCCTATTTCTTTACTTCTTCCACTATTTTAGCAAAAGTTGCAGGATGCTGGGTAGCTATTTGCGCTAGAATTTTCCTATCAAGTTGAATATTCTTTTTTTTAAGCAGATTAACAAACTTACTGTAGCTTAAATCAAAAGTTCTTACCGAAGCATTCAATCTTATAATCCAAAGTCGCCTGAAATCTCTCTTTTTTCTTTTTCTTCCCATAAAAGCATATTCGCCAGCATGTAAAGTTGCCTCTTTGGCCTTTTTGAACTGTTTCCTGCGGCTCATCCAATAGCCTTTTGCCTGTTTTAAAACCTTTTTATGTCGTCTTCTGGTTGTTGTCCCAGCTTTAACTCTAACCATATTTTTTATCCCTTCCCTAGCATTTTTTTAATTTTCTTGGCATGGCGTCCTTTTACCTGTTTCATTCTTTTTAAACTTCGAATTTGTCTTTTGCTTTTGTTTGCTCGCAAGTGTCTCAAATAATGTGACCTGTGCAAGATTTTCCCTTTTTTAGTTATCTTAAAACGCTTAGCAGCTGATTTTCTAGTTTTTTGTTTTCCCATATATTATTTTTTGCGAGCAACAACTGCTCTTATAACTCTTCCTTCTATTCTTGGCTCTTTTGAGATATTTAGCTCTCCCAAGCTCTGGATAAATTTATTCACCAAAGCCATAGCCATGTCTTTTTTCCCCATTTCTCTTCCTTTCAAGCTCAAATTAAGCCTTAATTGATTACCCGAATTTAAAAACTCTTGACCTTTGGCTATTAATCTATTTAAATCGGCTGATGCTATAAATAAAGAAAGCTTAAGATCTTTGGTGGTGCTTTTTTTGACTCCTTTTTTAGCCTCTTTTTGTTTTTTCTCCTCTTGATACAAAAACTTTTTGAAATCCATGAGCCTGGCAACTTGGGGACTGGCACCTGGGGCTATTAAGATAAGATCCAGGTCTTTGCTGTTGGCAAGCTGCAAAGCTTCATCTTTGCTTATTACCCCAACCTGTTTGCCCTGCTCATCTATTACTCTAAGTTCTTTGGCGACAATGTTGTTGTTGATCGTGTAGAACTTTTTAGAAAAGTTTCTGTTTCTATTCAAATTTCTCAATTTTTGCCCTTAAACTTTCTATAAACTGCTTAAAATCAATTTGCCCCAAATCTTTTCCCTCCCTGGTTCGGGCAGATACTTTATCCTGGCTTTCTTTATCTCCTATTATAATCATGTAGGGAATTTTTTGCAAGGTAGCCTCGCGAATTTTATTACCAACAGTTTTGTTATCGGCATAAAGTTCAACCCTTAAATTGGCTCCCTCTATCTGCTGCTGGAGTTTTAAGGCCAAAAGGTTATGTTTATCAGAAACCGGCAGAACCGCAACCTGTACTGGTGCCAGCCAAAGCGGAAAAGCTCCTTGAGTGTGTTCTATATAGATAGAAAGAAAACGCTCAATTGAACCAAGCAAAGCCTTATGAATCATAATCGGCGTTTTTTTGGTTCCTTTTGCATCAGTGAAGCTGATATTAAATCTGGTTGGTTGAACAAAATCAAGTTGTTCCGTTGCCACTTGCCATTCTTTTCCTTGGGAGTCGGCGATCATAATATCAATTTTTGGTGCGTAAAAGGCAGCCTCACCTTCAGCAACGTTATATAAATGGCCTGACTTTTCTGCCACTTCTTTGATGATTTTTTGGGCTAATTCCCACTGTGTATCTGTTCCCAGGTACTTGGATTTATCTTTAGGGTCTCTAAAGGAGAGTCTCATATGAAATTGCATATTCAAAGCTTTGTACATTTTTCTTACCATCCCAATTATTAAGGTAAGCTCTTGTTTTACTTGTTCCATCGTGCAAAAAATATGTGCATCATCTACAGTTGCTGATCTCACCCGCGACAATCCTCCCAACTCGCCACTTTTTTCATCTCGATAGTGTGTGGTAGTTTCATAATATCTTATTGGTAAATCCCTATAGCTTCGCGAAGAAGAGGCATAAATTTGGATATGATGAGGACAATTCATGGGTTTGAGAATAAAGTTATCGTGACTCTCCTGGCTTTTGACTAAAAAAAGTTCATTTCCAAACTTATCCCAATGGCCAGAATTCTTATAAAGCTCCTCTTTTGCCAGGTGCGGGATCCATACTTTTTGAAAGCCGGCTTCTTTTTGCAGTTGTTCGGAATAACCAATAAGTATATCCCGCAAAATAGTCCCCTTGGGAGTAAAAAGTGGCAGACCCGACCCAACAAGTTCAGAAAAAACAAAAAGATCAAGTTCTCTGCCCAACTGTCTATGGTCTTTTTTACTATTCATAAAAACTGATTATACAGTATTATTTACGCTGGAAAAAATTAGATTGCTATTTTATACTAGTAAGTTGGTTTATGGTTAATGCAGTAATTGGACTTCAATGGGGAGATGAGGGAAAAGGTAAAATAGTTGACCTTCTTGCACAGGATGCAGATTACACAGTCAGATTCCACGGCGGCAATAATGCAGGCCATACAGTAGTTATAAACGGCAAAACATATAAATTTCATCTTATACCATCTGGAATTTTTAATAAGCAAACTGTAGCTCTTGTTGGAAGCGGCGTGATCATTGATCCTTTTGTTCTGGTTGATGAGATAAAATTCTTTGCCAAAGAAGGAGTAAATTTAAGCAATAAATTGGTTATTTCTCCTCGCTGCCATTTGATTATGCCCTATCATATTGGTTTGGATAAAGCTTATGAGAAACAACGAGGTCAAGATAAACTAGGAACAACCGGACGTGGCATTGGTCCATGTTTTGCTGATAAAGTAAGCTACAATGGTATTCGGATTTATGAACTTTATAACTGGGAACTTTTTGTAGATAAGTTCACTCTTCAGGTTGAGATTAAAAATAAAATTCTCAAGGCTTTGGGCGCTAAGGCAATTGATACCGAAGCAGAGCTGCTGCAATTTAAAAATGTTCGTGCAGAAATCTTGCCTTTTATCGGAGATGTTTATTTGATCCTGAGTAAAGCAGTTGCCAACAACAAGAAGATTCTTCTTGAGGGAGCCCATGGTGTGATGCTGGATATAGATTGGTCACCATATCCTTTCAGTTCGGGCTCAAGTGTCGTCTCAGGAGCCATAAATACCGGAGCTGGTATTCCAGTGAAAAAAATAGACGAGATAATTGGAGTTATTAAAGCCTACACAACTCGAGTTGGTAGCGGACCTTTGCCAACGGAGCTGCCTGAAGATTTGGCTGATAGTCTGCGTGAGAAGGGGCAAGAATATGGTACTACCACCGGCCGCTCGCGCAGGATTGGTTGGCTAGACCTTGAAGCTACTAAATTTGCTTGTCAGATAAATTCACTTTCTGCCCTGGCTGTGACCAAATTGGATGTTTTAAGCGGCCAAAAAGAAATAAAAGTCTGCATCGGCTACACTCTGCAGGGTAAAAAGATTTCCTATGAACAGTGTGGTTATAAGGAACTTGGGCAGCTGGATGTTGTTTATAAAACTTTTCCAGGCTGGAGTGAAAATATTTCTAAAATTAAAAAGTATCCAGATCTGCCCAGGCCCTGTCAAAATTATTTACAGTTTATTGAGGATCAATTAGATGTTCCGATAAAAATTGTTTCTGTCGGCTCTGATCGAAGCGCATCGATTTACAGATAAAATGCCCAAAAACTAGACTGCGGCCAATAAAGAAGCGCGCAGGCTTTGCAAAAATAGATTATCAAGTCTCTCCAATCTTTGGACAAAGGGTATTGGCCTACAAAGACGATGCTTTGGCCAAGTTTTTTGCAGCCCGAGAATTTTTCCGGTAAAAAAAGCCTCAATAATTTGTCTAAAATGTTAAAATATAACAATTGGACTCGTAGCTCAGCTGGCTAGAGCGTCACATTGACATTGTGAAGGTCAGAGGTTCAAGTCCTCTCGGGTCCACCTTCCTTTTGCTGACAATTGCCTTAAATTTTGAGCTTAATGAGCAAAGCCTAGGCCTGCTTGAAGAAGATTTATAAATTGCTGCTTTGGTTGCTGATCTTTTCCGGAGACAAGGCTATCAGAATCTTTCTGATCATATTGCCACCATGACCAATTCAAATTATTGTCGTGAACAAATTGAATCATTTTGGAAAGATCCGCACTCTTATTTGATGCAGAATTCATATTATGACCATTGAATTCTCCGATCCACAGGGGGACGTTCCAGTTTTTTGAGTTTTGAATGGCCTGTTGGAAAAGTGGAAGACCATTATTTTCCCAACCGGTTGGATAAATATGGCGGGTATAAATCCAGTTGTTAGTTGCATTTGGAGGTGGAGTGGTATCATCTTGATAACGAGCAAAAACTAAAAGCAGATCCGGGTTTATTTTATGAATTGCCGCTGCTACTTTATTGTAAAAACTGCTTAAGACAGAAGGAGAAATTGGACAGTCTTTGGATGGAACATTAGGCTCATTTAGGATATCTGTTCCAATAACTGTTGGATCATTTTTATAACGAGCGGTCAACATTTGCCACACTGCGGTAAAGCTGTCCTGTTGATCAATTGAGACGCCTGGTTCTTGCACATCATTGAAGAAATCACATCGTGGCGTTTCTTTTTTAGACACTTTTGCAGTTTCAAACTTTGTGTAAAGCCAGGGTGGCATTCCTATTCCTTCAGGACAAGTTTTTCCAGGAGCAGCTCTGGGATACCATTTCACCTGGTGCATATCTAAAATTACCGCTATGCCTTTTTCTTTGTAACCATTAATTATAGAGTCAAGTTGAGAAAGATAGACCTGGTTCCAACTATGAGTATAACTGCCATCGGATCCCTGAAGAGGAGCTGTTGGTTCAATATTTGCCCAACTTATAGCAATACGCACAAAATTTAACCCCCAATTTGAAATATTATTAAAAGTTGTTTCATCTGCAAGGCTGTAGCATTTTGAATTGGTTCCGTTGCCCAGTGCCATTCTTTGGTCGTCCACTCCTTGAAGTAGGATTTCATTATTGCTGGAATCAAAAATTTTTGTTCCTTGTGTGTGCAAATAGCCAACAATTCGCGGGGCTTTTCCTGGCAAATTTACCGATGATTGCTGCTGCGTGGTTTGAGTAATTTTTGTTTTTTTCAAGGGATAGAAAAAGTACAAAAAAAACCCGATAACGATTGCTGCAATAACTGTTGCAAAAATAATCCCTCGCTGTTTATCTATCATAGAATTTTTGCTCCGGATTAATTCTATCATAAAGTCTTCCTTTTTTGATATAACCTACATTAAAAAGTTTACTCTACAGAAACCAACTGGCAAAAAACGCTGCTGGTGGCTCAACTCTGGTTAAGCCGCCCCCCCGATCAGAAACTGCCTAGGGAGAGCAGTCTGCACCAGGCTTCTGACAAATTCTTAAAACGACTGTCTAAAACTATACCCCCCCGTGCATTTTAAAAGGCAAGCGGTATAATGGTAATAATGCGATTTAGACTATTGCCGGGAATTATCCTGATACTTCTGATAGTCGTTCTTATCGTGTCTTACTTTTTCACAAAGAGTAATGAAGCCTTCTTACCTGAAAAAAAACCCCCTATTGTCCGCCAACATAACCCAATCTCAACAACCTCAGCAGCAATGAATATGCCAGATAAAATTAAACTTCCGATAATTACCTACCACTACGTTGAGAATGTACAGGACCCAGGAGATACAACAAGAATAAAACTGGCGATTAGCCCTTTCCTATTTGAAAACCAGTTAAAATTATTAAAAGAAGCAAGTTACTCTTCATATTTTGTGAAAGATATTCCACAAATTCTACAAGGAAAAGAAAAATTGCAGGATAAAAGTATTGTACTTACATTTGATGACGGATATAAAGACATTTATACTGACGCCTTTCCTCTTTTAAAGAAATATCAAATAAAAGGAACACTCTTTATTGTTGCAAACTTTATAGGAAGACAGGGATTTATGACCCAAAATGAGATACAGGAAATGCTCCAAAGTGGGCTCATTGAGGTCGGCGCACATTCATTAAGCCATCCTAATCTAGTTAGCTTACCACTTGTTAAGGCACGCCAGCAAATATTTGACAGCAAGAAAATCTTAGAAGACATGTTCAATATCCAAGTTAAGACATTTGCTTATCCTGGAGGTTCTTTTAATGACGACGTTATAAATCTTGTAAAAGAAGCATCTTATGAGGCTGCCGTGACAACCAAACCAGGAGTGTACTCTACACGTGATAAATTATTAACACTACCTCGGTTAAGATCAGGCTACTTATTTTTAAGAACTATTCAGTTGTTTTTTGATAAGTTTATTCAATAGACATCTTCCTGCTTTTGTCTCCTTTTCCACCTAATATGTTTAGGAAATCGTCTCAAGGTCAACATCTTGATATACGAGATGAAATAACTTGCTCATTCGTATACTGAGAATAGTAATGTATACCCAACTAACTCAGGTTTGCAACTCTAGATTGGGAACGAGTTGAAAATTATCGGTCATCAAGGTTGATAATTCTTGCTTGTAAGAATCAAGATTCTTGAAAAACTTCAGACTGGTTCTTCTGAACTCCTCATACGTCTCAAAATAGTGATTGTTGGTTACTT
>Ga0209515_10001778_pt1 | contig 34895 bp, 29 predicted proteins | sample Subgroupgradi54m_FD_187454 | JGI IMG/M metagenome (GOLD analysis project Ga0209515, IMG submission 187454) | Subsurface groundwater microbial communities from S. Glens Falls, New York, USA - GMW60B uncontaminated upgradient, 5.4 m (SPAdes)... ... | reverse complement strand
GACATGTTTCGGCAAACGATTTTGTCGTCTTTACAACTGAAGAATTTGTCCAAGTTTCCGGGGAAGAGAAAGAGCTAAAAAGTATACTTGGGTCTAAAAAACCACACGATATTCTCGAGACAATAACTCCGCAGTTGAAAACGCAAAACGATACGGGAATGATCGCTCTTTTTGTCAACTTTGAAGAAGAAGGATCTGTGGAGGCGGTACTCGAGGAACCAAAGCCAAAACAAACCTCCCCCGCAGATAGTTTGTTATCTGTATTTGCCAATATTAGGCACCAGCTTAAAACTCAGGACAAGACAAAAGTGTGGACTTTTATCGGAGTTGGTCTGATCCTGATTATTTTCATCTGGAGCGTCCTTCTGGGATATCAGCGAAGAGTCGGCGCTCAAAGTCAGAAAAAAATTGAGACGGCCAGGGAGATAATCACAGAAGACCTCAAGCAGGCAGGAGATGTAGCTTTTTTGAATCTCCCCCGAGCGATTGCGCTCATCGATGAAGCAAAGAAAAATTTAGCAGATCTTAAAAAAGGAATATCCGATCCAAACAATAAAGATCTCCAGTCTCTTGGGCAGCTGATTGCTGATAAGGAGAGCAAAATTCTTAAAAAAGAAGAAAGAGCGGCAGAGGAGTATTTCGATCTTTCGGTTGAAAATAAAAACGCCACAGGACAGAAAATGTATCTTGACGGAGAAAATCTTGCGGTGCTTGACTCCAAGGGAACAGCTTATCTATTGTCTCTCACCAAGAAATCTCTTGACAGGAGGGAATCGTCAGATATAAAAGGTGCTTCAATAGTGACTTTATCGCAGGATAAAATCTATGTCTTCCGAAAAGGAGTGGGTATATTTGAGTTGTCTCACGAGGGAAAAAGCAAAAAAGTGATCGATAACGATCCGGATTGGAAAGACGTGGCCGACCTTGTATCTTATAACGGCAATCTCTATCTTTTGGATCGCGGGAGCAACGAAGTCTATAAATATTTAGTTGCGGAGAACGGGTTTTCTCAAAAATCCTCATATTTCCAGGCTGGTCAGAGAGACAGTCTGCAAAGCGCAAATTCCTTAGCGATTGATTCATCTGTTTATGTCGGATTGCCAAATAAAGCGCTCAAGTTTGTTTCGGGTGCGCAAGACTCTTTCAATACTTCTTTTCCCGAAGATAATGTTCGGTTGACCAAGATATTTACTTCTAAGAATGTAGAAAAAGTCTATGGCTGGGATAAAGCAAAAGGGGCACTATACGTTATCGATAAGTCGGGGACTTATGAGCGGCAGATTGATTCTTCGATCCTGTCCAAGGCAAGCGATTTTGTGGTTTTTGGCAATAACGCATATGTTCTGTCAGGCTCAAAGATATACAAAGTAAGCGTAGAATAAGAGTGGCCTTTTTAACCAGAAGAGGGTATAATAGGGAGCTAAAGTATAGAGTTAAGGTGACGTAAATTGGTACAAATTCCTCCAATCAGAGAGAGGATTATCGGAATAGTAACATATGAGCGTAGAAGCAGATCAAGCTATTTTTCCAGTTCCAGAGCAACAGGGTGGAATTATCTGCCCGAATTATGAATTTGATCTTGCTCAGCTAGAAAAAGAAGGTAAGGCTGGAGCAGGAACCGCACTTATTGTACTTAGTCCAAGTGATCCGGTGAATATACTTCTTGCTTTACATAATAGTCAAGATCAATTAAAACATGGTAAATGGAGTTTTTTCATGGAAACACAGGAAGATTTTGATAGGAGCACTCTTGACGTGCTTTCGCGTTTAGCCCAAGAAGAAATGCAAAGAGACCTTCGCAGTTTGAAATTATATGCAAGTCCTTCGGTCAAACCCTTTCAAATAATAAATAATGTTACGAGAGCGAGTCAGTATTTCGATGGGAAAACATACGATGTGGGAGCTTATGTTTTTTGGACAAAAGAAGATTATAGTGGTCTTGTCCGATCACCTGAAACAGAAGAGCTGAAAAATCTTCCTTTGGATATCGTACTCAGAGAAAAGATAGAAGAAGGACCGCTAAGGGAATTCACAGCTCCGATTTTAACTCAATTAAATGAGAGAGGGCTACTTGCGCTTCCTTCAGGTCCGCTTCAACGAGTTGCCTTCCCTCATTTGATTGGATAATTATTATGAAAAAACTCATCTTAATCAAATTGGGAGGAGGTCTCATTACTTACAAAGACAGACCCTATACTATTCGACTAAAAGTTATAAAAAAACTGGCTAAAGAAATAAAAAAAATCATTTCTAAGAAAAAAGACGCATTTTTTATTATTGGTAACGGAGCTGGATCCTTTGGGCATTATGAGGCAGTTAAATATAAGATATCAGGTGGAATCAAAAATGAAAATCAGAAGTATGGATTTGCGGTTGTACAAAATAGTGTAAAAGTCTTAAATAAAATTATAGTCGACGAGTTATTAAAGGAAAAAATTAATGTAATTTCTATACATCAGTCATCAATTCTTACAAGCATAAACGGTAAGCTAAAGAACATTTTTACTGATTCACTTGAAGGTTTTTTGAACCTTAAAATCATTCCTGCTATCTATGGTGATATTGTTTATGATGAGAAAAAAGGCGCACATATTTTCTCAACGGAAGATGCCTTCTCGTTTTTGATTAATAAGTTTCATGGTAAAAAATACAAAGTTGAGAAAGTCATTTATCTGACGACAGTTGATGGAGTATTAGATAAAAAAAATATGGTAATCCCAAAAATTAAAGACAAAATGCAGTTAAAGAAAAACCTATTTAACACTGATGACTTTGATGTTACAGGTGGAATGAAACATAAAGTAGAACAAGGTCTTTATTTGGCAAAACAGGGAATTAAAGTATATATAACTAGTGGAGTTAGAAAGGAATCTATTTATCATGCAGTTTTCGACCAAAATTTTTATGGTACAATAGTCGGGTAAATTTTTATGAAAGAAAGAGAAGCTGATATGAATCAGGAATTAATAGTACTTGTTGATAATCAGGGGAATCCTATTGGAACGGCGCCAAAATTGGAAAGTCACAATGAAAACACGCCTCTTCATTTAGCTTTTTCGTGCTTCGTTTTTAACGATAAAGGTGAATTTTTGTTGACTCAGAGAGCAAAGAGTAAAAAAGTCTTTCCCGGAATCTGGACGAATAGTCTTTGCGGACATCCTATGCCGGGAGAAAAGACTCCCGATGCTATTCATCGCAGACTGCACGAGGAATTGGGATTGACTGCAGACGATATACAAGTTGCACTGCCGGATTTCCGCTACAAAGCAGAGATGAATGGGATTGTGGAGAATGAAATTTGTCCAGTCTATGTGACACAAGTCACTCAGGATCCGAAACCCAACCCGGAAGAAGTTGAGGATTACAAATGGATAGTCTGGAGCGATTTTTTAAAAGAGATAGAATCAAATCCAAAAGGCTATTCAGTTTGGTCAGTGGAGGAAACGAAGCAACTTAAAAATAATCCTGCGATAGAAAAATTCACTACTTGACTCGGGGGAGTTGAATTGCGCAAGTCAGGCCGAAACAGAAAGTTTGTTTGAATACCTTTTGCTCAAGAGTTGCAATGACAGCTAAAACCGCTACCAAAATAAGTATTCCGACAAGGGCATTGGTGATTCTTTGCCGGGCACCTGCAATTTTTTCCTTTTCCCCACCCGAAGTAATCCAGTCAAACGATCCCCGAAGCAAATATACCAAGGCTGCGACACCCGCAAAGATGAAAAAAAGTTTGATTCCGACCGTAAGAAGATTGCCTGCCGCAGCTGTCGGATCGCCGGCAAAACTCTCCAATCCCGGAGGAGGCTTTATCGTGCCGAAAATACTATTTGAACTGGTTCCAGCGCCACCAGCTCCTCCTCCATTTGGCAATAAAGATAGATATTTCATAAAGGCAAAGTTATTTTAAATATGAACTCTATCAATTTTACTATAAGAAAGCTGACTAGAACGACCAACATTCCGATGACCGCAAACTTAAATGTTTTTTGCGATTGTTTTACTTTTTCCGCATCTCCACCCGAAGTCATAAAAGTATAAGCTCCCGACAGCATTATAAATACGAAAGCTAAAGATGCCAAAATTATGAAAAGCGAAACTATGACATTTGCGATGGAAGCGATATTAGAAAATTTAGCGAGAGGGTTGACACTTTCTTGACTTATATCCAAGGCGTAAACCATGTTTAAAGTGTAGGCAAAATAGTAACTCAAGTCAATGTATAATAGGACAAATGGACAATCTTCCAAGACACATTGCCTTGATTCCTGACGGTAATAGAAGATGGGCGAAAGAAAAAGGCCTTCCCACATTTGAAGGACACAGAAAGGGGTTTGAGAGAGTGAAAGAACTCACCAAAAAAGTAAGTGACCTGGGAATAGAGATCTTTACCGTTTGGGCTTTTTCGACTGAAAACTGGAACAGAGAAAAGAAAGAAGTAGACTACTTGATGGGAATATATGAGAAATGGATCGATGAAAATTTAGCAAAGGCTCTGAAAGACCAAACCAGAATTATTCACATTGGAAGAAAAGATAGAATTAGAGAAAGTTTGAAACAGAAATTAAGTGAAGCAGAAGAAAAAACAAAAACCTTTACCAAACAATATTTTGTTATTGCGCTAGACTACGGCGGTAAAGACGAAGTACTGCGGGCGATAGAAAAAGGTAATAACCAACGGCAAAAATTAGATGAAGAGACGTTGGACAGATTTTTGGATACAAAAGTTCTTCCCTATCCTAATCCGGATCTGATTATACGAACAAGCGGAGAACAGAGAACCTCTGGTTTTATGATCTGGCAAGGCGCTTATTCGGAGTATTTTTTCGTTAAAAAATACCTGCCCGACTTCACCGCTGACGATCTGGAAGAATGTATAAAAGAGTATTCGAGCAGGCATAGACGCTTCGGGAAATAAGCGGGAAAAAATGCTATAATAAATTAGCATGTTTCAACCTTCATTCAGGATCACAAATAAGATTCTTACCAATATTTCTCAGATTGAAGCAGCACAAGAGACGATAAAACACGCTCCTTTACTCCCACTTTGGGAAAAGCAGTTTAAGGAAGACGCAGTTGTCAGATCTGTATATCATGGGACGCACATAGAGGGAAATCAACTGCATAAAGACGATGCCAAAGAAGTATTGATGGGAAAGGACGTAGTGGGGCGCCCGCGAGATATTCAAGAAGTGATAAATTATCGCAAAGTCGTTGAATTTATCGACGACGAAGCCAAAAAAAAGATCGATAAAATTACGGAAACATTGATCAAAAAATTGCACAGAATCATAGTCTCCAATATACTCGCCTCCGATCAAGCCGGAGAATACAGAACCAAGCAAGTAGTCGTCAAAAATTCACAGACAGGAGAGATTACTTTCCGTCCACCACCGGCCGTCGAGGTTTCGTTTATGATGCGGGAATTCACCTACTGGATTAATCGCCAGACCAAAGACGAAATCCATCCGATTCTAAAGGCTGCAATTGCGCATCATGGATTAGCCGGCATCCATCCTTTCATTGATGGCAACGGCCGAGTCGCCCGCGTCCTGGCAACTCTAATTTTGTTTCTTGAAGGTTATGATATGCGCAGATTTTTTTCATTTGAAGAATACTATGATAAAGACGCACTTTCCTATTACGAAAATTTACAAAAAGCATCAGCCGGCGATTTGACCGATTGGTTGGAATACTTCACTCTTGGTGCTGCGCTCGAGTTTGACAAAATCAGGCAAAAAGTACTCAAACTCTCGAGAGATGTAAAGATGAAGGAGCGATTCGGCGGACAACAGATATATTTAAGCGAACGTCAAATAAAAATAGTCGAGTATATACAGGAAATCGGTTACTTACAGAACCAAAGTTTTTCAGCAGTTTTTGCCGACATTTCAGAAGATACTGTTCTTCGTGACTTGCAGGATCTGGTGAAAAAAGGATTGATAAAAAAAATAGGCAGCACTAAAGCGGCTCGTTATGCCTTAACTTAATCAAATATATGAAATTTTCTCAATTGGCAAAATATTTCGAAGAGATCGAGAAAACCAGCTCCAGGCTGCAGATTACTCATTTGCTGGCTGAGCTGTATAAGAAATTAAGCGTTGATGAAATTGATAAAACCATATATCTGCTTCAGGGAAGAGTAACTCCCTTGTTTGAGAGTTCGGAATTTGGCATGGCTGAACAAATGATCATCAAGAGCGTGATGAATTCTCTACAGGTCGAAAAAAAATATTTTGTGCAAGAGTATAAGAAATTAGGAGATTTGGGTAGAACGGTCGAGCATTTTAAAAAGCTTTACAAATCGATTGAAGAAAAAGATTTGAAAGTAGTCGATGTCTATAACGATCTTTTGGAAATTACAAGAAAAACCGGTCCGAAATCCCAGGAGGTGAAAATAAGTATTCTGGCTAAATTAATAAGTTATCTTGATCCTTTATCATGTCGTTATCTGGTTCGCATCCCCATAGGAGCTCTCCGACTTGGTTTTTCCGATATGACAGTGCTTGATGCTTTTTCCTGGATGATAAAAAAAGATAAAAGCCTGCGTCCTTTATTTGAAAAAGCTTATCATGTCAGACCTGATCTGGGATATCTTGGTAAAGTGATAAAACAAAAAGGCGAGAAGATAGGACAGGTAGTCCATCCCACTCTTTTTACGCCCATCATTATGATGAGAGCTGAGAGACTTTCATCCGGCAAAGAGATAATCAAAAAAATCGGTAAATGTTCAGTCGAGCCAAAATACGACGGTTTTAGATTGCAGATTCATTATTCAAAAACTAAGCAAGAAGTCCGCCTATACTCACGCAATCTGGAAGAAGTCTCGTTCATGTATCCGGATATTGTTGAGGGTGTCAAAAGGGAAGTTAAAGCAAAAGAAGCAATCTTCGAGGGAGAAGCAATCGGCTTTGATCCGGCCACTGGTAATTTTCTTCCATTTCAGGAAACAGTTCAGCGCAAGCGAAAATACGACATTGTTGAGACGGCAAAGAAAATACCTTTGAAGTTTTTTACCTTCGATATTCTTTATGAAAATGGAAAAAATTTTATTGGCGAGGTTTTCACAGAAAGAAGGAAAAGACTGGAGAAAATAATAAAAAATTCATCCGATCACCATAAATACACAATTTTCATCGCTTCAGATAACGTCACAGACAGCCCTAAAAAACTTGAAATGATGTTTGATGATGCAGTATCTCGAGGACTCGAGGGAATCGTAGCCAAAAAACTCAACGGTATCTATCAGCCGGGAGCGCGAGGCTGGAATTGGATCAAACTCAAACGTAGTTATTCGTCCAAGATAGACGACACTATCGATTGTCTGATCATGGGTTACGATTTTGGTAAAGGTAAACGGACAGACTTTGGTATAGGCGCTTTTTTGGCCGGAGTCTATGATAATAAAAGAGATATGTTTGTAACCGTGGCCAAAGTAGGCACCGGTTTATCAGATGATGAATGGAGACATCTGAAGAAAATAGGAGAAAAATATAAAACCAATAAGAAGCCGGCGTTATTTGAAGTTGATAAGGCAATGGAGGTTGATGTCTGGATAAAACCCAGTATAGTGGTAGAAATCAAGGCAGATGAGATTACCAGATCACCTGTGCATACAGCAGGGAGAAAGATGAAATCTTCAAAAAGCGGTTCAGCTTTTGACGTTGACGTGCCGGGTTATGCATTGAGATTCCCCAGACTCGAACGTTTCAGAGAGGACAAAAGACAAGAAGATGTCACGACACTGAAGGAATTAGAATCTCTTTTTAAAGGCCAAAAGAAATGAAATTTCTACGAGATTTAGCTCACAATATTGGCAAATCAACTATTCGACTCCAATTACTATTTATAATCGCTACTTTCTTAAGCATCGGTTTCATGGGTTATTATTTTGGCACATTTGATCAAGCAAGCCACATTCCTTTTCTAAAGAAATATATTGATTCTAGCCTCTTTCCAGGTGATCATTTTTTCGCTCTGCGCTTCACTCATTACTCTTTTTTTTGGTTCCTTTTTCTACCCTTTTACAGACTTAATTTTCTTGAAGTAAGCATGTTTATTGTTCACCTACTGACGATTTATCTAACTTTTTGGGCGATATGGAAATTGAGCCAGACTCTTTTTGATAATCACTTGATTTCTTTTTTAAGCGTTTTGGCTTTCATATTACCTCACATGGGTTTTTCAGGATTTACCATAGTTGAATTTAGTTTGGTAAATCGAACCTTTGTTTTACCCTTTCTTCTCATAGCACTCGATCTATATTTAAGGCGAAAATACTACTTAAGCTTTTTTATACTCGGGATCATGTACAACTTTCATGTTATTTCTGTGAACTTCATACTATTCATGATTTTATTTGACTACTTACTTCAGTTTAAACGTAATGGTGGTTGGAAAACTATTATTGTTGGCCTGACGTTATTCATATCGGGGGCAGCGCCCGTATTGATCTGGAAGTTTGGAAGTTCTGTAACTGACCTGAGTCTGCACTGGGAATGGTTTTCGCTTATTAGCCGAGGGTTTCTTTACCACTTATTTTATCCTTTTTCACGCTACCCACATATTCTGTTTATGACACTAGGGGGAATCAGTACTATAATCTTATTTTTTATTACTCGCCGTTTTGCCCCCTCTACTAAATATAATCGTTCGGTTACAAATTTTGTTTACGCAATTTTAGTGATTCTGCTTATAGAAGTTATAACGGCTTTATGGATTCCTCTAGATATCATTATAGAATCACAAATAATGCGGGCAAGTCTTTTTTTGACAATTTTTTGTTATTTTTATTTAGCCAGCTATATTGTAAAAAAATTTCAATCGGGAAAATTGAAGGAAGTCGACCTTTTACTTCTCACTGGAGCGCTGATTTTTTCTCTATCTCCAATTGTAGCACTTGCCGTATTGGCTATACAAAATTTAATTGGTCGTCTTACAAGGCGGGGAGCGGAATTATTCAGCTTTTTTATTATAATAATATCTTTTGTAGCCATTCTTATAGTTGCCTACCAAAATAATATTTGGCGCCCTGGTCTACATATTTTTGCGCAGCGTTCTACTTGGTATGATGCTCAATTGTGGGCGCACAATCACACTCCCAAAAATGCAATATTTATTACACCGCCCTATCTTTGGGGACTATATGATTTGGATTGGAGAGTAATATCGGAACGTTCTACTGTTTCAACACTCCCTGAACTATTGGAAGCTGCATTTTCACCAAAATATATAGACTACTGGAAAACACGTTTCGAAGCTGTAGCACCAGGAGCAATCAATCAATTTAAAGGGAACACTTTTAATAATCTTGAGATCACAAAAAAAGCTTTTTCTCGACTGACACTGCCAAGTCTGAAGTATATTTCCAATCGTTTTAAAGCGTCTTATTTAGTTGTTGAGAGACCCCAACAATATTTGCTGCCGATAGTTTATAAAAATCAAAACTATATAATATACAGTCTAAAAGACCTCTAACGTGAGGGTCGAAAGTCATTCGGTTGGTGAATAAGCACTGTGTTTACTGTTCTAACTGGGTATTCTGCAAAAAAAGATTGGGGGTGTTTTAATAGTCGTCTAGCTGAACAGTTGGCAATTAGAGTGTCATCTTTTCTGATGATGCCTCTGGCTTCCAGAACATGAATCGCTAAGTCGATGTCTTCATGAACTTGAGTATTATCCATACAGACTTTATCTTTTACTTTTTTCCATATTTTTTTGGTGATAGCCATATTCGGACCGATTAAAGTATTATTCCCATTCTGAATAAGCTTGAAAATTTCAAGATACATTTGAGCGTAAGCGGGTGTTTTAAAGGGAAAATCATAAAAAACAACGGGGCCGGTTAATCCGTCTATTTTATATTTTGTGAAGTTGTATTTAATTTTTTTAATCCAATTACGAGGAAGAATGGAATCGGCATCAACACGGGCAATAATATCGTATTTTGCAGAATTGAAGCCTTTGTTTCTAGCGTAGCTTATACCCTGCTTAGATTCCTTGACGACGCGAACCTTAAATTTTTTGGCAATTTCAATTGTCCTGTCGGTGCAATTATTATCAACAACGATTATCTCATCAGGGGGGATCTGCTGATTCTGAATACTTTTCAGACATTTTTCAATGTATTTTTCTTCGTTAAAAACCGGCAGGATGACAGAAATGTTCATGATTTAAGTAAAAATCTTTAAGAAGCTCAATTTTAATATATTTGACTCCTTTTTGACAACTGTTTATACAGGTTCTCAAATTGGTTGACAATTTTTTTAGCGGCATACTTTTGAGTAAAAGATTTTCTAGAGGCTTTGCTTAGTTTTTTTTTCAAAGATTCATCGGTAAGAACCCGTAAAATATTTTTAGCAAGGCCACTTGTATCTTTAGGACGGGAAAGAAGTCCAACGTTTTTAATCACATCGTAAGTCCCTTTTCTAGAAATACCCACTAAAGGTAGGCCAAAATACATGGCTTCAATCAATGCTATTCCTTGAGTTTCGGAGCCGCTTGCGGTTGCAAAAGTATCAGCAAGTTGGAAATAGCCGCCAGACAAAAGAGTTTCCTGACTGACCGATCCCATAAAAACCACCCTATCTTTAATTCCGAGTGCTTTAGTAAGAGATTTGAGCTCTGATTCTATTTGTCCCTCGCCAATAATTAACAGACTAATATCCCCAATTTTTTTTAAAACTTTGGCAAAACTTTTTAGAAGAATATCTAGACTTTTTTCATGAGACAATCGTCCTACATAAAGAATAACTTTTTTGGAAAGTTTTAATTTTACTCTTAGCGCTAGGAGTTGTTTTATTGAGAGGAGTTTAAATTGATCTTCATTTATAAAGTTAGAGATAGTATGGATAGGTTTTTTAACTCCATTTTTTTTGAGATCTTTTCTGACACTTTCTGATGGGGCGATAACCACATCGCATTGATTATAGAAAAAAGCTGCATATTTCCATAGAAAATTAGTAAGCGGTTTTACTGGTATATTGATACCGGCTGCTTTTAGATATTCCGGCTGCATGAAGTATGTGTGAAAGGTTCCGACAATAGGTTTTTTTAAAGACTTGCCCAGGACAACAGCGCTAGCGCCGATCAAAAAAGGAGTGTGAAAATGTATTATATCGGGATCGTCCCTCTTTATTTTTGTGAGAATTCGTGGAGAAAGCGGAGGACCTATTCTCAGCCTCGGATTCCATGGAGCTTCAATAGAAGGAAAAAAATCTATTTTGATCCCTTTAAGGAGCTTCTTCTTAGAAGCTTGAGTAGGAGATTTAGGTGCAAAAATTGTAATTTTGTGCCCATTTTTACTAATCGAAGTAGAAAGATTAAGTAGTGAATTTGATACGCCTCCGATGGAAAATAGAAGCGAATCTGTGAAATAAGCTATTTTCATACAGCTTTTGTAGAGTGATTATTGGATTTTTGCTTGAGGCTAAAAGTTGAAAGGATCGGGTAGTGGTCGGAGAGCTTTATATCAATGCGCCTTGTTTCAAGAGAGAGTAGATTTTTGTAGAGAATATAATCCAGCTTTAATTTGAAAGGGCGAATTTTAAAAAAGTGGCTCGTAAAAGAGAGATTCTTCGTAGCCTCTTTAAGATTATGTTGGTTTATCAATTCCTGGAAATCCCTTCTTTTGTAGGGATAGTTGAAGTCGCCTGCGATAATAGTAGGATTTTTCTTGTTCAGTTTAAGCTCGTGAAAAGTGTTCACAATTTGCTTTTGCCTGACAGTATTCATAGCCGCAGCAGAGAGATGGATGTTGTAAGCGAATAATTTCTTTCTTGAATCTTTAAATACGAATTCGGTCTCAAGCACTGTCCGAGGAACCTCTCCTTTTCTTAAAATGAAAATAAGAGCTTCCAAGATCCCAGCGGGAAGGTCAAAACTTCGCGAACGGATAGCTTTGAAGACTTTTGGATTGTAAAAGGTAGCCACACCAAATATTTGTCCCGATCTGCGAATAAAGCTATTGGAAAAATCAGCCAGTTTATAACCGGTATTTTCGATTAATTTCAGGTCTTCTTCACCTGTGATCATTTCCTGAAAGAAAATAAGATCAGGCTTGCAAGCTGCAAGAACCTTTTTCAACTGCTTTGTCGCTCGGTTGTATAAGAGATTATATGTCAGGACAGAGAAATTCATAGAAAGTGGTGTCCTTATTATACCAAGAACAGATTTATCTTCATTCACAAAGTATCCACAAAAAAATAGTATTTTATGCAGACTGCGGGGAAGCTCTAAGTGAGGGATAAATTTCTATAGGTCGTCTTATAAAAAGCGACTTTTTTTCTATAGGTCTTGACAAATCAAAAAAAGAGCTGTATATTCTTGAATATGAAAAGATTTAACCAGTTTAAGAGGCTCTTTTTAAGGCAAAGAAGCAAGGGAGCTAATATAGACGATTTTGTTGCCTCACAGTTTCAGCAGCTGATAAATAGAAATTTGAGGATTCCGGTTAAGGCATTTCAACTTTAAATAAGTAGAGCGTAAAAAAAAGAGCATCACTACCGCTCGTATAAGGGGACGACGAGTAGTAATGCTCTTTTTTTCTTCGTCCTTGCGGACGACTATTGCTAAAACAATAGCATACTCAAAAAATCTTGTCAAGATCTACTCTAATTTACTTGGTAGATGGCTCCGAGACCATTGGTTGAAACGAAAATTCTCCTGCCAATTTCAGCAAATTTCTTTTCATTTAGGTTTTTGTACTTTTCCTTTTCCAGACCTGAAACAATCACATAGTTGACTCGATAATGATTAAGAAGCTGTTTAGTCAGCAGTCTATCTTGAGATTCATAAATATTGATTATATCCGGTATTCTTTTTCCTACCACATCCGAAGACCCCCGCCACAGCCATTCATGCACCCACCAGCCTGCGATCGTAGGAAGGCCGGTATTAGCGGAGATCCGCTCATAGTCGGTATAGGAATCGCCTTGCGCTTCCAAGATCGTTGGCTGCCCCTGGATATGAGAATTGAGATAATCTACGATCTGTTTATCTTGGGGGTATTGATCTGCCAGCCACTGAATGCCATCGAGTTGAGGAGTTTTATCGAGTTTACCGTAATAGGATTGGAAAGAATAAAAGGGGTAGAGTACCACAAAGAATAGGAAAAGAATAAAAACAGATTTAAATAAGTGCTTGAACCAGCCTCTAAGCAGCGTAATTCTATACAGAGTGAAAGTAGCTGCAATCCCCATCATTATAAAAGCCTGGTAGCCCAGCTTGAACATTGTATTGGCTCGAAAATGAGCAGGGTAGATATCCTTGGCATAGAAAAATTCCGGGACGGTGATGAGGAAAATACCCAGAGCAAACAGAGCCAGGACATAAAGATCAATCCGAGAGGGGATTTTTTCCCGATCTGACAATTTCTTCCCCAGATATTTAGTCAATGCAAAAAGAACAAAAGATACCCAGAAAAACCCCCAGAGTACAAACATCATCCAAAGAGGAGAGATCTGGCACTTATCCTTCTCAAACAGAAACGGCCCGAACTTTTGGAGCTTGACCAGGAAATTCCCGCTACAGTTGACTCCGATTCCTGAAACAAAACTGCTAAAGTGCAAGGTGAAGGGCAGTGAGAAGATAACAAAAAAAAGAGCCGTCAGAGCAGAAGAGATATAGAACTTTTTCCTGAGCCCAAACAAGAGGAAGAAAATCAACACCGAGAGCAGAAAATAGATTGGGCCGTCAAAAGCATTGGTCATGTAATGGACAGCTGTCATGAAGCCGAGGCCGGCGGTTATTGGCAATAATCCATAGACGGGTCCTGTCGCGGGTTTCTTCGAACGCCAACCGTTTATAAACAGTATAAGCAAGATTGCTAACGTTAATAGTACGAACGGGATATCAAAAACGTGGCCATGCAGGTCGGCAACTACATAGGAGTAGGAAGGGAATTCATGGATCGTAAACGGGATAAAGCGAGTCGCGTTGGGATACCAGTATTTGGTGGGATTATAGGCAGAAAAGATCTGCCAGAACGGTATCGGGGTTTCATTGGGATACCCCTTCGTAAAAAGATAGATTGTGTGGAAATTTCCTCCGAGAGTGACGATGTAGCTTCCGAGTAAACCAAAAAAAATCACTAAAGATAGCTTCACTTTTTTATATAGATAGACCAGATTTGCAGTTAGAGAAAACACAAGTGTCACTGTTTGAGCGAAGATTGTTGCCAGAATGAGGTTATAACCTATGGAGGCCTTAACGCCCGATAATTTGATCAGTAGGGCGCCCGTGAGATGACCGAAGTAGTAATAGTTGATCGGATATCCTCCCGAATGTGTGGGATCGCCTGAATACCACATATCTAGAGAAGGAAAAAAGCGCGAGCGCAGGATTGAATTCATGAAACCAAAATCCATAAATTTTTCCAGACCATGGATTGATGGTTCTTGGCCGCGGATGTAGACAAGAAGGAAAAAAGCGCCGAGGAAAAGAAGCTCTTCAAAAATTAGGAGATAGAGAGTAGATTTAGAGAACTTAAACTTATCAACTAAATCCTTTTTTAAAATTAGCGTCGAGACTATTGCAAAAATACCGATAAGAAAAAACAGGGAAGTTTGAGTAAAAGGTAAAAATTTTATGATCCCGAACAAAAACATACTATAACTTAGAAGTAGTATGGCGATTGTTTTGGCAAAGACATAACCTTGATCAAAAAAAACAGCAAAAAGTTTTCGGGTGAGGGGAGTGAAAATGATTCCTAAGATAAGCAGGATTAAATACCAGTATAAAGAGGTAAAAATCCAGTTCATAGGATTATATTATATAATTCTTGCATGGATAAAACCTTCAATCCACAAAAATTTGAAGAAAAGATTTATGCATTTTGGGAGAAAAACGGATTATTTACTGCCCAGCCGGACAGCAAGAAAAAAGCTTTTTCAATCATTTTACCGCCCCCCAACGCCAATGGAGATCTCCATCTAGGCCATGCGATGTTTGTATTTGAGGACGTGATGATTAGATATCATAAACTTCAGGGTTTTGCGACTCTTTGGCTTCCCGGAACAGATCATGCAGGGATAGAGACTCAATTCGTCTATGAAAAACAGCTCAAAAAAGAGGGCAAAAGCAGATTTGATTTCAGTAGAGAAGAACTCTACAAAATGATCTGGGACTTCACTCAGAGCAACAAGCCCAATATTAAGGAGCAACTTAAAAAACTGGGTTTTGCTATGGATTGGTCAAAAGAAAAATTTACATTGGACGACGACATTATTCGCATCGTTTATCAGACTTTTAAAAAATTATATGATAAGGATTTAATTTATCGAGCCAAGAGATTGGTGAATTATTGTACCCGTTGCGGGACTTCCTTTTCGGATCTGGAGGTAGTTCATAAAGAGCAAACAGACCCTTTATATTATCTCAAATACGGACCTTTTGTTTTAGCCACCACCCGGCCCGAAACAAAATTCGGGGATACAGCAGTAGCGGTCAATCCAAAGGATAAGCGCTACATGCAGTGGGTAGGCAAAGAGATTGAGGTCGAGGGCCTGTTGGGAAAATTTAAGATAAAAGTAATCGCCGATGAAGCGGTTGATCCGGAATTCGGCACAGGAGTAGTGAAAGTTACTCCGGCTCACGACTTCACAGACTTTGAAATCGGCCAGCGCCATAATTTAGAGATGAAGCAGGTGATCGATTTTGACGGAAGATTAAATGAGAAGACCGGTCCTTATAAAGGGATGAGAATAGCTGCGGCAAGAAAAAAAATCGTCGAGGATATGCAGAAAAAAGGTTTGATAGAAAAAATTGATGAACAATATATCCACCGAGTGGGAGTATGTTATAGATCTGGGACGGTAATCGAACCTCTTCCTTTCGAACAATGGTATATCAAAATAAAGCCGTTGGCCGATCAAGCGCTAAACCTTGTCAAAACAGAGGAGATAAAAATTTATCCGAAAAGATTTAATAAAATCCTTACGGATATTTTGGGTAACTATATCGACTGGAACATCTCGCGGCAGATCGTCTGGGGGATCAGAATTCCGGCCTGGAAGTGTAAAAAATGTAATGAGTGGATTGTCACAGAGGGAGAAAAACCCGGTAAATGCTCCAAATGCAGTAATCCAACCTTGGAGCAAGATCCAGACACTTTTGATACTTGGTTCTCATCAGCCCAGTGGCCTTTTGCTACACTTCAAGCAGCCGGCTCTGACTTCTACAATTATTTCTATCCGACAACGATCATGGAGACGGGCTATGATATTCTGCGGGCCTGGGTAGCGCGGATGATGATGATCGGCTTCTTCATAACCAAAAAAGTTCCTTTCAAAAACATCTATCTCCATGGGATGGTACGTGATAAACACGGACAAAAAATGAGCAAAAGCAAAGGCAATGTCATCAATCCTCTGGAAAAGGTAAAACAGTTTGGGGCGGATGCTTGGCGGGCATCGCTTATCTTTGGCATAAAAGACGGAGCAGATGTTTCTCTATCGGATGAGAGAATCGTCGGGATGAGAAACTTCGCCAATAAAATCTGGAATATCGGGAGATTTATACAGATCGGTCTTCAGGAGAAAGGAAAAGCGGGAAAAGTTAAAAATGGAAATCCAAAGTTAACCAATTTAAGCAAAGAATTTGAAACGGCAAAAAAAACTTACATCAAACATATGGATCTTTACCATTTCTCTAAGGCGCTTGACGTGGTTTATGAATTTCTATGGCATCGCTTTGCCGATTTCTATATCGAGGAGTTGAAAGAAGAGCTCAAAAATGGTAATATTGAGGTCTTGGAAGGTCTGGAGAGAGTTTATACGGACACGCTTAAATTGCTTCATCCTTTCATGCCGTTTGTGACAGAAGCTGTTTGGCAGACGTTTTACGGAGACTCAAGTTCAATAATGAAAGAAAAATTATAAAAAGAACAATATGCCTAAGCGCACTTACCAACCCAAAAAGAAAAAAAGAAAAAGAAAACACGGTTTTATAAAAAGAAACTCGACGCATACAGGAAAAAAAGTTTTAAAACGAAGGAGAAATAAAGGAAGGAAGAGAACAACCGTTTAATAATATTATGCTTTCACCTAACTTCTTCAATACTATTTTCGTTTTTCCCATACTCAATATACTGGTGCTTTTTTATAGCGCTTTCCTTTTTCTCAAACTTCCCGGTGCTTTTGGATTCGCAATCATTGCACTGACTGCATTCGTCAGAATTCTGCTTCAGCCTTTTTTCCATAAACAGATGAGTACGGCCAAAAAAATGCAGGATCTCAAACCTCATCTGGATAAATTAGCCGATAAACATAAAGGCGATAAGGCCCGACTTCAACAAGAGCAGCTTAAACTCTATCAGCAGGAGGGAATAAATCCCGCATCCGGCTGTCTGTTTCTGATAATCCAGATTCCTATCTTTATCGCCCTCTATACCACGTTGAGGATTTTTTTGCTGAATACCGATATGGTAAAGGCGATCGCCGGAATCAACAAGGTTTTATATTTTCCGGCTCTGAAGATCAGCACTCTTGATCCGTGGTTTCTCGGCTTTAATCTGGGATTTACTCCCCAGAAAGCAGGCGTATGGTATTACTACCTTATTCCTTTACTCACTGCATTCCTGCAATATTATCAGGTACAGGTTTCAATGCCCAAACAACCAGCAAAAGAGGATAAAAATATTGTCAAAGAAAAGGACAATGCCGGTGACTTCCAGAAAGCTATGAATACGCAGATGAAATTCATCTTCCCGATTTTGATCGGCTGGTTTTCGTTTACCCTTCCTGTCGGACTTTCGCTCTATTGGAATATCTTCTCGATTTTCAGTATAATTCAATACCGAAATTTACAAAAAAATGGATAAAGTTAAACTCATTAAGAAAGAGACGGAGGAACTTTTGAGCAAAATCATCGATAAGCCTGAGGTTGAGGTGTCGGAAGAGGACGGAATCTATCACGTCACTATCAAATCCGATGAAGATGCTCCGGTTGTAATCGGCCGCCACGGAGAGACCATCAAGGCTATCCAAAAAATACTCGAGGTTGTGCTCTACAAAAAGGTGGGCGAGTCTGTTGAGATTCTGGTCAATGTCAACGACTATCGTGAGAAGCAGAAGGAACGCCTAGAGGAATTGGCTGAGCGTTTCACCCAGAAGACCAAAGAACTGCGAAGCGCCTCATATATTCGCGGGCTTTCCTCATACGAGCGCAAGCTGATCCATGAGTACGTAACCCAGAATTACCCTGATCTTGCCTCCTATTCCACTGGAGAGGGCAGGGATCGCCGCCTGGTGATAGATCTCAAGGAAAACGCCCCGGAAGGCTCAAGCGAGGAATAATGCGATAGGGGTTGACAGAGATATATACCTATAGTATACTCGCCGCATATCTTCATAAAGTCTGAATAATTCTTCTCTTCATTTCTATTACCTTTACACCTTCATAAGATTAAAAGTAGTGCCCTTGCGGTACGAATATTATCAGTTTATACTGAAAATATGGCTAACGAAAGCGGAGAAAGACCAGGACAAGTCAATGAAACAGAACAAGCCAGAGAAGAAATAAGAAAAGAAATAGCTGAGGCAAGAGCCGAGCGCAGCAAGGACCTAAGAGAATATAATGAGGAAAAATTAAGACAGAGACTTGAAAGAGAGTTAAAACAGACTAAAACAGCAGCGAGAGAGGTAGTTACTAAGGGTTTTGGCAAAACAAGGCAGGAAGCCGCAGATGTGAGGCGAAGTGTGGCGCGTATATTGGAGGCAGTGAAAGAAGGTTTGCTTACACCTCCGGAAAAGACAAAAGAGCTTCTAACGAATCTTGCCGACAAAGGACTGACAGATCAGACAGCTGCCCATCTTCATGGGTTTCTACAAAAATATTTGAATAAAGATATTTCTTTATCTCAACCTGGACAACCAAAAACAGAGTTTGAGAAAGACTTTGAAGTTCTAAAAGGATCTGATCCATTATCAGCAGAGCTTGTGGGGGACTCTATCATAGAATCGGCCGAGGGATTTGGTATCACTGGAGAAATCGCACGGGAAAAATTTAGGGTAGAAGATCAGGTAGATCAAGAAAGAGAAATGAGGGAAGCTCTCAAATGGGGTCGAAGAGGTGAAGAATTTGCAGGACTTGGAATTGATTCTTTGCACGAATTTTTTGATAAAGAAGACGAAGAAATATTGTCCGCTCTGCAATCAGTAGATAAATTTGCAGAAGTCACGGAAAAACTTAAGAATAAATTAAACGAAGAGAGAAGAGAACAAGGTAAAGAATTGTTAGAAGGGGATGAACTAGGAAGAGAATTAAGTAAGCGAATTGAGCAAGAAATAGTAGTGAAATTCAGTAAGCTGACTCGAAAGGTCGATTCTGAAAAACCCAATGAGGTCTTTGAAGATATAGTTCAAGAGGGGACGTTCTATAATTCTATTCAAATAATCAGAACCCAGTTACTGCGCAAGGTCGAACTTCTCACTATAGAAGCAGAGAGAAGAAGCGGACTTGGAACGGATAATCAAAGCGATCTGCCTGAGATTCTACAATCAATCCAGTTTTTTAAGCGTTTTAGTGAAAAAGATTTAGGAAAAAGAGAAGTAGATATAGGAGGAGGAGAGATAAAAACAATTAGCACAGAAAGAATAATGCCTGTACCTAAAAATGAACCCACTTCTCTAGGAGATTTTTTCCGATCGCTTCATACACAAATAGATAATGAATATGTAGCTAGAGGCTATATGCATAACGTGCGGTCAATCTTTCTACGAGGTAAAGGAGAACGAGGTTTCTGGGATCAATTGAAGAGTTATGCCACTAGATTGGGATCATCGGATATTGATAGATTGACATTATTACCTGATAACGAGCTTTTTATGTCTGCCTATCAACTTTATACAAAATATGTAGAAGAGCGCTTTGCGCTGCATGATTGGATTCATCAGCCCAATATGTTTATCAACGATCTTGAAGGTACAACATCAAAGATTGAAGATAAGGTGCTTGAAGATCTCAAGAAGCTATTTCCAGACGCAGCAAAAGATCCATGGAGATTACGAAGAGCTCTCAATCTCGGAGTAGGGCTTTCAAAAGGAGTCTTTTTGACGGAAATTGAATCAGCAGCTTGGGCAGATCCTAACGTACGTACGGATAAAGAAGGTGAATCAACCTTTGTCAGTTATTACACAAATGACAATGCTGCATTGCAGACCCTAAATCCGCTTCACTATTTTTTGCGTTGGCAGCAAGAAGGTCTTTTAAAAGGGCCTACTCTTTTCATGCCGGTCGAAGGATACAGTAGAAGTATGTTTGGACTTTGGGACCACGCGAAATTATGGGAAAGGATGAATGCCTTTAGAGAGAGTTGGACAAAAGGACAGGCAGCTTATGATAAATTTAAAAATCAAAATGAAAAAACTTTTTTTGAAATCCTGCCTAATATTGGACACGTTGGAAGTTTTATCACTCGCTCGGGATGGCGAATGGCGGGCGGCGCGTATGAAGGATGGATGGAGTATCTAACAGAACAAAATGGAAAACCATTACTAGAAGGCAGCGTACTAGATGTAGAAAATTCATGGAAAGCAATTGAAAATATTGGATACGAAGCTCTTCTAAATTTTTCAGTTAATAGAATTGACAAGGATTTTCTTAAAAACGATAGTCCAGAGCGCAATTCCTTTTTTAAATATTTGAACGAAAAGTATATTAACTTTGACAATGGAACCGGAGGGGTAAAGAGAAGTTTAGAAGATGAGATTAAAAAAACAAAAGATCAACTTACTGAAGAATGGAAGAAGGATCCCCATAAAAGAAAAATAGAGGTTTCGGATAAAGATATCTACGAAAGACTTTTGTATAAGGCATTAACAGGTGTCTTGCGAAATAGAATTCCTACAAAATTCATCCGTATCGAGCGAGATCGAACCTCCGAAAAGGGAATAAGAGCCTGGGATCAAATTAGGAAAGATCTGAATTTAACTCCAAGTCAAATGGATGAGACTATGGATGACCTGATGATGGTAGAGCTTAGACTCCGACAGGAGACATCTGCTGGGATGACAAAATATCTTGAAGGAGGGAGCGAAACTCTAAGAGGTTACGACGGGGCGAATTATGTTGTAACAAAAGCGAACATAGAAAGAATATTAGGAGAAATTGGACTAGAACAGGAAAATATAGAGAGGGCGACAAAGCTCTTCGATAAGATTGATAGTTCATATCTTCAGAACGACCAATTTATTAATAAATTTTCCAAGAAAATACAAGAAAAAGAATTCCCATTCGCAATCGCCACAGAGGAGCTCGAAACAAAATTTCTTGCGTTCCGAGCTTCGGGAGAATCTATATTATCGCGTGCGATGGGTGACACAGCAAGTATGGAGCAGCGTGTTTCGGACAAACTTCAGGGCTATCTTGACTCTCTACACGAAGCATCCATAAGTCCTCAACACGATATTTCAAAAGTCTTAGAGACGCTATTAGATGTGAAAAAAGTCTATGAAGAAATCCATGGGCCTCAAGCTGGTTTTGAGATAGCTCATCATCTTGTAGGTTTCACAATTGCTTATTTTAAAAAAGACACCGCAGCAAAAAATTGGATAGGAAGACTTACCAGAGTTGGCAGATATAATTCAATTGCTTCAGAAGTTGCAGGTACTTTTCGAGGAGTTTGGGAGTGGGAAAATTCAGATATAGATAATTTTATTGTTGAACTTGAGCGTCGTCGTATTGTCCCTAAGGGAGAGCACGAACTCAGAAAAGGTCCAGAAATAGAAAGACGAGAACCGTTGAATCTGTTTGGGTTGAAGATCCCTATGGGGTATAAAAAAATACAATATGCTTCCACCAATGAAATTACTGGTAAGCGATTGCGTAAAGATTTCGGGGCAACTAAATTGAATATAGCTACAGAATTTCTAAGTAAATATTTACCCTTAATACTATTGTTTATTTTATTTCAAGCTATAGCACGAGCAGCTAAAGAGGAATTAGGCGGGGGAGATAGAAAATAGAATTTTAATACAGTTATGAGTGTGCTATCATTATTTTCATATCATTAGCAGTAATTAAGAATGAAAAGAATTAAAGACTTTTTTATTATATTCTTCCTGTTTTTTTTAATTAATATCTTTGTTCTCCCTAACTCTTCTCTGGTGCGCCCTGTTTTCGCACAACAAGATATAAACTCCGTAGGAGGATATAATCCCGGTGACGATTTGACAAAGAATCTGCCGTTTGACATGAGCGGAGTGAGTTGTGGAGTACCCAACAGTAAGGCGAATAAGTGTTGTGCTAGTTCGTCATCTTTACAGATTACTAGTGCCGCCATAGATGCTCTGATGGCAGATTTATCTGATGGTAATGGCAAACTCTCCCCACAGTCTGCAGATCTATTAGCCACTATCTATTTAGTCCAGAATCCAGACAGTGATCTGGATGTCAGTAGTGATCTTAGTCCTTTTAAGCTTTATGTCATAACTGTTATGGCGGTTGGAGCAAGTCATGACCAAGCGCGTCTAAATGCATTAAAAAATGGCTTCGAAGCTGCAGCTAATAAACTCAGCACCCTAAGTGGATCCGATTTACTAGCTATTCAGGTAAAAAAGCAGTTCGCTGACGATCAGTGTCTGATTAAAGGCGTAGGGATTCAGGGTTTCTGTATGCGGGGAGTCGCTGAATTTTTTGGTAAGCATTTGGGAAGTCATCCTGTGATTGCAGGTATTTTACAATCGGGCAAAGCAAATAAATCCGAACAGTGTTTATTTGGAGATGCTGTAGGGCAGGGAATTTCCTGTAGATGCATTTACAATGCCGGTGCAGCAGTCCTATGCAATGATTATTTGCAAAACTCAAAAGAATTTAACAGTTGCCAAGACTGCTATGCTCATCAGGGAGGAATCTGGACGGGTCTTGGATGCGTCAGACTTACAGTAGCCGGTTTTATTTCAGGAACACTACTAGGGTGGGGAATAGGCTTAGCCGGAATTCTGGCTCTATTATGTATTATCTATTCGGCATTCATATTGCAAACATCACGGGGTAATCCCGAGAGGATCAAGAAAGCAAGAGAATATCTCACAAATTGTATTATCGGTCTTTTATTAATAATCTTCTCAATCTTCATCTTAAGATTAATTGGAGTAACGATCTTGCAGATACCTGGATTAGGTTGAGAACTCTCAGTCCTTACGAGTGAGGGATGCCTGGCTGACCACTTATAGAAGCTTTTACTTTATCTTTCAAAGAGCCCTCTGTATTGATAAATCTCATAACGGGGCTAAGACCATAAGAAAACGTGCCAAATTTACCGAAAACACTGGTTGCCGCTCCACCTGCTCCAGCTACGCCTCCAAAGAAGAGACCCGCACCCACTTTAAGAGGCGAAGGTTTAATCCCAATTGCTTCTCTGACAGCTTTGATAAGATCTGGGATTAAAAAAAGAATTCCCAATCCGATGAGGGTCGTAAATGCCTGGGGATTTGCTGAATATAAAAAAGGAGGCGACCAGAATTTATTACCATTGGCAGTGGTGAAGCTTAAATCAACGATAACTCTGGAAACTAACAATAATACAACAACCATGGGAAAAGCTAGTAAGTGACCGGCTAAATTACGTATCCATTTAAAGAACATGTTTTGTCCAGGAATCGCATGAAACAAAAGAATAAGAGGTGAGAAGATAATTAGAAGAATGATCATGATATAACTCTTGAAGAGTAGGAAAAAAAGACGGAAAAAAATTAGAATCGCAGTTAAAAAGACGAATAATGAGAGTATAACGGGAGCGAAGAAAAAGATTAGCGGTACACTAACTGCAGCTAAAACACCTTGTAAAATAGTAGGAATAATTTCTCCAGTAACTCCTGCAACTTGATTTGCAATATCCCCTGCAAAAAATTTCTTAAGCCAAGGCCAATGATTTAAGAAGTAAAATCCTGCTCCTGCCAGAATCAAGCGTAAAGATTTTCCGACAACATTTGGCAATATGTCAAAGATTGCATGTCCAGTGAGCCAGATTTGACCATTGGCGAACACGCCGTCCCAAAGGTCATTGCCCCTCCCCAAGACCTTTGTTTGTTCAACTGCGCTTTTAATACCATCGACATTATTAAAAACTGAAACACCAAGTCCAATTACAACGTACATTAGGTCAATCATGAAACCTGCAATAGCAAATGAAAACGTTACAAAAAGAAGAGCAACTATAATTCTCGGTAGGGAATTTTCTAAAGTAATAACAGTCTGAGGGTTAATTTTCACTCTAAACATAATAAGAAAGCCTATTGTGACGAGTAATATAACAAGAAAGAGATAGGCTACATTGCGAAAAACTGACCATAACTGAGAGAGCGGTTGTATAGCCGCAAAGCCAATACCTTCTGCAGCATAACTCTTTGGGACGAACCCGGCATGCTGTAGACCAGAATACGCCCAATAAACACCCGATGCGGGGGGGTTAGCGTAAGGGAAGACAATTGCTTTTGTCAGATAACCAAAGGAACTGTTATAAAAGTTCTTATCGCCGTCGTCAGGATTATTTGTGCATGCTTCTCCAAGCATTCCACACTGTACACTTCTGTAGATAGCGATTTGTGATCTACCTTCTTTCGTAGAGTTTAATTTAGGATCATTAATAGTTTGATAGATTGCTTTACGGTTTTCTTTAATGGGATCAACATTGGTTTGGATTTTATTTTGAGAAGTAAAGTAGAGAAATAAACCGATGATTACGGTATAAGCTGCAAAAACAATAAATACTATTCTTAAGATTTTTAAAGACTTCCTTAAAAACTTGAGCATTTATTTCATTCTAAAGGAATCTTTAATGAGTTGTCAATCATTGGTTGGTTCATTCAATGGTATATTATATTAAACTGGAAAATCTTACCAGCTGGGTAGACCAGGTGGTAAAGGATCGATACCTTGGTGTGGCCAATTGGTTGATGCTGCAGGATTACCGGGCGGGCCGCCGATATATTTCATAAAAGCCGAGAAGTTTAGTCCCGATTGCATTGCAGTGCCGTCCACATTGGTACCCTGTGAGCAGGGTCCCCTTACGCAGTAGTAACTGTGCGATATCGCCCAATCGGCATTACTGACTGCCCAGCCTGTTTCGATATATGGACCCATTGTACATAGGACAGTATTGGAATTGACGATTGAACCTACATGCAAACTAGTATTAAGCGCACAATCCTCGGCTACGTAAACATAGAAGCCTTTGGCAGGACCATCAAGAAGTTTATAGCTTATCCAATCGCCACCCGGCCAGTCAGAATTACCGTTCATGTAAATGGCCACCTGCCCGTTACCGATGGCGTATACCGGGCCAGACCCAAAATAGTCGACTCCTTCATCCACTCGAAGGCTAACTAATCCTTTGACTGCTCGTAGCGGGTTGCGATAATTATTATTCCCACCCCCACCCCCACCGTTATTACCTCCTCCAGCATTTCCTGTGGGAGTTGGTATGGGGGTAAGAGCAGAGTTGACTATATCTTGTAAGTTACTGGAGCTGCCTGTATTGAAGTTGAATAAAGAACCTGCAAACTCTGCAAAAGACTTAAGCATATTATTGTCTCTTACTATTGTCTGTTGTTGATCTTTAGTTAGATTAATGGGCTTCTTTGTTTGGTTTTGTTGAGTTTGTTGACTGTTTTGTTGTTGAGTCTGTTGTTGCTGGAGATTTTGATTCTCCTCACGTATCTGACCTAATGCACTTTCTGTATTTTGTATAGCTTGGCTCACTGGTTGATCTGTAAAGACAAAGAGATCAGGATTTTGATTAAAAACATCGAGTATTCCATTATCCTGAAAAAACTTATTCAAAGCAGTATCAGCGCCAGGAGTTTTTTTCTGAATGAAAAACTGAGCTAGAGCCGCAGAATATCCTATATCAAAATCAGATGAAGAATAGGGCATTTTTGAGGCAAGATCCTGCAATTTACTGCTTTGATCTGCAGAGATGGGAGAGTACTCATTGCCTGGTTTTATAAGTTTTCTCTGCTCGTCCGAAAGTCTGGCTAAAATTGCTCCTTGATCAGATCCTTGTTGATCATTACTATTGAATCCTCCAGATCCGCCACTTGATTCGAAGATTCCGGTTGGAATAAGTGTAGGTTGCTGAGAAGTCTGCTTGGTCTTGATCGAGCCGCTGATAAAAATAGTCACTATGATCAGAATTACCAGGATTACGCCGGCCGCAATTATGAGTTTGTTGACTGAGGAATTCATCTTGAACAGACTCCTTGACTTTTGACTCGGATTTAGTCAAAATAACAGTATGTCTTTATTTGATTTTATAAATAAAAAGAGCTTCACGTCAAGCAGATATTATGGAAAATTACACTCCGCTTAATCTCAAAAAATCGCAAAGTGAGCCAGGTTCAAACAAAACGAACACCTTACTGATTATTATTGCAATACTTACCGCTTGTGTGCTGGCTTTTATCCTAATTTTACTGATTAGGCAAAAAATGAATCCTCAACCACAGCCAACAAAACAAACTCAAGAAGGAATTATACCTTCACCGCCACCCCAAGAACTTAACCCAGAAGCAACAGCTTCACCAACGCTTGAGCAGGGCCAAACAGTCATAAGTACCCCGACAGGTAGTCTTAACACAACGCCAAAGCCGACTATAAGCCCTTCTCAATAATGGAAACGATCCAGATACAACTCCTCTTATTTATTACCCAAATTGGTCTTCTTTACATTATTACCCGAGCCACGCTCAAGCGCCTGTTTATTTATCTGAGCTCTGTTACCCAAAGCAAGAAACTAATCTATGCTTTTATCTCAACAATTTATTTTCCAGGCACACTGCTTCATGAAACGGCGCATTTGGCCATGGCAACTTTCTTATTGCTGAGAGTCAAAGAGATTCAGATCTTCCCAAAGATCACCGGAGAAAATACAGTCAAGTTGGGACACGTCCTCTATGAGAAAAGAGGCGCAGTAAGAGGAATTTTAGTTGGAGCAGCACCTTTTTTTGTAGGTATAATTTTTTTCTGGAGTCTGACTTATTTGAAACTTTTTCCCAATCCAAATTTATGGCTGACCATCGTATTCGGCTATCTCATTTTTGCAGTTTCCTCGACAATGTTTTCTTCAAGACAAGACCTGGTTGACATACTGTACGCGATTCCTTTAGTTATAATGGGAATAGGCATAGTATATATTTTTAATCTGACAGCCGGATTTGAAGAGCTGATCAGAACGATTAATTTATATTTATTTTTTCCTTTAGTCATAAATTTTTTCATATGGGTTATCACTATTTGGCTCAACAGATAAATATAAACGGCCAGCAGATTAAAGGTCCTTTGGTGGGGATAAATGATTTAGGAGGTTTGGTAAGCAGAGTGGTGAATATCTTTCTGATTCCGCTTGCAGGAATAATTCTTTTTATAGTCTTGCTCTGGGGAGGATATGATTTCATTATCTCGCGAGGCAATCCGGAAAAAGTAAAATCAGCCAGAGCCAAGATAACGACAAGTCTTATAGGATTTGTTTTGCTGGTAGTTTCGTATCTGATAGTGCGATTATTGTCGGAAGTTTTCGGCCTAGGAAAAGGCTTATTCTAACTTGACCGTGTTAATCTATACTGATATAATCAGATCTAAATCCATGAAGAATCTTTTTATTAAAAATTGATGAGAAGTTTTACTCCCGCTTATGAGCGGGATTTTTTTTAGCTCTGGATATGTTTAAGAAAAGAGAATTGCCCATAGTTATCTCGGTCGGAGGGAGCCTCATAGTCCCGAACGGGGGAATCAATACAGAGTTTCTCTCACAATTAAACAGTCTCATCAGGAAACACGTAAAAAAAGGAAGAAGATTTTTCCTCGTTGCCGGCGGAGGTGCTACAGCTCGCCGATATATCGAGGGTGGAAAAGCAGTCATAGGTGATCTTAGCGAGGAAGATCTTGACTGGTTGGGGATTCATTCGACTCGCCTGAACGCCCATCTTCTAAGAACGATCTTCACCGATATTGCGCATCCCAGGACCGTCGAGAATTATAGACGAAAACTTATCAACTGGAGAGAACCTGTGGTCATCGGGGCCGGCTGGAAGCCGGGTTGGTCAACCGACTATGATGCTGTTGTTTTGGCCAGGGATTATAGAGCTAAACTTATCATCAATCTATCCGATATAGACTGGGTCTATGATAAAGATCCAAATAAAAACAAAGATGCAAAACCCATCAAGAAGATGACCTGGCCACAGTTGCAGGAACTTATCGGTACAAAGTGGGTGCCCGGATCTAATGCCCCTTTTGATCCGATGGCCGTACAATTGGCAAACCAGATCGGGATTACCGCAATTATTACCAATGGAAAAGATTTTTCCAATTTAGAAAAGATTATCGAGGGAGATGCATTCAAGGGAACAGTTGTCACACCCTTCAAGATTGACGCCAGTTTTTATGACAGAGAATACTATTTAGGTAAAAAAGGAGGAGTGCGTTATGGTTATGTCGAATCAACCAGAGGAAGAATAGTCTATAATCTGGCGAATTTGTACAGAGCATTGATAATTAAATTATTTATAAACCCAAAAACTTGTCTTGATGTGGGATGCGGTACCGGGTATCTGGTGAAATGGATGCGCTTCCTCGGTATAAATGCCTATGGCGTAGAGGTCTCGCAGGCTGCCTTGAATCTGGCAAAAGATTCAGTTCGCCCATATCTTGAGAAAGGCGACATTCTGAAACTTCCATATACAGATAAAGAATTTGATCTCGTTCTGACATTTGATGTCTTGGAGCATATTGAGAAATCAAAAATCGAGAGAGCGATTGAGGAGACCGTCCGGGTTTCAAAAAAATATATTCTGCACAAAATCTATACAGTGGAGAACAGGTGGGTTACTCTCTTTCATGGTAAAGACTTCGCCCATCTTTCGGTTTTCCCTCGAAAACACTGGGAGCAGATTTTCCATTCGATCCCGAATGTAAAAGTGTTGAAAGGTTCATTTTTCAGATTGCCTTCATTTTTTGAGACGTTGTTTCTTCTGAAGAAAGATTAAAAAAATGTTACTGAAGCAAATCGATCTCAACAATTTCAGAAACTTCGATCACAGGAAATTCACATTCAACCACCTCTTGACAGTGATAATCGGGGCAAATGCTCTTGGCAAGACCAATCTGCTCGAAGGAATCTATTTCATTATCAATGGTACCGGCTTCCGGGAGACTAAAGAAATAGAGCTGATAAATTTTGATAGAGAAGGAAGTGCGTCCATTGAAGGCATTTTTGAAGACAAGCAACTGGACTATAGATTTAAAATAATTCTAACTGCCAAAGAGGATTCTTTGCAAAAGTCCTTCCTGATAAACGGCACGAAGAAGAGACATTTTCAATATAGTCAGGATCAGACTCGCTGTGTACTTTTCACTCCGCAACAGATTGAGATTTTGACAGGTTCCCCCCAAAGAAGAAGAGATTACTTCAATAAATTCATCTCTCTATATGATTATGAATATAAAAAGAGACTTGACGATTATGACAGCGGTTTAAGACGAAGAAATAAAGTGCTCGAACATCATGACAATAGGAACAAGTTGAAAGAGGAGATTAAGTTTTGGGATGATTATCTGATTGAGCGTGCAAATTATTTAACCACAAAAAGACAGGAATACATAGATTTTCTTAACAAAAACCACAATATTGATTCAAAGTCTTTCACAATAAATTATTTAAAAAACGAATTTACCAGGGAAAAAGCTGAGAGACTATTTGACCGGGAAGCGTTAATAAGAAAAACATCGCTGGGTCCGCAAAAGGATGACTTCCAGGTATTTCTGCATGAGAAAGATGTTCATCGTTTCGGCTCCCGAAGCGAACAGCGCCTGACGATTTTATGGCTGAAAATAAACGAGATACTCTATTACGAGTCGAATGCAAAGAAAAAACCAATTCTTTTGTTTGATGATATTTTTTCGGAACTGGATTCCAAAAACAAGAAGCTAGTATTTTCTTTGGTTGAAAAATATCAGACAGTTGCGACGACCACGGATCGCGAAATCCTCGATCTTGCGAAAGTCGAGCACGAAGTCATAGAGCTCTGAAGAGCAGCGTATGGGTCTGGGATTGTTTATTCATTTTTTCCTATTATGGCAATATTTGAGATAGGCTTACCAGATGTTAAGTTGACTACATGAGTTGAAAAACCAATATCTTTTAACAATTTTTGCCAGCCCTTCTCCGTTCTGTAGTAAATTTTTGAATACAATCTTTTTTCAAAAAAAACAGGGACCAAGAAATGATCAAAAAACCATCCAAGAGCATATTTAAAGCTAGGTATCATATGAATTTCAACAATCAATAGGACTCCATTTTTTTTAAGCTTCCTTTTACATGCGCGAATGAGGCCTTCCTGTTCTTTGTGCGATCCTAAGTGGTGGAGAACATGGAATAGGATTAGCGTGTCTGATAAGGGAATAGTAATTTTTCTAATATCACCAAAAACATATTTTGTATTTTTTAATCCTTTGTCTGCAACTGTAATCCTATTTTTGTCAATGTCTATGCCTAACACTTGGCGACCCGGTGCGCTTACTGCAAGGTAATTGCTAAAAATTCCATCACCGCATCCGAGCTCCGTAATAATTCCTTTCTTTGGAATGAGTTTCTCCACTTCTACAAGAGGAGCATCCCAAAATCTAATATGAGAAAATATGCTTTTCCACCCAGATTTGATATAAAGACTGATAGTTTCTTCTTTAGCTTTGTTTGCCATTTATGCCCAGTATAACAAACTAAAGTCATTACAAAATAAAGAAAGAATGTCAACGGACGAAGGCGGTACATGTGGGTCTGGAACTTTTTGATCCTTATAGCACCATACAAATAATTTATATTATTGCTATAATAGTATTAAGCCTTATAGCAGAATATTTATGGAAAACTCTGAGACGGAGGTTGCTAAAGGAATTCATCCTCTATATGAGACCTTCCCTAATTTTGATAGGTTGCCTAGTGAATTTCAATTAGATACATCGCTGATAGCGGGCATTAAAAATATACGCCGGTTAACGGATCGACAGAAAGTCGAAGTTGGCGCAGTTTTTTTAAGAGATGGAAAAGGTGACTTGTCTACTCAGATTACAGGTGGGGATAACCCCAATTATGTATCATCCAATTTAAGAATTCTAGGTGATTCAAATATTGGGTTCTATCTAAAAGCATCTAAGCAGGAATATGCTGAACTTAAAAATGCTATTTTCGTTACAAGCCAAGATTTAGCTCAAAGATACAAATTCTTTTTTGATTCACTGATAAAAGATGGCTCGCAAGTGCTCTTTGATCAACAAATTTTAGCCTTTCTTCATAGTCATCCTAGTGGAAATCTTCCAAGCAGTGGTGATTTTTCTCATACAATTTTTCATGCGCCTGGACTGCCAGATAAAGAGATAGTAATCACATCAGAATGGGTCCATTTTTTAATTGCGACAAATAAAACACCAAACCTATTTGACGGATTAGACGATCCTCTAAATTATTCGTTACGCAGAGAAATAGAAGAAGATGAAATTGTCAAGCACATTTCAGCAATTTATGAAAAAGATGATCAAGGCGATCCCTTAAACAAATTAAGAAACTCTGTTAGAAGTAAAATGTTACAAGATAATTGTCACCAATATAATGTAGCTTACTACACTTTAAGAAATACTGAAGATGTTGCTAAAAGAATAGTTTAGTCTACTAGCGGCGGAGCATGCGGGTCTGGAAGTTTTTTTAGCCAAAGTAATGTTTCAAGGTCTTTTTTATAGTCCTCCAACCCCACCCCGATTTGAGATAACTCTCTTTAGCTTTAGCATCTTTTTGATCAAGAAAAGCTTCATAGTAAATAAGCTTGTATGGCCTGTAGGGTTTTGTTGCCAGACTCTGACCTGAATTATGCTCCTTAATTCTTTTAATTAAGTTAGAAGTATAACCGATATACAAACTTTTATTTTTAAGGCTCTGTAAGACGTATACATAATAAAACATCCAAACATTATCTCTTAAAGAAAGAGGGAGTCAACGGATTATAAGCAGTAGAAACTAGAGAATAGTTGGCGGTGACGTAATAATTTCTACGAAATTAAACGTCCCAGCAACGTTGAACGTAACATTTTCTCCGAAAATTGTACGTTCTTACGTTGCGGAGAGGGTGGGATTTGAACCCACGATGACCGTAAAGGCCATACAGGTTTTCGAAACCTGCGCATTCGACCACTCTGCCACCTCTCCAAAGCTATATTTTACTAAATAACAGCCTTATTGTCGCTTATACTCCGTTGATTAATCCGACCCCATTTCCAATAATAATAGATCATGAAAATGAAAGATCTTCAACCAATCGAAAGACCCCAGGAGAAATTGCTTAAATACGGAGTTAAGAGGTTGACGAATATAGAACTCTTGGCTCTTATACTGCGGTCGGGGACAAGAGAAGAAGGAGTCATGGGTCTGGCAAGAAAAATACTCAATCTCTCCTCTAAAAATAGAGAGCTTGCTCTAACCGACTTAAAAAGAATAGACGGAGTAGGTGTCGGCAAAGCTTGCCAGGTCATCGCCTGTTTTGAACTCGGGAAAAGGCTTTTTGACAATAAGACAATTGCTGTCTTTTCTCCCAGCGAAGTACTAAATGAGCTTAAAGACACGCGCCACAGTAAAAAAGAACACTTTATTGCTTTTTATCTCGATGTCAGAAACCAAGTTATTAAAAAAGAAACAATCTCAATTGGAACGATAAATGCAAGTCTGGTTCATCCAAGAGAGGTCTTTGAGCCGGCAGTCCGTTACACTGCCGTTTCAATCATTCTCACCCACAATCATCCTTCGGGCCTAAGCACGCCATCCGACGAAGATCTAAAGCTCACGGCAAGATTGATAAAATCAGGCGAACTATTGGGGATTGAAATAATCGATCATATTATCTTGGCAGAAAGAGAATATACGAGTCTGAAAGAAAAAGGATACATCTGATGAGCGGCGATCGATTATAATTTCCTTCATGCAAAGTCTGGATATGCGGAGGAAGAAGGCGCTCAAAATCATCGCTGCTCTGAAAAAACTTTATCCCAAACCACAAATAGCTCTCAAGTATTCAAACGATTGGGAACTTCTGGTTGCTGTTATTTTGTCAGCTCAGTGCACAGATAAAATGGTCAATAAAGTAACGGAGAGATTATTTAAAAAATATAAAAAGATAGGTGATTATGCCAAAGCCAAACAGGAAGAGTTTGAGCAAGATATAAAGTCCACAGGCTTTTATAAAAACAAAGCCAAAAATATTATTTCCGACGCAAAAATCATTCAACAAAAACATGCGGGAAAGATGCCAAATACGATGGAGGAAATGCTGGCATTGTCCGGAGTTGCCAGGAAGACTGCAAATATCGTTCTTTACCTTGCCCACGGCAAAATCGAGGGTGTGGCGGTTGATACCCACGTCAGACGATTGTCAAAACTGCTTGGTCTGACGGATCATGATGATCCTGACAAAATCGAAAGAGATCTGATGGAAGCTCTGCCGAGGAAGGAATGGATGGATTTCAATCTGCGTCTTGTTCACTATGGCAGGGATTATTGCACGGCAAGAAAACACGATCACAAAGACTGCCCTTTAAGTCAAATTGTCTGAGTCGTGACGGGTCCTGTCGGAGGTTTCCTCCCGCCAGTGCTCGTTCAAAATACCTACTGCGCGCTGTCGGGTCCCTCCACCTCCGCCACCCGTCACTCCAATCTAATTAATGGAATGCTTATTTTTGCGCTTTCTTTTTTAGGTTTAGATCTTTCCTCGTAAAGCATTGTGCCGAAATGGACTTTGCGTTCTTCATACAGGGGATAAATTTTCTTGGCTTTTTCTTCAAGATTTTGTTCGGTGAAAAGTGAGGTCTGGACGGTCTTCTCATCACTCAAATCCGAAATCGTGCAGCCTGTGGTCCGATAGCTGACGTTTTTCTGGTAAATTTTTCCAAAGGCATCGCGAAGTTCTTTTCGCACGCTAAACGGATACTGTACGCGTTGGTTAAATTTAATTTCGACTTGATGAAATCGGAACTGCTGAGTTTTAAGAAAAAGATTTACTTTCCCAACATAATATTGTACTCTGCGGGCCGCTTCAAAGGCGCTTTCTACATGATGAAGAAGCTGGCTCCATAAAAAATTTTCATCATTTGTCTTAAGAAACGTATGAGACCGGGTTATGGATTTATATGTGGATTTAGAGTGGGGATCGATTTCGTATATTTTTTCTCCCCGCAATTCCCGCCACATTTCCAGAAACGGTTTATTCAACATTGAGGTTATTTTCTCCTCTGGCAGCGAGACAAAATCAAACGCAGTCTGAATTCCATACTTTTTGAGATAGGATGAAGTATTTTCACCGATTCCCCAGACATCTCCTATTTTTATTACTTTCAGAAGCTTCTCTATATTTTTCCCGGAGATGACAGTCAGTCCGGACGGTTTACGGTAAGCTGAAGCAAGTTTGGCCAAAGATTTTGTCAATGATATTCCCACAGAAACGCTGATACCCAATGAGCTTTCAATCTCTTTTTTGACGTTTTCTCCGATTTGATAGTAACTCATGTTGAGCGGCCTTCGCAGACCCTTGATATCGGCAAAGGCTTCATCAATCGAATACTCCTCCACAGTAGGCGTATATTTACGAAGAATTGAAATCATTTTTTGCGAAAAAAGATCATAGAGTTCATAATCGGAGTCGACAATAAGACACGTAGGATATTGTTTTTTGATCTGATACACGGGAGTTGCTCTAATTATGCCAAGTTTTTTCGCCTCATAAGATACTGATGTTGCAACGCCGCGCTCATTACCCGTTACCAGAGGTTTTCCTTTGAGCTGGGGGTTCACGGCTTGGGCAACCGAGGCAAAAAAGGAGTCTCCGTCAAGATGGAGTATTGCCGTGGGCCAGGAGCGAATCTGAAGC
>Ga0209515_10001776_pt1 | contig 34903 bp, 24 predicted proteins | sample Subgroupgradi54m_FD_187454 | JGI IMG/M metagenome (GOLD analysis project Ga0209515, IMG submission 187454) | Subsurface groundwater microbial communities from S. Glens Falls, New York, USA - GMW60B uncontaminated upgradient, 5.4 m (SPAdes)... ... | reverse complement strand
TCGCTAGCCTCCTCCAGGCGCCGCCGACGTGGGCACTCGCGCTGACGGCCCTGCCGGTGGTGCTGATGGCCCGCTGGCAGCCTGAAAAAGCGAGTGTGAGAATCCGGGGTGCTTCAGGGGTGATTATTGGTGAAGGAGAGGACCGTTACGAGATGCTCTCCACTGCACATGGCACCGGGCCCTCTCGCGTGTCTCGCAGGCGCTTTGCTCCTCCGGACCCACGCGCCAGGACTGAAGTTCGGATTACACTCTCTAACGAAATACAAGTTTCAGGAGAGGTGGTTGGGGAGAGCTCTCAATGGTTCCGGGACGTCAGCGTCTTGCGAATGGAAAAGGCGGTGGTCCCAAAGACCGAGGTCGCAATTCTTCCATTGGGTAGTAGAAAACTCCTAGAACATGCGTTGGGCAAAACGGTGACGCTTTTGGGCTATTCGCAAGAAGAGCAAAGGTGGGTAAAAAAGCGCGGCCGGCTCCTTGGCCACAGAAAAGACTCCGTTGGATCGACGCTTGAGGCGAAGCAAGACGAACTCATCATCGATGTAGATGTGCCAGATGGCTTCAGCGGAGCAGCTGTAACCTACTCAGGAAAGCTCCTTGGCCTAGTCTCCTATACAGTTGGAGGTCCTCTCTTCGAAAGGCCGCAGACGGTGGATCCCACTGATTATCCGGAGCCGGAGTTTCCCGTCTACCGCAACGGGTTCATCGACGGTGGGCTGAAACAAGGGCGGCCACTCATCATCGTCGGCACACGTGAGCAGACCGAGCAGGTGCGCGCGCTGCTGCAGAGCACCCTCTTCGGTCCCTCCGAGGAGCGACTGCAGGCCTGGGGTGTGTCGGTGGATGCCATCAAGCAGACATGGCGAGAAGCCGACTCCTTCACCCCCAAAGATCCTCAAGGGAAGGCCTATGACCTGACGGCGTTCGTGGACTTGCTGACGTTTGACGAGGCTGGGATCGCTCAGCTTGATCCAACGGTGGCCATCCGACGGCTGGGCGGTAACCAGTTTGAGGTCATGGACGGGGCGGCGCGGGCCACGGTTTCGATTCCGCCCGCCCGCGCCGCGATGCGCACGCAACTGAGGCCTGCCACCAGGCCGCACCGAGCGCCGAAATTTGGCGTGACCTTCCTGGGGACGAGCACCGGCTTTGACGAGCAGGGCCTGACGAGCAGCTTCGTCGTGCACGGGAACGGCCACCGGCTCTTCGTTGACCCGCTCGCCTTCAGCGACACCCACCTGGCGGCGCGCGGCATGACGGCCCCTGAGGTTCCGGACGTGATCCTCACGCACGTGCACGCGGACCACGACGCCGGCTTGGTGCAGTGGGTCCTCGCAGGGCGCCGGGTGCGCCTGCTCACCGATCCGATCATCTATGAGAGCTTCCTGGACAAGGTCGAGGCGATCGGGGGTCGGGACTTCAGCGACCAGGTCGAGCTGATTCCGCTCATCCCGGGCCGGCCGCTGGAATTCGAGGGGCTGCGCATCGTCGCGCGGAGGAACTTCCACCCCATCCCGACCATCGGGTTCCTCATCGAGACGCCGAGGGGCTCACTCAGTTACTCCGGCGACACGTTCTATCATCCTGAGGAGCTGGCGCATCTGCAACACCGACGTGTCCTCACCCAGCGCCGACGCCTCCAGCTTGAGGATCGGCGCTTCTTCGCCGCCACGCTCTCGATTCACGAAAACGGCCCCCCACCGATCCACACGCGGCGTGAGGCGCTCCTGCCTCGGCAGCGCGAGCGACAAGCGGTCGGCCTCTCGCCCCTGGTCATCATCCACACCGGCGAGGATCCGGGCCCTGAGATGCGCTTGGCCAGGCCGGGGCAGACGATTGACGTGGAAGCGCTCAGGCCGGCCCGGCGCCTCAGGCACGGACTGCTCGTGGCGCTGGTCGTCCTCGTGCCGGTGGCTGCGCTCGTCGCGATCGCCGCGGGGCTGTGGCCGCCCATGGATCCCGCATGGCTCGTGCACCCGGCGGCGTTCGGCGCGACGGTGGGACAACCGAAGGCTTCACCAAGCGAGACTCGTGACGAGCTGTCTGATCAGGACACCTGGTCTCACCAGATGTGGCTGGGGTGGCGACGGCTGGGGTTAGGCCGAGAACTCCAGATAGGCTCTCTGCCGAGCTCCGTCGAGGACGAGTCTGGCTCGGTCAAGCAGACCGGACCATCCAAGAACAAGTGGCACGCGATCGGTGTTCGCCAGCATCGCCCAGAATGGCATGGGTCGGGAAACACGCCTCGCATCCAAGAGTCGTCCCACGACTTTCGCCAAGACGGCCTCGACCTCAGCATCTTCGCCTGGGGCGATGCCACGGACCGGGACCTCCATGAGCCGTTCGGCGAGCAAGGCGGGTTGCAAGGAGAGGGGGATCAAGGAGTAGGGGGCGCCGGTGTCGACTATAGCCAAGTGGTAGTCGCTCCAACCAGCCTGCTGCCGGAATTGGACACGGACCGACAGACGAGAAAGGAAGAGCCGGCGATGCGCACGGGCCGCCACGAGGTCAAGAGTACGTCGGACCTCGAGCGCGATGCGCATAGATATGAATTCCGGCTTCAACAAACAGGTGAGGAACGTGCGGCCAATCTATCTGCTGGTGCGCCTTCGCCAGCACCTTGGCGAGATTCGGACCCCCAGCCAGAACCTGGCGCTTTGCGAATGCCACCCACTGGTTTGGGTACCGACGGACAAGGTCTGCGTAGTGAGCGAACGCCCAATCGTAGTCGCGTTGCAACGGCTCTGGGAACAGTCTTGTCTGTTGGCGTCGTGGCATCGTCGTCTCCTTTCACTCCGACTATAGCCCACGAGACGGGGGCTGTCAAGCTTGCTCCGGATGATGACATCGAAGGGGGCGCGGTGCGGGACACAACCGGCTGGCGGCGGGGGCTGGAGCGGATCGCGAAGGGGTGGCCTTTCCTGGCGTCGGTCGTGGCCCTGAGGGCGTTGGCGCAGGCAGGCGCGCCGGATGTGGGGATGGTGGTGGGAAGAACCCTACAGCCCTACTTTAGCTTCAACGGTCGTCAGGCGAGACTCAAAACGCCTCTCTTGGTCTTTAAGAGCACGAAGATCGTCACGGATGGCGGCGACGTCCGCGGTAATCTTCCGGCTCATGGCGGTGAGGGAGGACAGGTCGTCACGCATCCTTTCGGAGACCAGCCGCTGGAAGGTCGTGAAGTCCCGAAAGTCTTTCACCTCGGCCTCCAGAGCGGCAAGCCGTCCTCGCACGTCTTCAAGCCCGTCACCAAAGGTTCGGAACTGGGACCGGAGGTCCTCAAGGATGGCGGCCACCTCTCGCGCCGTAACGGTGTCCTTCGGAACTCGTCGCTTGCGCTCAGGCATGGTGTCGCTACTCTACGTCAGGACGCAGACGCTGTCAATCCCGAAGACGGCGCGGCGCGGGCTGGAGAACCGGTTCAAGGCTCTCGGCTCAAGGCTCTCGGCTCGAGGCTGATTGAACGATCCCGGGCTGACTGGTTCACGGGGTTTGTCCTGGGCGTGGCCGGGGCGGGCCTCTGCCTGCGTGGTGCGGATCCCGTGATGCTGGGGGTGGGACTGGCGCTGGTCGTCGGGATGGCGGGGCAGGGAGGTTGGTGGCAGGCATTCTGGCAGGCGTGGCGGTGGACCAGAGCCTCTTGGGACCGTCTCAGTTTTTCCTTGTTGGGCGCTTTAAGGATCATAGCACCGGCTGGGAGGGCCGGTCTCTTTTTCTACCGTTATCTGCGCTATCCCACGTTTCGGCAGACACTGCGTTTCTCTACCGAAAAGCAACTTGATGGACTCACAGCGCTGGGACCTATCTTTCTATTCTCGAGCGCTGTAATGGCAAGTTTAGGCGGAGGCGCCTATTATTTCATGTCGCCAAGCGATGGTTGGCTCAGCACAGTCCTCCTCACCATGCTTGTCTCATCTGCATGGATCCTTGGGCCAGTGGCGGGGATGACTGGACTGCTATGCCTATGGTGGATGTTGCGCATTGTTATGTTCGCCATTTTGGAATCAGCAACGTTCAGGCCTGCGCTGGAGTTCCAGGCTTCTGTTCGCAGTGGGCGATTGCCATTAAGACTACATGGAAGACGCGTGATCGTGTTTGGTGGTAAGGCCGAAGTTGTGCAGCCGTATTCTATCCTAGCCCTTTTCCTGAATGACGAGGAGTTGTCCTGGCTTCGGCGTGAAGATCTGACGGAATTCAGCGGACCCGCTTCGCCGGCGGCGGCGTATGGGGCGTTGGCCTACATCGAATTTGACATCCGTGGCAAGACGGTGATCGTCACCGAGATCCAAAGCAATGCCTATAGGCATTTGCGACGCAATCAGGCCGCGAAGCAGCGCTATCGGCATTGGCACGTAGTCACGCGGTTGTGGCTTGCGGCCTACGCACGGAGGATCGGGGCCAAACGAATCGTAAGCCCCACCAGCGAGGCGATGCAGGAACGGTCGAGGGTCGCCCCGTCACTCGCAGATCTCGTGTATGACTATGGCCTCAAAGAGTTGGGCTATATCCTAGAGGAACGACCCACACCGATCCCCTGGGTATCCGGCTTGCAGTTTACCAGGGCTTGGGTGAAGCGATTAGATACTGCGGATCCGACTCTCGACCAGTTTGAACAGCTTCTAGAAAGTCACCGTCATGCGACAGGTACCACGTCATTCACTCGCGGCAGCCGGTGGCTGGGGCGCCTGTGGGCCTGGGCGCGTCGCTCGAAGGTCATGCCGCTGCTTGTGCTGACCCCTCTGAGCCTGCTCCTCTTAGGCGGCGCGCCGGATCTGGTGGTGCTCGGGGGTGGGATGGTGGTGGCGACGCTTGGAGCGTTTGGCTGGCTGTTGTTTGGCGCGTGGGGATGGATCATCCTGCAGGCAATGGGCGTGGTGTTGGGGATGGCCGGGGGTGATGACAGCCGGGGCTCGCGCGATCGCACGGAGGCGTCGGACTTGCTGGGACGGGGCACGCTCCGAACACGCCGGCGCGACATCCCCACCCGGCCGCTGTGGCCTGAGGAAGCCCGTCTTGTCCGTGAAGCCCTTGAGGAACTCGGTGCTCGTATCGCCAATGTGCGCTTGACGGCTGAGGAGCGCGCTCGCGCGAGCAAGGTGACGGGCGTGTTGTGGGATCGTCTCGAGCGAGGGACCCTGCTCGCATGTGCATCGGTGGTCGAGGATCCGAACCACTACCTGCTCGGTTGGGCCGATGCCCTGACGCAGGCCGCGCTCATGACGGATGCGCTCTCGCCTGGCGTCCTGAGCCTCACGGAGCGCGAGCAACTGCTCTTTCGCCTCGGTGAGGTGGCGCAGCAGGAAGATGGCAAGCTTGAGGAGTGGGTGTTCAAAGACGAGGAGCCGTTGACGGGCCCGATTGGCAGTTACGTGCTGAGCCGATCGCTTGCGCGCGGGCGCGAATCGATCAGGGAGCTGGCCGTCGCCGGGCGCCACGACCGCTTGGCGTGGCTGTACGATTCGTGGATCGGCAGGCTCGAGACGCTGGATCAGGCCGTGGTCGGCTCTCCGGTCGCTCACCTTCAGGATCCTGCGCTCCGGCGGGCGGTGCGGGATGCTGCCGCCATCCGCCGGGTCTTGCAAGACGGCCTCCTGGTGATCAGCGAGTCCGCGCCGCCATCGCTGTTTGAGCGGTTCTTGCGCGCCGCAGGGGGAGGTGAGCGGCGGCTCTCTGTGCTCGTGGAGGTGGCGGCCAGCGACACCGTGCCGCTTGAGACGCGTCAGATGGCCATTCGTCAGATGCAGTCTGTCGCCAACACGCTGACGCGGCCGAGGATCGCGGAGCGGGCGGTCTACAGGCTTGTTGAGCTGTTAGGACGCCTCGAGCAGCCTGTGGGGACGACTAAAGCCAGGCTGTCCGGCGACCTTCTGAAGACTCCGACCGAGCGGCGGATCGAGCGGATCCATCGGGACACACTCGCCCTGACGATTCCAAAGAGCCTGGCGGGACTGCGCCGGCCCGCCTTCAGGCACCTCGCTCAATCGCTCAGGAGCCGGCAGTGCATGGGGCAGCAACTCGACATGTTAGTCCCTCTCCTTAAGAGCTGGCGCCATGGCTTCGTGCAGGAGGTTATGCGGGAAGAACCGTGGTGGGCGGAGGATGGCACGGGCTTGACGAGGGCATCCGATGAGCGGCAGTTCCGTGCTGCGATCCGGCAGACCGTCTTAGGGGTCCACCTTCGAGGAAGCACGCTGGAGGAACTGACGCGTTTCCTAACGGAGCTCAAGGAGGCCCTCAACCGCTGGCCGGCCAAGCCCCTGCCCGTGCGTCGTCTGAATGGAATCGAGATGCTCAACCTCGAGGAGATCCTCGCCTACCAGCCTTCCAGGGTTCGGTCTGGGCATCTGCGGCTGGTTGATCCCACGCGCGGCAGCGCCTCGCACCTGGCGGTTCTCGCAGTGCCCGGCTCGTTGATTGGGCCCAGCGTCCTGTCCCAGCTGGCGCCGCTCCTGGCGGCGGGATTCTTCGCGTGGTTCGTCAGCGCCGTGTATCTCTTCTATCGAGCAGTCCCCTCGCTGGTGATGGCGAAAGGATTGCATGGGTGGTTTCAAGACCCCGGCAGTGAGGACGATCTGCTGTGGGCGGCCACGGTGCTGCCCGCTGGGCGCGTGCGGTCGCTCGTGGAGGAAGGAACGAGAAACTTCTCCGCGCTAGACGATGCGGTGAACGATGCGCTGCTTGCCGATTCACGGCGTACCGCCCCTGCGTTAATCGCGCACCTGCTGCTCATCGCAACGCTCGTGCTGTTTCCTGAAACGATCTCGTTAGAAGCTGTCTTGGTGTTCATGGTCCCGGCGATTGGGTTGTTCGCGTTCATCGCCGTGCCTTCGTTGACCCCCACGCGTTGGCTGAGGGGCTTCTACACGACGATTGATCAGACGGTGCTGGCGATCCGGCGCGCGGCCGCGACGGGGCGGAGGATTGTGTGGCGGGCGCATCGGTCCTGGGAGTTGCGCCGCCGGTTTGCGCGCGACCGCGCCGTAGAGCAACTCCTGCTCAGCCAGGGGCTGTTCGCGCGTCCCGTTGGGGTGACCGAGCAGGGCCAAACGAGACGCGTTCGCTTGGCCTTTGCGCGGGCTGACCGACAGACGGCGCGCGAAGTGGCCGGCCTCTTGCTGGCCGGCGAGGAGGCGACAGATCGATCCGGGCGGCTCTCGCAGGCAGAGTCGCTGATGCTGAAACGCCACCGGGCGCATTTTGATCCCTCCGTTGTGGATGCGATTCGGCGCCTGCTTGAGCGCAACCCTTGGACCATCGTGGCGACTGATGAGGCCTCTGGGGCGATCGTGGGCGTGGTGATCACCGCGCTGATCCTGACGCACTCGGCGAAGGACTTGCCGGCGACGTCGGGCGCGATGAGCAGGGCGCAGGAGCGGCAGGTCAATCCGCAGCGCAACACGGTGGTCGATCTCTGGTTCACGGGCGACACCCGCGCAATCCGCCACCTCATGATTGACGCCTCAGCGTGGACCGCTCAAGCCATCAATGCGCTCCAACTCGAGGGCCTGACGGCCGATGCGCTCTACGCCTTCAGCAATCCGCGCGGTCTTCCGCTTCACCCGGACCGCGACCTTGACGCGTACGTGGCGCAGGCCAGCGATCCGGCGCTTGGATTCCACGGGAGCCACGGCGCTCAACCGGTGACGCCCATCTGGCGACGCGACGCGTTCCCGCCGATCACGCATGGGCTCCCGCGTCATGTGACGGGGAACCTGCGCGCCTACGCGTTGCGCGAAGCGCGAAAGGCACGCGGCCTGCCGGTTGACGCGATCAGACCGGAGGAGGAAGCGGCGCTTCGTCGTCTGAAGCATCAAACCGCCATCGGCGGCGGGCATGTGGTCCCGATGCGCTATCCGCCTGAACGCCTCCATGGGTCGGAGTGGCTTAAGAGGACCGGCCCGCGAGGGGCTCAGCGGCGCGAGCTGTTCCGTCACCTGCCCGTTCCGCCGCGGGGCTGGTGGTCCCGCACCCTCCTGCTCTGGTCAGTGGTCCTGTGCCTTTCCCTTGCAGCGCTGTGGCTGTCTGAGCGCTCCCTCGTTGACAGGTCCTTCACCGGCAGCCTTCTCCTCTCGACGAGGCCACCGAACCCCCGGAGGCGCTTCCGGGTTGACCCCTTATCCTATCCACTGCGAGAAGCGCTCGAGCAGTTCATCGGGCGGTTACGAACGTTGACGGAGGACACCCAACCACTCATCTCCAACTTCCGGCAGGCGGTTGAGCAGGCGTTTGCCCATCGTCCGCAGGCTGAACCGTGGCGCATCTATCACGTGTGGAGGAGATGGTCGAGCCTGTGGTGGCCGAGCCGGTGACCGGGCCGCAGCGGCTACTTCGGGAACTTCCCAGGATCGGTGCGCGGCTCAAGGCTCGCAGCGCCGACGCGTTGGTGTCGTCATCAATCTTGAGACGCCGATGAGCTTCGCCACCGCTCTTGCTGAGAAACTTGGGGTCGGCGTGGTGCTGGATCTTGAACCGTGGGATCTCAATCATTGGTACCAGTCGCTGCGGCAGGCGAAGGCGCGTCTGGCCGAGGCGAAGATCGCGCGCGTCGGGAACGTCAGCGCGCTCTTGCTTGAGCCGTCTGGACCACAGCTCGCCTTGCGGGAAATCGCCACACTTCAACCGTCGTCGCGCTGCACGTGGACGGATCAGTGGCTTGCGACTACAATATCTGCGACCCAGTCATGGATCGCCCTCTATCCGACTCTGACGCCTGAGGAGGTCACGCAGATGGTCATGTGTGTTGGCCGCACGGTTCAGGCCAACCGATTGCCGGCATCCGTCCAAGGAGTCGCTCAGGGTGATGCGCGCGCGATTCAAGCCGCCGTGGCTCAACTGGGTGACGCCATTGACGATCATGCCGCGAAGCATCCTGAGAAACCCTGGATTGCGGAAGCGCTTGAAACGTCGGCTGCCCGTGTGGCGATTGCCACCCTCGAGGGCGATCTGCGCGCGAAGACCGGGCAGCTCCACCAGTACTCCATCCGTCTGGAGGCTGCGACGAAGGCGATTGCCGAACAGGGCACGGCGGGCTGTGAGCCGAACATTCGCGTGGGCGAGCAGGGGTATCCGTGGGGTCCCAGCGCCACGCATTCCTACATCCTGGACCGGCTGGGGATCGTGGACCGACAGACCGGCGAGATCCTCGATCAGCGGCGGCTCGCGCAATTGGGTATGACCGCGCAGACGAAAGTGGCTGAACGATGGATGGTCACCGATGATACCACGTACCCGTCGTGGACGGTGGAGCAGGGCGTGGCGGTGCCGCTGTTCTGGGTGATTCGCCGCGATCCGCAGCAGGCGCTCGGGGCAGACCATGTGAAGGCCTACGGTGAGGCGCTGGGGATGGTCATGAAATACCTCGATGCCGCCGAACCGCTGTCCTGGCAGGTCCATCTCGGCATTACCGAGGGGTATCTGGACCTCAGCGCCGGAGAGGGCGTGGGCCTCTTCTTGGGCATCAACGAACTGACTGATGATGTGCAGCGGCGTCGGCTGATCGCCCAAGTGAAAGAGCGGTTGGAGCGCCGGGATCCCACGGTCGTACGCCTGCCTCAACAAGACGGCGTCGAGCATGCCATGACCGATTTCGGAGAGAGTCTGCAGCGCGTCATTGACGGGATGCATGAGGAGTGGTCGATTGCCGAGCTGACAGAGTATCTCCTGAAGGAAGGCATGAACGTCATCGACGTGGCGGAGTTGGGGTTGGTGCAGTTCGCGAACTTGAAGCCCGGCCAGCGTCTGGTCAGCGCGGAGCGAGCCCCGCATGCGCTCTTTGGGAATGGCGATCGGGCGACCGCGACGCAGATCGAGTTGAAAGCCACCTCGGTCGGCCCATCTCATGCGCGCCAGTCCACGGCGGAACAGACGGGTGCCTTAACCGACAACTTCCTCGGGAAGCCGCCTCGCATCAAGAAAGTCACCCGGGCCCAGCTTGAGCAGTGGCTGGCGGCGATCAAGCAAGCGGGGCTCTGGCGGCGTCTGGATCCCGGCACGGATCTGAAGCATCACGGCGATGAGCAGCCGGTGGAAGTCAGCCCCGGGGTGAGCAGTCTCCTGCTTCATCGTGAAGCACAGTATGCCGGCCGTCAAATGACCTTCGACCCTGGCACAGCAGTCAAGCTGGTGCGCCACGGGCAGCACTCGGCGCTCATGGTCCGCGCGGGTCGCATCCGTATTGACACGTTAGACGGGCGGCTGCTCAGGGAGCTGGGTACTGAGGAAGAGGCGTTCGTCTTGGCCAGCCAGGGCGATCTGATTCTTCGCTCGGTGGGGACAGCGCGAGCCGAGGTCATCGACTTCAAACGGCCGGTTGAGGGGTTGGCGCTGCCGGAGCCTTCCCGCAACATCCCAGGAAATTTGTTCTGATACGCGGTTGCAAGGCTTCTTAAAAGTTGTTAAGATACGTAGCAGGAAAAGGGTTGCGTCAAGGTAGATTCGTGCGAAGAAGGTGTCAACGATGAAAACCGCGATGGAACGGCGACGATTCCGTCGCGCAGAACTGGATGTCCCGGTGACCATCCGGCCGGTTACCGAAGATGCGTCTGCTGAGCCGGTGATCGGCCACGTCAAAGACGTCAGCCTCGCCGGCGTCTTTTGCTATGTGAAAGCCCCCTGTCCGCTGGAACCCAACACGCCAGTGATCTTTTCGATCACCGTTCCCTTTGAACAAGTCCGCACCTTTCCCTTCACGCGTTTGCTGGGCAAAGGACGGGTCATACGCACGGAGCCGATTCCCGTTGGACGGCGAAGTGGAGAGCTTCAAGGCGGTGAGCCGCTCCAAGGGCTGGCGTTGGAGTTCGCGCCAGACGTCACCGCGCTCGCCTCTGCGGAATAGCCGTTGCGCGAGGAGCATCCATGGCGAACGAGACGGTGTTTCAACGCTACGCAGGCAATCCGATCATCACGGCCAAGGCGGTGCCGCGCGCCAATAGCATCCACAACAGCGCCATCGTGCGGTTTGGGTCGGGATTCGCAGGGATCTTTCGGGTGGATGGACACGACCTGTGCTATCGGTTGCACGCGGGCAAAAGCCGCGATGGGATCCGCTGGGAGATCGGTCCGGAGCCGATCACGATGCGCAGCGACGATCCGGACGTGAACGTGGAAGCCCACAGCTACGACCCCCGCATCACAAAGCTCGGCGACACCTACTATGTGACCTGGTGCAACGCCGGCGCCCAGGGCCCCTGCATCGGCTTGGCGGCCACGAAGGATTTCAAGACGTTCCGGCAGATGGAAAATCCCTTGCCACCCGCGAACCGCAACTGCGTGCTGTTTCCCCGTAAGATTGGGGGGAAATACGCGATGCTCCACCGGCCGAGTGACCGTGGCCACACCCCCTTCGGCGACGTCTTCTTCGCCGGCAGCCCCGACCTGATCCACTGGGGCTGCCACCGGTTCGTCTTCGGCCCTCGAGGAGGATGGCAATCGACCAAAGTCGGGCCGGGTCCCGTGCCGATCGAAACCAAAGAGGGGTGGCTGCTGATCTACCACGGCGTGTGGACCAGCTGCAACGGCTACCTCTATTATGTCGGCGGGGCGCTGCTCGACCTTGAGAAGCCCTGGAAGGTGTTGTTCCGCACCAAGGATTACCTCTTGGCACCGATCGAACCCTACGAGCGCGTCGGGGACGTGCCGAATGTCGTGTTTCCCAGCTCGGCCGTGGTCCTGAATGACACGCTGCGGTTGTACTATGGGTGCGCCGATACCTGCATCTCCATCGCCGAAGCCAAGCTCAGCAGCATCATCCGGTTCATCAAGACGCACAGTTTTTAGACGGACTCTAAATGCCCAAAGGTCGTGGTCAGGACACGCTGGCGTATCTCTTTATCGCCCCCCCGCTTATCTTGTTCGCCATCTTCGTGGCTGTCCCGGTCTTTGTATCCCTCTACTGGAGCTTTACGCGCTATGACGTCCTCCATCCCCAGGTGTGGGTGGGACTGGAGAACTACCGCCGCCTGTTGACCGAGGATCCGCGATTTTGGAAGGCGTTTCGCAACACCGTGCTCTATGTCCTGGGGGTCGTGCCCAGCGGGATCTCCATCGCCTTGCTGCTGGCGGTGGCGCTGGAGGAGCTGCGCCGCGGCAAGCAGCTCTTCAAAGTGTTGTATTTCATCCCGACGGTCACGTCGATCGTGGCGCTCTCGGTGATCTGGAAATGGCTCTTTGCGGGAGAAAAATTCGGATTGATCAACTACCTGCTCATCCGGCTGGGGCTTCAGCCGATCGACTGGTTGCTCTCGCCCGTCTGGACGCTGCCGGCGATTATCATCATGAGCATCTGGGCGGGTCTTGGCTATAATCTGGTCTTGTTCTCGGCAGGCCTCTCGACGATCCCGAGCACGCTCTATGAAGCCGCGGAAGTTGACGGCGCCGGCTGGTGGGCCCGCTTCTGGCATATCACCTTGCCCATGCTCAAGCCCTCCCTGGTCTTTGTCGTGACGATGTCGATGATCGCCTCCTTCCAGGTCTTCGATCAGGTGTACATCATGACGGCAGGGACGGGGGAGGGGGTGGGCGGGATCCTGGATTCCGCCCTGACGCTGGTGGCGTACTTGTACGACCAAGGGTTCCAGAAGTTCAATATGGGATACGCCTCGGCGATCGCGTATCTCATTTTTGGCGTGGTGTTGGCCTTGACCCTGTTGAACATCCGGCTGTTGCGCACCAATGACTAGTCCCAGGCGACTGAGCGCCATGCGACCCGGCACGCTTCGCACGGTGATGGTCCTCGCGCTGCTGTCAGTCGGCGCGCTGGCGATGCTGCTGCCGTATTATTGGATGTTCATCACCTCTCTCAAGCCCATCGAAGAAGTGCACGCCTACCCGCCGCAGTTTTACGTGAAGCACCCCACGCTCAAACCCTACCTCGATCTGTTCCAATTGCTGCCAATGGGTCGGGGGCTCCTGAACAGTCTCTTTGTGGCTTCCGCGGTGACGCTGAGCAACCTCTTCTTCTGTTCCTTGGCGGGTTATGCCTTCGCCAAGTTGCGCTTTCGTGGGCGGAATCTGCTCTTCCTGGCGTTTCTGTCCTCGATGATGATTCCCTGGCAGGTCAACATCATTCCGGGATTTATGATCATCCGGAACCTTGGATGGCTGAACACGTTTCAGGCCCTCATCATCCCCAATCTGGCCAACGCGTTCGGGATTTTCTTGTGTCGGCAGTACGTCATGAGCATCCCCAACGATTTGCTTGAGGCGGCCCGGATTGACGGCTGCAGCGAATTCACGATCTATCGCAAGATCATCCTCCCGCTCCTGCAACCGGCGCTGGCCACATTGGCGATCTTTACCTTCCTCGCCCAGTGGAATAGTTTTGTCTGGCCGTTGGTGGTGATTCACTCCAGCCAGATGCGCACCATCCCCTTGATCATCGCCGTGCTCAACGGCCAATTTGGGGCCAACTTTGCCATGATCATGGCTGGAGCAGTGGTGGTGACCGTGCCCATGATCGTCGTGTTCCTCCTGTTCCAACGGCAGTTTATCAAAGGGGTCGTGTTGACCACCCTCCGCTGACGACCAGACCATATGCGCACAACGGGGATTGTCCTGTGGACGATCGGTCTGACGCTGCTGAGTGCGGATGGCGTGTGGTCGGCGGGTTCGCCTCCACTGCGACTGAAGGCGGTCCACCCAGCACGTCCGGTGATCAAGCTGTTTGAGCGCTGTGAATTGACGATGGAGCTTGAGGGGACGGCCTCGATTGTGAATCCCTATGATCCTGAGGAGGTGACGATTGAAGCGACCTTCCAATCGTCCCGGGGCCGTCCGGTGGTCGTGACAGGATTCTACCAGCAGCCATTTACACAGGAGCGACAGAACGGACAGGATCTCCTCAAAGCGGATGGCGATCCGGTCTGGAAGGTGCGCTTTACTCCTCACGCGCCGGGATTCTGGTCCTATGCGGTCAGGGTGATCGCCCGGCAGGCGGACCCGACAATCGTCCGCGGAACCTTTGAAGTGGTCAGTTCCGCCCACCGAGGTTTCGTGAAGCTCGATCGGGCAACCGGGATGTTGTCGTTTGAGAACGGCCAGCCGTTCATCCCGATCGGGGAGAATTTGGCGTGGCCGCCCAGCACGCGACCAATGCAGACGTACGAGCAGTGGTTTCGCGAGCTGTCGCAACAGCGGGCCAACTACATTCGGGTCTGGTTGGCACCATGGTCGCTGCGACTGGAGACGAAAGACACCGGGGTGGGCCGCTATGACCAACTCCGAGCCTGGCAACTGGATCACCTCCTGGAAGAAAGCGAAAAGAAGGGGCTCTACTGGCAACTCTGTCTGCTGGATCATGGCAGTTTCAGTCGCACCCAAGACCCCGAGTGGCACAACAACCCCTACAACGAGCAGTTGGGAGGGATGTGTCAAGTGCCCAACGATTTTGTGACTGACGCCCGTGCGCAAGCCGCCTTTCGACAGTTGCTGCGCTACCTCGTCAGTCGCTGGGGCTACAGCCCAACCCTCGCCAGTTGGGAGCTGTTTAACGAGGGGGATCTGAGCGAAATCCGTCCCGAAGCCTTCACGCCTTGGGTCGCTCGGATGAGCCAGTTTCTGCGAGAGCTGGATGTGAACCGCCGACCGATTACCGTCAGTTTTCATCGCAGCATGCCTGAGGCGGTGGGGAAGTTGCCCACGATCGACACGATTCAAGTTCACGTGTACGACCAACGGGATTTTGCCGGGCTGTTCTGCGGGTCGATGATCCAGGACTTGCAGAGGACGTTTCAGAAACCGGTCATGATCGGCGAATTTGGATGGATCAATGACTTCGTCCGTCAAGTCGACCGCGAGGGCATCCATTTCCACGATGGGCTCTGGGCGAGTCTGATGGGGGGTGCGACCGGGAGTGCGTTAGGTTGGTATTGGGATACGTACGTGCATCCCAACCAATTGTATCGGCATTTTCATCCGTTGGCCATGTTCTGGCGAGGGGAGCGAATCACAGGTCCGCGGCAGCGATTGGAGTTGTCGCTTTCCGATCCGGACATGGTGGCCTGCGGCGTTGGCACGCCGCAGCGAGCCTATGTCTGGATGAAGAACCGGACCCACAACTTCGACCAGTATCTGGCCTATCGCTGTGAACAGGCCAAGCAGCGTCTGCAGGAAGCGCGGGGCCAATCCGCGCAACAACCCCTCCACTACCCGCCTCGCGTGATTCAAGGAGCCAAGGCAACGGTGGAAGGGCTGGCGTTTGTCGGGCGCTACCGCGTGGAGTGGTGGGATCCGTATCGAGGACAGGTACTGAAGACTCAGATCAACCGCGTCCACTGGGGCACGTTGACGTTGGAGGTTCCTGAGGTGACGTTTGATGTCGCGGGAAAGCTCACGAGGGTCAACTGGTGGGACGCCAACTAATTCTTGGGCTGGTGTGCGTGAGCCTGTGGTGGTGGCCCGGTGTCGGGTGGGCACACTCGGAGGAAGCGACCATCTCAATCAAGACCTACACGCCCGTCGTGGTAGATGGTAAACTAGATGATTGGGTGCGCCGCCTGGAACAGCACAACTGGTCCGCGCAATTGAAAGTCAAGAAAGGCGACTGGCTGGATGCCATTCGGGCGGTGCCGGCGTATGTGAACGCCTTGACGTCGAAGGTTGAGGCCGGAGTCGTGACCAATCCCGGCGATCTGTCCGCCGTCGTCTACACCATGTGGGATGACCAGCGGTTCTATGTGGCTGCCGTGGTGACCGATGATCAGGTTGTCGCGCAGCATCAAGGGGAAGACATCTGGCAGGATGATGCGGTGGAGATCTGGCTTGATTGTCGACACGACGCCCTGACCCACACCCTGTTTCAGACTGACGAATACCAGCTCGGATTTTCTCCGGCGAGCCAGGACCGCAACCAGGCCGTGGCTTGGGCCTGGCGCAACCCGAAGGCTGACGCCGTCGTGAAGGCCATGACCGTCGCGTCCTCTGGGACGCCCAACGGCTACCTGATCGAGGCTGCCGTTCCCTGGGCGGTCTTGGAAGGGTGCCGGCCTGCCGTGGGGGGCATGGTGGGGTTTAACATTTCCGTGGTGGATAAGGATACCGATCAGCTCTGGACCCATGTGACGTGGTCGGGGGGGTTGCATTCGGATCCCAGCCAATTCGGCCATCTCTATTTCGTGGATGCCCCCATTGACTTGTTTGCAAGCGATGTGCTCGAGTCGGCTCCGGAGAAACAGCGATGAGGCGAATGGTGAGTTGGGGAGGTGGGGTCGCGGTGCTCCTGTTCTGCGCGATGCCATTGGCGTTAGCCGCCGAAATTGTCATCTATGGATTTGAGGGAGGGGTGGAAGGATGGGCAATCCCGGACTGGGCGAAGTTCTCCAGTGACTATGCGCTTAAAGGGGTGAGCGTCTCCAAGGCGGTCGCCCAGGAAGGGACCTCAGCGCTCGAACTACAGGCAGAATTTCCAGGCGGGCGGTGGGCCGGCGCGTATGTCGAGCGGGAAATCGACGTGAGGGATTGGACCCAGTTTCGCCATCTTTCCGTGAGCCTCTACGTGCCGCCTGAAGCGCCGACGGGGCTGAAAGGCAGGATCATCCTCACCGTCGGGGACGCATGGCAATGGACCGAAATGAACCGCGCCGTTGCGCTTCAGCCGGGGGCTTGGACGAGCATCACAGTGGATCTGACTCCCACGAGCCTGAACTGGAAGTTTTTCCTGGATGAGGAGTTTCGCAAGGATGTCCGCAAGCTCGGGGTCCGCATCGAATCAGATACCCAGCCTGCCTATCGCGGATCGATCTTCGTGGACAACGTCTGTCTGGCGGAATAGATCTGTCTGGCGGAATAGACTGGAGGTGGACGATGAGAGGCATGGGAGGATTACGGGGAGGGCTGGTGATCGTCCTGCTCCTGGCGAGCGTTTCGTCAGTCACCGCGCAGGAGTCGTCGGAGTTGATCATGTATGATTTTGAAGGGAGCACCCAGGACTGGGTGATTCCAGAGTGGGCGGTCACATCGCTGGATTACGTTGGCAAGAGCATCAGCGCCTCGGAGGATTTTGCCTCGCATGGGAAGGGCTCTCTGCAGGTGTTGACCGCGTTTCCAGGTGCCGGAAAGTGGACGGCTGCCTACGTCGAGATTGACGTTCCGGTGACTGATTGGAGCCAGTTTGGGGCGATTGCCTCGGATGTGTATGTCCCGTATAACGCTCCCGCGGGGCTCCAGGCGCGGTTGATCCTGAGCATTGGGGAGAACTGGCAGTGGACGGAGATGAGCCGACCCTCAAAGCTGAAGTCCGATAAATGGACGACCGTGACCGCAAACTTAAAGCCCGGCAGTATGGACTGGAAGTTCTTTCCCACGGAGTCATTCCGAAAGGATATCCGCCGCGTCGGCATTCGCGTGGAGAGCGATAAAGCGCCTGCCTACACCGGCCCGATTTTCATTGATCATGTTCGGTTGATCAAGTAAGGATTCCATTCGTCATCAGCCTCATCGACGAAGCGTGAGGGACTGTTCATGAGCCGAGAAGCAGGTCGCGTCGCTGCCGCGCGGCGTCGTCCCGCTACGGTGGGACGATGAGGTCGCGCCTGTGGCGTTGGGGCATGCCATGCGCGCTGCTCGCCGTGCTCCAAGGCTGCTCTTCGAGGAACTCCTCGAAGGTCGAGCTGACGATGTGGTTGATCGGCTCGGAGGCCCAAGCCCGTACCATTAACAAGCTGGCCAAAGTCTTCACGGCTCGGACCGGGACTCAGGTGCAGTGCGAGGCAGTCGCATGGGGCGAAGCGCATAGCAAGTATCTGACGGCCGTGGCGGGGGGTGTCCAGCCCGATATCGGGACGTTAGGATTGACGTGGGGGGCGGAGTTTGGTCGCTTGGGGGCGCTGGTCGACTTGCGGCAAGCCTTCCCTGAGGAAGTGACGGCCGTCCAAGGGGAGACGTTCCCAGGTCTCTGGGGATCGATTGAACAAGACGGCCATGCCTACGGCGTTCCTTTTGATCTGACCCTCCAGGTCCTCTACTATCGGACGGATCTGATTCCGCGTCCTCCACAGACCTGGGGAGAGTTGGCGCAGCTCCTGGAGCGCTTGGGTCAGGAACATCGGCGCATGATCATTGACTGGGGGAATCTGAGTTGGATTGGGTACGCGCCGTTTCTCTGGCAAGCGGGAGGCGATTTTTATACCGAGGCGAAAACCCACGCGACCTTGGACACCCCCCAAGCCGTGAAGGCCATCGAGTTCTTTCGTGATTTGTATACGCGCTACGGCGTCCCCAAGACTGCGATTCCCATTGAGCAGGGGATGCGCACGGGTGAGTTTCCCCTGGCCATATCCGGGAACTGGAAGATCGTGAGCCTCACGGTCGGTGTGCCTGAGTTGGCCGGACGCTGGACTATTGGACTGCTGCCCGCTGGGCCCACGGGGCGCCGGACTGCGTTCTTAGGCGGCCGCATTGTGGGCGTCTTCGCGAAATCCCCGCATCAACAGGAAGCCTGGCAGTTCATTCGCTATCTCTTTGATCCCGCGGTGCAACTCGAGCTCTACAAATCCGCCCTGGAGACGCAGGATGCGTACTTACCCCCCAACATGACGACGTGGAATCAATTGCCCATGGAACCTGCCTTGAAGACGGTCTTGCAGCAGCAAGCGCAAGAGGCCAAGGGCCCGCCAGCCGTGGTGGGATGGAACGAGTCAACGCATCTGCTCGAAACGGCGATTCAGCGAGTGATCTTTCGGGGGGCTGATCCGAAAGCGGAGCTGGCACAGGTGAGCGACGCCATGGATCGAGAGCGCGAGACGCTGGCTCGTCGTTAGGCGTCGTTTAGAAAGTCATCCCAACCTTTCCGAAGACTTCAAACGCGTCGGCGGTGTTGCGTCCGGCAAAAATATCGTTATAGCCGACTTCCAGATTGACGGTGGGGCCCCCGGTCTTCCGAAACACCGAGGCAAAGCCGTCGCCCCACATATTCACGATGGCACGCACCCCCCACTTCCAGAAATCTTCTGCTTGTTCGTGCGTGCTCCGCTCGCTGACCACGGCATCGAGGGAGCTGATCAGCATCAGGCGCTTGAAGGGGGTAAAGCCCGCTTCGAGGTAGATCGGAAATTCGTTGGCAGGGTCTTCGTTTCTCGCCGTGAAGCCCCCCTCGAGGTTCACAAAGATCACCTTCGCCCACCGCCGCTCCGTTTCGTACTCCTCTTCATTGGACGGCAGGGGCTCGAAGCGCTCAGCGTCAGCGGTCATGAAGACCGCGTGTGCCGCCTGATCGCCCAGGGCATGCGCCAGGAGCTCGTGGACGGAAGCGGGATCTGCATCGGGAGCGGCCAAGACGGCGCGGAAGCACTTGGCCGCCTGATCGAGCTGTCCTTCGCGGGCAAACCGGATGCCTCGCTGGTAGAGCTCCGCGAGAAGGACGGCGTCTTGGATAGCGGTTTCCCGCGAGGCGGCTCCTGGCGCGTTCGACACGGATGAAGCTGCCTTCGTTGAGTCATGAGCGCCTTGTCGGCGGATGCGGACTTCATAAGGGGCATACACCCAGGACTGGCTCAGTTGCAACCGCGACTCAAAATCGAACTGGCCGTCGCCGAGAGGGTTCCTCTTGGGATTATAGGTCGGGATCTTCCAACTGAATTGCACGCTGCCTACCAGCGGTTCCTCATCGGCAAGAAGCGGCTTATTAAGCGCGCGCACCTTCGTCCGAACGTAGACATCCCCCGCGCCGGTCCGTAAGAGATCGGTGTTATCGTCGCGGTAGTGAGACGAGATGTAGGGGACGCTGGCCTGCACGTTCCACCAATCAGTCAATCCGTACTCCAGCTTGAATTCGTTGCGAATGTCCCCAAAGACGGCCGTTTTGGGCCGGCGGCCGCTGTTGCCGGTGTTATCAAACTGATGCTTGGAGCCGAAGTAGCGGTAGAAATACTCTGCATACCAGTGATGGCGGGGAAGCGTCCAAGCACCAGCCCATGCGACGGAGGGACTGGCAATGAGGATGACGGCTGTCACCACAATTCGCGATCGGATACGATGGCTCATGGGACGAACCACACCAGACCACACTAGCTTAAAACACCGCGAGAGTTCGAGTCAAGCGCAATTATGCCTGCCGGCTCCTTCTAGACGACAGCGATGACACCTCGGGGACTGTTCTCATAGAAATTTTAAAACCCCTGGAGTCTCCTTGACAAACTTCGCAAAATCTCGAACAATAGTCCGACAACTCCGATGCTTCGCAGGCGTTCCCTCTTAAAAGAACACCACTTGACTGAGCACCAACAAAAGAGCTTGGCTTTGTTGGAGCTCATCCGGCAACGCGGACCTCTGACCCGAACCGAGCTGTCCCAGGGCACCGGGTTTAATATCGTGACCGTGTCGAATTATGTGGGGGAATTCATCAAGCAGGGGCTGGTGCTGGAGCGCGGGTTCGATGTCTCCACGGGCGGACGCAAACCCATCCTGGTGGAATTGAACGCTAAGGCGGGCTATGTCATCGGAGTGGACCTTGGCTTGATGGGCATGTCCAGGCCCCCGATGACCGGGGTGATCACCGATTTGCATGGCACCATGATCCATCATCTGGCGCAACCCCGCTCGGCCGAAAGCATGGATGAGGTGCTCCTGGGGGCCGGAGAGTTGATCCGCCGGCTCATGAATACGGCTCCGGTGGATTCCAAGAAAATTCTCGCCGCGGCGATTGGCGTGGGAGGAATTCTGGATGAACGGGCCGGGACGGTACGCGATACGTCCCGTCGCGGCATCCGGACGAGCTATCTCGCGCCGCGGGATCAATGGGAGGCGGAATTGAAGATCCCGGTGCTCATCGGGAATGACGCGACGTTGGCTGGATACGGCGAGTACCGCCTCGGTCTTGATCGAGCCGTGGACAATATGGTCTATCTCTACTCCGATATCGGCGCGGGCCTCATCTTCCATGGGTCGGTCTTTTGGGGCTCGTGTGGGAGTGCCGGTGAGTTGGGGGTCATTGTGCCCTCGGATGAGGATTATCTGACCTGGGTGAACAGCCCCGGCTTTGCTCTCTCGAACGTCTGGGATCTGGGATTAGCCAGGCAGGCCCGGAAGCTCATCCAGGAGGGGCATCCCACGGCTATTCACGATCGAGTGCACGGCGCTCTTGACACGATTACGATGGAGACGGTCATCCAGACCGCGCAGGGCGGGGATCAACTGGCCAAAGAGTTGCTTGAACACAGCGCGCTCCAACTGGGCATCCGGATCGCCTCGCTGATCAATCTGTTGAATCCAGAGATCGTGGTGATCGGTGGAGGGGTGGAGAAGGCGGGGTCGCTGCTCATGGAACCGGTCTGGAAAGCCGTGAAACGGTATGCCCATGAAGAACCGGCGAGTTTGGTTGACGTCTTGCCGGCGAAGCTCGGTGAGCAGGCGGTCGCACTTGGCGCGGCGTGCTGGGTGATCAGTGAGATCTTCATTCAGGCCTAGACGGTGGGCTCGCCCTGGGACGTGGCAGCGGCCAGGCGACGGCGGAGCCTAGCCTCTATGGCGCGGCTGTTACTGGGAGGACGCTCGCCGAAATTACTCTTGGTGAGCACGGTCTTCGTGGGACTCGCGGGACTGGCCGCAGCGTCGTTGATGCAGGTGTGGCAGCTGCGGCCTCAGCTTGGAGAAAAACAGCGCCTCATCCAAACCCTGACCACGCAGAATCAGCAGTTGCAACAAGAGCTGGACAGCCTCAGGACGGACCGGCAGGATCTTGAGGCGCGCCTGAATGACGTGCGCAAAGAGCTCCTGTCCACCACGACGGAATTGGGGCGCTTGCGCGCTGCGGTTGCCGAGGCGCAGGGACGCTACGACGGGTTGGCCAGCGAGAACGTCCGGGTGGAGGCGCGGGTGACGGAGGTAACGCGGGAACGGGATGCCGCTCAAGAGCAGGTCCATCAGCTTGAGAAGGACAAGCTGGATCTTGAACGGGTCTCGGCGAGGTTGCGCGATCGCTTTGCCTTGCTGGACCGGGATTACCAACGGCTCATCCAACCCAGTTCAAGCCCTGCGACCAGCCAGGTGAGCGCAACAAGCGCCACGCAGGCGGCTGCGACGAGTGCTCCGCAGCGAAGGCCATCAGGGCCGAGCGGAGTGCCGGAACCGGTGGGGTTCCGGCCACCCGCGTCGGGCGCCTCGCAGACCGTTGAGCTGCCACCGATCATCGTGCGCAAAGATCAAGCGGGTGTGGCGAGCTCGGTGCAGGGGAGGGTGGTGGAGGTGAATGAGGCGCATCAGTTCGTGGTGGTGGATCAAGGCAGCGAGGATGGCATCCTCTTGGGCATGACCTTGGACATCATCCGAGGGACGGCGCGAGTCGGCCGGGTGCGGGTGGTCCGCGTCCGGCCGCAGATGTCGGCCTGCGACGTCATCCGCTCGGGCACCGTGGACCTGCTGCAGGTCGGCGACGCAGTGGCCCAACATAGTTGGTAACGATGGCGCTCACCATGAAACGACGTCCCGTCAGCATTGCCGATGTGGCGCGCACGGCCGGGGTTTCAACCACCACCGTCTCGCGCGTCCTGAATCGAGTGCCGACGGTCGATGAGGAGAACCGCCAGCGAGTCCTCGATGCGATCCGCAAGCTGCGCTACCGGCCGAATCCGAGCGCCCAGCGGCTCGCCTCTGGGCGCAAGGACACCATCGGCCTCGTCATCCCGCGTTTCGAGGACATGTTCCGGTCGTTTCACGTTTCGGAGCTCATCAAGGGCATCGGGACGGCGGTGGAGCGCCTCGAGTTCAGCCTCCTCTTGCATGTGACTGACGGCCAGTCGTTCCTCAACGTTTCGCATGTGGACGGGGTCCTCTTCGCCGATATCGATGGCAACGAAGATCAGGTGGATTTCATCATGAACGAAGGGATCCCCTGCGTCGTGATGCTCCACCATCTGAAAGCGATGCCGGTCAGCTCCGTCGCGGTGGATAACCGGAAGGCCAGCGAGCATGTCGTGCACTACCTGCACACGCTCGGCCACCGCGATATTGCGACGATCACGGGGCACCTGCGTACGCCCTGCGGGATCGACCGGTTGGACGGCTACTTGCGCGCCATGAAAGCGAAGGACCTGGAGGTGAAGCCGCACTTCGTCCAGCGGGGCGACTATACCGGCGCCTCCGCACGGGAGCCGGCGCGCCTCTTGCTGACGCATCAGGATCGCCCGACCGCGATCTTCGCCGCCAGCGATGAGATGGCGGTGGCGACGATTGACGTGGCACGGGAGCTCGGACTGCGCGTGCCGGAAGATCTTTCTATCATGGGGTTCGACGACAGCCCCATCGCGACATTCGCCAAGGTGCCATTAACGACCGTGTCTCAACCCTTGAATCGGGTGGGCGAACTCTCTGCCGAATTGCTGGCCGGCCTCATTACGAAAAAGCAGCGGCGGCAGGTCAATATGTTGTTGGGCACGAAGATCATTGAGCGGCAGTCCTGCCGGCAAACCTGGCTGGATCCCCACTAAGAATAGTGATGAGTGATGAGTGATGAGTGAAAAAAAGGGAAAATGGTAATGGGGCAGATCCGGGTGGCAGTATTGGGGGCGGGAGGATTGGGCCGGGCGGCGTGCCGCATCATCGGGATGAAGCGCGAGCTTCAGCTGACGGCGATCTGCGACAGCAAGGGCATCCTGGTTGATCCCGGCGGGTTGGATTGCGAGGTGTTGGCTTCCGGGTCCGGGGAGTTGGTGTCCAGCTATCCGCGGGCGGCGCAGGAGGCGGTAGCCAGCGACGAGTCGGTCGTCCCTCGAGCTTCGCTCTCGGGACTTCCTCGTCCCGCTTCGCGGGACTCGGTCGGTGGCGTGGCGACCGCCACCGCCCTGATCGCGCGCCACACCGAGGATCCGCTCGGAGAGCTGCTCGAGCTGGGGGGGGACGTGGACGCCTGGCTGGTGACGCTTCCGAATATGCCTAATGAGTTCATCCCCGGCGTGGCCCGGCGGTTCGTGCAGGCCAGAGGTAGCGTGGTGTTCGTGGACGTGTTGAAGCGCACGGCCGCGGTGGAGCAGATGTTTGCGCTGGAGGACGTGGCCAAGGCCTCGGGCAGCGTTGTGCTCACCGGCTGCGGGGCGACGCCCGGGCTGCTGACGGCGGCCGCGGTGCTGGCCGCGCAATCGTTCATTGAGGTCGAGCGCGTGGATATCTGGTGGGGCGTGGGCGTGGCCAACTGGGACGCCTACAAGGCGACCATCCGGGAAGACATCGCCCATGTCCCCGGCTATTCGGTTGAGCGCGCCAAGGCGATGAGCGAGGCCGAGGTGGAGGCGTTTCTGGAGAAGACCGGCGGGTTGCTGGAGCTGCATCATATGGAGCACGCCGATGATGTGTTGCTCCAGCGCGTCGGGGTCGTGCAGTCTCCTGAGCAGGTCGAGGTCGGCGGCGTGATGGACACGCGTCATGCGAAGAAGCCGGTGTCGACGACGATGACGTTGACCGGGATCACCTTCGAGGGCAAGCGCGCTACGCATCGCTTTCTCCTCGGCGATGAGACCACCATGGCGGCGAACGTCGTCGGCCCTGCCTTGGGCTACCTGAAGCGGGGTGTGTGGTTGAAGGACCACGGGATCTTCGGTGTTTTTGGCTCTACCGAGTTCCTTCCGATGGTCGTGCGTTAATCCATGAAGCGCAGGTCGTGAAGCGCGGTTCCTCGCTTGCCATTCCAGCCCTCCAACGACTCCTGGCTGACGTGGAGGAAGACCTCGCCGGCCTTCGGGACCGCGGGCTCCTGCGAACACTCACCACCATCGAGGAGATCCGGGGAGCCGAGGTTCGTCTTGCCGGCCGGTGGCTCGTGAGCTGGTGCACCAACGACTACCTGGGCCTCTCCCAGCATCCACAGGTCATCCAGGCCGCCTGCGAGGCTGCGCAGCGATGGGGCGTGGGGGCGCGGGCCTCCAGGTTATTGGCCGGATCCACCACGCTGCACGCGCAGCTGGAAGCGCGGCTCGCATCGTTCTTTGGAGCTGAGTCTGCGCTCGTGTTTCCCAGCGGCTACCTGGCGAATCTCGGAACCCTCGGCGTACTGTTGGGGCCTGAGGATCTCGTCCTGGTGGACCGGCTGGCGCACGCCAGCCTCATCGACGCGGCTCGTGCCAGCCGCGCCCGCCTGCGCGTGTTTCGCCACAACGACGTCGAGCAGCTCGCCGGCCTCCTGGAGTCCCGACCGCGGTCGGGGCGCCGCCGCGTCGTCGTCACCGAAGGCCTCTTCAGCATGGACGGGGATCGCGCGCCGCTTGCGCAGCTGGCGGACGTGGTCAGCGAGCATGAGGCGTTGCTCTATCTCGATGATGCCCACGGGGCATTCGTCCTTGGGGCCAGCGGGCGAGGCAGCCCACAGCAGGCCGGCGTGCCGCATGCCGCCATGATCTATATGGGCACGCTGGGCAAAGCCCTCGGCGCGCAGGGCGGATTTGTCGTCGGCCCCCAGAGCCTCATTCGCTTCCTGCACAATCACGCTCGGCCCTTCATCTATGCGACTGCCTTGGCCACACCGACCGTGGCGGCGGCGCTGGAAGCGCTGCGGCTGATCGACGAGGACCCATCACCGCGCGCGCACCTGGCCCAGCGCGTCCAGCAATTGCATGCTGGGCTGAAGGCCTGCGCTCCACTCGCTGTGCCTAGTCACATCGTGCCCATCATCGTCGGATCGGCGCGAGGTGCCTGTGAGTTGTCGACCTTCCTGCGCCAGCGCGACATCTGGGCGCCGGCCATCCGTCCCCCGACAGTGCCAGAAGGCAGCGCAAGGCTACGACTCAGTGTCAGCGCCTTACACACCGAAGGGCAGCTCGAACGCCTGGTTCAGACGCTCGGTGAGGGATTGGGTCGTGGCTAGCGTGAAAGGTCTCTTCATCACGGGGACCGATACGGGAGTCGGCAAGACGCTCGTGGCGGCGGGCCTGGCCGCGTGGTGCCACGCCCACGGCATTGATGTGGGCGTGATGAAACCCATCGCTACCGGCGGGGTACCCCGCCGCCCCGGCCCGCCGAGTGCACTTGCCGGGGCGGGCAGGCGGGGCACCGGCATGATCTCGCCGGATGCCACGCTCTTGGCGCGCGCGGCCGGCGTCGAGGATGACCACGCGTTGATCAATCCGGTCTGCTATCGCGATCCGCTGGCGCCCTATGCGGCCTCGCTCCGGGCCCACCGGCCGGTTGCGTGGGGCAGGATCGCGCGCGCCTTCGATGCGTTGGCTGGGCGCCATCGCGTCATGATTGTGGAAGGGATCGGCGGCTTGTCGGTCCCGCTGTCCCGTCGCCGAACCGTCGTCGACCTCATCCAGCGGTTGCGCTTGCCGGTGCTCGTCGTGGCGCGGCTGCGCTTGGGCACCTTGAATCACACCTTGCTCACCGTGGAGCATGCCCGCCAGCGAGGATTGCGGGTGGTGGGCGTGCTGCTGAACGCGGCGGAAACGCCCACGTCGGACCCAGGCGCGCGGCTGGCGGAGCGCACCAATCCGACGGTATTGCAGGCGTGTCTGCCGGTGCCGGTACTGGGAGTCTTACCGTACCGTCGAGCATTGGCAGCCAATCGGTTCTCCTCGGCGACGTTGGTGCGCTGGATTGCGCAGGGGCTGAAACCACGATTCCTGAGCTGGTTACGAAGGCAGGGGTGTTGACAGGTTCTGGAGGCTATGCTAAAGTCAGGCCACCAATGACAAAAGCAGGCAAAGCCGTTGTCGTGCTCTTGGGGATCATGGCCGTGTTAGGGGTAGCCGTGGCCGGCGCGGCCATCTCGCTTCAAATGCGGGAGCGGGATCTTCGCGTGGCCAGGGAGAACGAGCTGCGGCTTGTGAAGGCCGAAAAAGACGATCTCGAGCAGCAGCTGACCGAGGTTCGCGAAGCGAAGAACCGCGTCGAACACGAGCTCGCCGACGTCAAGAATAACCTGGATGACGCCACCAAGCAACTGGCGGACGAGCGCCAGAAGAAAGAACAGCTGGCCAAGACGGCCGAGGATCGCCAGCAGCAAATTGACCGCATGCTGCGGGATTTGGAGCAGGCTCGCAGCGACCAGCGCACCCTCACGGATCAGCTTGGTCAGCTGCGGGATGAGCACACCGCGCTCCAACGGCAAATGACCGACCTCACCCAAGCCAAGACCCAGCTTGAGCAAAAAGTCACCGAGCTCTCGAAGCACCCCACCGTTGAACTCGATAAAGTGGTGGTCAACCCGCCGGCGACCGAGTCCCGCGAAGCGGGACGAGGGCCGAGTGCCAGCGCACTCGGCATTCCGCGGCTGCCTGGATCGCAGCCGCTCCAGAGTCCCGAGGAACGAGGGACAACCGTAGCCGACGACACCCGCATCAGCTCCCCCCCGCCCGCGAGCCCGGCAGCTTTGGGAACTGAATCCGCATCGCTTCAGGGGCAGGTCATTGTCGTCAATCGCGAGTATGATTTCGTCGTCGTCAACATGGGCAGCAACCAGGGCCTTGCGCTTGGGCAGGAGTTCCAGGTGGTGCGCGGTGACCAAGTGTTGGGGAGGGTGAAGGTCGAAAAAGTGTACGATGAGCTCTCGGCCGCCGCGATCCTGCCAAACTCCAACAAAGACGCCATTCGCGAAGGTGACGCGGTTCGGCCTATTTAGCGCGACGAGTGCCGTTCCAACTCTTACGGCCTAGCGGCGTAGCAAGTCGTGCCGTCATCTCCTTGTCGTAGCGCAGCAACGAAGGCGTGGGTGGAACTAGTTGGAACGGCACGAGCCGGGCTGCGCGTTGGTGACCTACCCATCCCCCACCCGCGGGGGATTTTTTTGTGCATAGAGACTCTCATGGACGCAACCCTCATCCGTGCCACAACTCTCTACGGAACTCTCCGGCTGCCGGCCGATAAGGCCATCTGCCATCGCGCCGCCATCCTGTCAGCGCTTGCTGACGGGCCCACGCTGATTACGCCATGGTCCTCGGCTGACGATTGTCAGCGGACGCTGGCAATCGTGGAGCAGCTCGGCGTGCCTGTCGCGCGGACCGCGGAGGGGATTCAGATTGAAGGCGTGGGGTTGAACGGGTTGAAGCCACCCATACATGAACTGGACTGCGGCGATTCAGGCACGACGATGCGGCTGGTGTGCGGCATCTTGGCCGGCCAGCCGTTCACGAGCCGCCTACACGCCGGCCCGTCGCTCAGTCGCCGCCCCATGCGCCGGATCGTCGAACCACTCACACAGATGGGTGCATGCATCGAGGGTCACCTGCAAGATCAGGAGGTATATCCTCCACTCACCATTCGTGGGCGGAAACCTCTCGGAGCCATCCGATATCCCATGCCAGTTGCCAGCGCTCAGGTCAAATCCGCCATCCTGCTGGCCGGGCTTTACGCCGAGGGCCGCACAGTCGTCATCGAACCAGTTCAGACGCGGGATCACACGGAACGGCTTCTGAATGACTTCGGCGTGCAGGTTCGGCCGGAAGCGCCAGAAGGCAGAATCGTCCCGCTTGAAGGACCGGTCCAGCGTCTTCAGTCTCCCGGTCGGCTCCCCGTTCCCGCCGATCCATCCAGCGCAGCCTTCTTCATCGTCGCCGCCGCGATCGTGCCAGGCTCTCGGGTGATCCTTCATGATGTGGGCTTGAATCCCACTCGTACGGGGTTTCTGCGGGTGCTCGAGCGCATGGGGGCGCGTCTGCACATCGAGATGCAGGATGACGGGTGGGAACCTCGAGGGACGATCACGGTTGAAAACGCACAGCTTCGCGGGACGACGATCACGGCCAACGAGGTTCCCTTACTGATCGATGAGGTTCCCATTCTCGTGGTCGCTGCCTGTGTCGCAGAGGGCCAGACGCGCTTCGAGGGTCTTGGAGAGTTGCGGGTCAAAGAAACCGATCGTCTGCATTCCATGGTCACGGGTTTGAAGGCGATGGGCGCAAACCTGCTTGCCTCTCCGGATGGGTCACTGGTTGTGCAGGGCGGGCGTTCCTTGCATCACGCGACGGTGGAGAGCTTTGGGGACCACCGTACGGCCATGAGCCTGGCGGTGGCGGGTCTGCTGGCGCAGGGCCAGACGCGCGTGCTGGGGGTGGAGTGCGTGGCGAAGTCGCTGGGAAATTTCTTTGAGCTGTTGGCGTCCGTCGTCGGTTCCTCAATCGTGAAAGTGAGTTGACAAGTTTCCGTCTGATTGTTACGATGGCACCAACCTCCCTGGGTGTATGGTGAAGCAACTCCTGCAGCAGATCGCATCGGCCCTCCGTCGAGCCATCCATGGGTTCTTCGGGCTCTTCTCCAACGACCTGGGCATCGACCTGGGCACCGCCACGACCCTGGTGTACGTGAAGGGCAAGGGGATCGTCCTGTGCGAGCCTTCGGTGGTGGCCATCCAGCGCGGGTCCTCCCGGGTGCTGGCCGTCGGGGATGACGCCAAGCGGATGATCGGCCGCACGCCGGTCAACATCGTCGCCATTCGCCCGATGAAAGACGGGGTCATCGCCGACTTTGACGTCACCGAGGCCATGCTGCGCTACTTCATCAAGAAGGTCCAGCCGCGCAAGCTCAATCATCCGCGCGTCGTCGTAGCCATTCCCTCCGGCATCACCGAAGTCGAGAAACGCGCGGTGCGCGATTCAGCGCTGCGCGCCGGCGGCCGCGAGGTGTATCTGGTGGAGGAGCCCAAAGCCGCAGCCATCGGGGTCGGGTTGCCGATCCACGAGCCGGGCGGGAACATGATTGTGGATATCGGCGGCGGCACGACCGAAATGGCCGTCATCTCGCTGGATGGGGTGGTGGTGTCCAAGTCGATCCGCATCGCAGGCGATGAGATGGATCAGGCCATCATCGAGCACCTGCGTAAAGCCTACAACCTCATGATCGGGGAGCGCACCGCGGAGGAAGTCAAGATCCGGATCGGCTCCGCCTATCCGCTGGATGAGGAGATGACGATGGACGTTCGCGGGCGCGACCTGGTGACGGGGCTGCCCAAGACGGTGACGACCACCTCAGAAGAAGTGCGCGAGGCGCTGGCGGAACCGATTCGCACGATCGTTGAAGCCGTGCGGGGGACGCTGGAGAAAACACCGCCGGAACTTTCAGCGGATCTGATCGATCGCGGGATTGTCTTGGCGGGCGGCAGCTCGCTCTTGCGAGGGTTGGACAAACTCCTGGCTGAAGAGACGGGCTTACCGGTTCACGTCTCCGAGAATCCGGTGACCGCAGTGGCCCTTGGAGTGGGTCGCAGCCTCGACAACATCCGCTACCTGCGCACGCGGATTGCGATTTCCACGAAGCCCGACGTCTAATCTGACGCCCTCCTCTTAGGGCGCTCGACCCCAGCGTGCGCCGGTTGTCTCTTGCACTCGTCATCTTCCTCGGGGCAGGGGTGTGGTGGCATCAGCCGCTGCGTCGGGCCTTCCTGGCCGTCTTTCGCCTGCCGTTAACGACAGCGGAGCGGACCTTCAGCATCCTGCTCGACCTCCCGCAGGTGCCGCATCTGGAGATCGAGCTCGCCCGGTTACGCACCGAGCTCACCCAACGCCAACTGGACGTCGTCCACTTCCAGGAAGCCTTCCGGCATCAAACTCGTGCCACGCAATTGCAGCAAGCGGCGGAGGGCCGGAACCCCGCCGGTTCCGCCACGCCGCTCGGCTCTGAGGGCCTTCGCTTTGGAACGAGCGGGCCGGTGGCCCGCGTCATCGGTCGAACCATCATCCCGACTGAGCATGTCATCCTGCTGGATCGCGGCTCCCGCGAGGGCGTGGCACGCGAGGGCGTGCTGGTGGATGTCGCGGGGGTGGCGGGCCGCATCGTGGAGGTCCATCCGACGACGAGCCTGGGCTCGCTGCTGACCGATCCCGACAGTCGCATCGCGTGTCTGGTGGAGCGTTCGCGCGAGGGCGCATTGTTGGTGGGAACCGGCGGCCTCCAGGACCGGCTGGAATATCTCGACCTCGATGCGGATATAGAAGTAGGCGATCGTGTGGTGACCGCCGGACTGGGTGGGTCATTTCCCAAAGGGCTGCTCTTGGGTGTGGTGACCAAGGTCCAGCGTGATGAGCGCAACGCTCGCCTCACCGCCTGGGTCCGCCCGGCCGTGCGCGTGAGCCAACTGGAGGAAGTCCTCTGCCTGCCACCGTCGAAGAATGCAGATTAATCTACGCGACATGAGGTCGGTTCGCCGCATCGAGGGGCAGCGGGTCCTGCCGCTGCGCCACCCCACCGGCCTCGCCGCGCCGCAGCCTTCGCGCGTCGTCGGCTTCGGGCGGTGGGGGCCCCGGCTCCGCGTCACCCGCTGCCCTCAGTTGAGCGAGGGTGCGGGTCGACTCGCTACAAGTTAATGAGACTAGTTGTGGTGGTTGGGTTGGGGGTGCTGAGCCATCTCGCCATCGGGCGTTGGCTGCCGTCGCCGTGGCTCGTCCCTGATCTGACGATGCTGAGCGTCGCTGTGCTCATCCTACGGCTTCCCGGACATCCGCTCGCCCCGGCGTGGTTGGCCGGCGTGGCGGCCATGGCCCTTGCGGTGCATCATCCGCTCTGGGCCGGCATGGCGTATCTCGCCGCAGGGGCTGCGGTGAAGTGGATGGCGCATCAGTGGGAGGTGACGGTTCCCTCGCGGGAGCGCCTGGTTATCGGCATCGCCCAGGGAGGACTCCTCATCCTGTTGGCTTCGAGAGGGCCGGTGACGGCGGGGCTTATCGTGATGGGGGGGCTGCAGGTGGGGCTCACGCTGTTGTGTCTTCCGCTCATGCGCGCCCTCGTGAATCGCGTCGTCGTCCCGCGGCCGTCATGACGGATCGGCTGTTCCTCCTGCGGCGTGGCCTCATGGTGGGCTTGGCGCTGCTGGTGTTGCGCCTGGCGTTCATGCAGCTCGCGCACGGAGCCGCCTATCGTCACTTGGCGGACAACAATCGCCTGCGGCTGGTTCCGCAAGCGGCCCCGAGGGGTCTGATTCTCGATCGGGAGGGCAGGCAGTTGGCGACCAGTCGCAGCCAGTTTCGCGTGGCGGTCATCCCTCAAGAGGTGGCGAATCGTCGGGCCACGATGAAGCGTCTTGGGCCTCTGGTCGACGTCCCACCCGGCGAGCTGGATTGGCGCTTTGATGAGGATCGCAGCCTTCCGTTTCTTCCGGCCACCCTCGTCTCCAGCGTTCCAAAACCCGTTGCGCTTCGCATTGAGGAAGCCCACCTGGATCTTCCGGGGATTGTTGTCGAGCAAGCGATTACGCGAGCCTACCCGCTCGGGTCCGTGGCGGCGACGTTGCTGGGCTATGTCGGCCCGCCGGATCCCGATGCGCTGCCGGCCCTCAAGCCTTACGGGGTCACCCCCGAGGAACTCGTGGGCCGCGCTGGCTTGGAACAGGCACTGGATGCCTATCTGCGCGGCCGCGCCGGCGGCTCGTTGATCGAAGTCAATCACGTGGCCCGACAAGTGCGGGTGGTGGGGCATCGCGAGCCTGTGGCGGGCCAATCGGTCATCCTGACCATTGATGCGAGGTTGCAGGCGCTCATCGAGGGGCAGTTTCAGCAGCATCAGCAGCCTGGCGCCTGCGTCGTGCTCAAGCCCGACACCGGGGAGGTTCTGGCGATGGTCAGCTTCCCGGCGTTTGATCCGGAGGCGTTCGCCACCCAACAGCGCGGCGCCATCCAGCAGATCTTCCGCGATCCCCGCTCGCCCCTGATGAACCGCGCCACCGACGGGGCCTACCTGCCCGGCTCCATCATCAAACCGCTTACCGCGATGACGGCGCTGGAGCAGGGAGTGGTGACGGCCGACACGACGATTCAGTGTCCAGGATTTTTGACCATCGGGAATCGTAAGTTCCATTGCTGGAATCGGGACGGTCACGGGCCGATGACCCTGCGGGAGGCATTGCGGGCCTCCTGTAATGTGTACTTTATGGAAGTGGGGCGTCGACTCGGCCAGGAGCGTTTGCGGTCTGGATTCGCCGGCATGGGGTTCGGCCGCCGGACCGGATGGACCATGGAGGAGCAAGCCGGCTATCTGCCGCTTCGCGTACGCCTGAACGAAGGGGAGGTAGCGTTGCTGGCCATGGGGCAGGGCGATATCCTGATTACCCCCTTGCAGGCGGCGGTCATGGCGGCGGCCATCGCGAATCAAGGGTGGGTGGTCGAACCCTGGGTGGTTAAGGCCCTTGGCGAGGTGGAGGTGGGGCATACGCATGCGCGGCCGCTGGGGTGGTCGTCCGCGCACCTGGCCATCGTGCGTGAGGGGATGCTGGCGGTGGTCAATGATCCTGAAGGGACGGGCGCGCGGGCGAAGAGCGACCGGGTGCGGATCGCCGGCAAAACCGGCACCGCCCAGACCCACATCCAGGGGCATCCCCATGCGTGGTTCATCGGGTTCTGCCCGGCGGAGAATCCGGCTATCGCGATGGCGGTGCTCGCTGAGCACGGCGGCTCGGGTGGAGATTTCCCGGCCGCGACCGCGAAGGTGATCTGTGAAGCGATCGTGACGCCTGCTGCGCCCGCAGACCCTCCCCCGAACGGATGATGTCAGCCACCCGCGTTCGGGCTCCAGGCTTGGATCGCCCACTGATCGCCGCCGCAGGGTTGCTCTCCCTCATCAGCATCGTTGCCTTAGCCAGCGCCTGCGCCACCCTCAACCCGTCGCTGACAACGAAACAAGCGATGTGGATCGGGCTCGGGGTGCTCATGGGTCTTGCGGCGGCCTCAGGGCCGTATACGCGCTGGATCGATCTGAGCCTCTTCCTCTATGCAGGCGCGCTGGTCCTGTTGGCGGTGGTCGCCTTGGCGGGGACCATCAAGCTGGGTGCTGCCCGGTGGCTGACAATTTTCGGCTTCAGCCTCCAGCCTTCCGAGCTGGCGAAGCTCGCGACTGCGTGCGTCTTGGCGCGCTACCTCGCGGCGCAGCCGACGCCCCTGTCGGTGCGAACCCTGGTCATCTCTGGGGTGTTGGCGGGTGTGCCGGCGCTGCTGGTCTTTCTCCAGCCGGATTTAGGCTCGAGCTCGATTTTCGTCGCGATCTGGTTGGGGATGGTGATCGTGGCGGGTATGTCCAGACGCCATGTCCTCATGATGATCGCAGCCGGCACGGCCTTGTGCCCGCTGGCGTGGCATGGCTTGAAGGACTACCAGCGTCTGCGGTTGCTGGTCTTCCTCAATCCGCATCTGGATCCTCTCGGCGCCGGCTACACGATTATCCAATCACAAATCGCGATCGGGTCCGGGCAACTGCTGGGTCGCGGCTGGTTCGCCGGGACCCAGAATTACCTGAACTTCCTCCCGGAGCGCCACGCGGATTTTCTGTATTCGGTCATCGGGGAAGAGTGGGGATTTGCGGGTTCGGTGTTCGTCGTGGTGTTGTGTGGGATGCTGGTGTGGCGGGTGAGTCGCATCGGGTCGCTCACACCGGATCCACAGGGACGACTCCTGGCGGCGGGGGTCATCTCGTGGCTCGGGTATCAAGCGGTGATCAACATGGGGATGGTGATGGGCCTCCTGCCCGTCGTGGGGGTGCCGTTGCCGCTCGTCAGTTACGGCGGCTCGGCGATGGTGGTGGGGTGGACGGCCTTGGGCCTGGTGCAGAGTATCCACCGGTTTGGCACGCGTTTGTAACTACTTGACAATAGCCACCTTCGCGCATAGACTGTAGCTTTACTTTTCCCCTCCAAAGACACAGGACATGGTGTCGAGTGTCAAACACTGACCGCAGCAGAGTATGCCTGCGGGACAGATGGGGGGTATGTCTTCATTTTCTCGACGGTGAAATCGGGACGTTGGGGCCAGTTGCGCGTCTTCACCCGTGACCACATGGCATGATCTCTGCTGGAGTAGCTCAGTCGGTAGAGCACGTCCTTGGTAAGGACGGGGTCACGGGTTCGATTCCCGTCTCCAGCTTCGTGAGTGGACCGGAATCGAAGAGTGTATTAACGAAGGAGGTGCTTTAGATGGTCAAAGCCAAATTCGTCCGCACCAAGCCCCACGTCAACATCGGCACCATCGGCCATGTCGACCATGGCAAGACGACCCTCACCAGCGCGATCACCAAGGTCCTCGCC
>Ga0209515_10001775_pt1 | contig 34930 bp, 42 predicted proteins | sample Subgroupgradi54m_FD_187454 | JGI IMG/M metagenome (GOLD analysis project Ga0209515, IMG submission 187454) | Subsurface groundwater microbial communities from S. Glens Falls, New York, USA - GMW60B uncontaminated upgradient, 5.4 m (SPAdes)... ... | reverse complement strand
TTTTCTTGTTTCTTTATGCACAACATTTTTAAAAACAGAGTAGTCAGGAAAAAAAGTATCTGCCTCGTAAATCCCTTCAACTATCGTCAAATACAATTTGTCAGCATAGGGTAGTGCTTGTGTATAGATCTGTCCCCCACCAATAACAAAGACTTCGTCTTTGAATTTCAAATTTAAAATTTCAAATTTAAAATTAATTGCTTCTTTTAAGGAATGAACAATAACACAATTTTCTGCTCGAAAATTTTTATCGCGCGTAATAATAATATTTATTCTATTAGGCAACGGTTTCCCGATCGATTCAAATGTCTTCCTCCCCATAATCACCACATGATCCTGCGTTAATTTTTTGAATCGTTTGAGATCTTCGGGAATATGCCAAAGGAGTTTATTATCTTTTCCGAGTTCTCCATTCGATCCAATTGCAGCAATAATACTTATTATTGTTTTTCCCATTAATTTAACATTAAAAATTAAATCATTGTAAATTGATTGAAAATTTCAAATTAAAAATTGGAAATTATTTCGTTTTATAGTATCCTCCTGCAACAGTTAGCTCTCCTTTTATCGGCGGGTGAGAATTGTAATTTTCAAGAATAATATATTCGGGTTTAAACGCATCAATCGTTTTGAATTTTTTTGAAAAATGTACTGTCGGAAATAGTAACGGTTTTCTTTTTATCTGCTCTTTTACCTGTTCAACATGATTTTCATAAATATGAACATCCCCAAATGTATGGATAAATTCACCCGGCTTGTATCCAGTAATCTCGGCAATAATTAAGGTTAAAAGAGCGTAGCTTGCAATATTAAACGGCACACCTAAAAACAAATCAGCGCTTCGTTGATACAGCTGCAACGATAATGTTCCGTCATTCACATTCAGTTGATACATATTGTGACAGATGGGGAAGTGAGAGGTATCTTTATAGGTTGCCATTGTGTATAAATATTCAGGGTTCCATGAAGTAACAATTGCATTGTGACATGCAGGATCTTCTATCACTTCATTAATTGCCCACTGTAACTGATCAATCGTCCTTTTTGAGGTTGGTTTACCCGTCGTAGTCCGCCTGAGGCGGACGGAGGTGGGCCATCTGCGCCAAAGTTCTCCATAGATTCTTGGTAATTCTCCCCATTTCTTTGCAAATTTTTTATCCGTCCGTATTTTTTCAATAAATTCCTCCTTGCCCCGCGGAGCTTTAGCGGAGTGGAGTTTTTTTAACATGTAGATTTTATATGGATAGTCATCCCAAATATGCACATTATTATCAACAAGGTATTTGATATTGGATTGTCCGGACATAAACCAGTACAACTCATGAATAACTCCTTTCCAATAGACTTTTTTTGTCGTTAAAAGAGGAAAATCTTTCGAAAGATCAAATCGTATCTGTCTTCCAAAGACAGTATACGAAGCAGCTCCTGTACCACGGTCTTTTTTTTTGACCCCATGGTCCAAAATATCCTGAAGAAGATCTAGATACTGATTTTCCGGATGTTTCATACCGGAAATCATTGTACAATACAAATTTGTCATTGACAAACTTTTTTTTTCCTTTATAAAAAAGTTAAAATAGGGTAAAATAGTGTCAAAATGAACTACCTCACAAAAAGAATAAAAATTGGGATTTTTTCGACTTTTATTGAAGATGATTCATTAACTTTGGTTAAAGCGGTTGAAAGAGCTATACAATCAGGAAACATTCCAAATGCAAAAGTTGCTTTTATTTTTTCAAATAGAGAATATGGAGAAAGTCCAACTACCAATGTTATCCTCGATGGCCTAGAAAATAGATCAACCCCATTAATCACATATTCCGCAGCTAAATTTGAGCCTGATCTGAGACGCAAAGCAAGAGAAGAAGAACAAAATGGTAACCTTCTCTCAATAGGTGATTGGCGTAATCTGTATGGTGAACAGGTGTTAAAAAAAATTCCACCCACTGATCTTGATTTACTTTTAGGAGATATGTGGATTTGGGGACAAAACTTATGTAAGGAACGGAATGGAATCAATCTTCATCCAGCCTTACCTACGGGTCCAAAAGGTGAATGGTATAAAGTAATATGGCAGTTAATTAAAGAAAGACAGAATGAGTCAGGTGTAATGATACACAAAATAACTCCTGAACTCGATAGAGGATCTGCCATTGCTTACTGTCGTTTTCCAATAAGAGGTAATCAATTTGATTCTTTGTGGAATCAATTACCCCAGAGAGAGGAAGACCTGGATAGGCTTATCCAACAAGAATTATCAAAAAAAGAAAAAACAACTTATCCACTTCATAGAAAAATAAGGGAATATGGGTTTAATCGTGAAACTCCATTGATTATCCAAACCACAAGGGCATTTGCAGAAGGCTCAATAAGAGTTGAGGACCAATCGGTTGTCAATCACAACGGTGAAGCGCTTGTTGGAGGATATAATTTGACATCTGAAGTAAATCAAGAACTTGGTGTTCAATTCAAAAGAAGAATGAATGAAAAGGAGGTGAAATAATAAATGAAACCAAAAGTATTATTTACAGATGGTGAAGGACCAATTGTTTTTAAAGACCTAGCAGCCGATATGACTGAAAAGATCGTTCCAGGATTATTTCCTGTAATAAGTCTTTATGATGATTATCTTGCTGAAATTGAGAGAGAGGGATATCAGGCCGGAGACACTTTAGCACTTGTTGTTCCTAATTTTTTAGCTCATGGGGTAACAGATGCTGACATAGCAGAAGAAGCAAGAGATGCAAAAGTATGTCTTGGTGTTGAGAAATATATCTCAGGGTTAAAAAGAGATGGTTGGCAAGTTCGTATTATTTCTACTGCCTATAGTCAACTGTGGCAGCTAGTAGGAAAACATATTAGTATTCCAATGGACGACATTGCTTGTACAAACCTAGATTTAAAAGGTCTTAGTAGTCGTTTTAGTTCAGGAGAATTTAATGATGCTGTTCGATCCGCAGAACAAAACATTTTATCTCTTGTTCCATTAGGAAAGAAGGCATTAGAAGAAGTAGATAAAGGCAGAACTGTCGTGGAGGTTTTTGAAGAGCCCAGATTTGAACCTCTGAAAGAGGGACTGGATGGATTTTTTTGGAAACAGTTGCCAGATATGAGGTTTAAAGTTCTCGAAGAAACGAGAGTGATAGGAGGAAAAAGAAAAATTGAAGCAGCTCAAAGGTTTGCGCAGGATTTAGGCGTAAATCTTGGAGATATTGCATATGTTGGAGACAGTATAACTGACGATGCAATGCACGCACGACTCTCTCGCGAAGGCGGACTCCCTATAGCTATTAATGGGAGTGTATACGCATTGAGAAATGCTCGCGTTGCAGTGGCAACAGAGGATATGCGAGAACTTCGTCCTATTCTTGATGCATGGCAACAGAATGGCTTTAGGGGCGTTCAAAAAAGAGTTCAGAAATCGAACTTCTCTTTTACTGAAGGTAAAAAAGGTACTCTTCGTCATGAGAAGACAGGGGCACATTATAATATTGTTGATTTTTCTGATGTCTCAAAACGCGAAGAACTAATAGCAGTTCACAAAGATTATAGAACAAGAGTCCGCGGAGCAGCAACCGCAAGACTTGGATAAAATATGAACGATAAAAGACAACGCAAAATTGCCTTTATGGGCACTAGTAGTGTGGGAAAAACCACGACTCTTGAAGTAGCAAAAAAAAAATTCCCTAATGCTGTTTTTGTGGAAGAAGCTGCTCGTGATTTTTTCGCAAATAATATAATTTCTGATCGTTTTTCTGCAGAAACGCAAGGGAAAATTCAAGCAATGGTTCTTAAAAATGAAAAGGCAGCCCATGAAAGCGGTGCTCGAGTAATTTTTTGTGACAGGTCTGTTCTCGATGCTGTTGTTTATACTAGAGAACATGGTGACCCAGAAGGGGCAGAAGAACTTTTTAGACGAGTGCAATTTTGGTTACCAACATACTATCTCTTTTTATTGCTTGACCCAGCTGACATCCCTTACCAACAAGATGAGATTCGACAAGAGAGCGAAGAAAAAAGGAATGCTTTTCATAATGTGTTTGTGGAGTTTTTTGAAGAAAAGGGAATTTCCTACGAGTTGCTTAGTGGAACGATAGAACAAAGAATGAAAAAAATTGAAGATATAACTAAAGCAATTGATTATTAAAGATGTTTTTTATCAATTTGCAAAAGTTGAACATACTCAATTTTATAACTGTTTCTTTTGTAGTTTTAATATTGAGTTGACTTTTAATTTATCTCTGATATGATTTATATCATAAATCTATGAATACACGTGTTGATGTTTTAAACAACTACTCTCCGCACACTTCCTAACAGGATCTGATCCTTTCGTATTTTATTCATTAATTTTTTAACCATGACACAAAATGCCTATTATATTATCGATTTCGACAGCACATTTATTACCTGTGAAGTTCTTGAAGAACTGGCAAAGATTTCTCTTCAAAATAATCCGAAGAGGAAAGAAATTCTTGAAGAGATTGTTTTTATGTGCAATCTTGGAATGGAAGGAAAGATTCCCTTTCAGGAAAGTCTTCAAAGGCGACTTCAATTAATTAAAGTTCATAAAAACCATCTTAGAACACTTATTCAAACACTAAAGAAAAAGATCACGCCTTCAATCATTAAAAATCGACAATTTTTTCTTGATAATTATTTAAATATATATATTATTTCCGGTGCTTTCAAGGAATGTATTATTCCAATCACTCGACCATTCGGAATAGATAACAGTCATATTCTTGCGAATACTTTTATCTATGACGCTAAAGGAAATATTACTGATATAGATTCCACTAATCGACTTGCTTACAAACATGGGAAAGCAAAAGCTGTTGATAGTTTACATCTCAAAGGAAAAATATATGTCCTTGGTGATGGCTATACCGATTATGAAATAAAAAAGTTTGGCGCTGCTAACTACTTTTTTGCGTTTACCGAAAATATAAGGCGGGAAAATGTGGTAAAAAATGCAGATTGTGTAGTTAAGAACTTTGATGAATTTCTCGAACTTATAAATGGTAAAGCTTCCACTCATAAATATAAACTAAAAGCTCTTTTACTTGAAGGAATCGACCAAATTGCCGTTGATCTTCTTACAAAAAAGAGTGTAGAAATTGAATATATGCACCGTGCACTTTCTGAAGATGAACTGTGTAATAAAATTGCAGATGTCGATATTCTTGGTGTTAGAACACGCACATATATTTCAAGAAAAGCTCTTTCGTATGCAAACAAACTTCGGTGTATCGGAGCCTTTTGCACAGGTATTGAACATATAAATATTTCTGCAGCAAATAAAAAAAATATTGAAGTGTTTTATGCGCCATTTGGAAGCACGAGAAGTGTGGTTGAACTCGTTATTGGATCAATTATCATGCTTTTTCGAAACGTTCATGATAAAAGCAGAAAAATGCACGAAGGAATTTGGGATAAATCATCAGAAGGAAATAATGAAATTCGGGGAAAAACTCTTGGTATCGTGGGCTACGGACACATCGGGACTTCTCTTTCTGTGGTGGCAGAAGCACTGGGAATGAAAGTTGTTTTTTTTGATATTATCGATAAATTACCTTATGGAAACGCAAAAAACTGTCGAAGCTTAGATGAATTATTAAAAATATCTGATGTTATTTCAATTCACGTTGATGGCAGGAAGGAAAATACTAATCTAATAGGAGAACGGGAGTTTCAAAAAATGAAAGACAGAGTACTTTTTATTAACACGAGTCGTGGACATGTTGTTGATTATACCCTACTTACAAAATATATTAAAAATGGAAAGGTAAAAGGTGCAGCGATCGACGTATTCATCAATTCTCCGATGGCACGCGGAGAACCGTTTTCGTCCCCGCTTCAGAACTTACCTAACGTTATCTTGACCCCTCATCTTGGTGGCAGTACCGAAGAGGCTCAAAGAGGACGAGGCGAGTTTGTTGCTCAAAAGATCATTGATTTTTTAGATTCATCACATCCACAGGGTGATTAAGCACAAAATTATGAAAAAAATATTTTTTACACCAGGACCATCTCAATTATATCCGACAGTTCCTCATCATATGAGAAATGCTTTAAAGGAAAATATTGGTTCTATTTCTCATCGTAGTAAACAGTTCCAAAATATTTATACTGAAACTGTTCTATTGCTGCGAAAACTTATGAATATTCCTAAAACTCACCAAGTCTTTTTTTTATCTTCATCACTCGAGGCGATGGAACGGATTTTGCAAAATACAGTTGAAAAATATAGTTTTCATTTCATAAATGGGGAATTTTCAAAAAAATGGTATCAGTTTGCTTTGGACCTACATAAAGAGCCGAAAAAACATGAAGTTGAACCGGGAAATGGATTTGACTTTTCACACGTGCAAATTCCACAGCATATAGAACTCATCTGTATTACCCAAAACGAAACAAGTACCGGTGTTTATATTCCAATTGAAGAAATTTATGAACTAAAGAAAAAGCATCCTTCTGTTTTGATTGCTCTTGATATTGTTTCCTCTGTTCCCTATCCTCAAATTGATTTTTCCAAAATTGACATGGCATTTTTCTCCGTTCAAAAAGGATTTGGTCTACCAGCAGGATTAAGTATTTTAATTGTTAATGAGAATGTATTAGAAAAATCTTCTGGAACCTATCATTCATTTCAGTCTTTAATGAAAATGGCAGAAAAAAATCAAACCCCAGAAACGCCAAATGTTTTATATATCTATTTATTAGGAAAAGTATGTCAAGATATGCTAAAAAAAGATATAATGAAAATACGAAAAGAGACCGATACAAAGGCTAAAATACTATATGATTTTGCCCATAAAAATAAATTTAAACCATTTGTTAAAGATAAAAAATTTCGTTCTCCAACCACAATTGTTTTGGAAGTAATAGGAAAAAAATCATATGAAATTGTTTCTCAACTAGAAAAACAGGGATTGATTGTTGGAAAAGGTTATGGACAATTCAAAGAAAAGCATATACGCATTGCTAATTTTCCCGCTCATACAGTTGGAGATATAAATAGATTGAAGTCGATGCTTCATCGATATACGTCTTTTCTATGAACTATTTGAACAACCAAAATTAATAATAACGAATGATATATTTCATAAATAATTCTATATGGCCAAACGCGTAAGGAATAATATGACATAAGCTCTCCCTTTAGTTTTTTTCCAAGAAAAGGATTATATGCAAGCCTATTTACTGCTTCATTAATTCTCAAGACGTCTTTATTTGGTATTTTTTTGAGTTGCTTTCTTGCTTTTGGTTCGTAGCGAATTTGATACTTCATATTTCGCTTTTTTGTCGGATACATATCCATGTTCCAACATTACTTCTTCTAAGGTCGGATATGTTTTATATTTACCTGTTTTGATGTCATTATGTATTCTTTTTATGTCCTTCTTATAATCAGGCCAGTCATTCATAACCTCAAGGGTTTCTATCCAACTTTCAAATTCCTCAGCAGACATAATGACCGCTTTTGGCTTTCCTTTTTCGGTTAACGTATATCGAGCGCCTAGCTTTTCTACTTGATCAATAATAGTAAAAATCTGCTTTCTAGCCTCACTCACTGAAAGCGTTGTTCGAATATCCATATATGTACATACTAACGTACATATGGAAAGAAGTCAAGAAGCAAAATAATCTTAATCACACTTGTTTTTCTCTTTTTTTCGTAGTGACTCGCCCACCCTGCCATTGACCTTTATATTGAGTTCCACCGCCGTCAACCCATTCGAATTGCGCGTGTACGATACGACAACCCATCTCGAGTTTTACCGGCATTGGACCTTCATTTTTGAGGGCAAATGAAAGTTTTCCGCAATATCCAGGAGCAACGTTCCCTGTTCTCAAAAATAATCCACTTCGAAATGTAGTCGTTCGCGGTTTAAAATTAATAGTGATATTAAGAGGAGTATTTACTTTTTCAATCGTTGTTGCAATAAAAAAATCACCAGGTTTTACAATAATGGCTTTTTTCTTTCCGCGTTCATACTCTATAACTAATCTCATTTCCGGTGTTTCTCTTTCAAATTCTCCTAAAAAGGCTTTTCCTCCTTTTAGCTTATATAATTGGCCTAATCGTAGATCAAATCCCGCTCCCTCTGGTGTAGTTAATTCTCGATCCGCGAGTCCTTCAACGAGTTTTTTTGTTTTGACAAGTTGTAATAATTTTTTTGGTCCAAGGATCATACCTTGTGCATTATAGCATGTTTTAGATCGTTATAAATACTTCCAATAAGATACAAAGATCCTGTTATAACAAAAGGATTTTTTCTGTCTTTTATCATGTGTTCCAGTCTCTCCTTTGTACATTGAGTTATTTCATAACGAAAGAATTTCAATTTTTTAAGAACTTTGATAATCCGCTCGTTTTTTATGGAACTATGAGTCATATCGCCCTGTGTATCTAAAACAAAATTGGTAAGAATGATTTTTTCGGCTCGTGGAACAATTTGCTTTAGCATGCCGTGTAAAGTAAGAATTTGATTTTTTCCTTCGGAGAAAGAAATCAGGAAATCAAATTTTGTATCTGGGTACAGATTTTTAATCGTTGAAATAAATGCTTTCATTTTTTGTGGATTATGAGCTCCATCAATAATAATGTCGCGATATTTTGTGGTATATATTTCACATCGCCCCGGGAATCGTGCATTTCTCAACGATGATCTGATCTTTGATTCGCTGAGTGTAAACTGATCTCGTTTACTCAATTCATCTATCGTCGTTAACGCAAGACTTGCGTTTTCAACCTGATGTTCACCGATAAAACCGAGTTGCAGATTTGGTAATACAAGATTTTGGTAACTATAATTAAATGCAGTTCCTCTTTTTGAGACAACTATATTCTTAAAACTTTTACCTTTTTTTATCACTGTAAGTATTGTTTTTTTCTTTTTACACTGACTATAGAACACCTTCATCACCATAGACTTTTGTTGAACGGTAATCACCGTATTTCCTATCTGGATAATCCCCGCCTTTTGGAAAGCAATAGCCGATAATGTATATCCTAGTACGTTTTGGTGATCGAAACCGATTTTGGTAATTACCGCAAGTTTTTTTGGGTTTTTTACCACATTTGTTCCATCAAATAATCCGCCTAAACCTGTCTCCATAATTGCATAATCGACTTTTTCTTTATAAAAAATATAAAAAGCAAGGCAGACGCCGATTTCAAAAAAGGTAAGTTTTCCCCATTGGGTTTGTTTTGCTTTTTCGATCACCGGAATTATTTCATTCAGATATTTCACAAATAATTCTTTTGGGATAAGTCTTTCGCTTATCTGAAATCGCTCCCTAAGATCAACCAGATGTGGAGAAACCTGAAACCCTACTTTAAAACCATGTCCGGTAAGTAAGCGACTCGTCAAATACCCAGTTGACCCTTTTCCTGATGTGCCTGCAATGTGAATTACTTGGATTTTTTCTTGTGGATTACCAAGAAGTTGAAGTAAATATTTTGTTCTTTTTATTCCATTCTCACCTGTATGTAAAAATCGTTTTTGAGGAATAAATGAATATAAATATTCTAAAGCTTGTTTATATGTTTTCACGGAAATATTATACAAATTAAAATACGCTTTTTTGTTACAATTAATTCATGAAGTCTTCAGTATTTGTTTTTGATCCTACAGCGTCTGATAAACAAAGCAAAGTCCGCGGCATTGGCCGTTACCTCCAGATTCTGAAAGAGAATTTTCCTCATTGGACTTTTACTAACAATTTAACCCCACTTCGCCAAGGCTTCGAGGGGCAAGCAATTGAACAATCGAACCCTTCGACTACGCTCAGGGTAAACAATCAAACCATTTTTATCAATCCCTTCTTTAATCTTTTACAACCGCCTTTAATTACCCGACGAATCGCACAAAAACAAATCGCAGTAATTCACGATCTGATTCCTTTGAAATATCCTGAACATTTTCCAATAGGAATAAAGGGAAAGATTAATGTTTTCCTGAACAAACTTTCTCTAAACAATTACGACCGTATTATTACTGATTCTGAAGCAAGTAAAAAAGACATTATAAAAATTTTGAGAATAAACGAAGAGAAAATAAAAGTAGTCTATCCTTGCCTTCCAAAATCTTTTTTAAAATTGAAAATTGAAAATTCAAAATTGATTGAAAATTATTGTTTATACGTCGGTGATGCAACCTGGAACAAAAATCTCGTCAACTTTGCAAAAGCAATTAAAATTTTGAATGTTAGTTGTGTCTTTGTTGGGAAAGTCTTTGAGGACGCGACAGGTGGCACGGGTAGAGGAGGGTGGCAAAAAGAACTCATGGAATTTCTTGAAGAAATAAAAGATGATAAACATTTTATTTTAAAAGGATTTGTTTCTGATGAAGAACTTATTCAGTTATACCAACAAGCTCGTGTAAACATTCTTCCATCCCACGACGAAGGATTTGGATTTTCTTTTTTGGAAGCAGCATCGCAAAAATGTCCTACAGTTCTTGCAGATATTCCTGTTTTACGGGAAATTTCAGCAGGAAATGCATTATTTGCAAATCCGGAAAACCCACATGATTTGGCAAATACAATTGGTGAACTTTATTGGAATAGTGATAAAAGAAACCTTATGGGAACTAAAACATTTGAACGAAGTAATTATTTCTCACCTTCCCAATTAAAAAAGTCTTTTCTAGATATCCTGAAAAATCTGTAGAATAGAATTAATGATAAAGTATCTTTCCGTTATTATTCTTTTAACTGTTAGCTATTTACTAATAACTATTAACGTTCATGCCGGTCAATTTACCGTATCTGATGCAGCTGCTTTCCAATCAACCGTTGATAAAGCGATCGACGGAGATACTATAATGATTTCCGGAACTCTCTCTGGTCCGATCTTTATACCATTTAACGGAAAAATGGCGGTTAATTCTTGTTTTGTTGACTTAAAAGGAAAAAAATTAACATTAAAAGGTGGCAAGCTTTTCGGTCAAGGTCACGAAACCACAGATTCGCATCATCCTGGGGATTCAAATGATAAATATTATCATCGGGCCGGCATCTGTTCAGAAGGCGGTTCTTTTACTATTGATGGAGTAGATATTAGAGAATTTGAAGGAGGCGGACTCTACTTTTCCGGTGCTAAAGTTGTGCTCAAAAATAGCACGGTACAAGGCAATGACCATGGCGGAATTTCTCTTTTTGATTCTTCACTTTTAGCCGTAAATAATACATTTCTTAATGCCATTGGTTCATCTGGTAATTCAAACATAAAAGCATATAGTAATACATTTATCTCCGACGCTATTCATACCACCTGCCATCAAGACGTTCCTCCAATAGAGTTTGTTAATAATATTGTAACTCAGATGGAAGTTGGTGTAAGTATAGGCGGTTTTGCAGACAGTAATTGTAGCGATAAAGTTGATCAATTTAAAAATCAAAAAATTGAGTACAACCTTTTATGGAAAAAAAAAGATTGGGGTTGGTATCCGCAAGAATATCAAGGTGATTTTAAAGGTAAAATCCTAGCAGATCCGCTTATTAATGATATTTGTACCGAACCCGGTGGAATGTGCGGCGGAAGCATTGATCCACAGGCAGGATCTCCTGCTTTAACTGGTGGAAATCCTACCATAAGTACTGTTTTGGGAGCGACCGGCGGGCCTTGTATTAATCCTGCTTCAACAACCTGTACACAGTTTATTGCAGCTAACCAACCTCCTGAACCGCAAATCAAACCAACTGAACCACCAGAACCAACCAAAGGTCCGACACCTACAGGAACTAATAATAAACAAAAGCCGACAGGGCAACCAAAAGAAGGTATATTCCCACAAATTATCAATCCATACAATCTTCCGGAAGTCTTTGGAAAACTCATTAATCTTCCGAATAATATTACCTATACTCAAGAAAAAACAACGAAAGCTTCTTCATCCGGTAGCGGAATGGATTTGATCTTATATATTGCCTTTTCAGCAGTGTATATTATGTTTATTCATTTTGCCGTTGGTATAAAAAACGAATTCAGTATTTTTTGGATGATTGGATATTTTGTGTTAGGAGGAGTCATTGGTGGATGGTTTCATTTGTACGAGGCGGGGTTTGTGTTTTCGATTATTATGTCACTTCTCTTTTTTTAATTGAAAAAGTCTTTTTGCGTTTTTAATAGTTGCTTCAATCAATCGATTCGTTGGAGTTGTCGTTAATTGTGCAATACATTCTACAATTATTTTTAAATTTTTAGGCTCATTGGGGAATTTTATTCCTATTGGTTTTAAAAACGGAGAGTCTGTTTCTAAGACTAAAAGATCTAAGGGAATTTTCTTAATGAACTCCTGTTTTTTGCGATCGTAGGTTATATCTCCGTCGACCCCAATAAATACCTTATGATTTTTTGCAAAATCAAGAAGTTCTTCGTCCGCCTCACAGCAATGAAATACCATTCGTTCCTCTAATTTCTTATTCCATTTTTCTCTAATGACGGTTAATAAATCATTTTTTGCATCCCGATTATGAAAAATAATGCTTTTTTTATATTGTATTGCCAAATCAATCTGTGCTCTTAAAAAAGCTTTTTGGTATTCAATAAATACCTCATCAACTCCATACTCTTTGTATTTTGTCTTTTGATATATATGACGATCAACGCCGATTTCTCCAATGGCAACAACTTTTTTTGATTTTAATAACGGTAAAAGCGAAGATATCTTTTTTGAGTATCGAGCTTTTTGGTGCAGCTCATAAACATGATGAGGATGAATACCTATTGCAGCGTAGATTCCTTCATATTTTCCAGCAATTTCTACCGCTCTTTTTGAAGATTCAAAATCAGTTCCGGGAATAACTATTTGATCTACTCCAACTGCTTTTGCATTATTAATCACTTCTTTAAGATTATTTTTGAATGCGGAAAAATTAAGATGGCAATGGGTGTCGAACATAATGTATAATTTTATCATGACTATCTTCATTGGCGCAGATCATGGAGGGTTTGATCTAAAAAATAAACTGATTGAGTATATTCAGAACAAAAATATTCGCGTAGCCGATATGGGTAATTATCAACTCGATCCTCTTGATGACTATCCTGACTACGCAAAAAAAGTCTCAGAAGCGGTCCTTCAGAAGCCAGAAGAATCCTTAGGGATTGTTATCTGCCGATCCGGAGTAGGCGTATGTATTGGGACAAATCGAAATAAAGGAATACGCTGTGCATTGGGATTTAATGACGAGCAAGTTAAACATGCACGGGAAAATGATCATATGAATGTCCTTGCGCTCGCCTCTGATTTCACTGACTTTGACGGAGCAGTAAAACTTGTTGAAGCATTCTTATCTGCTTCTCCTAAAAATGACGATAAATATCTTCGTAGGATCCAAAAACTAGATCAATAATTGTGGATTATAGTCCATAGACAATGATCGTTAGATTATAGATGCTAGATGATAGAAAATGACTCTTTATAAAAAAAATTTCGGGAGAATTGGTGAAGATATTGCTTTTCAATATTTAATTGACCATGATTTTAAGCTTATCGACAGAAATTTCCGCTCAAAATTTGGAGAAATCGATATTATTGCGCAAAAGGGTAATAAAATATTTTTTGTTGAGGTTAAAACTCGTTCCAACCTTAAAAAAGGAATGCCATACGAAGCAATAAATAAGCGTAAAATCCATCAGCTTAAAAAAGCATCAACATATTTTTTAATGCAGAATAATTACAAAAGTCTGAAATATACCCTCAGCGCATTTTCAATTTTATTTATAAATCCAAATGATTACCGATTACATTTTTTCGAATCAATTGATTAATTGTAAAAATAATTACAGTTTGATTTGATATTTCCCTTCACTGTTTTTTTCGATGATATCTTTTAATTCTAAAATAGAGACTATATCGAGGACTTCATGAACTGGTTTTTTGATTTGTATTGCTATTTCATCAACAAGTAATGATTCCTTTTGCAATGCTTGAAAAATTTCTTTTTCACGACTATCTAATTGTAACTCTATATGTTCTTTTTCCTTGGGAATCAATCGCAATCCCAATTCTTCAAAAATATCCTCAACCGAAGTGACGAGCTTTGCGCCTTGCTTCAAAAGAAAATGCGGCGCTTGTGACAAAGGTGAAGTGATTGGACCTGGCGACGCAAATACCTCTTTTCCCTGCTCTGCCGCGTACCGAGCGGTAATGAGCGCACCAGAATCCTTGAGTCCTTCAATAATCAAAACGCCCTTTGATAGACCAGAGATAATCCTATTGCGAGCAACGAAGAAACCTTTAAGCGCCAAGCGACCGGGTGGAAACTCGGAAATGATGAGTCCTTTATGTTGAATAATGTCTTCATAGAGACGTCTATTTATAGCCGGATACACAATATCAACCCCGCAGCCTAGAATTGCAATTGTTTCTCCACCACATTCAAGAGCACTTTTATGAGCGACAGTATCAATTCCTGTCGCCATACCAGAAACTATGATAAAACCTGCACGAGATAATTCACTTCCAAATTTTTTAGTAATCTGAATTCCGTAGGGAGTAGGATTACGCGTCCCAACAATACCAATAAAATAATCATTGTTAAAATCAATGTTTTTGAGATTTCCTTTTATGTACAAACATATTGGCCCATCAGAAATATCTTTTAACTGCGGTGGATATTTTTTATCTTCCCATGAAATTACCTCTATATTTTTTTCCTTGAGCGTTTTTAATTCTTTAGAAGGATCGAATTTCGAACGGAAAACCAAAAACTCTTTTATTAACTGTTCTGTTAAAATTCCTTGTAGTTCATTCTTATTCCCTTCATATGCTTTTTGTACATTGCCGAACTTTGCAATAAGTGCCTTCAACCGCATCGGTCCAATACCATCAAAGTAAGAAAAACCTAAGTAATAAAGAATATCATTATTCATGATTCATTGTTAAATGGTTAAATGTAACCTTATCCAATATTTTTATCCGATCGTGAACTATTATTGGATATATTTAGCCTCAAATATTTTTCTTTTTTTTAATAACTCCTTTAATGTATTCCCCCACCAATTGTCCGGAAGCATTTCTTTTGGTAAATGAGGATCGTTAAAAAATCGCCAACCTCCACTTTTTATTTTCTCTTTACCTAAAGGACTGAGTTCTAGATACACTTCGCCTAGAGTTTATAAAAATTGTGCTTTTGCAATCGAGAAAAGGGTCCCTTATTTCCTGAATAAAATCCATAAAACCGCCTACCCCCAACAACAACCAGTCTGTAAAGTTAAATAGTTTTCGCATAGATATATCCAATACTTTTGTACGATCGTATCGAAATATTGGACTATGATCAATGGATTATAAGCGACAAAAGATAGAGTTTGTAAAGTTATAAAGTCATAAAGTTTATAAAGTATAAAAACCAATTCCGTTTGACAAGGAGGAGGAGGAGGAGTAAAATACCTTCATGTCAATCCAAATCAATGCACTAAAAAATGTAGGCGCAGTTGTTGAAACAGCACAAATACTAGTTAAGCAAAATGGTCTTTTAGGTTTGGCGTTACTTCCTTTTTGCCACGTTGAATTTGTTAGACAAGAAGATATGCAACATACTGATACTTATCGATACCATCATGTTGTAGTAAGTCGAGGAGAATTACCGAAGAAAGCAACTATTATAAGAGAGTTAAATGATGAACAACTTGCGAGCGAAACCCTGGTAGGAAATCATGTTGCAGGTTGGTTTGCATTTGTTCATATTGATGTTGGTTCTGTTAGTACAATTGGCGAATTGCCAGTAAAGTTTAAAGCAATTCCTGACTCTATCGGTCTTACTAAAGAACAGGCCCTTGAAAGAGCAAATAAATTATTCAAAGGAAAGTAAACTGCATCTATAAAATTTTTTCTTTTATTCCTCATAAAACCTAAACTACAAACATTATGTAATTATTCCGAATACATAGATCCACGTGGAGTAATTTTGATAATATACAATCTTTTATGCTTTTGATCGAGCCAATAAATTACCCGCATATCCCCTATTCGTAAGCGGTAGCTGGAAACTGTACCTGTTAGTTTTGCGATATTATTATCCTTTTTAAAAGGTTCCGAAGCTACATATTGAATCCTTTTTACGATTGATTCTGCCTTAGACTTAGGAAGTCGAAGGATATATTTCTCCGCAGAAAAGGAATAATAAATCGAATAGTTCATTACTTTCCAGTAATTTTTTTAACTAGTGCGTCATGGGTAGTCCACATTTTATTATTCTTTTTTTTCTTTTCAAAGGTTTTCATCTCTACTGCGTCCAGTGCATCCTCAAGTCTTTCTACCATATCTTCATAAAGCTTTATATCCAAGAGTACACTAACCGGCTTCCCGCGGTTAAAAATATAAATCGGGTTATCCGACTGACTTGCTAATTTTGTAATTTTTGATGGATCAAGCCGTAAATCAGTTATGCTTTTGATATATTGTGTATTTAACATAGAGATTAATATATAACTTAAATATGTTTTTAATATACAATTTAATTATTAGTTTGTCAACGCCAAAATACCCCCTAAGAAAAACTTTTTACTCCTCATAAAATCGAAACTGCAGGCCTTCGGTGATGTGAGATCTCTCAATAATATTTTTTCCTGATAAATCTGCGATCGTCTGTGCAACTTTTATGGTTTTAAAATAGCTCCGTGCCGATAACGAAAACCTATCGATTGCCTGTTTTAAGATTTCTTCAGCATCAGAAGTAAGTTTACAAAACTGACGGATCATTTTACTGGTCATCTCTCCATTTGTTGAAATCCTTGTTCCCTCTAACCGCTTTTTTTGCCGCGCATATGCCTCCATAACTCTTTTACGGATTGTTTCGCTTGTATTTCCTTCTTGAAGACTGGTTAATTTTTCTTGTTCAACCGACGGTACATCGATATGAAGATCAATCCGATCAAGAAACGGGCCTGATAATCGTTTACGGTATTTTAAAATCATTCCCGGCAAACAGGAGCAATGTCGTTTTGGATGACTTAAATATCCGCACGGACACGGATTTGATGCAGACAGTAATAAGAAACGCGATGGAAACTGCACGCTTCCTGCGGCCCGTGAAATTGACACAAATCCTTCCTCCAAGGGTTGCCGTAACGCCTCGAGAACAAAACGGGGGAATTCCGGAAGCTCATCCAAAAACAATACTCCACGATGAGCTAAAGAAATTTCACCGGGTTTTGGAATACTTCCTCCGCCAATGAGACCAATACGAGAACCTGTGTGGTGAGGCGACCGAAACGGTCGCTGCCGGGAAAACGGTTGTTTTCGTAACAAACCTGCAACCGAATAGATCTGAGAAACTTCCAGTATTTCCTGCTTTTCCATCGGTGGCAAAATAGAGGGAAACGCCCGAGATAAAAGCGTTTTTCCCGCGCCAGGCGGACCCTTGAGATGGATATTATGAAATCCGCTCGCGGCGATCTCAAGCGCGCGTTTCGCCGTCTCCTGTCCTTTAATTTCAGAAAAATCCGTCTCATATATTTCGTCAGCAACCGTTTTTATTTCATCAGATTTCTGCAGAACTAATCGCTTTTGGAGATTAAGATGTAAAATAAGATCAGAGAGTTTTCGAACAGGAAAAATGGAAATGTCATCAAAGAGGAATGTTTCTTGTACATTTTCCAAAGGAAGAAAAACCTGTGTTATTCTTTTCTCTCTTGTCATCATTATGATGGAAATGATTCCATCGACTGGCCTTATATCACCTTCTAAAGAGAGTTCACCAATAAACAAACTCTTTGATAATTCCTCAATCTGAATCAGTTTTGAGGACGCCAATATTCCAACCGCAATCGGAAGATCAAACGCCGATCCTTCTTTAGGAATATCGGCAGGAGCAAGATTAACGGTTATCCGAGAATCTGGCATTTCAAAACCAGTATTCACAATCGCGGTTCTCACTCGATCCTTTGCCTCATCAACTGCTTTATTAGGCAAGCCAACTATAGTGAAAGTGGGAAATCCCCGTTCTGCGACATCAACCTCAACTTCAATAAGGATGCCATCAAGTCCCACAACACAACCGGAAAAAACTTTTGCAAGCATTATAAGAATGTAATGATGATGTTAAAAAATGTCAATGGATTATATGCTACAATTGTGTTTCTTAGAACACTCTATATAACTAACTATTATGAAAGACGTCTTTGGATTCTATAAAGTATAATTGTACATATGATTGTTTTTCCTTCCATACTTGAAAAAACTCCTGAAGCATTATTCAATCAGATTAAAAAACTTTCAAAATATTATTCCCATTTCCAGATAGATATTGCCGATGGGATATTTGTCAATAATAAAACTGTCCAAATTGAAGAAATAATATCATCTTTCAAACGTTCTAATGTTCTAATCTTCAAACATTCATCATTCGAATTTCACCTGATGGTTAAAGACTATAAAACAGATATTAAAAAGGTACTGGAATTAAAGAAAATCATAAATATTAATACAGTTTTAATTCATGCTTTTCTCTCTCCTAACGTCAAACATTTAATATCTAACATCGAAGATCTTTCCTTCGGTTTAGTCCTCAATCCAGAAGATTCGGTCGAAACTATAAAGACAAAATATGATTTACAAAAAGTGCCTATAATTCAAATTATGTCAGTTATTCCAGGAGCTCAAGGAAATCCTTTTATACCAGAAACGCTCCAAAAAGTTGAACAGTTACGAAATGCTAACTATAGGAATAAAATTTCTCTTGATGGAGGGATAAACGCCATAACTATTCCTTTTATTCTTTCACAAAAAATTTTACCTGATATTTTATGTCCGGGAAGTTTTTTAACAAAAGCCGAAAATCTTGAAGAAAGAGTACTGTATCTTAAGGAAAAAGCAATCGCATAAGTTCTGGATTTTGTATTAATACTCCTAAATCTGCCCAATCCATATGTCCGTTTTGATTGAGATCAAAAGGAACCATTTTCTTGAATTGTACTGCATTATCGCCTCGTTTAAATACCATAAATCCCTGCCTTGGTAAATAATATGGATTAATAATAACGATTCTGTAACGTTTTCCAGGAATAATATTTTGTACATCATTGATCATACCTGCTCCTCGAACAACACGCAATCCAGCTCTTTTGAAAATCAATTCTTCCTTTTCATCAAACAGCTGAATTTCAAAATGTTCTCCTTCAGTCGACAATTTTGGAAAAAGATTTACTTTAAATTTAAGGCTTGGTAACGCTACAATTCCAAATCTCCAATCTTTTTCAATAATGTTCTTTCCGTTCTTGACTAAAACCAACTTCGTATCCTGTATTTCATTACGATCGTAATGAAATACAGGATTATTTGTTTTTAAGTAGAAATCTATTTCTGCTTCCTCAAACGGTTTTATGTTTTTTAAGTCAGAAAAAAAATACTCAAATTGCTCTGTTTTTATTTCTGATTTGTCATTTGTAATTTGTAATTTGTAATTTTCTTTATTATCCCATATCGCCTGTCCATTATTTTTTAATCTCACTCGAAAATGGTAGCTTGAGTTTGCAACAAGTTCTTTTGGAAGCTCAACAAGAAGTTCTCCTTTGTCAATCTGTTCCGGATCCCCTTTTGTTTTTTGTAGCGATTGTACGGTGTAGTATTGCGGATAAAATTCACTGCTCTGATACTCCTTCCATGAAAAATTGAGAAATGGGTCTCCTTGATAATCAAGAACAAATGGCGTTACCGCAACTACACGGTCATCGGGAAGCCATGCATTTTGATATGCATTTTCAAAGTATGATGCTATTGAATCACGAGATAATCTGTCCGCACTCCATCCAGTTTCGGTAATAAACACCGGCAGCTTCTTATTCACTCCCAACCTCCCCAACAGTCCCAACTCCCATTCATAGCTTTTAACCGTGCCTCGTCCACTATCCCACGGGCTTCCAGAAAATGCTGGATTCGGATATGAATGGGATGTTAGTCCATCAAACAATTTCTCATAATCACTTGTTGAAACCTTTTGAAAAAAATTCTGCAAAAAATATTCTTCCCCTAAATAGTTTGGCATGCTCGATGGCGCAGAAGCATCAACGGCTCCAAGCATCACAAAAAAATCTGGGTTTTTAGCTTTCAATTTTTCTGCAAATGCTTTTGCGGTTTCAGCAAAGTTATATGCGTCAACCCTACCACCCCATTCACTTCCGTGATTTGGCTCGTTAAACAATACTACATAGCGGTTTTTAACTACCCAATGAAGACTATCTAAGAAATCAGCCCAGCTTTGCGCATCCTCTTTTACAGGTCGTTTCCAGTTTGCGCCTTCTGAATGAGTAGCGACTCTTATAATTGGGATGAGGTGTTCTTCACGAAGAAGATCAAAAATTTCCTGCCATTTTTGTCTATTTCGATCGTCATCTTGAACGACCAATGTAACATAGCCCCAATCACCACCATTTGCATTGATCATTTCTTTTGCTTTTCTTAAATCTTCAAGGTGAGGTTGTGCAAGATGAATTCCAAATTTGTTGTTGGGACGGGAAAAATCAAATGCTAAAATATTTTGAGCTAATACAAAAAATAAAAGGAGGAGAAAAATAATTTTTTTCATTGTTATAGTACTGATACTTGTATCTCAGCTTTTTTAAGAAGATTTATTCCTTCTTCGTCATGATGAAGATCTTGAACAACTACTTTTTTAATTCCCGCGTTTATAATCATTTTGGAACAAGATGAACAAGGAGAAAGTGTCGCATAAAGAGTGGCTCCTTTCGTTGATGAACCATGATAGGCGGCTTGAATAATTGCATTCTGTTCCGCATGAATGCAGACACAGCTTTCTTCGTATTGATATCTCTCGATTTCACCTTTTTCTCTTTGTTGACATCGTAAACATCCCCCTTCTGAACAGTTTCTTATCCCATGAGGAGTTCCATTATATCCAGTTGCAATAATTCTATTCTCTTTAATAATGATTGCAGCTCTTGGTCCTCTAATACAGTCTGCTCTTTTCCTTGTGACTTCTGCAAGCATCATAAAATATTCGTCCCATGTTGGACGTGTATTTTTGTTTTTCATGCATGTATTGTAACAAATTATGTTTTATGTCCTCCAAACTGTTCCCGTAAAGCAGAAAGAATTTTTCCGGTATAACTTGGTTTTTTTTCTAAATCTTTAACAATTTTTATAACTTCAATGCATCTTTTGCTTTTGAATCACTTTCACGGAACGTCCACCTAAGTACGGATTGTGAACGTCAGAGGACAGAAATGAGCGAACATCCAAGCGACCATTGGAACGGAATTGGATGTCGAGTATAGGACCAGCGTCCCGAGAACCAAGTAATCGAGACGCTGTTTTTACGTCAATAAATTCACCTCTTGTCAGTTTCATAAATTGAGAAAGAAGAATTGCTACGTTTTCGTTCATGCCGACACGACCTTGAGAATCAAAGTGTTTTTTCAACTGGGGTTCAGTAGTATTACAATAAGGAGCATCAAGCGTCGCTTCAACATTGAGCCAACCAGATTGATCGTTTTCACTTTGAATAGATATATTTTCTTTAAGGCTCCAACTTTGTAATGCAGGAAACATTTTTCCCAAAAAAAACCAATCCTTCTTTTCCTTGAAGTTCGGATGGATAAAGAATTGTCATCGTAGGAATATCATTTCCTGCAACATCGTTCAGTGGTTTTTCTAAAACTTCTCCATTCACCTCAAGCGCAGGAACTTCAATATCCGATAGCTTTACTCCCCTTTCTGATGCATCAGCAGTCCAATAATTAAAAATTGCTTGCCATGTTTCGGTGATAAGCTCTGGGGTATGAGGTTCTAATTTATAGCGAAGAACTGCTAATCCTAATTGATTAACATCATCGGGAAGAGGCCGGGCTAATTCTCTGGCATCTATTGACATATGTCTCGTATAATACGACACTATAAGTTAAAAATCAATGGTTTCTAAATAGGATTTTTTAATAATTTTAAATTAATTGAAAGTCCAACAGAACCACTTACAGTCGCTGCAATGAATCTATGAGAAATCGCTATTAAAGGATCACCAGTAATAAGAGTTATTGCATTTGAACTCATAGATACAGGATTGATATTTAAACCTAAAAAATCACTGACTGCTCCCATTGTTTCCGCAAAATAGGAATTAACATATTTATGCTCTGGAAACAAGGCGTTAAGTCCTCTAAAAAAAATAGTGTTTTTTACTGCCGCGTTAAATCCTCTTTTTCTTAAAGTATTAGCTCCCACAATCATGGAAACTGCAGTATAAATTCCATATGCAGCAATTCCTAATGGAACAAGATCAGGACTCTCTTTTAGTTTTTCATATAATATAGCTGTCCCAACTCCTTGCGCAAAATATTCTGGTATTTTTGCAAGAAGACTTACCCCAAAAGCCAATCCCATAGGAACGAAGTCTTTTTTATCAGGAATGAAATGTCTAATCTTGTCTTTCACGAACTTTATTATATCAGGGAGTGAACATTCTCAGGTACCATTCAATTAATCTTCTTTAAGAAATTTTTCAACTGTCTCATAAAAGATATTTGGAGCTTCTATATGAGCGAAATGTGTTGCATTGGGTATTTTGATTAGTTCAGAATTTTTAATCAGCGCATGCATTTCTCGTCCAATCGTAGGCTTCGTAATGAAATCTTTCTGTCCTACTATAATAAGTGTCTTTGCGACTATTTGGTCTAAAGCTTGATCAAGATTTTGAGATGGTTGAGAATAAATGTCGAGCATACGCCGAGATCTTTTTTTATTGATAATAATCTTGTTCTGATAGTTTTTCGGTCTAAAAAAAATTGAATAACATTTATAGAGAAAGTTTGGAAAGAGATATTTACCTATCTTAACAAATACATATTTATGTACAGTCTTAAGTAATGATTTTTCAGGTAAACCTCCCCCAGTGCTATATAAAATTAATTTTTTTACAAAAAATTGCGATGCATATATGATAGCAATGCGGCCTCCAAAAGAATGACCGATGAGGATAGGCTTGGTAATTTGTAGTTTTATTACAAACGCATGAATAAATTTTGCGTACTTTTTTATGTTCCAGACACTAGGGGGTTCTTGGCTTCTACCAAAGCCAGGAAGGTCTAATACATATAGATGATATTCTTGTGATAATCTTGCGCTAATATCTTTCCAAAATACATGTGATTGACCCCATCCGTGGAATAAAAGAATATTTTTATCTCCTTTTCCATATTCTTGATAAAAAATATTTAAATTATTTAATTTTATTATTTTATCCACTATTATGACTAAGAAAAGTGACCGTTTCTTCGTTGGTAATTTCTAATAGCAATTCCTGGAATTTGGTTTTACTTTGAGGAGATGCTTCTTTTTCATCTTCCGAAAGAGCTAATCCGATATTTCTACCTATAAGTGATGCCTCATAATGGTTTGACACAACGCCACCCCTTTTCGCTATTTTATCTTTTGCAAAAATCATAATTTCATTGCCTCTCTCAAATGTTTTTTGAAATAATTTCCCTTTCATGCTTTCGGCGTCAGTTACGCAAGTTGCAAAAAAGTGGGTCCAAAAATAATATTGATCTCCTGTTCCATCATTTCTACCTGTACTCTTTGTTTCAAACCTTGCCATTTTTGTATTCCATTCTCTCATTATTGCACTGATTGCTGCATCGCTTGTATCGTAAGTGACGACTGTACCAGCAATGTTTAAGTTAGGATAAGCTCTTATATCTGAAAATCGAGACATGTATCTTGTAGCGAGCATACCAACATTAGCTGCCCCTATGACACTGTTCCCTGTAATATCGAGAAGCAACTCAAATTGTTTATCTATGGTCACTAGCCCTTCTTGTTGTAATATTTCATTGATGAAGGTTTCTATATCCTGAGCCGGAGGGAGGGTTGTTTTAGGTAATGGGGTTTTATATTGATCAATAAACTGTATACATGTCCCAAATACTTCCATTAAATCGTACGGTATATTTTTCATCCAATATCGATCTTTATTTCTATGAATATTAGTTATGCCTCTATTTTGAACAATTAATAAAAATTTACCAAGGAGTTCTTCTTCTCTATTTAAAGGTTCTACTGATGGGGTTGAAGCAAGCTCATAGAGAAGTGGACGTCTTCGCACCGAAGCATAATGTGGTTTATCATTAAATAAACTTACTGAGACTTTAAAGCAAAAATTTGACGATTCGAGTAATGACATAATGATTATAAATATTATATCAGAGGAAATATAAAATTAATTATTGAACTTGTCCTATTGCTCTTTTTTATGGTATACTGGTTATTAATCCATGCACACTGATAAATACGAACCAGTTAAAAAACCACTCGATGATTATTACAGAGAAATTGCCTCAAGAACAGAATGGAATAGAGACAATCCTCCAAATATAGTTTTTGCTATTGGTACAGCTCGAACCGGAACCACAGCTTCTCTAAATGTATTTAGAGGATCTCTTGTTGAAGATACTGAGGGAGTACAACATAATATTCCAGTTGCTTATCAACATTTCAAGGCTGGTCTTCGACACGCTATGTTAGGATGGCGGGAAAATGAAAGCTGGAGTTTTCAGATTCCCAATACTCCTTTATTTTATATGAAAGATACCATTGGACCTTATACATTAAAGGAGTCTGAATATAATCCACTTAAAGTTTGCGAATATATGGGATATCCAACTGAAAAAATATTTCCAGTTTTTTTCTTTAGGGATCCTCTTGATTCGTTTGCGTCATGGATTGATAAGTGGAGTGAAGTAGTTCCTAGAGACGAACTTGTTTCTCATTTCATAACTGCCGCAAATACTTTATTGATGATAAAAAAAGAAGTTGAGTCAAATGGATTACCTCATGCAACGTTTCTTTATGAAGCCATACGTGATAATAAACCAAGAAATGCCGCTGTAGCTTTGTTTCAACAAATTAATAAAAGCACAAAACATACTAAAATATTGCCTACGGAAAATACCACTGAAAGATGGGATCAACTTGACAGAGAAGGATGGCATCCTAATCAACCAAAAATATATGAACTACCAAGAATTGATGAGCGGGTCCACCATGATGTCAAGACTAAAAAAAGTTGGGAATTTCGAAGAAAAACTCCTGAATTATTAGCTGAAATAATACTACCTAACGAACTAAAACAGTTAGAAGAAGCCGGTTTACCTCAGACATATGAGGAATTTAGGCTAGATTTAATAAGCAAGCTAGGCATTCCAATTAACACTCTTGATTCTTTCGGTAAAGTCCGAGAGATTTATGCGCGTGGTTCTATTGAAGGTCGAACTTTGAGAAGAAATGAACATAGAAAATGATTTATTTTACTTTTGACTTAACAGCCTCTACAATTTCAGGAAATTCTTTTTTAGGAAAGATATGCCCTCCAAACTGTTCCCGTAAAGCAGAAAGAATTTTTCCGGTGTAACTTGGTGTTTTTTCCGATTGGATTCTGAACTGCAACGCATCTTTAATTATCTTTGTTTGTATTTTCATCTCCTCTGCGGTTTTTATAGTCCACAATCCCTCACCCGTATGGGCTACTGTTCCGGAAACATTCTCCAGGGCCTCGCCTTGGAGCGTAAAAGCGTTTTGCAACCATTCAATGAGTCGCGATTCAATAACGCTTCCATGATTATATACGTCGGCGATATTGGATAGATTCAGATCATAAGGCGAAGCTTTTAGTACCGAAAATCCTTCGGCAATTGCCTGCATCATTCCATACTCAATTCCGTTATGAATCATTTTTACAAAATGACCAGCACCATGCCCATTAAAGAATTGATACCCACCAGCTACAGCAAGGTCAAAAAATAACTGTTCATATTTCTCAAATACTGATTCATTTCCACCAATCATAAGCGAAGCTCCATAGCGCGCACCTGCAGGACCGCCGGATAACCCAACGTCAATAAAATCAACACCCTGTTTTAATACTATTTTTGCTCTTCTGACTGAATCTTTGTAAAAAGAGTTTCCCCCATCAATAATGACGTCGCCTCTCTGAAGAAATTGAACAATCCCGTGTTTTCCAAATAATATTTCATCGATTACTTTTCCCGCAGGAAGTGATAACGAAATAATACGCGGTTTTGTTAATTGGGAAATAAACTCTTTTAATGAGTATGCTTGAATTAATCCTTCTTCTCCCAATTTTTTTGTATCTTCCTCTGACCGATTATACCCAACGACTTTCCATCCTTTTTCAATAAGCTGACGGGCCAGACCTTGCCCAATTTTTCCAAGTCCAATAATTCCTATTTCTTTTTTCATCGGTGATAACATTGATACGACTTTTGAACTTTTATCAATAAATTGAGATTCAATAATTGCTCTGTTGGTATCGGGCTTATAGGTTTTTAATGGTACTTTATTTTTTTCCCATGCATACGAAATCGGGTCGATAAATTTCCACATTTCCGAGACTTCATCGCTTCGTACGAATAAGGTCTGATCTCCACGAATTGAGTCAAGAAGTAACTTTTCATATTCTTCGACATATTGGGTTCTTTTTTGCTTTTTCCGCATGAGAAACTGAAATTTTTGTCCTTTGACTTCAAAGAGAAGGCCTGGTTTTTTCGACCAAAGGTCTACAAATACTCCTTCTTCCGGTTCCAACTGAAACACAACCCTATTCTTACGTTCATGATGTGAACCCGGAGGACAAAAGCATGGTTTAGGATGCTTAAAAGTAATAATGATTTCTTTTCGCGCTTCTCCTAATCTTTTACCACTTTCTAAAATAAAAGGAACACCTTTCCATCGCGGAGCATTCAAAAATGCTCTGATTTTAAAATATGTTTCCGTTTTTGAATTTGGTTTTACATTTTTAATATTTTTATAACCCTCGTATTGTGCGCGGTACGTAAAATGTTTTATTTCGTCTTCCTTCGGTAGAATGAGTGTTCTTAATAGTTCTACGCGCTTCGAACGAATTGCCTCAACAGAAAAACTTCCCGGATGATCCATTGCGACAAGAGCCAGCATCTGAAGAAGATGGTTTTGTCCAACGTCGCGAAGTGCCCCAATCCCGTCATAAAATACTCCGCGGTTTTCAACCCCAATTATCTCCCATAATGATATTCGTACTTTTTCGATCTGTTGATTACTCCATGAGCTTTCAAAAAGCGTATTTGAGAAACGGAAATTAAGAATATTTTGCAACATTTCTTTTGCAAGATAATGATCGATCCGGTAAATTTGTTTTTCCTTGAAAAGTTTTGAAAGAAGTATTTCTAATTTCTCTGCGGTTTTTTGATCCTTACCAAATGGTTTTTCGATAAGAACGCGAGTGAAACCCTCCTCAGGTGAACAAGGTTTTGTTAACTCTGATTTATGAAGATTTTGTAAAATTGCCTCATAATATTGAGGAGGAGCGGCAATATAAAATAGTTTGTTTGCACAAACTCTCCATTCTTTATCATAATATCCTAACTTTTTTGCGAGAGAATGATAGTTATTAAGATCTTCAAAATTTCCCTGGTGATACAACCATAGTTTTACAAATTGATCGAACTTTTTTTCCTTATGAGTCATTAATATTTCCTTGAGTGACGACTGGAATTCTTTATTGATCCAATCTCTTCGTGAAAAACCAACCAGATGAAACATTTTTGGAAGATATTGATTTTTATAGAGATGAAAAAGAGCAGGAACTATTTTCTTGTGCATGAGGTCACCCGTTGCGCCAAGAATTATAAAAACCGTAGGAATATGAAATTTACTTTCCATTATGTGTTTGATATATTACCACATTACAAGATTCCGGAAGAAGTGAAGATTTCATAAAGTTGATTTTTTGGAAATAAGTGCTCTGGATAAATCTTTATTAAAGATAAATTTCTCTCTTTTACTATTTTTTCTTTTTCTTCAACATTTTTATCATATTTTTCTACTTCTCCCTGCAAACCAAAAAATTCCACATATGTATTTTTAATCAAAAATCCGCAGTCATTTTTGTTCCAATGACTACAAATTACTTCTTCCATGTTTATGGTTCTTAATTTATATTGTTACAAGGCTCTAAATGTCGGGACGGCGAGACTTGCCCTGTAAATTTATTGACTAATTTACAGGGTAAAAACTCGCGATCTTGGATAAACCCTTTACACTGGAAATTTGGTCGGGGATACCCGAATTGAACGGGTGACCTCACGACCCCCAGCCGTGCGTTCTACCTACTGAACTAATCCCCGTCCAAATTTCCATGTGCCAACCCGACGCTTTAGCACTGGAAAAAATATTAATATTTTTTCCAGTGTGAACCATCTGTTTTCCCTGTAAAATCCTTTGTATTTTACAGGGAATTACGTCCCGTAGTTGTTAATTTTTTTTCTCATAATTTGTGCTTGTAACTTTTCTTTTCCACTAATATTCCTTCTCCAGTTTTTGAAAGTTATTGATCTTCGTAATTTATGTGTCCCTATTTTGATATATCTCATATAGCTTTATTCTACCATAAAAAATCATCTTGACATCCCTTAATTTGTATTGTACCATTAAATACATAATGAGGCAAGTGAATTGGAAGAAAATCGAACGTTTTGAATGGGATGAAGGAAATAGAGAAAAGAACTGGAAGAAACACAAGGTAACAATAAAGGAGGCGGAAGAAATTTTTGCAAATAAACCGTTACAATTTGTTCCTGATTTAAAACATTCAAAGAGAGAGAATAGGTACTTTGCTTTTGGAAAAACAAATAATAATAGAATGTTGACTGTTATTTTTACCGTAAGAAAAAATACCTTTAGAATTATTTCGGCCCGTAATCAAGACCGAAAAGAAAGGAAAGCATATGAAAAAAATTAAACTAATTCCAAAATTCAAAAATGAGGATAAAGAACGGGATTTTTGGGCAACTCATAGTGTAATCGATTATTTTGATATGAGTAAAGCAATATTAAACCCTTCTCTTCCAAATCTAAAATTTTCTACTAAGACCATTACTATCCGAGTTCCCGAAAGTTTGCTTGACGACCTAAAAACTCTCGCAAATAAAATGGATATACCTTATCAATCGCTTATGAAGAAACTTCTTATTGATAAGGTTAAGGAAGAATTTGCGAGTTATAAAGTTATAAAACCTAATATATAATTAATCCGCTATAATACTTCCATGAAAATCGGCTTTATCGGGCTCGGACTGATGGGAAATCCCATGGCAAAAAATATTTTGAAAGCAGGTTTCCACCTCACTGTTTATAATCGGACTTCTTCTAAGACGAATGAATTGAAAAAACTTGGCGCAGATGTAGCAAAAACTCCCCAAGAATTAGCAAAACAATCAGACGCGATTATTATCATGATTACTGCAGGACAGGATGTTGAGGAAGTATTATTTGGGAAAAATGGAGTGGTCAAAGGAACAAAGAAAGGTCTGATTATTGTCGATATGGGAACCATTGGTCCAACGTATGCAAAAAAAATTGTTCAAAAACTCAAAAAATACAACATCGAATATCTTGACGCGCCAGTTACCGGCAGTACGCCAGGAGCCATCAATGGAACATTAACAATTTTTGTCGGTGGCAAAAAAGAAATATTTGAAAAAGTCAAACCGGTATTTTTGGCAATGGGAAAAACACTTCATTATATGGGACCAAATGGAACAGGACAGGCGATTAAAATGATAAATAACTTCATTCTTGCCTCTTGTTTTGAAACTTTATCCGAATGCATGCTATTAGCCGATGTGATGAAACTACCTCGTAACAAAACAGCTGAGGTGTTAAAAACAGTGCAGGCAACTTCACCAATGATGAATCTTAAGCTGTCTAATTATGTTACCGGAAACTTTCCTCTCCTATTCTCAATGGCTAATATGAGCAAGGATGTCACCCTTGCTTTGAAGGAATTGAGAAAAACCAACAGGAATCTTCCGACTTTACAGAATATGGAACAATTATATAAAAAAGCTCTAAAAAAATATGCTGATGAAGATTTTACCGCGATTATAAAAACTCTGGAATAATTATTTCTGGCAATTCGGGCAAAAATAGGTTCCTCTTCCGGCAACACGGATCTTTTTTATGATTCCTTTTTTGCACTGTAAACAAGTTTTGCCTTGCTGACCATACGCTATAAAATGATTTTGATATTTCCCTGTTTGGCCTAAAACATTCACGAAATTTATTTCAGATGAGCCTCCATATTTCAGCCCTGCTTTCAAAACTGTATGTATTGCGTCATAGAGTTTTTTTAATTCTGATTCATCCAATGTCTTTCCTGGCCTTTGTGGATTAATCTGGGCAAGATTCAAAGCATCATTGGCATAAATATTGCCGACTCCACCGATTTTTTTCTGGTCCATGAGAACAGCTTTTATCGCGCCTCCTGCAGTGATCATGATAGTCTTAAAATATTCATATGTCAGATCCTTAAATGGTTCAGGCCCCATCTCGTTAAAAAATGGCAGTTTCTTAATCTCATCAGTTCTAATCAATTTTATCCAGGCAAAGCGCCGGATATCATTAAAAAATAATGTAGCTTTATTTCCAAAATGAAAAATCACTCTCGTGAATTTTGAAGGAACTTCTGCAACGAATTTGTTGTTTATGGAAATTTTTTGAGTTGATAAATCTTGATAGATGAACTGACCAGTCAATTTAATATGGATTGCAAGAGAATAATCATTGTCTAAATCGATAACGAGTCCTTTACCATAACGCTTTACGCCAATGATTTTCACTCCTATGAGGTATGACTTATTAACGTGAAAAAGCTTTGAATCTCTAATTTCGACTTCTATAATCTTTTTTCCAACAATATATTTCTCCAAACCTTTCCGTATTGTTTCAACTTCTGGTAACTCAGGCATATTGGTATTTAGTATAATAGGTATCTATGAAAAAGAAAACCATTGCGGTCATTGTTGCCCACCCTGATGATGAAGCATTTTTTATGTCTGGGACCATCGCTCAATACGCAAAGCAAGGAGATAAAATCTATCTATTATGTGCAACAAAAGGAGAAGAAGGCGAACAACATAAAAATGAAGATGTCCGGGAAGTTCATGAAATTCGCAAAGAAGAACTCATTGAATCAACAAAAACACTTGGAGTAAAACAGGTTTTTTTCCTTGGTTTCCGAGACGGTACTTTATCAAACAATCTCTATCATAAACTTGCAGATTCCATTATCGAGATCCTTAAAAAAATAAAGCCTGAATTAATTATCACGATTGAACCAAGAGGTATATCCGGACATATAGATCATATTACTGTCTCTATGGTTTCCTCATATGTTTTTGAAAAACTTCTGTTCGTAAAAAAAATTATGTATTTCTGTTTTACCGATGAAATACGTAATAGTTTTCATTCTTATTATATCTATTTCCCGCCTGGATACAAAAAAGAAGAGATTAATCATGTCGAAGATGTAAGTAAAGTGTGGGAACAAAAAATGAAGGCAATCCAGTGTCACAGATCACAATTCAAAGATGGAAGCCGAATAATAAAAAGACTTAACCTCTTTCCAAAAAAAGAACATTTTCTTGTGAGGGAAAAATAATTATCTCGCCTTATATTTCCTTTTCTTCTCCATGACATGAAATGAGTGAAAGCGTTTTGGAGATTTTACATACCGATAAGTAAGCTCATCAATCTTTTCAGCCAAAATCATTTTAATAAATGATTGATATGGAATATCACGTTTGTTTGCTTCACGTTTGATATCGTCTAACAAAATGTCAGTCAAACGAAGACTAATGGTAGAAGCCGAAGGTTTAAGGTTGGGAAAATTCATTATTACAGCATTAGACCAGTCTAAATAATCAGTAGTATCATGAGTGTCCCAAAATTCTCTTTCTTCGTCTTCAGTTTTAAAATCAGGTATTTTTTTTAATTTTTTCATAATTCTTCCTTTCTTTTCTACTCGCGGGTCGAGCAGAAATAATTCTTATTTTATTCCCTCTATAGGTAAAACTAATTAATAATAATTTTTGGTTATTAGATTTACCCAAACAATGGAGCCTCTTTTCTATATGTGAATGTTTAAAATCCTTTAAGATTACTGGTTTTTGCAAAAAAACACTTTCACATTCTTTATAGAGAATACCAGTGCCCTTTTCACTTTTATTAAAGTTCCCTTTATCCCAATCAAATTCAATAACATTACCATTATCTTTTATCACGGTCATTTGTATATAATTTTAATATACAAAATATTGGTTGTCAATAGAAAAATATCGACGCTATATAATGAATAGATGAACAAGCTTCCATTATTTAAAAAAGGGTTGTCAGGAGGAATTCAGTTTGATCGGGATCAGGCTCGATCCCATCAATTCATGGTATTTTTTTTCCTTTTAGGCATCATATTTTTATTTGCTATTCTTCTTCTCCGTCTATTCCAACTTACGATTGTAAAAGGCGATTATTACAGACGCTTATCTGAACAAAATCGAATCAAGGAACTTTTTATCGAACCTCAGAGAGGTGAGATCCGTGATAGAAAAGGCTTTGTTATTGCAAAAAACCTGTCCGCTAATACTCATAAAAATGATGAACGTATTAAATCCAATCGAGTTTATGAGACTGGTGAAGTGATCGCACCTCTTGTTGGATACAGGCAGACTGCGGATAAAAACGATTTCAAAAACGATAACTGTATTTCCCCGTTACAACTCGGTGACAAAATCGGAAAAAAAGGGGTAGAAAAACTCTTCGATTGTGATCTGCGAGGACGATACGGTAAAAAACTTATTGAGATTGATGCAAAAGGAAATTATTTAAGAACGTTAACAGTTCTTCCTCCCCAAACCGGTAAAACAGTCCAACTCGCATTCGATCTTGATCTGCAAAAAAAAGCGTACGAACTTATCAAAAACAAAAAGGCAGCAGCTGTTGGAGTAAATCCAAAAACAGGGGAAATATTATTTTTCGTTTCCTCTCCTTCGTTTGATCCACAAGCCTTTGAGAATCAGGAAAATGATCAAATCCAATCATATTTAACCGATGAAAAAAAACCATTATTCAATCGTGTTACTGAAGGAGTATATGCTCCTGGTTCTCTTTTTAAACTTGTTCTTGCAACTGGTGCGTTGGAAGAAAAAACGATTGATGAAAAAACGCTTGTTGAAGACACAGGACAACTGCAGGCGGGCCCATTGAAGTTTGGAAACTGGTATTTTTTGCAGTACGGGAAAACCGATGGAATGGTTGATATTGTAAAAGCGATTCGCCGATCCAACGATATTTTCTTTTACAAAACCGGGGAAGGATTGAGTCCTGAAAAAATAAAAAAATGGGCGGGTATTTTGGGATACGGAAAAGAAACCGGAATAGGATTTAATGAAGGAGAAGGAATTATCCCCTCACCTTTCTGGAAACAGGAAACACTCAAAGACCGATGGTATACAGGCGATACCTACAATATGTCCATTGGTCAAGGATATATTGGGGTAACTCCGCTACAAACCCTTATGGTAACCTCTGTTTTTGCCAATGGTGGCAGTTTATGTAAACCAATAGTATTAAAAGGTGAATCGCCAGAATGTAAAAAGCTTCCGATCGGTCAAAAAAATATAAACCTTATTCGCGAAGGTATGAAACAGGCCTGTTCTACGGGCGGGACCGGCTGGCCCTTATTTGATTTTAAGGTCTTTGATAAAATTATTCCTCCGGAAAATAAGGAGTCAACCGTTGGAGCAAAAATAATCTATAAATCAATTCAAACCGCATGTAAAACCGGTACTGCAGAATCAACACAGATAACTTCTGGTCTTCCCCATGCATGGATTTCTGTTTTTGCCCCTTTCGATGATCCACAAATCGCCCTAACCATCCTCATCGAAGAAGGCGGCCAAGGATCTGACGTCGCCGGACCGATTGCAAAGGAGATTTTAAAGGCGTATTTTGAGAGGAGAGAATAAATTATAACTTTTTCATTAGTTCCATTAGACGTTTTGCGTTTGGAAACAATTTAAGTTTATCCCAATATTTTTTCACGTCCGCAAGATTTATTTTTTCCCCTTCCCCTGGTCCATAATTGATCATCCGCTCCAGTATTTTAATTCTCCCCTGTTCTGTTTTTTTAAGCTCATCGTAATCATAATCCCAAAGATAATGGGGATTTTGTGTTTTTTTCTTTTGAAGAATGCTGTATTGCACATGAGGACTAGTTCCATACTTCTCAATTTTTTCTTTAAGTAACAAGTTCTTTAATTGTTTGTGAATAGCAACTCTGCTAATCTGAAGATAATTAGCCAATACTCCTGGCTTAACCTGTCTATGTTTTCTAATATATTTGAGAATTTTATCTTCGGTGGTTGTTCTCATAGTAATAGTTTACTGTAAACTATACTGTATGTCAATAATAAGTGGTAAAATAACATTATTGTTTTCTTTGAAGTTCTAATCGAAGGAGGAGGGTTACGAAGGAGATTTTGTAGGCGTACTTGCGGGCTGAAGCTTCAGCGAAGGCGGGTTTTGAGAGAAGAGAACAAAACTTACACTTGACTTTAATAAAAGAAGTACTTTTATTAAAGTGTGTTTTAATATAAGTTAAACTAAGAATATATGAATATATATAAAAGGACCGTATTTGAGCAAATAAAAATATTGTCATTGCTGAAGCAAAAACAGAGAAAAATATTTTAGAGCTGAAAAATCTCTATCGAGAATATGTTATTTACGGCGGATATCCAAAAATAGTCTTGGAACCGGAAGAAGAAAAGAAAAAAACGATTTTGTTGCAGATTATTGACACCTATATTAGAAAGGACATAAAAGATTTGGGTCATATAGAAGATATAAAAAAGTTTAATAATCTGCTCTACGTACTTGCGTCTCAGTCTTCGAATCTAGTTAGGGTCTAGGATACTTTAGAGGGGTTTTTCTCTAAAGTATCCTAGTAATAATTGGTAAATATTTATTCTATTGTTCCATCGAAACTGTGATTCTTTTAAATGTAATAGAAACTTATCTTTTCTGATTCCGTTAAACTTCAATAATCTTCTCTTAGTATAACTCCAAAA
>Ga0209515_10001774_pt1 | contig 34951 bp, 39 predicted proteins | sample Subgroupgradi54m_FD_187454 | JGI IMG/M metagenome (GOLD analysis project Ga0209515, IMG submission 187454) | Subsurface groundwater microbial communities from S. Glens Falls, New York, USA - GMW60B uncontaminated upgradient, 5.4 m (SPAdes)... ... | reverse complement strand
CGCGTTTGAATCCGATGGGAGCCAACGGCGTGCCGCCCGCGGCGAGCCTCAATGACCCGGCCATGGCTTCGGGCGCGGGGGGCGGGGGAGGCGGCGGAGGAGCCGGAGGAGGTGGTGGTGGAGGAGGAACAGGAGCGGGCAAGGTGCCCGACGCCAAGCCCAAAGAGTCCGCCGGCAAGCCGGCCGGCGTGGACACGAGCGCCGCCGCGCCGGGAAGCGGCCCTCCCGCCGGGACCGACGCGCCCGGCGAGATCACGCCCTCGCAGCCGGTGATCGGCGCGCCGCAACTCGGGACGACGACCGTCAACGGCGGCATGTTCAAGTCCTCGCCGGACGGGCCCGCGGACGTTCCGACTATGGTGTACGTCACGGCCAACGGCTCGCGGGCGATCAAATTCAAGGCGAAATTCGCGATCGACGCCGACGGGGCCGGCGACGCGTGGAAGGGCGACAGGACCGGACAGCCGCAGACCGCCCTACAGTACAAGGACGGCACGAGCCTTAATCCTCGAACCTTGCCGTTCATCGTCGTGCCGACGGACTTTCAAAAAACGCATCCGACGGTGAAGCTGGGCGACTACGCGGCGGTCACCTACGGGGCGAAGACCTTGTACGCGATCGTCGGCGATAAAGGCCCGGCGGGCGTGCTCGGCGAGGGCTCGATGGCGCTGGCGGCGGGCCTGGGCATCAATCCCGACCCCAATCGCGGCGGCATCACGCGCAAGGACGTGGAGTACGTCATCCTGCCCGGCAGCCGCGATGCGGAGCCGCCCCGCGACGCCGCGGCGATTCAGACCCAGGGAAAGAAGGTGTTCGACGCCGCGGGCGCGCCGGTGCGTTAGGCGATTGGCTATACTGTCCGTCCTCCCGTGGCCATAATCCTCAGTTGTCAAAATCTGACCAAGAGCTTCGGCATTCGCCCGTTGTTTCAGGGCCTATCGTTCGGGCTCTTTGAAGGCGAGCGCACCGGGCTGATCGGCCCGAACGGGGCCGGAAAATCGACTTTATTAAAGATACTGGCCGGGCTCGAGTCCGTCGACGAGGGCACAGTCGTTTCGCGCCGCGGCCTGCGCGTCGGCTATCTCCCGCAGCAGGACCGCTTCGAGGCCGTGGGCGAGGGGTGGACGGTGCGCGACGAGCTTAACCGCTCCCTCCAGGGCCTCGATCTCGAGGGCTGGGAAGTCGACATGCGCGTGTCGGCGGGGATGGAGCGCGCCGGCTTCGCGGACCCCGGCCAGCGCGTGGACACGCTTTCCGGCGGCTGGCGCAAGCGTCTCGCGATCTTGTCTCAAGTCCTGCGCGAGCCCGATCTGCTTCTGTTCGATGAGCCCACGAACCACCTCGATCTCGAGGGCGTGCTGTGGCTCGAGCGCTTCCTGTCGGGCCTCGCGTTCGCGTTTCTGACCGTCACCCACGACCGGAGCTTTTTGGAACGGGTGTGCAATCGCGTCGTCGAGCTCAACAAGCGCTACGTGGACGGACATTTCTCGAGCTCGGGCAACTATAGCGACTTTCTAGAGAAGCGCGAGGAGCTGTTCAGCCACCAAAACACGCTTCAGCAGACGATGCAGAACACGGTCAAGGGCGAGATCGCCTGGCTGCGCAAGGGGCCCAAGGCGCGCACGACCAAGCAGCAGGCTCGCATCGACCGCGCGGGGGAGATGATCGCGGATCTGGCCGAGCTTAAATTTAGAAACGCCCAGGTGCGCGCGACCGAGATCGACTTCGACGCGACCGAACGGCAAAGCAAGAGCCTCGTGCGTTTGATCGGCGTGGAGAAGTCTCTGGGCGGCAAGAAGCTGTTCGGGCCGCTCGACCTGATCCTCAGCCCCGGCGACAAGCTGGGGCTGCTCGGCGAGAACGGCTCCGGCAAAAGCACTCTACTCAAGCTCCTCGCGGGGATGCTCGCGCCGGATAAGGGGACTTTGCGCCGCGCGGAGCGCCTGAAGGTCGTGACCTTCGATCAGCACCGCGAGGCGCTCGACCTGAGCAAGACGCTTAAGCGCTCGCTGTGCGAGGTCGGCGAGCATGTGGATTTCAGAGGCACGCGCATCCACCTGTACGGCTGGGCCGAACGCTTTTTGTTTCGCAAGGAGCAGATGGAATACCCGCTGAGCCGTCTCTCCGGCGGCGAGCAGGCGCGCGTGCTCATCGCGCGCCTCATGCTGCGCCCCGCCGATGTTTTATTGCTCGACGAGCCCACCAACGATCTCGACCTGCAATCGCTCGAGGTGCTGGAGAACAGCATGATGGAGTTTCCCGGCGCGCTCGTCTTGGTGACTCATGACAGGTACCTTCTGGAACGGGTCTCCCAACGCCTCATCGCCCTCGACGGGAAAGGAAACGCGAACTTCTACGCCGACCTCTCGCAGTGGGAAAACGCGCGCGAGGAATCAGACTCGCTCGGGGTCGCGCACAAGGCCGCGGCCGCGCCGCGGGCCCCGGCGGAACTGACGCCGAAAGAAGTCAAAGAACTTCAGCGGATGGAACTCTCGATCAAGAAAGCGGAGGAGGACGCCGCCGCGGCCCGTCTGGCCCTCGAGGACCCCGCCGTGGCGACGGATGCCTCGGAACTGATCAAACGGCAAGTGCGTCTCGACGAGTCGCGGCAGAGAGTCGAGGCGCTGTTCGCGCGCTGGAACGAACTCGACGCCCGCCGCTAGCTCTATGCCAGTCACTTTTAACGGATGCGAGCCCGCTCTTTCATCTTTTCTGAGATCGGCGCGCGACTGTACACGTGTACAGTTGCGGCCAAACGCGGCCTTAAGTGACCGACATAGGGCCAGCGGACTGTAACCATCCTGTCATGGCGGTTCGGCCGCAGGTCGTTATACTTACATAATGCGCCTGCGCGTCTTGGTCTTAGGATTGCTTCTGCCGCTGTGCGGAGCCTGCGGCCCGGATGACTCGGTCTCCGGGCGCGAGGAGCGCCTTCTGCGCGCCGCGCGCAACGGCGATTCAAGGACGATAGCGGCCTTGCTCGATCGCGGCGCGGACATCGAGACGCGCAACCCGGGCGACGGCTGGACCCCGCTGATGTGGGCGGCGGTCCGGGGCAACGCGCCGGCCGTGCGGCTTCTGCTCGCCCGGGGTGCGCGCGTCGAGGCGCGCGACCGCAAGGGGTTGACCGCTTTGATGGCCGCGGCACGCTGGGGAAACAAGGACGGCGTGGCCGCCTTGCTCGACGCAGGCGCGCGCATCGGGGCCGTGGACGATCTCGGTTGGAACGCGCTGATGTGGGCGTGCTTCAAGGGGCAGACGGAGATGGCGGTCTTTCTTCTCGAGCGCGGCGCCGTCCTCGAGGCGCGTGATCCCGACGGGAGGACCCCGCTCATGCTCGCCGCGAAGAAGGGGCACCTGCAGACGGTCGAGCTTCTGCTCTCCCGCGGCGCCGAGATCGGCGCCCGGGGCCCCAACGGTCAGACGGCTGCTGATCTTGCCGCGAAGTACGGTTATAACGACATGTCCCGGATGCTCCGCGCTAGGGCTTCTTCAGGTCGATGAAGGGCGTGGCCCCGCTCGTCACCTGCGGCAATTGGCCGTTCCACTTGTCCACGGCGCGGTAGTTCACGAGCGTCTGGGTCAAAGACGCCTGGAGCAGGCGGTTGGACTCGGATTGCGCCTTGGCGCGCACGAGGATGGACTTGGCCTCGCCCTCGGCCTGGGCGACGGCGGCCTTGGCGAGCGTTTCCTGCTTCTGTAGTTCGTACTCGGCCTGCTGGGCCTGCTGCTGGGCGGCCATCTTCTGCTGCATCTGGTTCTCGATGGCGGGGGGCAGGTGGGAAGCACCCAGGTTGACCTTGTCGAGCACGAAGCCCATCTTGCTCATCTCGCCCTCGAGGTTCTTCTCGATCGTCCCCTGGAGGTCTCCGCGCTTAGCCGAGATGATCTCCGACAGCGACATCTGGCCGGCCGCGTTCTGCGCCACGGTGATGATGGTGCGGCGGATGAAGGTGTCCTCGATGTCCTGGACGGGCGCGCCGCGGAAGGAGCGGAACACATGCGCGGCCTTTTCCTCGGAGGTGTTGTAGGTCACCGAGATGTCCTGGCGGATGTGTTGGCCCTCGCGCGTGGGCAGGTCGATGGAGTCGTCCTCCTGCGAGGAGCCCTCTTGCTGACGCATGACCATGGTGTAAGTCCGCAGCGCGGTCGGGTAGCTTTGCACGCGCGTGATCCAGGGCACGCGCATCGCCAGGCCCTGGCCGACGGTGCGTAGTGAGCCCGACCAGATGTTGAAGATCACGCCGGTGTAGCCGGGCGCGATGATCGTGTACGAACTCATCACGATGGTCAGGATCACGACGGCGACGGCGATGACTCCGACGCGGCTGCCCAGCTTGGCGAGCGTTTCGGGGGACAGGTCTGAGTTATTGGCCATGGATTACTCCTTTCGTTTCTTGTTGACTTGTTGGATCACGGCGTCGATGATGTCGGCGCGGTCGGGCGCGATGAGGCGCAGGATCAGGCGTTCAAGGCGGCGGCGCAGGGGTTCAAGCGCGCGGGCGACCAGCCACACGATCGCCGCGAGTACGACCAGTTCGGCCAAAGTCGCGCCCATGCGCGCACGATAGCACATTTCCCCGTCGGAGCGTGTCCGGGTTGTTTCGGGCCGGTTAAAGGACGGCAACGGATAATCCTTTGTTTAGCGGTAAAAAATCGGCAAAAGCCCTTGCGAAACGGCCGCCCCGGGTCTATACTGAACTCATGACCGCCAAAGTGAAATCAGCGTTGGTCGTCGCTTCCGAGATGGTCGAGACCGCCGCGGGCTACGCGCTCGTCGCGGTCGGCATCTATGCCGCCCTATTCGTGGACATAACCGGCGGCGGTTCGCTGTGGAAGATGATGCGCCACATGCAGGCGAGTTCCACGGAGGGGCTTGAGTCTCCGAACGCGACCCGCGTCGTCAAGGTTCCCACGCAAGCGAGCGAAGAGAAGGTCCATGAGGACCGCATACTCGCCGTCTTCGACGCGGCCCCGCCGGAAGGCACGGTCGCCGCCGTCTATCAGGCGTCCGACGCGACCGGCCAGCGCCCCGAGGCCGCTTTCACGGACACGCCCGCCGATCCTCGGTCCGGCAAATCCTGGAAGCGCGGCATCAAGGGCGAGTTGAGACAATTCACCGTATACGGAAAAGGAGATCAAACGACCTCCGCGTCCTTGGCCGGCGGCGTGGCGACCACCCACGCCGCGCCCGTGGCCGCGCCCGCCGCGACTGAAGGTTCGCCCGCCCACGCGGAGACCGCGGCTGAGTCCCGGCCCGGCATGAGCTCGCGCATGTCGCGCGGCGCCCTGTCCGCTTCGGACTCCTCGCGCAACGTCCGCTAAGCCTGCTTGGCGGGCGGGACGAACGGCGAGGCGAAGTCCTTGCCGGTGATCGCCACGGACTTGACCGACGCGGCGGGAAAGCGCAGGCGCTGGTCGGAGTCCTTGGGGATCACCTCGATGTACGCCTCGCCCTTCAGCGGCGTCAGCTCGCGGTTGAATAGGTAGCCTTCAAGCCGCTTCCCATCGGTGAAGCTGACGGTGACATGGCCGCGGAAGTCGAAGGCCTCGTCGATTTGTGCGGCGACTTCTTTTGAAAGAGTCATGTGTCTCCTATCCGATGAGAGCCGTCAAGCTCGCGATGGTCCTGTCCCAGTCTCCGTCCGCGGCGCCGCCTTGGGCGAAATCCGCGCGCCCGCCCGCCGAGCCGCCGTGGGCGGCGGCGAAGGCCTTGGCGATCTTCGCCGCGTCCACGCCCTTGGCCGCCAGGTCCGGCGTGGCCGCGAGCACGAACGACAGCTTCCCCTCGCCGGGCGCGGCGAGGAAGACGAGGCCGGAGCCGACCTCGGCCTTGATCTTATCGGAGAGCCCTCTTAAAGATTTTGGGTCCGCGCCCTCCAAGCGCTGCAGCACGAGCTTGACGCCCTTGATCTCGACGGTCTTCTTTCCGGCCTCGGCCCGTGCTGCGAGCTGGGAGGATTTGAGCTGGCCGAGTTTGTTCTCGAGCGCCTTGATGCCTTCCGAGGCGTCGGCCTTGCCGCCGAGAGCGCGGATGGCGGCGGCGGCCGCCTCGGCCTTAGCCTGAGCTTCGCCCGCGGACTTGAGCTTCGCGGCGTGCTGCGACGCGGCGTATTCCTCGACGGCCTTGCCCGCGAGGGCCTCGATGCGGCGCACGCCGGAGGACGCGGAGGACTCCTTGGCGATCTTGAACGCGAGGATCTCCGAGGTGTTGTCCACATGCACGCCGCCGCACAGTTCCAGGCTGAAGCGGTTCTTCGGCTCGCTCCAGGCCTTAGGGCCGATCAGCAGGAAGCGGGGCTCGGCGCCGTAATCCTCGCCGAGAAGCGTCGTCGCGCCGAACTCGGCGACCTTGGACACCGGGTGGCACTGCGCCACGACGGGGTGGGCCGCCGCGATCTCGTCGTTGACGATCGTCTCGATCTTCTTGATTTCCTCGGGCGTGAGTGCCTTAGGGTGCGTAAAGTCGAAGCGCAGTTTGTCCGGACCGACGTAGGAGCCGGCTTGACGGATGTTTCCTCCGAGCACGCGCTTGAGCGCCTCGTTCATGAGATGGGTCGCGGTGTGGTGCGGCTTGATCCGCGCGCGGCGTTCCGCGTCGACGCGCAAGATAACTTCCGTTCCCGGCGCGAGGGTCGTGGATCCTTCCAGGAGATGCACGAAAACGTCGTTTTGCTTTTGGGTATCCAGCACCCGCGCGAGCACCGTCCGCCCGTTGGCGGACACGACGTCGCCCGTGTCTCCGACCTGGCCGCCGCCCTCGGCGTAAAAGGTCGTTTTGTCGAAGGCGGCCATGCCCGGCGCCGACGCAAGCACCTTTGCCTTGGTTTCTTCGGCCGTGTAGCCGAGGAATTCGGTTTTCACCACGGTCGCGACGACGGCCGCGAAATTTTTCTCGCCGGAGCCCTTCCAGGACGCGCGCGCGATCTCAGACGCTTTCTCGGAGGCCGACTTGAATCCCGGCTCGTCAACGGCGACGCCTTGCGCGGCGCAGATTTCTTTGGTCAATTCGAGGGGAAAGCCGAAAGTTTCATACAACCGGAACGCGGCTTCGCCGGAGAGATTCTTGCCGGATTTCTCGAGCGCCTTCGCGAGTTCGCCTTCGCCCGCGTGAAGCGTTTCCAGGAACTTGGACTCTTCCGTCTTCATGACGGCCTGTACCTGCTCCGAGACCGCGCGCAGTTCCGGGTAGCCGGGTGCTACGATGTCGATCGCGGCGGGCACCAGGAAATGCAGGAATGGCCGGTCAAAGCCCATGAGCTGGCCGTAGCGGGCGGCTCGGCGCACAAGGCGGCGCAGGACGTAGCCGCGCTCGACGTTCGAGGGGATGATGCCCTCGCTCATGAGCATGGTCGCCGCGCGCGCGTGGTCGGCGATGACGCGAAAGCCCAATGCGTGTTTGGGATTATTGGGGTCTGCGCCGATGATTTCAGCCGCTTTCTTAACAATAGGCGCGAACAGGTCGGTGTGGAAGGGGGACTTGGTTCCCTGCGCGCAGAACGCGAGGCGCTCCAGGCCCATGCCGGTGTCGATGCACGGCCGCGCCAGGGGCTTGAGGCTCCCATCGGGCTGGCGGTCGAAGCCGGTGAAGACGAGGTTCCAGATCTCGATGTAGCGGTCGCCGTCGCCGCCGACGACGTCGTCCTTGCCCGAGGCGAACTCGGGGCCGAGGTCGTAGTAGATCTCGGAACACGGCCCGCATGGTCCCGTCGGGCCCATGTTCCAGAAATTGGTCTCCTCTCCTAAGCGGACGGCCGCGTTCGGGGCGCCGACTTTTTTCCACAGCTCGACGGCCTCGTCGTCTTCTTTATAAACGGTCGGGTAGAGACGCTTGGGGTCCAACCCAGCGTCTTTCGTCAGGTACTCCCAGGCCCAGAACACGGCTTCTTTTTTAAAGTAGTCGCCGAAGGAGAAATTGCCGAGCATCTCGAAGAAGGTCATGTGGCGCAAGGTCGTGCCCACGCGCTCGATGTCGGTCGTGCGGAAGCACTTTTGCGAGGAGGCCGCGCGCTTGAGGTCGCTCTTGAGACCCAGGAAGTAAGGTTTAAACGGCACCATGCCGGCCGAGTTGAACATCAAGGTCGCGTCGCCCTGCGGGACGATGGGTGCGGAGGCCTTGAGGGTGTGGCCGTTCTTGACGAAGAAATCGAGGTAGCCGGAGCGGAGTTGAGAGCTAGTCTTCATGTCGCGAAATCGGATTATACCACCTTTAACTCCCACAACCTCTTCCCAAACCTGTAACCTTCCCCGGAATGGAGGGTAATTAGAGATGGAAGGCGGCCGCGTGAACCCTTTGGAGCAGAAGACGGTCCGCGAGCTCGTCATTCGAGCCCAAAAGGGCGACGAACAGGCCTTTGCGAAGCTCATTGAAGCGTATCAGTCCGTGGTTTTTCGGCTGATTTTCAGGATTACGGGCAATGAAGCGGACGCCGAGGACGTCTGTCAGGAGGCTTTTCTGAGGGCATATCGGGCGTTGGGACGGTTTGATCCGGAGCGGCCCTTCGGGCCGTGGATTCTCAAGATCGCCGCCAACCGGGCCCTGACGCAGGCTGGAGGCAGGCGCTTTGAAGCGGATGTGGACGCGCTGGCGGAGACTTTGGGCGGAGGGGACGCCGTGGAAACGGGGTTGGAGCGGGCCGGGGAGATCGAACGCGTTCAGCAGGCCATGGGGCGCCTGCCGGCCGTTGACCGCGCGCTGCTCGCTCTCCATTACGAGGATGAAATGAAACTGGCGCAGATCGCCGAGACCATGGGCTTGCGCGAGGGGACGGTGCGGGTTCGACTTTTTCGCGCCAGGGAGAGGTTGATGAACATTGTGTCCGGAGGAGAAAAGTCATGACCTGCGCAGATCATCGCATCGATATTTGGCGGCGGCTCGACGGCGAGCGCGTGGAGTCGGCCGTGGACTCCCACCTCGCGGACTGCGCGCCGTGCCGTTCCTTCGCCGTTCAAGCGGCGCAGCTGAACGCCCTGCTGCCCCGGGCCTTCGCCGCCGCCGAGCCCGCGTCGCTTTCCGCGGCCGTCATGGCGCGGCTGCGCGCCGAGCCCAGGCCGCTCGCCGTCTCCGAGCGCCCGTTTTACGCCGCCGCCTTCGCGAGCGCTCTCCTCGTTTACGCCGCTTCGGACTTCGCCGGTTTCGCCGGCCTTCTGCTCTCGGCGCGCGCGCTGATTCCCGAGGCCGCCGCTCGTCCTTCGGTTTGGGCGGGCTCGCTTCTGCTGTCTCCGCTCGATTTCGCGCGGGCCGCGGCCGACGCGCTTCGGTCTTCGGCGGCCGTTCTTCCATCGGCGTGGGCGCTCCCGCTGATAGCCGTCTCCGCCGGGCTGTGGATACTCGTCTATGTCGCCGTCAGACGCACGGAATATCGGGGAGGATAACATGAATAAAATCACGAGACTTGCCGGCGCCATCGCCGTCGTCGCGCTGGCGCAATCCGCGCATGCGCTCGGGGCGGGTGCTCAGGGGCAGGAGCCGTCCCTGATTAATTTCCTCTGCCTCGGGCTTGGCGCCACGGCCTTCGTGGTCTGGGGACGCGCCGTTTTTCCTCAGGCCGCAAATGCCGCCGACCGCGTGGTGGCGCGAAACTCGAACTGGCGCCTGTTCTGGATAGGACTGGCCAATGCCGTCGCGGCCGCGCTTCTCATCGTGACGATGATCAAGGGCGCTGAAGCCGGACTTCGCTTTCTGCCGCCGCTCGTCATGCTGTCGTTGGCGGGGCTCGGCGTCCTCGTCTTTCGCGGCGCGCTCGGCCTGTGGCCGAGCTACGGCTACCTGATACTCGGCAAGGACGCCGCCGTCGGCGAGACCCACGCGACCCTCGTCGGTGGCGCGCTGCTCAGCGGACTCGTTCTGTTATTTCCCATCGGGCTGTTGTTCGTCGCCTATACCTTCGTGCGGGCCTTGGGCGTCAGCGTGCTTCTGATCGTCAAGGATAAAGAGGTAGTTTCTCCGTAGGATGGATCTTCCAGGTTTTGAGCGCTTTGACTTCGCGGCCGGCGGTGTTTTAAAACCGGTGTATCGCGCGGGAGACGGTCCCGCCGTGGTGCTGATCCACGAGTTGCCCGGCATGGTGCCCGAATGCGTCGAATTGGGGCGAAAGATCGCCGCGGAAGGGTACACCGTGTACATGCCCTTGCTGTTCGGCGAGCCGATGCAAAACTACGGCGTGAAGCCGCTCCTCTGGCCCTGCGTGTGGAAGGAATTCAGCGTGCTCTCCACGCACGGCAAGAGCCCCGCCGCCGACTGGCTGCGCGCGCTCTCGCGCAAGGCCTTCGCCGACCGCGGCGGCAAGGGCGTGGCCGCCATCGGCATGTGCTTCACGGGCCGCTTCGCGCTGTCCTTGATGATGGATAAAGAGCTGATCGCGCCGGTGATCTGCCAGCCCGGCGGGTCCTACAGCGATTCGGCCCTGGGCATCCCGAACGAGGAGTGGGAGAACGCGGTGAGGCGCTCCGACGAGGAGAACATCCCCGTTTTGGGAATGCGCTTTTCGGGCGACTCGCTGTGCAAGGCCGTCCGTTTCGACGTCCTGCGAGCCGGATTCGGCGAGCGGTTTAGGGAGGTGGTCGTTGCCGGCAAGAAGCACTCGGTGCTGACCTTGCACTTCAAGGACCTGAGCCCCGCGGATCAGACGCGAGTCTGGGGCGAACTTCGTTCCTTCCTGAGCGAACGGCTCAAAGCGTGAAGACCTTCGACGCGCTCATCCTCGGCGCGGGCGGCGCGGGCCTCATGTGCGCGCTCACGGCCGGCAAGCGCGGCCGGAAGGTCGTCGTGCTCGATCACGCGGCCAAGCCCGGCGGCAAGATCATCATCTCCGGAGGCGGGCGCTGCAATTTCACCAACCGGGAGGTGTCCGCGAAAAACTTCGTTTCCGCGAACGAGCATTTCGCGAAGTCGGCGCTCTCCCGCTACACCCCCGAGGATTTCATCGCGCTCGTCGAGAGCCACGGCATCGCGTATCACGAGCGCAAGCACGGGCAGCTGTTCTGCGACGCGTCCGCCCAGCAGATCATCGATATGTTGGTGAAGAGCGCCCGCGAAGCGGGCGCCGAGCTTTTTCTTAAGCACAAGATTCTGGCGGCGGCAAAAACAAACGACGGGTATCTCGTCACGACGGATCAGGAAAGTTTTGCGGCAAAAAAACTTGTCGTCGCGACGGGCGGCCTGTCTTTGCCTAAATTCGGCGCTACTTCACTTGGCTACGACATCGCCAAACAATTCGGTCTGAAGCTCGTGACGCGCGTCCCCGCGCTCGACGGCTTCGTCTTCAGCGACGCGGACCGAGTCAAGCTGGAGGGCTTCTCCGGCATCGCGCTCGACGCGGTGATGACGACGAACGGCGTCGTGTTTCGTGAAAATCTGCTGTTTACGCACGCCGGCTTCAGCGGCCCGGTCGCGCTGCAGGCGTCGCTCCACTGGAACGCGGGCGACGAGGTGCGCATCAACTTCATTCCCGGGCTGTCGCGCGAAGGGCTGATGGAGTGGTTCGCCTCGCGCAAAGGCAACAAGCTTGAGATCAAGAACCAGATGGCGGCCCTCGTGCCCAAGCGCCTGGCCGAGCGCTTCTGCGACCTGTACCTGCCCGAGACGCTCGATATGGGCAACTACCCGAAAAAGGAAATCGCGGCCTTCTGCGACCAGCTCCAAAACTGGCGGTTTATCCCGGCGGGGACCGTCGGCTACGGGAAAGCGGAGGTCACGCGCGGAGGGGTGGACACGGATGAATTGTCCTCGAAGACCATGGAGGCTAAAAAAGCTCCGGGCCTTTATTTCATCGGCGAGGTCGTCGACGTGACCGGCTGGCTCGGCGGCTTCAACTACCAGTGGGCCTGGGCGTCAGGCAAAGCCGCCGGGGATGCTCTTTAAGACGGTGTCAGGCCTACCGGTATTTGCAGTTCCAGTCGAAATTCTGCAAATACCGGTAGGCCTGACACCTTAATCAGAGGAGCGCGACGGCCTAGCTGACTATGAGTTCCCGTGGCACTTCTTGAATTTCTTGCCGGAGCCGCAGTGGCAGGGGGCGTTGCGGCCGACGTCGGGGCCGGTGTTGACGACGGTATCGGGCTTGGGCGACTTGCCGTCCACAAAAAGCCAGGATGCGCCTTCCTTGCGGAAGGTGGCGATCTCGCGGTGCTCGTAATCCTTACCGCCCTGGGAGAAGCCGGCGATGAAGCTGACGATGCCGGTCGCGTCGGCGGGCGTGCCGCCCTTCGTGGCGACGACGTGCAGGCCCTTCCAGGTCGAGTCTTTGGCCCATTTCTCGGAGGCTTTGCGGTCGAAGTCGGCGCGGCTTTCGGGCGCGTGGGTCTTCTCGATGAAATCGATCCTGCCGGTCGCGTAGCTCGTGTAGCGCGCGCGCATGAGGGCCTCGGCGGTCGGGGCCGCGGACTTGCCGGCGATGTAGGGTTCGCAACAGGCGGAGAACGGCTTCTTGCTTTGGCAGGGGCAGTCGGTGGTCGCGCTCATGCGGGGATTTTATCACATCCCCGCGAGGTTGGTGTCAGGCCTGCCGGTTCGGCGGTATTTCCCGAATCTGCGAACACCCAAAATACCGCCGAACCGGCAGGCCTGACACCAGGGCTGTGACACCAGGGCCCGACCTCAGCGCAGGTCGGCGGCGGGGATGCGGCCGGCGCGCAGCCAGGCCTTCAGCGCGTCGATGTAGGAGGCGTCGGACATCCGGCCGGACTTGTTCTGACGGTAGCCGTCGATCTGCCACTGATCGCCTTTGCGGGTGACGTAGAAGGCGATGGTGTGGCTTTGGATGTCGGGGTCGCGGCTGGCGTAGCCGCGCAGGAACGTTCCGCCGTTGAAATCGGCGTACAGGAAGACGCCGTCGCGCGCGACTTCCTCGACGGATTTTCCGCCCTTCGTGCTCATCGCGCTGGCCACCCCGCGCATGAGCTCGCCCTGCGCGTTGTCGGGGTACTTCGAGACGGCGGCCTCGAGCTCGGCGCTGTTGAGCGCCAGGCCGATCTGTTCCTCGAACTGCGATTCGGACATGCTGTCCAGGTATTGCAGGAGGCCTCGGTTGACGATCACCGATTCGACGTGAATGACGGAGACGCGGCGTTGAGCGGCGATGCGGATGATCAGGGCGGAGTGGCGGCGCAGGGGGGCGACGAGCTTGTAGGTGACGTCCGCCTCGGCCTTCGTCTTGGCGGGGAGGAGCGCGGCGCGGACTTCTCGGGCACGATTGGAGTCGCGGGGGATGCCCTTTTCATCGAGCCAATCGCCGAGAAGAGAGTCGGACTCGCGCTCGGTGGGGGCGCGCACGCCGCCGAAGATGCCCTTGATGTAGCGCTGGGCCGAGGCCAGGTCGGGGTTGACGGGCGGGGCGCGGGCCGGTACGGGAGAAGACTCGGAGGCCCAGGCTTCGGGCGTCTGCCGGGACTCGAAGTATTTCAGCACCGCGTCGAAATTCTCGCGCTGATCGGGGGTCAGCAGCGCGAAATTGGGATTTTGTTTGAGAAAGTTCAGGAACTTAAATGTTCCGGCGAGCATTTGAGCGTCGGTGAGCCCGGGGCCCTTGCCCAGCGCCGCCGCTTCGAGACGCTTCTCGTGCGCGAAGCCCGTGACGCGGTCGCGCGCCATGTCGATCGAGCTGACGTAGGTGGAGATCTGGTCGGAGAAGGAGAGCTTCTTGCCCCAGGCGAGGGCCCACTCGGGCTCGCTCGGGAAGGCCGCGGCGGCGGCCTTGGCGAAGTTCTCCTGGATCTGCTTCATCTTGACCGGATCCGGGTCGAAGTCGGTGGCCATGATGAGCGCCTTGACCTGTGCGGCGGTAAAGCCGTAGCGGCCGAAGTCCACGAGCAAGGCGCGGGCCTCGTCATTCTTGTCCAGGTGCACGAGTGTCGCCGACACACGCGCGGGCGAGTTCGCCTCCCGGTCCGGGTCCACGTCGTGCAGCGCGGCCGACAGAATCATGAGGATCTTCTTTTCGGCCGGGATGTTCTGGCCCGTGACGATGCTGGCGGTCAGATTCGCCACTTCGCGGCTATGCCCGAGGCCGTGATAGACGAGGCTCTGCTCGCCCGGATGTCTGTTCGAAAGGAACTGATACAGCCTGGCCGTGAGCGCCTCGGGGACGCCGAGCTTCTGCAGTTCGACAAGGAAGAGGGCCGGCGGGCCGGCGATCTCCGTCGCCGGAACCTCGGCGGGGGTCTGGCTTGCCGCGGCGGCTTTGGGCGCCGACTTCTCCTCGATTGAGGCGGCGGGGCGAACGGAGCGGCTCAGCGCCGAAGGCGCAAGGCCCTGGCCCAAAGACGCGGCCGGCGCGGAAAGAGAGGGCGCCAAGGCCGGGGACAGGGAAAGCGGAGAAACTTGGGCGCCGGACAGTGCGATCGGGGCCACGCCCCCGGAGTTAAAGGAAGAGCCGACCTGCCCCGCGCTGCCGGCCGCGGCGTCCGCGCCGGCGTTGGTCTTGATCTGGGCGCCGACCGGAAGAGCCAGTGCAACTAAAGCAAGAAGCAGCGGTATGAGTCGAGGGGGCCGCATAACCGCAGTGTAAACCCGGCATTGCGGTCTGTCAAGGGGGGGCCGAAAATCTTTTAATAAGATTTCGTTGACAGAATTGAAGGAGTCTGTTATAACATCATCGACGGAAACAATAGAATGCGCAAGAGAATTCTCGACGCCATGGCCCGTCGCTTGACGGTCCTTATCATCCCCCAGACCCAGATGAAAGCCTGGCGCTGGCAGTGCTCCACGGGCTTTTTCCTTTTCTGGCTGGGACTTTGGACGGTTCTGACGGTTGCGGCGGGCTTAGTGGTCGGCCGTCACATCGACTACTGGATCACCAAGGCCGACAATCAGGTCATGCTGACCAAGATGACCCGTCTGGCCCAGGAGATGGACCGCGCGCGCTATGCTTTGGACCAGGCCAAGAGCACCGACCGTCAGCTGCGCGGCCTGCTCACGATGGCCGGCAGCCGCGACCCGATCGAAGCCGCGACCGGAGTCGGCGGGCCGAGCCTGTCCGACCGCCTGAGCCTGGGCAAAATGCTCAACGGCGGGGCGGCCGGCATTCGCCAGGCCGATTGGCATCGTGAGATCGCGCGCCTGCGCCACGACGCGGAAGTCCGCCTGGCGAGCTTCCAGGAAATCGGCTGGTACGTGGGCAACCAGAAAAGCCTGCGCAACGCGACGCCGAGCCTGTGGCCTACCGAGGGCTCGATCACCTCGCTGTTCGGCTACCGTTTCTCCCCCATGCATCGCGGCGACGGCGAAACCGGCGAGTTCCACTCGGGCCTGGACATCGCCAACGCCGCCGACACTCTCGTGCACGCCACCGCCGACGGCACCGTCCGCTTCTCCGGCTGGTCCCAGGGCTACGGCAACATGATCGTCATCGATCACGGCTATGGCGTGAGCACCTTGTACGGCCACACCTCGAAGGCTCTGGTGAAGGCCGGCGACCGCGTCATGCGCGGCCAGGTGATCGCCTACATGGGCACCACTGGCCGCTCGACCGGCGCGCACCTGCATTACGAGGTGTGGCGCCAGGGCCGGCCCGTCAACCCGATGTCCTACCTCAAGGTTCGCTCCGGACCCGACCTGCTCGGCTACGCGCCGCGCGTAGTCAAGGCCCGCTCCTGATGTTCGGCGAAAAGGCCGGCCGCGGGGACGCGCGCGAAGGCATGACCTTGATCAGCGAAGACGCCTTCTTCCACGGTTCGCTCGTGGTCAAGGGCTCGCTGCGCATCGAGGGCGCCTTTGAGGGCGACATCTCGGACGCGGTGGACGTCGAGGTCGGCGCGAAGGGCCGGGTCATCGGCAACATCGCGGCCGAGGCGGTCGTCATCGCCGGCGAGGTCGCCGGCGACATCGTGGCGGCGCGTTCGCTGGAGATTCTCGCGAGCGGCCGCGTGACCGGAGACGTGCGCACACCGAAGCTCAAGATCGACGAGGGGGCGTTTTTCGACGGCGCCTGCTCGATGGGCTCGGGCGACGACAAGCCCCGCCGGCGCCGCTCGCGCGCCGAGCCCGATGCGGCCCTGCCGGCCGACCCCGTCTCCTAGTAAGGAGCCCTATGATCTCGTTCCTGCGCCGCCACCAGAAAAGCGTCTTCGTCGCGACCATCTCCGTCTTCCTGCTGAGCATCTTCGTCGGCCTCGGCGGCTTCTATTTCACCGACCGCGATACCGACGGCGCCGTCGCCCGCATCGGCGCCAGCAAAATCCCGGCGCAAAAATTACTCCTGCGCGTCAACCAATATGCCGACGTCTTGCGCTCGAAGGGCACCGAGGTCGACGACGCGATGATGTCGCGTCTCAAGCGCGAGATGCTCAACGACATGATGATCGAGGAGCTGATGGCCCTGAAGGCCGACGAACTCGGCCTGAAGGTCACCAACGACGAGCTGTCCCGCGACATCCGCGCGACGCCGGCGTTCCAGCGCGGCGGGCAGTTCGATCAGGACGTGTACTTTCAGCAGGTGCGCGCGATCTTCCGCGAGAACCCCCAGGAATACGAACGCTCGCGCCGAAAGGCCATCAAGAGCGGCCGCTTGAAGCAGCTGCTCTACCGCATGGCGAGGGTTCCGCCGGCCGAGGTGGACGCCGCGTACGCGCTGGTGCTCAAGTCCGCGCCGAAGAAGGACCGAATGACCAGGGCGGCCGTGGCGAATAACCTCCAGCAGCAGCGCGCCGTCGAGCTCATCAATCATTGCCTCAAGCAGCTCTCCACCCAGGTCGAGCACCAGCAGTGGCTCGAGCGCGTCGAGGGCGGCAACTCTTGAGCGGCATCCTCGTCGTCGGCTCCGTCGCGCTCGACTCCGTCAAGACGCCCGCCGGAAAAAGCATCGAAGCGCTCGGCGGCTCGGCCACCTATTTCGCGCTCGCCGCGAGCTGCTTCTCCAAGGTCGCCCTGGTGGGCGTGGTCGGCGAGGATTTTCCGCGCGAGCATCGCCGCACGCTCGAACTCCGCGGCGTGGATCTCGCGGGCCTGAAGACCGCGAAGGGCAAGACCTTCCGCTGGTCCGGCAAGTACGGCAAGGACGCATCCACCGCCACGACCTTGGCCACTGATCTCAACGTCTTTAAGACCTTCAGCCCCGAACTCTCCGACGCCCAGCGCAAGACGCCCGTGGTCTTCCTCGCGAACATCGATCCGGATCTTCAGTCCTCCGTGCTTGCACAGATGAAGTCGCCGGCACTCGTCGCGTGCGACACCATGAACTACTGGATCGACTCCAAGCCCGCGGCGATCAAGAAGCTGCTGGCCAAGGTGGACGTGTTCTTCGCCAACGACCAGGAAGCGATGAAGCTGACGGGTGCGGTCAACGCGCTGCTGGCCGCCGAGGCGCTCGCCGGCTGGGGACCTTCGGTCGTCGTCATTAAAAAAGGCGAGCATGGCGCGCTCATGAAGGTCGGCTCCAAGTTTTTTGTCTTTCCGGCGTATCCCTTGGCCCGTATCAAGGACCCGACGGGCGCGGGCGACACCTTCGCCGGGGGCTTTCTCGGCTACCTCGCTTCCACGGCCTCACACAAGGATATTTCATATCTCAAGCGCGCGATGGCTTACGGCACGATCATGGCCTCGTTCAACGTCGAGAATTTCTCGACGAAGAATATTGAAGAATTAGATCGCGGAGCGATCGATGAGCGCTTCCACGATTTCGCGGAGCGCCTCGCGGTGCCTCTCGAGGGCGGGCTTCTCCGGGGCCGGCGCGCCATCCCGGTTTGATCCGCCTCGAAGGCCTCGGCAAGAACTTCGGCGCCTACACGGTCGTCGCCGACCTCAATCTGGAGGTAAAGTCCGGCGAGATTTTCGGCTTTCTCGGCCCCAACGGCGCCGGCAAGACCACGACGGTCAAGATGATGACCGGCTTATTAAGACCTTCGGCCGGGCGGATTTTTATCGGAGGTCGTGATATGGCCGCCGACCCGATCGCGGCCAAGCGCGCGATGGGCCTCGTTCCCGATGAGCCGTTCGTCTACCCGAAGCTCACGGGCGCGGAGTACCTGCGCTTCGTCGGCGAGCTGTACGGCGTCCCACTCGACGACATGCGTCGTCGAGTTCCAGAGCTGCTCGAGATGTTCGAGCTGACGCCCTGGGGTGGAGAGCTTCTTGAAAGCTACTCGCACGGCATGCGCCAGAAGCTGGTGATCGCGGGTATTCTTCTCCACGACCCGAAGATCCTCGTCCTGGATGAACCCATGGTCGGCCTCGACCCGAAAAGCGCGCGCCTCGTCAAGGACATCTTCCTGCGCTTGGCCGGGCGCGGCACCGCGATCTTCATGTGCACGCATGTCCTCGAAATCGCCGAGAAGCTGTGCCACCGCATCGGCGTCATGACCCGCGGGAAGATGATCGCCTGCGGCACGCTCGACCAGCTGCGTTCTCAGTCGAAGAAAACCGAGCACGACCTGGAAAGCATCTTCCTGAGCCTGACCGGCGGCGTCGAGTGCTCGACTATGCTCCGCTACCTCTGAGATGCTCGGCACTCTTCTGCGACGACGGTCACTTACCTTCACCAACACGATCTCGCACTGGACCGGCTACGAGTGGGGCCGCAACGCGGCGTTCGGCTCGGCGGGCTTCGGCCTTTTGTTCGGCTTGCACTACGGGTTCTACCGCATGCTCAAGTACCTCGTCACCGTAGAACTGATCGGGCTATTATTGATCTGGAAGCTCACGGCGATGCTCCTCCTGATGACCTTCTCGATGGTCGTCGTCTCGAGCCTGCTCACGGCGCTGACGACCTTGTTCTACTCCTACGACCTCAAGTTTCTGCTCAAAGCGCCGGTCAGCCTGCGCGCGGTGTTCCTCGACAAGTCCCTTGAAAGCGCGTTCTTCGCGTCCTGGATGATCGGGCTCATTCTCGTTCCCTACATAGCGGCGGTCATGCGCACGCAGCATCTCGGCTTGGGCTACTTCGCCTCCTTCCTCGTTGCCCTACCTCCGTTCTTGCTCCTGGCCGCGTCGTTCGGCATCGGCTTCACTTTACTGTTGCTCTATCTCTTCCCATCATCGCGTACCCGCGACGTCGTCTGGGTGTTCTCGAGTTTGTCGTTGACCGTCGTTTACGGCTTGGTGCGCTTCGCTCAGCCCGAGAAGCTGGTCCGTCCCGACGCGCTGAAGATCGTCGCCGAGTACCTCAACTTCCTGCAGGCGCCGACCGCGCCGTATCTGCCCTCCTGGTGGCTCGCGGAGGCCTTGCGCATGTCCGCCGAAGGCGATTGGCAGGGCTGGGCTCTGCGGACGGCGGCGTTGTGGGCCGGCGCAGGCGTCGTTTACGCTGTTTTGGTCGCTCTGGCGGGGAAGGTGTATTTCATCGGCTACAGCGGCGCGCAAGAGGGCGCTTTACGGCAACGAGGGCATATCTTTAAGCTTCTTCCTGAACAACGGTTGCTGGGAATTCGTCCCGCGGCAGCCCTTCTCTGGAAGGAACGAACGACATTCTTTCGGGATGTGAAGCACTGGTCTCAGATACTTCTGATCATAGGTCTGGTGTTTGTGTATCTGTTCAGCATCCAGCGCCTGCCGCTGGATTCCGCCGAGCTCAGAAGCCTCGTTTCCTTCCTTAATGTCGGCACCGCGGGCTTCGTGCTCGCAGCGCTGGGCCTGCGCTTCACCTTTCCGGCCATCAGCCTCGAGGGGAAATCCTGGTGGATACTGCGCAGCGCCCCGATCGACATCGGGCTGGTCATGCGCGAGAAGTTCTTCTTTTCAGCGGTTCCTCTTCTCGCGATCGCGGGGACCTTAGCCGTGATGACAAACTGGCTTCTCGCGGCCGACCGCTTCACCTCCTGGCTGTCCTTTGGCGCGCTGCTCACCGTGGGCCTCGCCATTTGCCTGATGGGCGTGGGCTTCGGCGCGTTGTTTCCGAACTTCACGGTGTCGAACATCCACCAGATCGAGTCGTCGGTGGGGGGCTTCGTGTACATGGCGGCGTGCCTGTTTTACGTCGGCCTCACGATCGCGGTCCTTGCGGGGCCGATGCAGATGCATTTCGCCGAGCGCTTCGGCACGGGGGTCTGGAATTCCCGCTTCGCGCTCTATTCGGGCGCGGGCTGGCTGGTCCTCAATCTCGTCGCCATGGTCGTGCCCTGGCAGCTCGGCCGCCGGGCTTTGGAGCTGCATGAATAAATATTTTTTTGCCGTTCTGCTGTTCGCCGTCCCGGCCGGGGCGGCCCCCCAGGTCGCCGTCGTCATCGACGACTTCGGCCTCAACTACAAGAAGACCCCGCCCGACGAGGAGTGGATGGCGCTGCCGAGCACGATGACCTTTGCCGTGATGCCCGAGTCCCCGCGCACGAAGATAGCCGCGGCATTAACCTCCGCCTCCGCGGCGAAGGAGCTGATGATTCACTACCCCTTTGACCCGTTCCAGTCGCTGAAGCTGACCAAGGATGCGGCGGACTCTGAGGACGCGGCCAAGACCGCGGCGCTTCTCGATAAAGCGATGAAGCAGATTCCGAACGCCAAGGGCCTCAATAATCACCGCTCGTATCAAGCGACCAAAAACCAGCCCCTAATGAAAATTTTCATGACCCAGCTCAAGCCCGCGGGACTTTACTTTCTCGACTCAAAGGTCTCTGAGAAAAGCGTCGCCTACGCCGAAGCCAAGTTGGCCGGAATTCCGGCCGCGACGAACTACATCTTCCTGGACACGGCCGAGCTTCACACCCGGAATTTTTGCGCCAAGATGCTCGCTCAGGCCGTCGCGCACGCCCGCAAGAAAGGCGCGGCGGTCGCCATCGGGCATCATTACTTCCGTTCGACCTTCGACTGTCTCAAGGAAGAGATGCCGCGCTACGAGAAGGAAGGCGTCGAGTTCGTGCGGGCATCGGCGCTGGCGCGGTGACGGCCTGACATATCCCCATTTCTCCGTCACTTATTGAGCCGACGCGGAACTGTACACGTGTACAGTCGTCAGCTACAGCGATTCGCGCTTGGTGCGCGTCAGCACGAGCTCGAACTTCTGCAGCGGCGCGCCCGGAATGGCGGAGAACGCCTGCAGGCGCAGCGCGTCCTTGCCTTGTGCCGAGAAGAGGATCCGGTGCGCGGCGCCGTTGGCGAAGAGCATATCCATTTGGCGTTCGACTGGAGTTCTCGCCGTCGCAGTCGAGAGCTCGATACCGGCGGCCGCGCCGATGCGCGCTACGCCCTTCAGGGACGCCTCCGCAGCCATGGTCGTCGTCAGCACGGCCTTATACGCGCCGCGCTCCTGCGCCGGGACGAGCGACATCCGGTCGGTCAGGCGTTGGTGGAACTGGAGCTCATTCATGTCCAAGGTCAGTTCGGTCTTGCCGCCCCAACTCGACTTGACCGTCAGCAGGAGCTCGTAGCGGCCGAGCGCGTGGACCAGGTTTCCTTCCCAGCGGCCGTCGAGGTCGCGGAGATCGGTCTTGGCGGCGCTGCCGGGTCTGAGCGGCAGATCAGGGAGCAGCGCCGTGGACTTGGTCGTCGTCGAGCACTCGACAGGGGAGAAGGCGTCGCCCGACAACTGGGGGAGCAGTCCGTTGCTGCAGAGGCGGGGAGCGGCGAGGAGCGGACTCGCCGCGGCGGCCAGGAAAGTTCCGAGGAAGGCGGTTTTGAGGTCTTTCATCGACGGGGTAAAGCGTACCGGCGGTGGGACTTGAACCCACAAGGGCGTGAGCCCGATCGATTTTGAGTCGATTGCGTCTGCCATTCCGCCACGCCGGCTACGGGCCATCTTATCAAATCTCCGGCGTCAGCCGAGGGTCGGGGAGTTTCGCGGGACCCACATGCCGCCGACGAGGCCGGTCATGATGGTCTTGCCGTCCTTGGGGCCGCCGTCGTGCTGGAACTCGATGCAGCTGACGAGCTTGCCGTCGCGGAAGTAGCCCTCGGGCTCGAAGCTGGCCAGGCACGCGATCTTGTCGCCCGCGCGCACGACATCGAAGAACTCGACGCTGTCGACTGAGGTGAAGAAGCCGACCAGCAAAGCGATCTCCTCGGGGGTCATCTTGAGCGTCATATGGTAGATGCACCACGCCACGCTGCCGATCTGGGCGGCCATCTCGACCATCTTGAAGGGGGGGACCACTGTGTCGTCGGCGCAGTAGCCGGCGCAGTCCTCGGGCTTCCAGGTGTAATTCCCGACGATGTGGTCGGCGTTCACCGACACGATCTCGTCGATGAAGCGCATCGGCCGCTGCTGCGGGACGAGGGCGAGAACTTGCTCCGGGGTGAGGACGCTCACGAGGCGGCTCCGTCGCGAACTTTGAGCTTGCCGCCCGTGGCCATTTCGCTTGGAAGCGGGTAGCCCGAGTAGCGGATGTTTTTGTGACAGCCGACGTTCAGGTTCGCGCAGGCGAGGATGAGCCTTCCGCCGGCATGGACCTTGGCGTCGGCGCGCACGAAGGCGTCGCCGTTGGCCGCGCGCGAGTAGCGCACGATCGTGATCTCGTAGCGGATGTCGCGGTCCTCGGGGAGAATCTCGCCGAACACCTCGACGCGCTCAAAGCCCAAGGCGCGGCCGGTGCCGGGGTTTTGCCGCCAGGTGAGGAAAAGGCCCATCAACTGCCAGACCGCATCGATGGACAGGACCGTCGGTTTGAAGCCCGGCGTCATCGCATAGAACCACTCAAGCGGACCGTTGTCGCGCGTGGCCGAGATGCCGCCCTCGCCGGTCGCTTCATCGAAGACGATGCGGTCGATCGCGCCGACTTCGAGCATGAGAGATGAGGGGAGCAGCCCGAGCTCGAGGCCTGGGGCGTCGATGAGCGTGCCCTGCGAGAGGGCGACGATCTCGGTGTGAGAAAACTGAGTTCTTTGCGAGAACTCATCGTAGCGGAGCTTGCGGATCGGGGCGTCCTCTAAGGCGGGGGCGGCCGCTGCCGTTGCCGGCACATCGTCGGTCCAGAAGGCGGTCGCGACGGAGACGCTTCCGATCGTGTAGACGAGCGTCCCATCCACGGATACGGTCGCCTTGCCGGTCATTATCGTCTCACCATCGGTGCTTTCCACGGAGATAATGTCAACGGCGTATGTGATCTTCTTGTCGTAGGGTCGAATCTGCCCGAAGAAGGAGACGTTCTCCATGCCCATCGTTTTGCCGCAGCCGACTAGGCCCCGCCAGGCGGCGAAGAAGCGCAGGCATTGCCAGGCCGCGTCCACGCCCCAGCAGCCGGGCATGACGGGGTCGCCGTTGAAGTGGCACGGGTAGAACCAGTCGTCGAGATGATTATGCCGTACGGCCTCGATGCGGCCGGTCCCGGAGGCGGCGTCCCAGGAAATGTAAGTGACCTCGTGAAACGGGACGAGCAAAGAGCCGGGCAAAGCGGGGAGGCCGGCGGGCGCGTCGTCGAGAAGACGGCCGGCGACGAAGGCCGACAACTCTTCGCGCCCGAAACTTTTCCGCTTTTGGAACTCCGAGAATTTCATGATGGGGCGAATGCGTCATTATACATTTTGACGCTGTTGAGTTTCAGCGCCTAGTGGAATTTTTTGCCGTTTAGAATTATGTAATGGTACGTACTTGCCTTATTTGTCAAGTTCATAATATATGAATGCGGCGGCAGCTGCTGGGGGATCAACGGCAGCTACTGGGGCTCTAGGGTCAGCGCTGCGGCGGCGGAGGTTGCTGGCCTGGAGCCGGCGTGGCGCTGCCAGAGCAGTTCGGCGACCTCGGCGCGGCGGATGGTCCGACCGTTCACCGTGACGAGCACCGGATCGGCGTCGACCGCCTGCGCCCGGGCGGGGCCGAGCAGACACAGAATCGATAGAGCCCAGGTAAGACTTAGCATGCCCCCATCCTATGATATTCGCGGCTAAATTGCCGCAGCGTCGGCCGACTATTGTGATGACTCCCGACTAGTTTGTAAGCTGAGTCCGCCATGTCCCGCACGATACTCGTCGTCGACGACGACGTCACCTTGGTCGCACCCCTCAAGGAGGGACTCGAGTCGGCCGGCTACCGCGTCGCCGTGGCCTTCGATTCCGCGCAGGGCCTGCTCCTCGCGCAGGAGATGAGGCCCGACCTCATCATCCTGGACTTTTACATGCCGGGAGCCGACGGCGGCGCGACCTACGACCGCCTGCGCGCCTCGCCGCTGACGGTCCACACGCCGGTCGTCTTCTCGACGGGCCTGACGCTCGAGGAATTGAAGGGCAAGATCAAGCCGGGTGCTAAGACGTTCTTCCTGCGCAAGCCCGTCGGCTTCTCCGGCGTTCTCTCGGTGGTCAATCAGGTGCTCGGCGAGGATCGCCAGGCGATCACGAACGTAACCTTGCCGAACACGACGGGCGCGCCGCCGTCGGCGCCTAAGGCTGCGGAGCCAAAAGTCGAGCGCGCCGCGCAGGCTCCCGCGCGTAAAGCAAAATATCATGAGTTTCAGGTGCGCGTGACCTACGCCGACACCGATAAGGCCGGCATTATCTACTACGCGAATTACTTGAAATATCTGGAGCAGGGCCGCACCGAGCTCCTGCGTTCGCTCGGCGTGCGCTACCGCGATCTGGAGGTCCAACGCAAGCTGTTCCTGCCCGCCGTGTCGGCCCACTGCGAGTACCTCGGCCCGAGCCGCTACGACGACCTGCTGACGATCCGCACCTGGATCACGGAGCTCGGCCGCGCGAGCGTCTCGTTCTCGTGCGAGGTCGTCGACAACGAACTCGGCGGCAAGGTCGTCGCGCGCGCGCACTCCCGCCACGCGATCGTGACCGACCTGTGGCGCCCGGCGCGAGTGCCGGCCGACTTGCGTATTTTGCTCGCGCCCTACGTGCAGCCTTGAAGCCCCGCTCTTCGGCGGCGCTGGCCCTGCTCTTGATCGGCGCCGCTCCGGCAGACAAGTTGAAAATTGATTGGGTCCGCATCCCAGGCGGGGCCTTCCTGATGGGTTCAGACGAGTACCCGCAGGAGCAGCCCATTCACCCGGTGACGGTGAAGACCTTTGAGCTGGGGCGCACCGAGGTCACCAACCGTCAGTATCAGGCGTGCATGGCGGCCGGGGCCTGCGCGATTTTGGATTGGGACTGCCTGGCTCCCGCGTTTCGAGGTCCCGACCAGCCCGTCGTCTGCGTCGCCTGGGCGCAGGCGCGCGTGTTCGCGGCGTGGGCGGGCGGGCGTCTGCCGAGCGAGGCGGAGTGGGAGTACGCCGCGCGCGGCGCCGGAGGGACGCGCCGCTACCCATGGGGAGACGAGCCGCCGAGCTGCCGCCGCGCGGTCTTCACCGAGAAGCCGGACAAGCCGGGCTGCGGCCGGGACGCGTCGTGGCCGGCGTGCTCGAAGCCGCGGGGGAACACCAAGCAGGGATTGTGCGACATGGCGGGCAACGTCTGGGAGTGGACGCAGGACTGGTACCACGACTCCTACGCCGGCGCCCCGGCCGACGGCTCCGCCCGGCTCTCCAAGTCCGTGAGCGCCTTGCGCAGCGATCGCGGCGGCTCCTGGGACGGGGACGCGCACCTGCTTCGTGCGTCCAACCGCGACAGCGAGCTCCCGGAGCTGCGCAGCGATCGCGGCACGGGCTTTCGCGTCGCGCGGGACGCGAAGAACTACTAGGTGTAGGGGACGCCGGCGCCGCCGGCCAGGTCGAGCTCCAGGCCGCGCTCGCTCGAGTACCAGGACCAGGTCACCGTGACGAGCGCTTTGATGATGCCGGCGGCCGGTACGGCAAACAGCAGGCCGAGGAAGCCGAACATGGCGCCCCCGACGATCAAAGCGAAGAGATTGGTCATCGCGTGCATGTGCAGGGAATGGCGCGCGATGATCGGCTGGATCATAGTCTCTTCGACCAGACGGATGCCCACGAAAAGTGCGGCGACCTTCGCCGCGGCCCAGAACGAGCCGAACTGATACATGGCCATCGCACCCCCGACGATGATGCCCATCGCGAGGCCGAAATAGGGCACGACGGAGCTGATCGCGGTGGTCGCGGCGATGAGCAAAGCGTTGTCGATGCCCAGAGCCAGCAGGCCCAGGAACGAGACGATGAAGATCACCGTCACGACGATGATGAGCCCGCGCAGGTAGTTTCCAAGCGCGGTGTCGACCTCGCTGAGCAGGTGGATCGCCTGCTCGACATAGCGGCTCGGGCAGAGCTGGATGCCGCTCTCGACGCCGTCCGGGGCGTCGAGCAGGAAAAAGAAGCCGATGAAGGGCACGAGCAGCGCGTGCGCGAGAAAAGGGAGGAGGGAGAGGACATGCGAGGGCAGGTCCTGCAGCACGCTCAGGGCGCCGCCCAGAGCGGACTGGAGTGCGTGCTCGGCGACCTTGGGGGGCAGGGGCAGCTTCGTCGTGAGCTGCGCTCGTTGGGCGTAGGCCATCGTCTTGAGTTGGGTGAGATAGGCCGGGGCGCGCGTCGAGAACAGCTCGGTTTCCGACAGGATCATCGACTTGAGCCCCGTGTAGGCGAAGACGCCGAGGCAGGCGGCGGCCGCGTAGCCCAGGACGACGAGCTGGGCGCGGCGCAGGCCTTGCGCCTCGAAATAGCTCACGACCGGATTGAGGACATAGGCGAAGGCCGCGGCGAGAACGAAGGGTGCGAGAGCGTGATGCAGCCGGTAGAAGGCGTAGACCGCGGCTCCTGCGGCGATGAACGCGGCGAGGACCGGGAATTGCCTGCGTTCCTCAGTCATTTGCCGGCGGCGACTGTAGGGTCCGTGTTCAGACGGCGCAGGCGCGCGGACAGCAGGCGGGCCAGGTGGCTCATGATCGACACGCCGATGCGCGGCTCGGCCTGAAGCAAAGCGTCGAGCTTGCTCTTGTAGAGCAGGTGGAGGTAAGTCTTTTCGGTCGCGGTCGCAGTCGCGGTTCTTGGCAGCGACTCGAGCAGGGCCATCTCGCCGAAGAAATCGCCCGGCTTGAGTCGGTAGGGCGCGCGGGCCCCGCCCCCGGACGCCGGGAAAGTCAGCTCGACCGCGCCGCTCTCCAGCACGAATAGGGCGCGGCCGATATCGCCCGACACGAAGACGACCTCGCCCTCGCGGTAGGTCCGGGAGTGAAGAGAGGAGACGAGATAGCCGAGTTCCCGGTCGCGCAGATCCTTGAATAGATCGAGGGAGCGCAGGAACTGCTTCTTGCGCGAGAACCGCGGATCGATGAACCAGCGCCTCAGCGACTTGAGCGCGCTCATGTCAGTTCTTGATCAGCGATAGCCCGGCGGCAAGCGCGGTCTTAAAAATGCTGCCCCAGCCGCTGCGCAGCGACTGCCCGGCGGACAATATTTCCTGGTCTACGCGGTACGCGGCCACCTCGACGGCGGTGGCGGCGTCTTTGACGCGCAGCATCACATAGGCGAAGACGCCGATCATGACGGCCAGCTCGACGACGATCAAACCGAGGCAGACGGCGATGAAGGTGTCCATGAGGGCCATAGTACCAAATTTGCTATACAAGCACTTATGGCACACATATTAATCGTTGATGACGACGCCGCGATCGCGCAGCTGATCGGCGAGGTTCTCATCGCGCCGGGCCGCACCTTCGTCACGGCCTCCTCGGGCGCCGAGGCCCTCGAAAAGATCGGCACGGCGCGCTTCGACCTTGTCATCCTCGACCGCAACATGCCCTCCATGGGTGGGCTTGAGGTGCTCAGGACTTTGCGCTCGCGTCCCGCCACGGCTAAGCTCAAGATACTCATCTGTACCGCCGCCGAGATGCTGGCGGAGGTCGACGAGGCGTTCGCGGCGGGTGCCACCGACTACATCGTCAAGCCGCTGGACTTCGCAAAATTAAACGCGAAGGTCGCTCACCACACGCGCCCGGGTTGACCCCTGTGGCGAAGATTCTGGTCGTCGAAGACGAGGCGGAGTACCGCACGTTGCTGCGCAGCGTGCTGAGTGAGTCCGGCTACGAGGTGTTCGACGCCTCCACGGGTGAGGCGGGGCTGAGCCTTTACCGGGAGCAAAGCCCGGACCTCCTTTTGCTCGACGTCATGCTTCCGGATATGACGGGCTTCGATTTTTGCGCGAAAATTCGCGCCGGCACGATCCGCCCGCAGGTTCCGGTCCTCTTCTGCACCGTGCGCTCCGCGGTGTCGCAGTTGGCCAAGGGAATCAAAGCGGGGGGGAACGACTATGTGCTCAAACCGTTTGAGCCTAATAATCTGCTGGAGCGGGTCCGCGCCGCGCTGAGAGCCGATCCCGCATGACGCCCCGCATCGCCTTGGTCGAGCCTGACGGCGGGCTGGCGAGCGGCCTGGCGGCTCTTCTTAAAAGCCACGGCTACGGCGTGTCGCACTATGCGACGCTCGGGCGCTTTTTTGACGGGATCGCGCGGCAGAAGCCGAACGCGGCGCTTCTGAACATGCAACTGCCGGGCATGGAGGGCAAGGAAATTATCCGCGCCCTGCGCGCCAACGCCGCGACGCGCGCGATGATAATCATCGGCGTTTCGGAGAACGCCCGCGTCAAGGACGAGGTCCTGGCCGCCTTCTCGGCCGGCGCCGATGAATACTTCTTCAAACCCCTGGACGCGGACCTGCTGGTCGTGCGCCTGCGCTCTTTGATCGCGCGCAAACCGATGCGTCCCGAAGAGGAAATTCTGCGCCACGGCGACATCACGGTGAGCCCCGAGGCCCGCTCCTGCACGGTGGGGCGGCGCAAGATCCGCCTGACCCGGCTCGAGTTCGACCTGCTCATGCAGTTCATCCGCAATCCATTGCGGGTGCTGACGCGCGGCAATCTCATCGACTCCCTTTGGCGCGGCGACCTGACCACGGGCGGACGGGCGGTGGACCGGCACATCTCCGCCTTGCGGGGAAAGCTCGGGCCAAGCGGGAGGCTGCTTGAGACGGTCGTCGGCGTGGGCTACCGGCTCGTCGGCGCTCAGGTCTTGAGCGGAAGCTCGAAGTAGAACCGGCTTCCCCGTCCGGCCGAGGACTCGACGGCGATACGGCCGTCGTGTGTCTCAATGATCTTCTTTGAAATCGCCAGGCCTAGGCCCGTTCCGTTGGCGCGCATGGAGTTGGGGACCCGCACGAACGGCGCGAAGATCTGCCGCAGCGCCGATGCCGGAATCCCGACGCCGGTGTCCTCCACGGCGCAGACGATTCGGTCGGCCTCGCGCTTGGCGGTGACGAGCACCTTGCCTCCCGCGGGCGTGAACTTGAGCGCGTTGGAGACCAAGTTGGTAAGAACCTGGGTGATGAGATCCGGATCGAAGGAAAATGCGGGCAGTCCCGGTTCGACCTCGCAGCCTAAAGTCAGCTTTGCTTCCGCAGCGCGAGGCGACAAAAACAGAACGAGGTCTTTGACCAACGGCTCGATCTCGGAGGACTTCGGCAGGTAGTCGAGCTTTCCGCGCTCGATTCGCGACATCTCCAAAAGCGAGGAGACGAAGTGGCCCAGGCGCGACGCGTTTTTATGAATGGACTCAAGACGAGCGCGCGTCGCGTCGTCGAGGCCGTGGAGCGACTTGCTCATGCCCCGGGCGTGGCTGTCGATGGCTTCTAAAGGCGAGCGCAGTTCATGGCTCACCGACGCGATGAATAATTTCTTCATCTCGTCGAGCTCGCCCAGGCGCCGCGACATGTCGTTGACCCCGCGTCCCAGCTCGGCCAGCTCATCGGCTCCGCTCGACTCCACGGACTCCCCGAAGCGCCCCTCGGCAACGGCGCCGAGCACATTCTGTATGAGGACGATGCGCCGGGTCAAGGTCCAGCTGAGAGGAATCGACAGGAGCACGCCCAAAAGGGCGAGGCCCGCGCCGCTGCGGCCGACATTGCGCAGCATGAGGGCGAACTCCTTGCGCTCGCGTTCGGCGAGCAGGCGCGTGGAGAGGAGAAGCTCGATTTCGACCGTCGCCTTGCGGTCGGGCAAAGCGGCCGAGATCGTGCGCAGGACGGTTCCGCCGGGCGGCTCGGCCGCGGCCGGCCCACCGACTTCCTGCCACTGGCCGTCGAGAAGAACGCGGCAGTGGCGCGCCTCGGGCTTGTCGCGGCGCAAAAAACGCAGATAATCGAGAAGCATCAACGGGTCGGCGGCGAGCAAAGACTCTCGGGCGACGCGCTCGACACTCTCAAGCAGAATGCGCTCCTTCTCCGCCTCCGAGCGCCGCAGCGAGTCGCGCTGCAGCGACACGAAAGCCAGGCAGGACGCGCCGACCACGGCCGCGATCGTCGCACCCAATATTAATGCCAGCTTGAAGTGAATCTTCATGGGCCGCCCGCTTCCGGAGTCGCGCGCTCGAGATGCAGGCGCTCGAGGGCCTTGGCGGCCTGAGGATTGCCGGGATCGAGCTGGGCCAAGCGCAGAAAGATCGTCGTGGCCCGCAGGTATTCTCCGGCGGCGTAGTGCCTGACTCCGCTTTGGTAAAGTCGTTCGAGCATTTCCTTGCTCGGCGCGACTCGCCCCGCCGTCGGCTTCGGACGCGGCGCCGGACGCGGCGCCGTCTGGCCCTGCGCTCCCAAACCCAAGGCGAGCCGGGCCACGGTGATGGACTGCGCCAACTCCCGGCGCCGGCGCAGGTTCTTCTCCAGAGGCAAGGCCGTTTGCCAGACGGTCAAGGCCTCGCCGTAGCGGCCCAGAACATAATAAATCGAGCCCACACGATCGAGGGTCGTCACGTCGTTTTGCTTGAGCTCATAGACCCGCTTGACCAAAGCCAGGCCGCGGTTGAAGTCTCCCTTGCGGTAGGCCGCCTCGATGCCGGTCAGGAGCTCACCGAGGGTGACAGGCTCGGGTTCGACGGCCGCGGCTATCGGCGCGGCGGCGGGAGCCGGCGCGGGGATGACCGGCTCAGGGGCGGCGCAGGCGGACAGTCCCAGTGCGACAGCCAGAGACAGCGCCCTATTCATAATGGGTCCACATCCGCAGTATTTTTACGGTCCGTTCGGTTTTGAAAACTTGGTAGACGAGACGATGCTTGATGTTGATGCGTCTTGAATAATCACCGGTAAGATCTCCAACAAGCTTTTCGTACGGCGGGGGATTCTGGAATGGGTTGACGCGCAAGATCGCGAACAGGGCGTCGACGCGAGCCCGAAGCCCAGCTGCTTGAATCTTCTTGGCGTCCTTGTAGGCGTCTCGCGTGAAAACGAGCCCCCAATTCACCAAGGCGGCCTTTTTAAGCACTTGTCGAGGGGGGTCTTCATGCCCTGGAGAAGCGACGCGCGCATTTTGGGGACGGACAGAAGATAAAGCGTCTCCTGGATCGCCTCCCAGTCCTCTGACGAGACGAGAACCGCAGACGAGCGCCGTCCCTTAATCTGCACCGGCTTGTGCGAGATCACGGCCGCGTCGACAAGTTGGAAGAGCCGAGCCCGGGCCTGACTGGTCGTTAGAGTGATCATGCTGTATATGTACCAGATACGGTACAACTTCGCAAGGGGGGCGCCCCGGCGCGTCCGGACGCGGCGGATCGGCGCAGGAATTATCGGCGGCGCTCATTGTTTCGCTTTGCCAGTCGAGCCTGCTTCTTGAGCTTCTCGATGTCGAGCAGATCCTGCCGGCGGCCGGCGGATTTTTTGTTTTGAAGCAGACACGCTCGGGAAATATACTCCGCGGGCCGGCCTTGATACTCGCCTTTAACCCGCGTCCTCCATACTTTATCCGTTTCAACCCCGCTGATTGCGGCAAGCAGATCCACGCGGTTGGGGGGGACGCCGAGCTGGATCACGTTCTCCGGCGTAAAGTCGGCCTCCGCAAGGCCCAAGGATTCGACTCCAAAATCCTTGAGCGCGGCGACAACTCTTGAAATGTTCTCCGGGGTCGGGCGAATCAGGAGATCAAGGTCCTTCGTGCCGCGCGCATATCCGTGGAACGCCACGGCGTGCGCTCCGACGATCACGAATTCCACCTTGTTTTTGTTGAAGGCCTCAACGAGTTCGGCGAAATCATCCGCTTCACTCTTGGGCATCGGCCCTCCGCACGATCCGGACCACTTGACTTAGCTGTGATGGACGGCTGCCGCCGATTTGGAGGCCCCCAAGGCGAATTCTCAGGGCATCAACGTCGGCGACGCGCTCGCGCGCGGACATGGACAGCATCCCCATGAGCATTTCCTCATCATCTTTTGCGAATGCTTCGATTGCGGGCCGAACTCGGATCACGCGCCGCGCCGCTCCTGCTCGGTCGATGCCCAGTTCCTGCAGTCTCCAAAGCGCCAGGCCGCGCGGCTTGGCCTTGCCCTTAGACCAGCGCCAAAGGGTCGTCTCCGCGACCCCGATAGCGACCGCGGCCTTGGCGCGGCCGCCGGATTCCCGCACGAATTCCCCCAGTGTTTTCATGTGCCCCGCTTCATTATAGTGCATATGCATTGCATTTGCAATAGATGAATTGAAGGGGGTGTGCCCTGCGACTTAAGTCATAAGGCGCTTAAAACCGTTGTAACAAAATCGTCAAGCGGTCAACCTACTATAGACCTTATAAGGGAAAACGTAAAAGACGCTATTTTGAGCACTAACTTTCCTAGACGCCTGCTCAATCCTGCTTTTGTCTTCTCTCTATTCATTTTGGCGTCCGCCTCCACCGCCGGCGCCGGCAGCCCGGGCACCTCGGCGGCCACCGTCCTCCAACTGGGCTTTGGGGCGCGTCCGATCGGCTTTGCCGAGGCCTTCGTGCCCGTCGCCAATGACGTGTCGGCGCTGTACTACAATCCCGCCGGCCTGGCCCATCCCGGCATTTCCGATGCGAAGTCGAGCTCGGGCGCCTACCAGATTCTCGCCTCGCAGGCCGTGCTGACCCAGGACGTGAAAATGACGCAGCTGGGCGTGGTCAACCGCCCTTTTGGGGTCAGCTTGACCTACATGAGCCTGGGCGGCATCGAGCAGCGCACCACCGAAACCGCCGCGCCCGAGGCGACCGTGGGGGCATCGGGGCTGGTGCTCGGCGTGAGCTACGCGCGCAGGTTCGGCGGCGTGGGCTTCGGGATCACCGGCAAATACATCCGCGAGAGCATCGCCAGTTATTCCGCGTCGGCCTACGCGCTCGATCTCGGCGTGCTGCACCGCCTTGAAAACCGGCCGATCTCGCTCGGTCTCGACATCGCCAACCTCGGCACGCAGATTCGCTACATCGATCAAAGCTACGCCTTGCCGATGGTCGTGCGCTTCGGCGCGGCCTACGGCCTCACCCGCGACTTCCCGCACGCACTCGTCCTGCAGTTCGACCTGCCGCGCGACGCGGGCGTCAATGCGCGGCTGGGATTTGAGTATCGCGGCTTCGGCCCCATCGCCCTGCGCGCCGGCTACCGCACGCACTCCTCGCAGCAGCGCGCGGCCGCGACCGGCTCGGCCTTGGGCTCGACGGCGTCCGGCCTCACCGATTTTTACGGTATGTCTTTGGGGGCGGGCGTGCGCACTCCTTACGGTGATCTCGACTACGCCATCGTGCCGGCCGGCGAATTGGGAGCGGCGCAGCGCCTGTCGTACAGCTTTAATTTTGGCGGACAGAAACCCGCGACGGTGAAGAAAAATGTCCCGTAAAGACTCGGAGGCTGTATGAAGCTGATATCGACTCGCTCGCTTCGCGCCGTGCTCGGCGCGCTCGCTTTGCTCTTCGCGCTGGCGCCCGACGAGGCGTCGGCCGCGCCGCTGATGACCTATCAGGGTCGGCTCAAGGAATCGGGCCTGCCCGTCAGCGGGAATAGGGACATCGACGTTTTATTGTGCAATTGTTTGTCGGGACTCTGCGCCCCGGCCTGCGCCTCTTCCGGGGTGCAGGGCGTCGTGGTCGGCAGCGGTCTCTTCCGCACGACCTTCACCGTGCCCGCGAGCGTGGACCTGGGCGCGTCGCAGCAGTGGTTTCTCGAGGTGCAGGTCCAGGGGACGCCCTTGGTGCCGCGCGAAGCTCTGACCGCCGGCCCCTACGCCGTCATTGCTTCGACCGCGTTCGGGCTGGCCGCCGCCCCCGGCGCTGCCGGGGTCACGATTTCATCGAACATTTTCTTGAGCGGTACCGCCGTGTATGCGCTCAACAGCCTAACGATCTTGAACTCGGTGCCCGATTCCGCGAGTTCCATGACGATCCGTGCGGCCATGGGCACCGGGTTAACAGGCGGCGGCGTATCGATCAACGCAGGAAATTACAACGGCGGCAGCAATAACGCCGTAGGCGGCCCCATTACGTTGACTGCGGGAGCCCTCAACTCGATAACCGGCGGCTTCAACATGATCGGCGGCGATGTCACGATCAACGGCGGCGCTAACAACTCCGCCATGGGCAATGCCACGAGCGGGAGCGTGATTCTAAACTCGGGTGCTAGTCCCGTCGCCAAGGGCAGCTTGCTGTTTAAAATCGCCGGGGTGGAGAAGATGCGCTTAGCCGATCCCGGCAACGTCGGCATCGGGACGACGAACCCGGCGAGCAAGCTCCACGTCCTCGATGGGGACATCCGCGTTTCGACGACCATCGGCAGCCGCGGCATCATCTTCCAGGACGGCTCCGTCCAGGCCACGGCGGCGGGCCCCAGCGTTTGGGCGACCAATGCGCCGCACATCTATAACGCGAATGCCGGCAACGTCGGCATCGGGACGACATCTCCTGGAAGCCGATTGACTGTCCAAGGCCCCGAAAGCAGTCGTGGGCTTAGGATCACCGACGGCACAAACAATTCGAATATCGTCATACAGCCGCTGGATGGAGGCAACAGCGGATTCCAAGCGATTAATTTTAACGGATTCCGGGACTTCTCCGAGCAAAGATTCAATGTGGGGAAGAACCGATGGCGCCTGATAGTCAATCAAGCGGGGACCAGCGACCTGCTCTACATCGATACCTTTGATGGCACTGCCTCCAACAATCTATTCTCCATGACTACCGGTGGCAACGTCGGCATCGGCACGATTGCGCCGGCAGCGACTCTTCACGTTTCAAGCGCCGCGACGGCGGCGGCGACCCCGATCTTCATCGTGTCCTCGGGGACGGCCGTCGGGCAGGAGCTGCTGCGCGTCTCGAAGGACGGCAACGTCGGCATCGGGACGACGGCACCGCAAGCCACGTTGGAGGTCCAGAACAATTCGACGGCTTTGCCCGCGGCGATTTTCCGGATGTTGAATTCAGGCGGCTGGGTCCCGGCGCAGTTCATCAACAGCAACGGCG
>Ga0209515_10001772_pt1 | contig 34986 bp, 32 predicted proteins | sample Subgroupgradi54m_FD_187454 | JGI IMG/M metagenome (GOLD analysis project Ga0209515, IMG submission 187454) | Subsurface groundwater microbial communities from S. Glens Falls, New York, USA - GMW60B uncontaminated upgradient, 5.4 m (SPAdes)... ... | reverse complement strand
CTCGAACATCGAGACGCCCTGCGGGTTCAGGTTGCCGCCGGCCGCAATCCCCATGCCGCCCTGGATCATCGCCCCCAGGTCGGTGATGATGTCGCCGAACATGTTGTCGGTGACGATCACGTCGAACCACTCCGGGTTTTTCACCATCCACATGCAGCACGCATCCACGTGCGTGTAGTCGGTCTGAATGTCAGCATAGTCCTTGGCCACCTCGGTGAAGACCCGCTGCCACAAGTCATGCGCAAAGGTCAACACATTGGTCTTGCCGCAAAATGTCAGTTTCTTGTCCTTGGAGCGCTTGCGGGTGTAGTCAAAGGCGTAGCGGATGCACCGCTCCACCCCATGGCGGGTATTGATCGAGGTCTGCAGCGCCACCTCTTTCGCCGTGCCTTTGCGCAAAAATCCGCCGGCGCCGGCGTACAGCCCTTCGGTGTTCTCCCGCACGACGACAAAATCGATATGCTCCGGCCCTTTATCCCGCAGCGGGGTCCAGACGCCGGGATACAGCTTCACCGGCCGCAGGTTGATGTACTGGTCCAGCTCAAAACGCAGCTTCAGCAGGATGCCCTGCTCCAGGATGCCGGGCTTGACGTCCGGATGGCCGATCGCGCCCAGATAGATCGCGTCCGCCTCCCGCAGCTCTTTCAGCACCGAAGGCGGAACGGTTTCGCCGGTCTTCAGGTAGCGCGCGCCACCCAGGTCGTAGTCCCGCCACTGCAGGCGGAATCCATCCTGCGCGGCCAGCGCTTCGAGCACTTTGCGCCCTTCGCGGATGACTTCCGGCCCGGTGCCGTCGCCCGGGATCACGGCGATCTGGTAGGTCTTCGTCGTTGAGCGGCTGGCGGTTGCTTTAATCGTTGTTCGCTTCGGTGTTGGCATCGACTCCCTGCTCATGGTGAACCGGTGCGGTGCTTTTGATCAGTCCGCGCTGGCGGGCATACACAAACAGGTCTCCCGCCTCCAGGATCGGCACGATCTCTCCCATGGGTCCCAGCGTCCACGACGTTTTCAGCGCCTGCACGTGCAGGACCGGTTTGCTGGTGTTCGTGAGAATCAGCTCGCCTTCCATGCCGGTTTCGATGGCCTGGCAGAGCCGTTCGGACTGGGTCTCGCACGGCATCAGATAGCCGCCGTTGACGCAGTTGCGGTAGAAGATCCGCGCGTAGAACTCCGCGATCACCGCGCGCACCCCGGCTTCGCGTAGCGCCAGCGGCGCGTGCTCGCGCGAGGAACCGCAGCCGAAATTCTTTCCGCCGACGATAATTGGATACTTGCCGGCCGGCTGACCTTCCTTGGAAAACGGCTGACCGCCTTTCGGCAGCCCCTGGCCTTTCTCCGGCACGCCGGAGAGCGCGTACCAGCCGAACTTCTTGCGCTCATCCGGATGGGTCGGGTCCAGGCTCAGGTACTGCGCCGGGATAATCTGATCGGTGTCCACGTTGTCGCCGACCACGTAGATCGGCCCCTGGATCACATCGGGAATCGAGCTCATGAGAGGAACTCCCGCGGGTCGGTGATCTCCCCGCGCACCGCCGAGGCGGCGACGGTCAGCGGCGAAGCCAGGTAGACCTGGGCCCGCTTGTCGCCCATCCGGCCTGGAAAGTTGCGGCTCGTCGAGCTGATGCAGACCATCGGCTCATTCAGCCGGCCCAGCGTGTCCAGCGGGCCGCCCAAACAGGCGCCGCACGAGGGCGGACCGATGACGCAGCCGGCCGCCTCGAAAATCGATTTCAAAGTCTCCCCCTCAACCTTCTGCGTTTCCATGCCTTTGGCAATTTCGGTGGTCGCCGGCACGACAAAGGTATTCACCTTCACCCGCTGCTTGCGCATGATTTTTGCCGCGGCCACGAAGTCGGTGATTTTGCCGCCGGTGCACGAACCCAGATAGGCGCGGTCCAGCTTGGTCTTCGCGACCGACCTGGCGGTGGCGTGATTGTCCGGACTGGCCGGCTTGGCCACGGCCGGCTCGAGCTTCCGGCAGTCGAACCGGTACTCCTTCTCATACGTCGCATCCGCATCGCGCGTCAGCGGCTGAAACGGTTTCTTCGTCTTGGCCTTCACGTGGCTGATCGTGACCTGATCCGGGTTGATCAGGCCGTTTTTGCCGCCGGCCTCGATGGTCATGTTGACCAGCGTCATGCGCTCTTCCATGCCGAGGCTGTAGACCCCCTCGCCGTCGAACTCCAGCGCGCGGTAGGTGCCGCCGTCGACACCGATGGTGCCGATCACGGTGAGGATCAGATCCTTCGCCATCAGATAGGGGGGCAATGTGCCATCGAACACGAAGCGCAGCGTCGGCGGCACGCGCAGCCACAGTTTGCCGGTGCCCATTGCGAACGCCGCCTCGGTATTTCCCACCCCGGTGGCGAATTCGCCGAAGGCGCCCGCCGTGCAGGTGTGCGAGTCGGTGCCCAGCAGGACCTCGCCGGGCCGGGTGTGCCCTTCTTCGGCGAGCGCGATGTGGCAGACCCCTTTATACCGCTCGGTGCCAACGTCGTAGTAATACGGCAGCTGCTGCTCGGCTGCGAAGCCGCGCAGCGTTTCCACGTTGCGGCGCGCCTTTTCATCCTGTGTGAAGATGTAATGATCCGGGATGATCACGACCTTTTCCCGGTCCCACACCTTGGCCTGCTTGCCGAACTGCTCGTGGAAAATGCCGATGGTCGGCGGGCCGCACACATCGTGCGTCATCAGCACGTCGATGTTGGCCCAGACCGTTTCGCCCGGTTTCACGTCCTGGCGTCCGGACGAGCGCGCCAGTATTTTTTCCGTCAAGGTCATGCCCATTACCGCACCCGCATGTGATCCAACAGCGACAAGCTTTCTTTGTGATACGGATCGTACCAGAGTCCGCGCCGCAGCCACCGCTGGGCATCCGAGGCGCGCCCGGCCGACAACGCGACTTGGCCCAAACCGTAATACGCCTCCACCTGCTGCGGGACCAGCGCGATCGCGGATTTGAACGCCGATTCGGCCTCGGCCCACCGGCCGCGCTCCAGCAGCATCGTGCCCTTCATCAAGTGAAATTCGACTGCGAAAGGAAACCGTGCTGCGCCGAGCCGGCAGACGTGTTCCAGCGTGTCCCACTCCTTGAGCGTGGAAAGGACTTTCCCGTAGTCCAGCAGCAGGCGAACCGACGGAGTGTCCCGCTGAGACAGCGCCGACCGGTTATATTCGGCGGCCAAGGCGGGCTGTTCCAGCTCCTGCCAGGCCTTGCCGATCTCTTCCGCCAACCCCGCATCCGGCACCACCAGCGCTCCCACCCGCTCCAGCGCGGCGCGGGCCTGCTCTTTCCGGCCCTGCCGCAGTTGCAGCACCGCCAGCAGATGCAGGCAACGCCAATCCTTGGGTGCAAGCTCGGCGGCGCGGCGAAGCGCCTCTTCGCCTTTCAACAGCTGCCGGCGCTTGATCCGCACTTCTCCGAGCAGGGTCCAGGCGCCGGCCGCCTCGGGCCGCACGCGGACAGCCTGTTCCAGCGCCTTCTGCGCGTCTTCATCATCTCCCCGGGTATCCCAAAACCGGCCGACACGCTCGAGCATCGCCGCATCCTCATCGATCGACGGGGCATCGGGCGAAATGGTCCGGCCATCCGCTCGAAATGCGCGCAGCCCTTCATAGTTGATCGCCAGCGTCGAATCGGAGTAGAGCGCTTTGGGCGCGTTAAACTCCACCGACGGCTGATCATCCTGATGCAGCCACGGCGTATCGGCGGTGAGCTGGTCGATCTCCCGGTCGCCCAGCAGCACCATCTGCAGGAACAGCTCCGGCCGGTCGATCTGGACCCGCCGCAGCCCAGGCTGCAGCGCGGGCCGCGCCATGCGCTCGGCCAGCGTTTTGAACGGCACCTGATGGGGCTCCATGGAGCCGATCAGCAGCATGTCCCCCTGCAGCGTCGACCAGACCGTCATGTGCGGAAATTCGTGATGAAACGTCCGCAGCATCAGCTTCACATCCCCGGGAAACAGCCGGTAAATCTGCAGCCACTGGCACATGATGCCGCCCGGCGCGAGCCGGCGTTTGGCCAGCTGGTAAAATTCCTGCGTGAAGAGGTACGCCAGCCCGGCCATCCAGGGATTCGACGGCTCGGAAATGATGACGTCATATTGCGCCTGGCTGGCCAGCAGGAAATTCCGGCCGTCCACTGGAAAGATGCGAGTGCGCGGATCATCGTGCACGTGATGGTTAATATCCGCGAAATACCGCGCCCCTTCGATCACCGCCTGGTTGATCTCCGCGCAATGCAGCGCGGTCACCGGGTGGCGGCCGGCCTCGCCCAGGGTCACCCCGCTGCCCAGACCGATGACCAGCACCCGCTTGGGATCCGGATGCAGCAGCAGCGGAATGTGCGCCGACATCACCTGGGTATTCATGTCAAGCCCGTTGGAGGCATCGGTTTTGCCCCCCACCTTCAAAAAAATGTTTTCGCCCAGCCGGTGCACGCTGACCGTGGCATTGAGGTCATCGCGGTAGAAGAGCAGCTCGCTGCGATCCGCGGCCTGCCGGACGGAGATCTGCCGGTACACGTCCGGATTCAGGTACGCGCCGGCGGTGAACACCTGCCGCTGCCAGGACGGCACGGCGACGAATCCGCTCAGCAGGATAAAGACGGCCAGCACCGAGCCGGCAGCCGCCAGCCGCAACACCCCGGCGATCCGGATCTGCTCATCCCGCAGAAAGACCAGGACAGCCGCCGCGCAGTTCATGATCGCCGCGGCCGCAATCGCCCACGGCAGACCAAGCCATGGAATCAGGATAAAACCGCTGGCGAAGGATCCGAGAATGCCGCCGAGCGTGTTGATCGCATAGGCGGTGCCCAAGCGGCGGCCGAACTGCGACAGCCGCCGGGTGACCATGTCGCTGACGAGGGGAAACAGCGCTCCCATCAGCACCGTCGGCACCAGCATGGCCGCCGCGCTGATGGCGATCTGGATCACGGTCAAGCCGGTAAACGAGCCTCCGGTCAGCGGCCAGAGCATGACCAGCCAATCCGGCAGCCGGGTGAAAATCGCAATCGATGCCAGGCCGTAAAGAGCCAAGCCAAGCTCCAGCACCACCACCTGCCGGAGAGACGCCTCGTGGTGGCGCAGCTCCTTGCGCACCATAAAGCTGCCAAACGCCATCCCGCCGAGAAACGTGGCGAGCATGACGCAAAACGCGTAGATCGAGCTGCCCAGCACCAGGCTCAGCGCTCTGGTCCACGCCACTTCATAGACCATCGCGGAAAAACCGGAGATTCCGAAGGCGACGAGCACCCATCGCAGCACCCTTTCAGGCGCCTCCGGCGACTCCCCGCGCAGCACGCCGGCAGGCTGCGCTGCGTAATAGCCAAGCTCCTCCAGATGCCGGTCGAACATCAGGCACAGCATGCCGATGCCCAGATTCAGCACGCCGGCGCACATCAGGCTGCGGGACAGTCCCAGCATCGGCAGCGCGAAGAAGTAGACCAGCACCGTGCCGGTCATCGCGCCGGCGGTGTTGATGGCATACAGGTTGGCGAGCTTGACCCCGCGCTCTCCGGCCGATCGCACGAGAAACCGGCTCAAGACTGGAAACGATCCGCCCAACAGTGTCGCCGGCAGCAGCAGCACCAGCATCGTGCAGAGAAACGCGCCGCCCACCAGCACCGTCGGCGAGAAATCCGACGCCCGGTAGATGGGCAGATACACGTGCTGCACGGCGTCGAACAGCGGCAGCGTCGCAAATGCATAGAGCCCCACGCCGGCTTCCAGCGCCGCATACCATCGCAGCCCGGCGCGCTCGCGGCGGTCGATCAATCGGCCGAAGAACCAGCTGCCAAGCGCCAGCCCGCCGAAGAAGACCGTCAAGACGGTGCTGACCGCATGCACCGTGCTGCCAAAGATGAGCAGCAGCTTGCGCAGCCAGAGGATCTGGTACACGAGGCCCATCGCGCCGGAGAGGAAATAGCAGATGAAAATATTGCGCAGCAGCGCCCGGCGCTCGCGGTCGGCCTGCGGAGTAGCGGGCTGGTTCATGCCGGGTGCACCAGGCCGCCGTCCGGGCTGGAAGCACTCGCGTAGGGCTTGCGCGGAATCCGGCCGGCTTCATACGCCAGCCGGCCGGCTTCGATAGCCAGCCGCATGGCACGCGCCATTTTCACCGGATCATCCGCGCAGGCGATCGCGGTATTCATCAGCACGCCGTCAGCGCCCAGCTCCATGGCCACGGCCGCGTCTGAGGCGGTCCCGACGCCGGCATCGACGATGACCGGCACCGACACGGCGTCCATGAGCAGCCGGATGTTGAGCGGGTTCAGGATGCCCTGGCCCGATCCGATGGGGGCGGCCAGCGGCATCACGCAAATCGCCCCGGCATCCTGCAGCTTTTTAGCCATGATCGGATCGTCATTCGTGTAGGGCATCACCTGGCAGCCTTCCTTGGCGAGCACGCGCGTGGCCTCCAGCAGTGCTTCAGTATCCGGCAGCAGCGTCCGCTGGTCGCCGAGCACTTCAAGCTTCACAAGATCCGACAGCCCCAGCTCCCGCGCCATCCGCACGGTGCGGATCGCCTCCTCCGCGGTGTAGCAGCCCGCCGTATTGGGCAGCAGCGTGATGCGCGAGCGGTCCAGATGGTCGAGCAGGTTCTCCTCGCGGGGCGCGTTCAGATTCAGCCGGCGCACCGCGACCGTCACCATGTCAGCGCCCGAGGCGGCGATCGCCTCGCGCATCAGTGCCAAGGTCGGATATTTGCCGGTGCCCACGATGAGCCGGGAGCTGAAAAGATGCGTCCCGATCCGGAGTCCGGCCTCATGGGTGTCCGTCGCCGCCATGCTCATGTTCCCGTCAGGGAGACCGCGGCCCGCGGCTCTTCCACCACCGTCCCCTTGCCGACCACCACGATGCCGGACTCGGTGACGACAAACCGCCGCCGGTCCGCGTCCAGGTCATAGCCGATCTCCGCGTACCGCGGAATCACCACATCTTTGTCGATGATGGCGCGGCGGATTTTGGCGTACCGCCCCACCTCCACCCGCTCCATCAAAATCGAGCTGTCCACTTGCGCGAAGCTGTTGACCCGCACGTCGGGCGAGAGCACGCACCGCTGGACATGGCCGCCGCTGATGATGCAGCCGTTGGAGATCACCGAGTTGAGGATCGTTCCCACGCGGCCGGTCGCCTCGTCTGAGAAGACCGTCTTCGCCGGCGGCCACTGCTCGTGGTAGGTGCGGATCGGCCAGTCCCGGTCGTAGAGGTTGAACAGCGGCGTCACCTCGACCAGATCCATGTTGGCTTCGAAATAAGCGTCAAGGGTTCCGATGTCGCGCCAGTACCTGGGCTCATTCTGCTGTGCGTCCTTGAAGTTAAAGGCCATCACCCGCACATTGCGCGCCGCGGCGGGAATGACGTCGCGGCCGAAATCGTGGCTGCTGTCCGTCCGCTGCGCATCCCCCACGAGCGCGTGCTGCAGCAGCTCCCGGTTGAACAGGTAAATGCCCATCGACACGTAGCACCGCTCCGGCGAGCCCGGGATCGGCTTAGGATCAGCCGGCTTCTCCTCGAAGCCGACGATCCGGCCGTCCGCGTCGACCTCGACGATGCCGAAGCCCTTGGCGCGCTCGCGATCCATCTCGATGACGCCGACGGTCACCTCGGCGCGCTGCGCCTGGTGGAACGCCAGCATGTCGCCGTAGTTCATCTTATAGACATGGTCACCGGCCAGCACCAGCACCTGGTCGGGCCGGTCCTCGTTGATGGCGTAGATGTTCTGGAAGATCGCGTCCGCCGTGCCCCGGTACCAGTGCTCGCCGGTGCGCTGCTGCGCCGGGATCACGTCGATGTATTCGCCCAGCTCGGTATTGAAGACGCTCCAGCCCATCAGCAGGTGCCGCTGCAGAGAATACGACTTGTACTGCGTCAGCACGTGGATCTTCCGGATGCCGGAGTTGACGCAGTTTGAGAGCGTAAAGTCGATGATCCGGTAAATGCCGCCGAAGGGCACCGCCGGCTTGGCCCGGTCCCTGGTCAGCGGCAGCAGCCGCTCGCCTTTGCCTCCGGCCATGATAAAGGTCAGCACATGCCGCATGTCACGGGCCCAGCCTGGCGATCGCGATGACGCCGTGGCGGATGAGCATCACGCCGAAGGCGGTCAGCACAAGGTTCGAAATTTTCGAAATGACCTGCGTGCCCTCCTTGCCCAGCAGCTGGAACAGCCCTTCGGAGGCGCGCAGCAGCACCCACACGAGAAGGAGGTTTGTCGCGAGCGCGGCCAGCGTCACTTCCCAGCCGTACTGGTCGCGCACCAGCAGCACCGTCGTAAACACCGCCGGCCCGGCCAGCAGCGGCACACCCAGCGGCACCATGCCGGGCCGGATGTTGTCGGTGTCGGTCGGCTTTTCAGGCAGCAGCAGCTCGCGCAAGCACAGCACGATGAGAATCAGCCCTCCGGCGATCATGATGTCGGCGAATTCCAGGCCCATCAGCCGGAACACGAGGCCGCTCACCAGCAGAAATCCGATGGAAACCGCCAGCGCGGTGATCACGGCTTCGGCGGCGGCGCGCTGGCGCTGCGGCAGCGTCAGGCGGTGCACCAGCCCCTGGTAGAGCGGCAGCAAGCCGACCGCGTCCAGCGCCACAAACAATGGAATAAAAGCGTACCAAAAGCGTTCCATGGGAGAAAAAATATTATAGCGCGTTAGTCGGGTTTACTCAAGCGGGGTCAGACGGCGGCAATTCCCTCGCCGCCTATGGCTTAGGAGGGTTCGACGGCGTCCAGATCAAGCTCGGCCGACCGGATCAACAGCTCGGTATAGGGATTGGCTGGATGGCTGAGCAGCTGCTCGGTGGGAGCCTGCTCGATCAGGCGGCCCTGCCGCATGACGGCGATGCGGCGGCACAGCGAGGCGACCGCGCGCAGATCGTGGGAAATGAACAGCAGCGCCATGCGGCGCGACTGCGAGAGCGCGCGCAGCAGCTCCAGAATCTGCGCGCCGACTGATACGTCGAGGGAGGCGATCGGCTCATCGCAAATCAGCGCCTGCGGCCCGGTGGCCAGCGCGCGGGCGATGCCGACGCGCTGCCGTTCTCCGCCACTGAGCTCGCGCGGCAGCCGGCCCGCATACGCCGCCGGCAGCTGCACCGCATCCAGCAGCTCCTCGACGCGCCGGCGCCGGTCGGCCCGCTCCGAAGCGATCCCATGAATCCGCAGCGGCTCGCTCAACGTATCATCCACCGTGAGACGCGGATTAAGGCTGTTCAACGGATTTTGGAACACGAACTGCACCGCCCGGCGGGCGGCCAGCCGCTCCGCGCCCCGCACGCGGTTCCACGCAGCGCCCCGGACGCGCACTTCGCCCGCCGTCGGCGGCAGCAGTCCGGCCAGCAGCTTGGCCAGCGTCGTCTTGCCGCAGCCGGATTCGCCCACCAGGCCGAGCGTCTCTCCGGCCGGCAGCGAACAGCTGACCTGCTCGACCGCCGTGATCCGTTGCCGCCGGCCGAACGGCCCGCCGGGCGCAGCGTAGGTTTTCGTCACACCGGTTGCTTCCAGAACGAGGTCAGGGCTCATGAGCGACGTCGAAGGCTCATGGTTCGACGCCCTTCGGTTGCTCACCATGACCCTGAGCAAGCCCCGGCGGGGCGCGTCGAAGGGTCATCATCGAACGATACTTGAGCAGCTGCTGCGTGTACGGATGCGCCGGCTGCTGCAGCACCTGAGCCACCGGGCCGATCTCCACCAGCCGGCCCTTCGACATGACGCCGACGCGGTGCGCGATCCGCTCCACGACGGTCAGATCATGCGAAATCAGCAGCACGGCCAGCCGCAGCGACCGCTGCAGATCCCGGAGCAGCCGAAGAATCTGCAGCTGCACCGTGACATCGAGTGCTGTCGTCGGCTCATCGGCGATGAGCAGTGAGGGCTCAGCCGCCAGCGCCATCGCCAGCATGACGCGCTGCTGCATGCCGCCGGAAAGCTGATGCGGATAGGCGCGCAGCCGCTCGCCGGCCGAGGCGATGCCAACCTTCGTCAGCCATTCGGCCGCCAACTGCCGGGCGGAAGCTCCCGAGATTTCCGTATGGAGCTCGATCGCCTCGATCAGCTGTTCTCCGACCGGCAAGACAGGATTTAAAGAAGTTTCCGGATCCTGGAACACATAGGAGATTTTTCCGCCGCGGATGGCGCGCAGCAGCGCTTCAGGAGCCTGAAGCAGCTCTTCGCCCTGAAACCGCACCTCGCCGAACATCACCGCCGGCGGCATCGGCAACAGCCGGGTCAAAGCGAGCGCGACACTGCTCTTGCCGCTGCCTGATTCGCCGACCAGCGCCAGCACTTCGCCAGCCTCGATGGCAAAGGTGACGTCGTCCACCGCGCGCACCGGCTCGCCCTGCTGTTCATAGGAGACGCTCAGATGCTCGACAGACAGCAGGGACGTCATCCTCGGAACCGCTCCCGGATGCCCTCACCTAGCAGGTTGAAGGCCAGCACCGTGATCAAAATGCACACGCCCGGGCTGACCGTCAACCACCAGGCCACGCCCAGCGCCACCCGGCCCTCGTTGAGAATATTGCCCCAGCTCGGCATGGGCGGCTGCACGCCCAGCCCGAGATAGCTGAGCACCGACTCGGTGAGAATCGCCCCGCCGACGCCGAGCGTAGCACTGACGATCACCGGCGCCATCGCGTTGGGCAGCACATGCCGCGTCAGCACCCGCCAGGAGGAAGCGCCGATCGCGCGGGCCGCGAGCACGTACTCGCGCTCTTTGAGGCTCAGCACTTCGGCGCGCACCAGGCGGGCCACGCCCATCCAGCTGGTCAGCCCGATCACCGCCATGATGACGTAGATCCCCGGTCCGATGAACGCGATGATCGCCAGCAGCAGAAAGATCGTCGGGATCGAGAGCATCGTGTCGACCAGCCGCATCAGCACGGCGTCGGCCCAGCCGCCCGCAAAACCGGCGAGGCCGCCGACCGCCACCCCGACGGCGATGGCAATGCCCACGGCGATAAAGCCGATCGAGAGCGAAATCCGCGCGCCGTAGATCAGCCGGCTGAGCACATCGCGGCCCAGCTGATCGGTGCCCAGCGGATAGGCCGCCGACGGGCCCAGCAGCGCGTCGGGCAGATGGGTGCGCAGCGGATCGTGCGGCGCGATCCAGGGCGCGGCGATTGCGATCACCGCCAGAACGAGCAGGATCATGGCACCTGCCTGACTGGCCCGGCTGAAGCCCCTCATTCCCTTCCTCCGACCCGGATGCGCGGATCCGCCACCGCATAGGCCGCATCGGCCAGCAGGTTGCCCAGCATCGTGAGCAAGGCGCCGATCGTCACCAGCGCCATAATGACCGGGTAGTCGCGCGCCATGACCGCGTCATAGAACAGCCGCCCCATGCCGGGCAGCGAAAAAATCGTCTCGGCGATAACACTGCCGCCAATCAGATCCGGCAGCGACAGCCCCAAAATGGTAATCAGCGGCAGCAGCCCGTTGCGCAGCGCATGCTGATACAGCACCCGGTGCTCGGGCAGCCCTTTGGCGCGGGCGGTGCGGATATAGTCCTGGCGCAGCACGCCGATCATGCTGGAGCGCATGTAGCGCGAAAGGCCGGCCAGGCTGACGAAGGCGGCGATGCCGATGGGCAGGAGGAGATGCCAGGCCATGTCCAGCCACTGGTGGAGCAGGCCGAAGCCGTCCGCATCCAGCGAATGCAGCCCGGAGACCGGCAGCCACCGCAGCTGCACGCCGAAGAAGGCCATGCACAGCAGCGCCAGCCAGAAGGACGGCGTCGAATAGCCGAGAAAAACCAGCAGGGTCGTCCACCGGTCGAACGCCCCGCCCGGCTGCGCGGCCGAGCGCACGCCCAGCGGCACGGCGATCAGAAAAATCAGCAGCAGCGAGGCGATGTTGATGACCAGCGTCACCGGCAGCCGCTCAATAATCTTCTCCGTCACCGGCCGGTCATCCACGAATGAGCGGCCGAAGTCGAACCGGGCGATCCGCCCCAGCCACGCCGCATATTGCACCCGCAGCGGCTTATCGAGGCCGTAGAGGGCGGCCATGCGCTGGCGCGCCTCCAGCGAGACTTTCGGATTGAACGAGGCCGCATCCGTCGGCGTGCCGGGAGCCAGGTGCATGATGCCGAAGGAGATGACGGTCACCAGCAGCGCCACCGGGATCAGCAGTGCCGTGCGCCGGAGCAGATAGCCGGTCATCGGCTCATGCGGCGGTACCGCTGCTCGCGGGAAGGCGCGTACCAATCAATCATGTTCCAGCCGATGCCGATCGGGCTGGAGACGACGTTGCGAAACCGCGAGGAGATGATGGGCAGCGCGTCGGCGACGTAGAGAAAGGTGTACGGCTGATCCTCGGCGAGCCGCCGATGGATTTGATGGTAGATTGTCTGCCGCTGCGCCTGGTCAAAGGTCTGCCGGCCCTGGATCAGCAGCGCATCCACCTCCGGGCTGTTGTAGCCGACGAAATTGTACTCCCCTTCCTTTGTCTTGGAGGAATGGAACAGGTCATAGAGATCCGGGTCGCGCGACAAGCTCCAACCCAGCAGGACCGCCTCAAAACGGCGTTTGTCGATGAACTCGTGGACGAAGGTGGCCCATTCCAGCACGCGAATCTTCACGTCGATGCCCAGCGTCTTCAACTGCTCCTGCACCAGCTCGCACACCTGGCGTCGCACCTCGTTGCCCTGATTGGTCAGCAGCGTAAACCGGAACGGCTGCCCGTCCTTGTCCAGCCAGCCATCATTGTCGCGGTCCTCCCACCCGGCCTCAGCCAGCAGCGCCTTCGCCGCCGGCGGATCGTATGCGGCCGGCACGACGGAAGGATCGTAGGCCCACGATTCCTTGGGATACGGCCCGGTGGCTACAGCGCCCAGGCCGAATAACACCCCGTCAAGGATCGCCTGCTTGTCGATCGCCTGGTTGATCGCCCGCCGCACCCGCACGTCGCTGAACCGGGGATCGGCCAGGTTGTAGCCCATGTAGGTGAAGCCGAAGGATGGGTAGCGGAATTTTTGGTAGGCGCGCTGCACGAAGGCGGTGTCGGTCTGGCGCTGGTACTGCAGCGGGGTCAGCCCGCTGAGATCGACCCCGGCCGTCAGCAGCTCCAGAAACATCGTCGCCTGATCCGGAATGATCCGGTAGAGATACCGGTCGATCCAAGGCCGGTGCTCGAAATAGTCCGGGTTGGCCGCCAGCTCGATCAGCTCGCCGGTTTTCCACCGGACGAACCGATACGGCCCGTGGCCGACCGGATGGCGCAGAAACGGCGTCGTATTGAGATCCTGCCCTTCGAGCAGGTGCTTCGGAATGATCCCCATCATCCAGCTTTCCAGCGCCGGCGAGAACGGCTCCTTATACCGGATCCGGATCGTGCGCGAATCGGGCACCTCGACCGACTCGACCAGCTCGTAGCTGCTGGAAAACGGCGTGCGGACGGCGGGATCGATGAGCTTCTGGTAGGTGAACCGCACATCCTCGGCGGTGACCGGCGCGCCGTCGTGCCATCGAAGGTTAGGGCGCAGCGTGAAGGTCAGGACCAGCCCGCCCTGCTCCACGGTCCAGGATTCGGCCAGATCCCCGACGATCTCCAACTGGGGGCTGTACTTGACCAGGCCGTTGAACAGCAGGCCCACGATGTCGCCGGAGGCGCTGTCGGAAGCGAGGATGGGAAGCAGCCGGCTGGCATCGCCGATGGAACCGACAACGAGGGCGTCGCCGGTGACAGGTTCGGATTGAGGAAATGCCGGGACAACCGGAAGGACGGTGAGCGCGACGACGAGCACCCAGCGCCAAACGCGCACGCCACCCTCCCTGTTACGGGGCCGGTTCGGTCGGTGTTGTTGCAGCCGGCGGGGTCGGAGCGGCGTTTTGGTCCACCGGCGAAATCGGCGCGCGCGGCGCGTTGAATGGAGGCGCCTCGGGGGGTTGGGGCAGCGCGATCGGCAGTCCGGCGCCCGACTGATCCATGATCGACTGGGCTCGCCCCTTGGATAGAATGGCCAGCGACAGGCAGGTGACCATGAACAAGCTGGCACCGACCGCAGTCACCTTGGTCATCACCGTATTGGCGCCGCCGCCGAAGAGCGACTGGGCCGCCTGGCCGCTGAGCGCTTCGCCCATACCGCCGCGCCCGCCCTGCAGCAGGATCACCCCGATGAGAAACACCGCCACGATCACGTGCACCACCAGCAAAAGGCCATAGAGCATTATCGCCTCACCGCTTTCGGTTCAAGAGCCGCTTTGACAATGGCGCTAAAGGCGTCCGCTTTCAAGCTGGCGCCGCCCACCAGCGCCCCGTCCACATCCGGCTGCTGCAGCAGGCTCGCCGCATTGGCCGCGTTAACACTGCCGCCATATTGGATCCGCACTGCCTGCGCCGTCTCGATGCCGAACCGCTTGCTGAACCAGCCCCGGATGAAGGCGTGCGATTCCTGCGCCTGTTCCGGTGTGGCGGTGCGGCCGGTGCCGATCGCCCAGACCGGCTCATAAGCCAAAATCAGTTTTCGGATTTCCTCGGCCGCGCACGGGCCCAGGGCTCCGTCCAGCTGCCGGGTCAGCACCTCGAATGTCTTATTGGCATCCCGTTCGGCCAGCATTTCTCCGATGCAGACGATCGGCGTCATGCCATGCTGAAGGACCGCTTTGAGCTTTTTGTGCACCATGGCGTCGGTCTCGCCGAAGAGCGTGCGACGCTCCGAGTGGCCGGTGATCACATCCCGGCAGCCGGCGTCACGCAGCATCGGCGCCGAGACCTCACCGGTGAAAGCGCCCTGCGGCTCCCAATGGACATTCTGCGCGCCCAGCGCGATCCGCGAGCCGTTCAGCAGCGGGCCCACCGCCGCCAACGCGGTAAATGGCGGGCAGATGATGACGTCCACTCCGTCGGTGTCGCAAGAGGCCAGCAGCTGCTTCACCAGGGCGACCGCTTCGCCGGCGGTCAAATGCATCTTCCAATTGCCGGCGATGACGGGTGTGCGCATGCTCAGCGGCCGGCCGGCACCGATCCGGCGTCGCGCAGCACCGCGATGCCGGGCAGCACCTTGCCTTCGAGAAACTCCAATGAGGCGCCGCCGCCGGTGGAAATGTGGCTCATTTTGTCGGCCAATCCGGCCTGCTGCACGAACGCAGCACTGTCCCCGCCGCCGATGACCGTCGTGGCATTGAGCTTGGCCAGCGCCTGGGCGATCTGCTTGCTGCCCTGCGCGAACCGCTCCTGCTCAAAAACGCCGACCGGCCCGTTCCACACCACGGTTTTGGCGCCGGCGAGCGCGCTGACAAACTGCTTGGCCGTCTCGGGTCCGATGTCGACCCCTTCCCACCCGTCCGGAATCTGTCCCACCGGAACCGTCTTGACCGGGCTGTTGGGATCGTTGAGCGAGGTGGTGATCACATGATCGACCGGCAGCAGGAACTCGACCTTGCGCTGCGCGGCTTTCGCCATCAGCTCGTTGGCCAGATCCAGCTTATCTTTTTCGCAGCGCGAAGAGCCGATCGCCTTGCCCTGCGCCTTCAAAAACGTGTAGGACATGCCGCCGCCGATGAGCAGCTTGTCCACCTTCTCAAGGAAGCGGTTAATGACCCCGATTTTATCTGAAACCTTCGCACCCCCGAGGATGGCGACATACGGCCGCACCGGGTTGGACAGCGCACCGTCGAGGTATTTGATCTCTTTTTCCATCAGCAGTCCGGCGACCGCGGGCAGATGATGGGCGACGCCTTCGGTGGAGGCATGCGCCCGGTGCGCGGTGCCGAAGGCATCGTTGACATAGATTTCGCCCAGGCGCGCCAGCTGCCTGGCGAACTCCGGACCATTTTTCTCTTCCTCAGAATGGTAGCGCAGGTTTTCCAGGAGGACGACCTCGCCGGGCTTGAGTGCTTTAACGCGCTGTTCGATCTCCGGCCCAACGCAGTCCGGCAAAAAGATCACCGGCTGCTTCAGCAACTCTTCCAGCCGCTTGGCGACCGGTGCGAGCGTGTAGGCCGGGTTGCGCTGGCCGTCCGGCCGGCCCAGATGGCTCATCAGCACTACCGCAGCGCCCTGGTCCAGGCAATAGCGGATCGTGGGCAGGCTTTCCCGGATGCGAATATCATCGGTAATGCGGCCGGTGCCCTTCTCAAGCGGCACGTTGAAGTCCGCCCGGATCAGCACCCGCTTGCCCTTCAGCGGGATATCGCGAATGGTCTGCTTTTGCGCCATTACCTCGCGACGGCGGTAGCCGGTGCGGCCTGAGCCCCCACGCCCTTCTTGGCCACGTACTCGATCAGATCGACGACCCGGTTCGAGTAGCCCCACTCGTTGTCGTACCAGCCGAACGCCTTCACGAGCTGCTTGTCGATGACCGCGGTCATCGTGGCATCGAAGATGCAGGAATGAGCGTTGCCGTTGAAGTCCCGCGAAACCAGCGGATCGGTGCAATACTGCAGGATGCCCTTCATCGGCCCCTGGGCGGCGGCCTGAAACACCTGATTGACCTCTTCCACCGTCGTGCCCTGCTCCACCTGCGCGGAGAGGTCCACGATGGAGACATTCGGCGTGGGCACGCGGATCGACAGCCCGTCGATGCGCCCCTTCAGCTCGGGAAACACCACGCCGACCGTCTTGGCCGCACCCGTCGTGCTGGGAATCATCGAAAGGGCCGCCGCGCGGGCGCGCCGCAGGTCCTTGTGCGCCAGGTCGAGCAGCCGCTGGTCGTTGGTGTAGGAGTGGATCGTGGTCATGAACCCGCGGATGATCTTGAACCGCTCGTGAATCAGCTTGGCGATCGGCACGACACAGTTCGTGGTGCACGAGGCGTTCGAAATGACGTGATGCTTCGCCGGATCATACGACGACTCATTGACCCCGAGCACGATCGTGATGTCTTCGTTCTTCGCCGGCGCGGTGATGATGACCTTCTTCGCGCCGCCGGTCAGATGGGCCGCGGCTTTCTCCTTGTCGGTGAAGACGCCGGTGGACTCGATCACGATGTCCACGCCCAGCTGGCCCCAGGGAATCTCAGCCGGCGATTTAGCGGTGAACATCTTCAGCGGCTTGCCGTCGACGATGACGGCGTCCTGGCCGGCTTTGACGTCCCCCTGGAAGGTGCCGAGGATGGAGTCGTATTTGAGCAGGTGCGCGAGCGTCTCCGTCGGCGTGGGCAGATCATTGACCGCCACGAACTCGATGCCCGGCCGTTTGTAGCCGGCCCGGAAGACGTTGCGCCCGATGCGTCCAAACCCGTTGATGCCAACCCGGACTGCCATGCTAGTAGCCTCCTCTGAGGTTGTGTGCGGAATTTCTTATTATACACTCTCGCGCAGAATTTTGGCGGCGAGTTCCGGCGGGGTGGGGTTGATGTAGAAGCCGGTGCCCCACTCGAAGCCGGCGACCTTCGTCAGCTTGGGCATCAGCTCCAGATGCCAGTGGTACTCCTCCCGCTCCCGCGATTCGATCGGACCGGTGTGGATGATGAAGTTATAGGCCGGATCGCCCAGCGCCCCCCGCACCCGCCCGAGCGACTCCTTGAGGATCTGCGCAAAATCGGCGATCTGCTCCGGCGTAATCTGGGCGAAATCGGAGCGGTGCTCCTTGGGCAGGATCCACAGCTCAAACGGAAAATTCGACATGAAGGGGCAGAACACGGCGAAGGAGTTGTTTTCGAAGACGACCCGCTCCCGCTCCTGCATCTCCTGGTCGAGCATGTCGCAGTACGGACAGCGGTCCCGGAACTCGAAATACCGCTCCGAACCTTTGAGCTCCTCCTGCACCCGCTTGGGGATGATGGGCAGCGCGATCAGCTGGGTATGGCTGTGCTCCAGCGAGGCGCCGGCGGCCAGCCCGTAGTTCTTGAAGATCAGCGTGTATTTGAACCGCTTGTCGCCGCGTAAATCCAGCGAGCGCGCTTTAAACGCGGTAATGACCTGCGTCATCTCCTCCTGGCTCAGGTCGGCCATCTGCCGCTGATGATCCGGCGACTCGACGATGACTTCGTGCGCGCCCACTCCGTTGCACAGATCGAAGATGCCGATGCCCTTCCGGTTCAGCTCGCCCTCGATCTTCAGCGCGGGAAACTTGTTGGAGACAACCCGCAGGGTCCACCCGCTGCTGTTGGGGGCGGTGCCTGGCGGACGCAGCACGTAGAGCTCCGGCGGGGTCATCGCTTCATTGCCGTAGCAGAACGGGCATTTGGCGCCCCCGGGCGACTGGCGGTCGATCTCAAAACCGTCCGGGCCCAGCGGCTGGTCGGTATCGATGATATTCCAGCGGCCGATGATCGGATCGCGGCGGATTTCGGACATCAGTGGGCCCCCGCGGTGGCGGCGACGGTCGCTTCGCGCAGATATTTGGCCGACTCTTCCGGCGGGGTGGGGTTGATGTAGAAGCCGGTGCCCCACTCGAAACCGGCCACGCGCGTCAGCCGCGGAATCAGCTCAATGTGCCAGTGATAGTCGTCGACGATCGTTTTCCAGTAGCCGGTTTTGCGGGGCTGACGGAACGGGGCCGTGTGCAGCAGCGCGTTATAGGGCGGGTCATTGAGCACGGCTTTCAGCCGCCCGAGCAGCTCCTTCAGCACGGCGGCCAGATCCGCCACCTCCTCCGGCTGCATCGCCTGGAAATCGCAGCTGTGCCGCTTGGGCACGATCCACAGCTCAAACGGAAACCGGGAGGCGAACGGGCACAGCACGAGAATGTGCGGCGTACTCATCACGACCCGCGCGCCAGCCTCCTGCTCCTGGCTGATCAGATCGCACACCAGGCACCGTTCCTTGTCTTCGAAATAGCGCCGCGTGCCGGCCAGCTCTTCCTTGACGCGCAGCGGCGTGACCGGGGTGGCGATCAGCTGGGAGCGGGCGTGCTGGACGCGGCCGGCCCCGGCCACTGAGCCGTAGTTTTTGAACCACAGCGCGTACCGCAGCCGCGGGTCGCGCTCCAAATCGGCGATGCGCTGCATCGTCGCCTGCAAAGAGAGATGGATCTGCTCCAGCGGCAGATCGGCCGTGTGGGCGATGTGCTGCGGGGTCTCGACGATCACCTCATGCGCGCCGACGCCGTCCATCACGTCGTACATCCCCTTGGCGCGGCGGTTCAGCTCGCCTTCGATGCGCAGCACCGGCTTAATGCTCGGCACCACCCGCACCTTCCAGCCGGGCTGGTTCGCGGAGGAGCCGTTGCGCACGGCGATAATTTCCTTCGGCGTGCGGGACTCCTGCCCTTCGCAGAACGGGCACTCCCCGGATGGCACCGGCTCATCGCGGGATGCGGCGAAATCCATCGGCCGCTTGGCCCGGTCGGTGGCGATGATCACCCACCGGCCGATCAGAGGATCTTTGCGCAGTTCAGGCATGACGGCTCCCAAACCTCGATCTGGCCTTCAACACGCGGCTGGCCAGAAACTCTTTGACCGACATGCGCCGTTTGCCGGCCGGCTGCAGCTCGGTGATCCGCAGCGTGCCCTTGCCGGCGGCTACGAGGAGGCCATCGGCAGCCTTCCCCAACACGCAGCCTGGAGATGCCGTCGTTGACCGGAGATCGGCTGCAGCTTTCAAAATTTTCACCGGCGTTCCCTCCCACTCGGTGACAGCGCCCGGCCATGGTGTTGTGCCGCGCACCAGCCGTTCAATCGTTTCCGCCGACTGGCTCCAGTCGATGCGGCCTTGCGCTTTGGTCAGCTTCGGCGCCAGGGTCGCTTCCGCGTCATCCTGCGGCGTAAAGGACGCCTGGCCGGATGCGATCGCGTCCACGCCGGATGCCAACTCCTCCGCGCCAAGCTGCGCCAGCCGGCCGGTCAGCTGCTCCGCGTCCTCGCCTGGCTCCACCGGCACGGTCTGCTGCCGTAGGATGTCGCCGTCGTCCAGCCGCTCGCTCAATCGAAAGATCGTCACACCAGTCGTGCGCTCGCCATTCAACAGCGCCCAGGCCACCGGCGCCGCTCCCCGGTATTTCGGCAGCAGCGACGGGTGCACGCCCAGCATGCCGTGCGCCGGCACCGCCAGCAGGTCGCGGGAAATCAGCCGCCCATAGGCGATCACGATGCCAAGCTCTGGCTTCAGCGACGCGAACTGTTCCGGCAGCAGCTGCGGCGGCTGCGCCAGCGTCAAGTCCAGGCGCTCGGCGGCGCGCTTGACCGGCGAAGGCTCGGGTTGCAGGCCGCGGCCCTGTGGCCGGTCCGGCTGTGTCACGCACAGCGCGATTTCGTGCCGCTTCGCCAGCCGCTCCAGGCTCGGTACGGCAAACTGCGATGTGCCGAAAAAAATGATGCGCATGCGGTTAGGGTTCTGCCGGGGCCACGATCACGCGGTGCGCCGCCATGACGCGCACGCGCGCCCGCCGGAGCCATGACAGCCGGTCAAGGAACAGCCGGCCGTCGAGATGATCCGCTTCATGCTGCAGGACGATCGCCAAGAGCCCGTCGGCTTCGAGTGTGACCGGCCGGCCGTCAAGCTGTTGCCCGCTGATCCGCACGCGCGCCGACCGTTTCACCCGCTCCCAGACGTTCGGCACGCTTAAACATCCTTCCACGATCGAGGCCCGCCCGTCCAGAGCCTCGAGCACCGGGTTGGCGATGATCAGCTCCTGGCCCCGCTGCTGCTCCGGGCTGGCGATAAACAGCTGCAGATCCACGCCGACCTGGGGCGCGGCCAGCCCGATGCCCCGGTTGGCGTACATGGTCTCGACCATATCCCGCGCCAGCTCGCGCAGCTCCTTCGTAAACTGTTCCACCCGCCGCGTTTTGGCGCGCAGCATGGGATGCGACTCAAAACACAGGGAACGCACGCTCATGAAGCTCCTCGGAGGCGGGGTCCTTGGTTATTCTAGCGGGCAGGCCAAAAATTGCAAGATGTGGTGCCAAAACACGTTGCGGGGGTCCTGTCACGTGTAATGGCTTACTGGGGGTCGACGTCCACGATGACAGGAAGACCGTGAAACTTCCGGCCGGGGAGGGCTGCGCGCAGCAGCTCGATCATCGGCTCCACCGAGCGGCCTTTCACGATCAGGCACGAGCGGTAGGTGCGCCGCAGCCGGTGGATCCGGTGCGGGGCCGGACCGAGAAAGCTGATCCGGCGGCCGCGGGCGGCGCGGCGCAGATGCGCCAGGAGCCGCTCGGCGGTTTCCTCCACCCGTTGGCGCGAGGCGCCCTGGACGGTCAGCTCGATCAGATGCGCAAACGGCGGTAGCTGCAGCTGCTTGCGCATCTCCAGCTCCTGGGCATAAAACCGCTCATAGTCGTGCTCGCGCGCGGCCTCGATTGCATAGTGCGACGGACAGTACGTTTGAATCACCACTGTGCCCGGCTGATCGCCGCGGCCGGCCCGGCCCGCCACCTGGGTCAGCAAATCGAACGTGCGCTCCCCTGCCCGGAAATCCGGCAAATTCAGCGACGTGTCCGCTGAGATGACTCCCACCAGTGTCACCTGCGGAAAATCATGCCCCTTCGCCACCATCTGCGTGCCGATCAGCACGTTGACCGCCTGGGTTTTCACCGCATCATGCAGCCGGCGGTAGCTGTCCCGGTGCGCCATCGTGTCGCGGTCCATCCGGGCGATGGCGGCCGTCGGAAACAGCCGGTGCAGCTCGGATTCGATCCGCTCGGTGCCAGCACCCCGGAACCGCAGGTAGCCCTTTTTGCAGTGCCGGCACAGCTCTTCCGGCTCGAGTTGAAAGTTGCAGTAGTGGCAGGTGAGCCGGCGCGAGGCGGCATGATAAATCAGCGGCACCGAGCAGCGCGCGCACCGCTCCACCTCGCCGCAGGTCTTGCATTGCGCGCTCCGGGCAAAGCCCCGGCGGTTGAGCAGCAAAATCGTCTGCTCGCCCCGCTCCACCGTCTGCCGCACCGCGTGCTGCAGCCGGCGGGAAAACGGGCCGGCATGGCGCGCGCCAAACTCCTCCCGCATGTCGATGATGTCCACTTTGGGCATCGGCCGGCCGTGCACCCGCTCGGGCAGCCGCAGCAGCCGCTTGGCTTTTACCGCCTCGTAATAGGTTTCGATCGACGGGGTGGCGCTGCCCAACAGCACGGTCGCACCCGAGAGCCGGGCGCGGGCGCAGGCCACCGTGCGGGTGTGGTAGCGCGGACTGTCTTCCTGTTTATAGGAAGACTCATGCTCCTCATCGAGGATGAACAGCCCGGGCTGGAGGACCGGCGCGAAGACCGCCGACCGGGCCCCGATGACGATGCGGCAGCGGCCTTCGGCCAGCCGCCTCCACGTCTCGCCGCGCTGGCGCGCCGTCAGCCGGCTGTGCCAGACCGCCACGCCTTCGCCGAATCGCTCCCGGAACCGGTCGATCGTCTGCGGTGTGAGCGCGATTTCAGGCAGCAGGCAGACCGCGGAGCGGCCTTGTTGGAGGGTGCGGGCGATCGCTTCGAGATAGAGGTGGGTTTTCCCCGATCCGGTGACACCGTGAATCAGGAAGGTGTGCGGCCGGCTGCCGCGCAGCGCAGCCTCGATGACCTCAAAGGCGCGCCGCTGATGCGGCGTCATCTGCGGAGCACCGCCGGAAGAAGGCGCCGAAGCGTCGGGAGCTTCCGCCGGGACGGACCGCACCCGCAGGCCGCTGGGGACCATCACCGCAAGCGCTTCGCCCAGGCTGCAGCCATAATACCGGGCCATCCACTCGGCGAGCTCCCACCGCTCCCCGGCAATCACCGGGGCGGTGTCGAGCACGCGCCGGATCGGCCTCAGCAGATGGCGCGGAACCGGACTTTCATCGGCCAGTTTGGTGATGAAGCCGATGCGCTCGCGCGGCCCGAAGGGGGCGGCCACCCGCATGCCCGGTTGGACGGCGCCGGAGACGGCCGGCGGCAGGAGGTAGTGGAAGCTGCGCTCCAGCGGAAGATTGAAGACGACTTCAGCGAGGCGCATCCAGCAGCTGTTTGACCTTTTTCAAATCAATCCACGCATATTTTTTCGCCGGCGGGTTGCGCAGCAGGTAGGCGGGATGGAAGGTCGGCACCAGCGGAATCCCCTGGTAGTCGAACACCCCGCCCCGGATTTTGGTGATCGAGATGTTCGGGCCCAGCAGCGCCTTGGCGGCCACCGACCCCAGCACGCAGATGACGGCGGGCTGGACGATGGCCAGCTGCTCCTCGAGAAACGGCAGGCAGGCATTGATTTCTTCAGGCTCCGGCGTGCGGTTGCCCGGGGGCCGATCCTTCAGCACATTGCAAATATAGACCTGCTCCCGGCGAAAACCCATCGCCTCGATCATCTTCGTCAGCAGCTGGCCGGCCCTGCCGACGAACGGCTTGCCCTGCAGATCCTCATCCCGGCCCGGGGCTTCACCGATGAACACCAGCCTGGCCTCCGGCGTGCCGTCGCTGATGACGCAATGCGTCCGCGTGCGGTACAGCGTGCAGCGGCGGCAGCGCTTGATCGTTTCGGCCAGCTCTTCGAGCTGCCGGACTTTGCCCTCTTGTGGAGTCGTCTCTCGACTTGGCTCGGGACGGCGTCCTGATGAATCGAGGGACGCCGGCAGCGCATTGATGCCGAATCCTTGCAGCTGATCAGTATGCTGGCGCAGCGCGCGGGCCAGGCGTTTCATCTGCCCTCCACCAGCGGCTTGACGATCTCCACCGCGATCCGCTCAGCCGCATCCGGCCGGCCCAACGACCGGGCCGCCTGCTGCATCGCCTCCAGCTTCCCCGCCTGCCCGTAGATGGCGCGAACCGCATCAGGCACGCCGCGCGGCGGCACGATGATCGCTGCCCCATGGGAGGCCGCATGCCATGCGTTAAGCTGCTCCTGCCCCGGAATGACGTGATAGAGGAGCAGCGGCACTCCGCGGCCCAGCGCTTCGGTCACCGTCACTCCTCCGGCCTTTGCGATCACCAAATCGCTGATCGACATCGCTTCAGCCATCGTTTCGATGAACCCGACGACCTTGGCCGGCATCGGTGAGGCCGCGGCCTTCGCCGAGAGCCGGCGCACCGCCGCGCCATCCATGCCGCAAACGATCAGCAGCTGCACCCGTCCGGGCAGCAGCCGCTCCATGCCGAGCAGCGCCTCCGCCACCGCGTCAAACGGTCCGATGGTGGTGCCTCCGCTGGTCACGAGCAGGGTTCGGCGCCCGGGCTGCAGGCCGAACATCCGCTCCACCTCGCTGCGGTCGAACGCGGCGCGGAACCGGCCGGCGATCGGAATGCCCTGCACGTGGATGCGCTCCGGACGGATGCCCCGCGCCTCAAGCACTGACGCGCTTCGCGGAATGGCGACGGCATACGCTTCCGCCGAATGGCTGATCCAAAACCGGTGCGGATGCAGATCGGTCACCGCGACGACCAGCGGCGTCTTCAGCCAGCCAGCCTGCTTGCAGGCGTCGACGACGTCGGTCGGAAAAAAATGGGTGGTGACAATGACCGCCGGCGGATCCTGGCGCAGGCGGCGCACCAGCCCCCGCGCCGTCCACAGATTCCATGCCCGGCGCACCGGCTGCACCAGCGCGTAGCCGAGCGGATGGTCGAACCATCCGAAACACCATCCCCACAAGAGCGAAAGATGACGGACCAGGAAATAGTAGGTGGCCGGATAGGAGCTGCGCAGCCATTCGGGAGCGTAGTAGAGAAGATCGCGGCATTCCACCTCGGCGCGCGGCAGGGCCTCGGCGAGCGCGCGGGAGAGCGCTTCCGCGGCGCGGCGGTGGCCGGCGCCGGCGGTGACATACAGGACTAGAATGCGGATGGGAGTTAGGAGGGTGCTCGTAACTGACGGAACAGGTCGTAATACCCGGAGAGCTTTGCGAGAAACAGCGGGACGATCGCGTCCCGTTCGGTGATTTTGATGCGCCGAAGGGCGAATTGGTCCGGCCCGTTGAGCGAGGCGACCCGGTTGGTCGTACAGGCAGCCGCATAGCCTGCCTGCTGGGCCTGCTGCTGGATCTGGCGGGTGAAGCCGCCCACCGGATAGCTCAAAAACTTCACCGGCCGGCCGATGCGCTCTTCGATGACGCGCTTGGACTCGCTCAGCTCCTCGGCCACGCGATCCGGCGGCACGAGCGGCAGGTAGCTGTGGCGCAGCGTGTGGCTGCCGATGACGATGCCGTCGCGGCTCATCTCGGCGGCCTGCTCCCACGTGATAAAACCCGGGGTGTTGACCTCATTGGGCGTAATGAAAACGGCGGCGGAAAAATGGTGTCGCTTCAGCAGCGGCCAGGCGATCGTGTAGGTTTCCACGTACCCGTCGTCAAAGGTAATCACCACGCTGTGCCGGGGCATCCGCTCGCCGCGTTCGACGATCCGGGCGATCTGCTCCAGCGACAGCACGCGGTAGCGGAGTGCTGCCAGCAGCGCCAGCTGCCGTTCGAAGGCCGCAGCGGAAATGGTGGGCACATGGTCGCTGCGAAAGGCGCCGATGCGGTGATAACCGAGAATGGGGATATGATATGACCAACGACTCATGCGGTGGTATCCTTGGGGCGCTCCGCCACGACCAGTGCGTAGCGGCCGCATAATGCGGCCGGCTCCTCCGCCTGCAGTTCCATCTGCAGCCAGCGGCCGCGCTGCTCCTCCGTCATCGCCGACGGGTCCAGACCTCCCAGCCACGCGAACCGGTCAATCGGATGCACGGCGCGCCAGCGCAGGCCGAGCGATGCGTACAGCTGCCGCAGCTCCTCTTCCGTCTGCCAATTGTAGTAGGCGCTGTCCCGGAACCGGCCTTCGCTCAGCGACGCAACCTGTGCGGCAGTGTCCATATCATACTGCCGCAGCGCTTCGAGCAGATAGTAAAATTTTGGCCGGTGGGAGACGAATAACAGCCCGCCCGGACGCGTGGCGCGCGCCAGCGCCTCCAGGATCTGCCGGTAGTGCGGCGACAGATAGACCACCTCGGCGCAGATGACCACATCGAACAGCGGCGAGGGCGGCGTGCGAAGCACCGACCGGATATCGCCTTGGACAAACGCCGCCCTGACCCCGGCCGCCTTCGCATGCTGCCGGGCGCGCCGCAGGCCGAAGCTGGAGGTATCCACCCCGGTGACCTCAAACCCCTGCTGCGCCAGCGGAATCACCAGCCGTCCGGCCTGGCAGCCGGCCTCGAGCACGCGCGCCGGCGGCCGGATGCCCGCCGCCTCGGCATGCTGCCGGATCCGCTCAAGGTAGAGCCGGGCAAACCAGTGCTCGTTGCCGTCCTGGCGCATGTCATAGTAGTCGGGGTCGTAGTGCGCCGCCACCCGCAATATTTTCCGCAGCATCTTGTGCATCAGTGCGGCTCCGGAGGCGACGGATACCGGCCCTGCATCGCGCCCAGGCGGATCTGCAGCAGCTCGAGAAACGATCCGACCGCGTCCCGCAGCAGCCTCACTTTGGTCGCGCGGTGATCCGCCCAGACCACCGGCACCTCCTTGAGGCGGCAGCGCTGCCGCCGGGCGATGAACAAAATTTCCGCGTCGAATCCCCAGCCGTCCAGCCGCTGCTGCGAGAAAATCCGCCGGGCCGCTTCCTGCCGAAAGCATTTGAACCCGCAGGTGATATCGCTGATGCTGCCGGTCAGCAGCACGTTCGTCAGCCAGGTGAACACTCTCCCCATCGCCTCGCGCAGCGGCGGCTGATGCACGCGGACGTCGGCGCCGGCGGTTTTCCGGGTGCCGATCACCACGTCATAGCCGTCGCGCAGCCAGGGCGCGCACTTGGCCCATTCGTCGATCTTGGTCGAATGATCCGCGTCCATGAACAGCACGCAGGCGCCGCGCGCCTCCAGCATGCCCTGCTTGACCGCCGCCCCCTTGCCCAGGTGGCGGCCCTGCAGCAGCCGCACTGTGGAGCCGGGCCGGCCGGCCAGCTCGCGCACCGCCCCTGCCGTCCCGTCCGTGCTGCCATCGTCGATAATCAGAATTTCATGGCGCGTGCCCAGGCCGTTCAGATACCGCTCGATGGCCTCCACGGTCTGGCGGATCGTCGCCGCCTCGTTGTACGCCGGAATCACGACGGAGAGCTCAGGCTCGCTCATCCGGGCTTCTTCCGATAGATGACCACCGGTGGCGCGTCCTGCACGGTGCGGAAATGGTGCGTGCCGGGATCTTCGCGGTTCTGCCAGAGGATATCCGGCGCGGAGAGTTCGATCCGCTCATAGCGCGATTGGATCCGCCGGAAGTAGCCGCTTTCAAAAAACCCCTCCGGCATCCAATCCCGGCGCAGGATGATCCAATCCGGATACGTTTCTTGCGCAAACGTCGCCGGCGGCTCGACCGTCAGGCGGGTATAAAACATCAGCGTCCGGTCATCGTACGGAATCTTGGCCGTCTGGCCTGGCCGGCCATGCGCGTTCACATACTCCACGACCCCTTCCATCGGCCCGCGGTACGCATGGGTCAGCTCATAGGCGAAGTCGGCCAGCGGCACCTTCCAATGGGCCGACTGCAGGAGGTTGGTGAAGAGGGCCAGGCCGGTCAGGGCCGCACCGGCGAGGCGCTGCCGCTGCCACCAGACGGACAGCCAGGCCGCCTCGCCAATGGCCAGCAGCGGCAATGTCGGCATCAGATAGCGCAAATGACGCTGATCCGGCACCAGCAGAAACAGCAGCTGGGCCGACGCGGCGATGATCAAAAATAGGACGTCAGGCCGCGGTCGCCCCTTAATCGGCGGCTTTCGCCGCAGCAGCCGCCACACCAGTGTTGTGCCAAGAATCGCCGCCAGCGGCAGCAGGTATTTGTTGGTGACCCGGATATAATATTCGAAGTGATCTTCCAGCCGGCCCAGCGATGGAGCGCCCACGAACGCGGACCGATAAAACCACAAGGCCCATGGAGCCGTCAGCAGCAGCACGGCCGCGGCCATCAACCACAGCCGGCGCCGGGAGGCGCGCGATCCCCACACGAACTGATGCCCCAGCACCGCGGCGAAGGCCGGCGCAAAGGTGCCGAAGTTCGTGTGAAACAGCGCCACGAGCATGGCACCCAACGTCACGGTGCGGCGCCGATCCGGCCGGCGCATCCAGGTCAGATACGCCAGGCAGACGGCCAGAAAAAACATCGTCGTCGTAGCGTAATAGCGGCACTGGCGCATATGCAGCAGAAACGGCACGGAACATGCCAGAAGAGCCACGCTGAGCCGCTGCATCAGCCGGTTGTCCGTCATCCGGCAGGCCAGCCGCCAGCTCAGGAACAGGTTGATGAGGCCGGCGAAGGCAAACAGCAGCCGAGCGCTCCAGGTGGATTGGCCCAGCGCGGCGAAGACGCCGGCCAGCAGATAAAAGGTGAGCCAGGGGTTGTAAATCCACGACTCGCCCGGACCGTAGCCGAAGGGCGAGATGTCGATGGCGTTGCGCCCGTCGGTGCCGCGGGGGTAGCCGAACTGCAGCGTATGCCTGGCGACCAGCGCAGTTTCCGCCTCGTCCTGCCACAAATAGCCGTTGTTCAGGCTGCTGAAGAGCAACACAGCGCCGAGTGCCAGCAGTCCCAGCACTACCCGGTCCGCTTTTGCGGCGGTCATTGCACGGTGCGGCACCGCTGCCAATATTTGGCCCACTTGAACAGATCGACCCCGGCATAAAACTCGGCGAAGATGAGCCCGTGGATCCCTTCGCGCCAGCCGCCTTTCTTCATATAGCTTTTCCAAAAGATTTTCCACGGCCGCTTCCAGAGCAGCCGGCGGATCTCGCGCTCCGGCAGCGCCCCCATGGTCCGGAACGCATCTTCGGCCTGCAGGGTGGTGTACCGGTTCTGGCGGTCGGTAAAAATACTCAGGTCGGTGCAGGCGTGGTGCTCGATGTCGGCCGGCAGCTCGCCGAAGGTTCCCTGCACCACCGAGCGCTCGTGCACCAGCCCCTCATAGCGCGAGCCCTCGCGCCGCGTCAGATTCGGAACGAAATAATGCCATCCCCCGTGCCGCATCACCCGGCCCAGCAGGACACTGCGCCGGCGGAATTTGTAGCCGGCATGCGGCGGGCGGCTGCGCATCATGGCTTGGACCGCGTCTTGAAATTCCGGGGTCATGACATCATCCGCGTCCATCTGTAGCACCCACTCGCCCCGCGCATGCTGCAAACCGAGATTGCGGTCGGTCGCAAAGCTGCCGTCGAACGGATGCGTGACGACGGCCGCGCCAAACGCTCGCGCGATTTCCGCGGTCCGGTCGGTGCTGCCCCCGTCGATAATAATAATCTCATCGGCCCAACGGATGCTCTCCAGGCACCGGCCCAGGCGCACCTCTTCGTTTTTGGTGAGCACCACAATCGACAAGCCGACATCGGCCGATTTATTCACCCGGCCGGCACTGGAGCCGTCGTGAGGAACCGGCAGCATCGGCGGCAGCCCCAAGGCCCAGGCTTTGGCCCAGGTCAAAAAATGAAACCAGGCCGGCAGCGCGGCAAAGACCAGCCCCTCAATGCCGTTGCGGCGGCCGCCCTGCAGCACGTAGGCCTTCACGAACAGTTGCAGCGGCCGGATGAGCAGCTGATGCCGCAGGCGCCATCCGGACACCGGCCATCGCTCCTGGCGCAGCCGGCGCGCCTCAGCGTCGGAGGCGGCATTCTGCTCGGCCACGAATCGGGCCAGATCGCTCATTTTGCCGCGACCAGATTCCTTGCCGCGGCCGGCCGGCCATAACGCTCCAGATGCAGATTCCGGCTGATGCGCCAGAGATCCTGGCAGATCGGCCAGGCCTGCGCCCTGATGTTGACCGTGCTCATGGACGGGTTGTCCCACATCACAGGAAACTCGGTGACGGTCAGCCCCATCCGGTCGCTGAGGAGCAGCAGCTCCACATCAAACGCAAACCCGTCGATGCGCGCCTGGGAAAAAATCGCCCGGGCCGCCTTCCGGCGGAACCCTTTGAGTCCGCACTGAGTGTCGCGATACCGCAGCCCAAAGAGCCATCGGATCAGCCCGTTAAAGAGCCGGCTGAACACCTGCCGGTCGGCGCCGGGTGCGGGCGCAATCCGAGAACCGGGCAGCGTGCGCGAGGCGATCGCCACATCCGCCCCCTGCTCCAACGCGCGGAGCAGCTTCTCCAGTTCGGTCAATGGAATCGGCAGATCGGCGTCGCAAAAGCAGGCCCGGTCGCCGGCGGCGCGCAGCATCCCGTGCCGCACCGCGGCCCCCTTGCCCGCATTGGCGCCGAGCCGCAGGAGCTTGGTCTCCGGGTTGGCGGCGGCAAAAGCCTCGGCCAATGCGGCCGTCCGGTCGGTGCTGCCGTCGTCGACCACGATGATCTCGAATGTCATGCGCGGCCGTAAAAATTCCGTCAGCGCGGTCAACGCCGCGATCAGCCGGCGCTCGCCGTTATAGACCGGCACGATGATGGAGAGGCTGGGATTTTGAGACATCTGGGTGTGTGCTACAATGAGCGCCAATGCGCGCCTCCGACCTCATCGCCATCGCCCTGTTGGGCCTGGCTCTCTTCATCCGCTATCCCCTGCATTTCACGCATTCGACTCCGTTTTTCATGGATTTTGAGGTCTATCGCGCGGCCGCCGAGCGCATCGCCCAGGGCCAGCCGCATCTGCTCTACGCGCCGATCCAGCCGGATTCCGGCATGATGGCGTTCAAGTACGCGCCGGTCTGGGCGCTGCTCTGGCTGCCGCTGGCCTGGCTGCCGAAAACACCGGGCGGGATTCTGTGGATCACCGCCGATTTGGCCGCGCTGCTCGTGATGCTCATCTTCTGCGTCAATGTCTGCCGCGCTGCCGGTTTTCGGTTCTCGCCCGTCACCGGCGTGCTCGCCGTCCTGCTGCTGGTGCGCGCCTTCGGCGAGGAAATGGGCAACGGCCAGGTCAATCTGCTCTGGGGTGCGTTGACCGCCGGCTTTGTCTATGCCGCGATGCGCGGCCGGTTCTGGGTGTCGACCGCCGCACTGGCCGCGGCGATCCTGCTGAAGCTGCCAAGCGTGATCTTTCTGCCGTATCTATTTTTGACGCGCCGCCGTCGCCTGGGCGCTGCCGCCGCACTCATCGCGGCTGGCACCGCAGCCGCGGCCAGTGCTGTGCTGTTGCCGCAGGCTCCGTGGCAGTTGCTCGCCGACTGGCTGGCTGCCGTCTCCGGTGGACGCGCGCATACCTTCACGATCGGCAATCAGTCGGTCCTGGCGCTGCTGAGCCGGTATCTGACGGCGGACGGCTATGGCTTGAACCTCATCAGTCTCTCCGTGCCGGTGATCACCGCGCTGGCGGCCGGACTGCTTTTAGCTTGCGTAGCCCTGGTCAGCCGGCCCTGGGGCCGCCCGGCCTCGCCGGCGAGATTCCTCCTCGACAGCGCCCTTCTCACAACCGCCATGGCGATTCTTGCGCCAACCTGCTGGCTGGCAACCTACACGGTGCTGGTGTTTCCGGTGTTCGTCGCGCTGGCCGGGCTGCAGCATCGTGCCGCAGAGCGCCGGTGGGATGGGATCGAGATTGTGCTCGCCGCAGCGACGGTGGCGCTGAGCCTGCTGACCAGCCGGAAGGCCTGGAAGCTGCTGGGGATGACGAGCTGGCACGGCGAGACGTATCTGTTTCTGGTCTTCATGATCCTGCCGTGGATGGGGCTCGCACTCATCGGCTGGCTATGGCGCCAGCGCCGGCTGCTTGCGCCTCCCGCTTCAGCCGCACGTATTTAGTGTAACTGGACCACTGGTACTTCCCTCCCATCCAGGCCACGAACCAGCCGTCAAAGCCGTCGCGGAATCCCTGCTTGCCCACGTAGCTGCGGAAGAAGCGGTCCACCGTGCGCCACAGCGCCTTGCCCGCCGTCACGCGGCGGTGGTCGGCGACCCACTTCTGCGCCTCGAGTGTTGTGTGCCGGTCCTGCTTCTCGATGAAATCGCGGCGGTCGCGGTAGGAGTAATGGAGCAGGTCGTGCCGCAGGACGCCCCAGGCCCGGTCGCTGATCGCCCGGGGATGCACGGTGGTTTCCTCCCACCGGAACACCGATTTTTTGAACAGTTTCAGCTGGGCGCTGGGATACCAGCCGCCGTGGCGAATCCAGCGCGATCCAAGATAATTGCGCCGGGGGATCGCATATGTTTCAAACGGCGCGCCGCCGCGCAGCAGGCCGGTGATCTCTTCCGCCAGCTCCGGGGTCACCCGCTCATCCGCGTCAAGGCTCAGCACCCATTCATGCGCGGCCTGGGCGCTGGCCCAGTTGCGGTGCCGCCCCTCGATGTCCATCTTCCGGCGCAGCACCCGTGCTCCGAGCGACTCGGCGATCAACGCAGTCTCATCGGTGCTCTCATCATCGATGACCAGGCATTCGCCGGCCCACCGGACGCTGTCCAGGCAGTCCCGGATCCGTCCGGCCTCGTTTTTCACGAGAATTACAACAGAGAGCGGGACTTTTGCTTCCATACCTGCATCAGCGACTCATGATCCTGCTGCGGCACCACTGAGGCCCCATGCAGCGGCTGCAGCCGCTGCAGCCACCATCCCCATCGGGGCGACGGGCTGGCGATGAGATCAAACCGTTTCTTCTGGCGCTTGAGAATCAACGCGGCGGCCGCCCAGGCCGGCAGCGAGGGCGGCAGCGGCCGCCACAGCACGTCGGCGTGCGGCACCAGGCCGACGGAGCGGAACAGCTCATCCTTCGTCATCCCGTCCGGCAGCGGCGCGTAGACGTAGACGTGGACCCGGCGCCGGGTCCACTCCACCATCTGCAGGAGCCACTGGCGCAGATCATCCGACCCGGCGCGCACCGGCGCAAACCGGGGCCAGGCCAGCCGCAGCCGGCGGCCCCACCGCTGGCGCAGCCAGGTGCGGTTGCGGGCAAAGAGCGTCTCCCGCTCCGGCATCTTCTGCACCGTTTTGTGCTCCGCGTGATACACGTACGAGGCCGAGGACACGACGCACTGGTAGCCGGCCTGCTGGGCCCGCATGCAGAAGTCCTCATCCTCGAAGAAAATCCGCTCGACCTCCTCATCGAGGCCTCCGATGCGGCCGATCAGCTCCCGCGTAATCAGCATGCAGAAGCCGATGCACATGCCGACTTCGACGTACCGGCCCTTGAACGCCCGCAAGGAGTCGGCGTACGCCTGCAGCGTCATCCCCTTGGGCGGATGATTGCCGAAGGTGCTGCTGGTGGGATTGAGGACGCCGACGCGCGGATTCGCCTCGGCGATCTCGATCATCTCGCGCAGCCATCCGATGGTAAACCGCAGGTCATTGTTGAGTAAACACACGTACGGCGCGGTAGAGGCCTGGATGCCGCGGTTCATGCCGCGGGGAAAGCCTTCATTCGTCTCGTTCTGGAGCACGACCACCTCTTTGATCGCTCCCCGGGGCTTGACCACCGCCAGGAAGCTCCTCACATCCTGCTCGCTGCCGTTGTCGACGATAAACAGCCGGCACGGCACGCGGGTGCAGGCCAGGAGGCTCTCAAGGCAGGGCTGGGTCTCCTCGAGATGGTTCCAGCTGAGCAGCACCAGATCGCAGACGGGCATTTCGGACTCCGGACTCATCCGCTGGTCAGTCCCCGCGATTGCAGCTCGCGGGCCGCCTGCTCCACACGGTCTTCCGCCTCCACCTGCCGGCCCCACTCCACCAGCTCCCGCAATCCCCGGTCCAGCGCCGTCGACGGTGAAAAGCCCAGCGCGCGCAGCTTCGAGCTGTCAGCCACGCAATGCCGGATGTCGCCGGCGCGGAATTTGGCGGTGATCTCCGGTTCCACCGGCACCTGATAGAGTTTGGCCAGCAGGGTCGCCATCTGGCCGATGGAGGTGGGGGTGCCGGTGCCGACATTGAAGGCCTCGTAATCCGCCCTCGGCTCGCGCATCACCAGGAGGTTGGCCTGCACGATGTCCTGCACATGGATGAAGTCGCGCGTCTGCCCGCCGTCCTCATAGATCAGCGGCCGGTGCCGGTTCTTGATCCGGGAGGAGAAGATCGCGCAGACCCCGGTATACGGGTTGGAGAGCGACTGCCGGGTGCCGTAGACGTTGAAGTAGCGCAGAGCCACCATCGGCAGCCGGTAGCTGCGCCCCACCGACAGGCACAGCTCCTCCTGATCGCGCTTGGAAACAGCATAGACCGACGTGGGCATCAGCGGCTTGGATTCCGGCGTGGGGCGCGGTGTTGCCTCCTTGCCGCACGACGGACAACGCATCTCCCACCGGCGCTCCTGCAGCTGCTCATCCGGCCGCAGCGACGGCGCCACCGGGCCGCAGGCGCCGCAGGCATACTGCCCTTCTCCATAGATGCTCATGGAGCTGGCCACGATCAGCTTCTTCAGCGGCAGCTTGTCGTTGACGATGACATCAAGCAGCATGGCCGTGCCGCCGCAGTTGGCCCCGACGTAATGCTCGATCTGGTACATCGACTGGCCGACACCCACTGCCGCCGCCTCATGAAACACCACCTCGATGCCTTTCAGCGCGCGGCGGACCGTCTCGCGGTCGCGCACGTCGCCTTCCAGATATTCGGCCGAGGTGTTCAGATACGCGGGACGCTGCGCGCCGTGGACCTGCGGATCAAACACGTCCAGAACCCGGACGGCGTGCTTCTCGCGCACCAGCGCGTCGACCAGATGCGAGCCGATGAATCCCGCCCCGCCGGTCACCAGGATCTTCATCACGAAATGATCTCCTCGTGATAATACGGATGGCTCTTCATAACCTCCGGCAAATCGGAGGGCTCCTGATAGATCGCGCGCGGCAGTTTCGGGGGATCCACCGGGTTCAGATCGGTCATCTCCCGCATCGAGGGCCACCGCATCCACACGCGCTCATACCAGCCCTCAAGGACCTCGTGCGCGTGGCTGTAGGTGCGCAGCTTTTCCCGCATTTTATCCGGCCGGCGCGCGAAGGAAAAATGATAGAAGATCACCCGCCGGGGATCCAGGTGGCAGACCGGGCCCAGGCTGTTGGTCTTGTTGTTGCCGATGAAGCGGGCTGGGACGGGCAGCGGAATATGGCTTTTGCCGAGCTCGGACCAGCCGAGCTTGAACATCCGGCGCGGCATCCAGACCAGATCGTCGGCCGGGATGCGGTACCGGAAGCTGCGCCAGAACAAATCGCACTTGATGATAAACTGCCCGACGCGCGGGCGCTGCAGCATGTCATCCCGCAGATTCTCCAAATGGTCCCGCCGGTAGACTTCGTCGCCGTCGACGAGGAAATAGTACCGGTAACCTTCCTTCCGGCACAGGCGCACCCCG
>Ga0209515_10001771_pt1 | contig 34989 bp, 25 predicted proteins | sample Subgroupgradi54m_FD_187454 | JGI IMG/M metagenome (GOLD analysis project Ga0209515, IMG submission 187454) | Subsurface groundwater microbial communities from S. Glens Falls, New York, USA - GMW60B uncontaminated upgradient, 5.4 m (SPAdes)... ... | reverse complement strand
CCCGGCCACACCGTGGGCCTTCGCCTCCTTGCGCACCGCGAACGCGCGTGTCCCCGACGCGAGCGCGACCGCGATCGACACGGGATCGGCGCCGATGGCCAGGCCCCCCACCGCGTCGAACTCGATATCGCCCGCGGCAGCGAGCGCTTCGAGCACCGCATCGCCCACGATCGCGACGCAGTCGCCCCGGAAGGTCACCTGCCGCCCGTCGACGTACCAGGTGGAGCGCCGCCCCGAGCTGAGCTCGAACTCGCCGGTCCGGAGCGCGTGCTGCTTCAGCGCTTCGGCGAGCGCGTCCCGCGCGGGCCTCATCCGCCGCGCGCGACCGCCGCGCCCGACGACGGCTGGGCGCTCGCGGCGGCGACGAGCAGCGACCGGAGCAACACCACGCCGTCGTCGGAGCCGAGCAGGGCGTCGGACGCCCGCTCGGGATGTGGCATGAGGCCCACCACGTTGCCGGCCTCGTTGGCGATGCCGGCGATGTCGTCGAGGCTGCCGTTCGGATTGCGCACGTAACGCAGCACCACCTGGTCGTGGGCGCGCAGCCGATCGAGCGTCGCCGGGTCGCACACGTAGTTGCCCTCGAAGTGGTTGATCGGGATCCGCAGCACCGCCCCCCGCTCCGCCTCTCCCGTGAGCACCGTCGCGGTGGTCTCGACCCGGACGTCGACCGTCTCGCAGAGAAACTTCAGCCCCGCGTTCTTCTGGAGCGCACCCGGAAGCAGGCCGGCCTCGGTGAGCACCTGGAAGCCATTGCAGATGCCGACCACCGGGCCACCCGCGGCGGCGAACTCCGCGATGACGTCCATCACCGGCGAGAACCGGGCGATCGCGCCGGTACGCAGATAGTCCCCGTGCGCGAACCCACCCGGGATCACGATCGCGTCGGAGCCGGCGAGATCGGCCTCGGCATGCCAGAGAAGGCGCGCCGACCCGGCCAGCTGCTCCACCGCCGACGCCACATCGAGCTCGCAGTTGGTGCCCGGGAAGACCACGATCCCCACGCGGGAGGTCATGGCGCGCCGCTCCCGTTCGTCGCCGGGAGCTCCGTGAGCTCGACGTGGTAGGCCTCGATCACGGGGTTGGCCAGCAGCCGGTGACACATCTCGTCGACCTGGGCCCGCGCCGCGTCGGTGTCGGGCGCGTCGACCACCAGCCGGATGCTCTTGCCCACCCGCACGTCGCGCACGTTCTCGTAGCCCAGCGCGGGGAGTGTCCGCTCCACGTTGGCACCCTGCGGGTCGAGGATGCCGGGCCGGTGGGTGATCTCGATCCGCGCCTCGAACGCCATCACGTCGATCCTAGCTACCCCACCACTCGTCGAAGCTCGCCCCCGTGAGCAGCTCGTACGCTTCGACGTAGCGCGCCCGGGTCCCTTCGACGACGTCCTTCGGCAGCCGGGGTGCGGGCGGGGTGCGGTCCCAGCCGATCGAGAGGTAGTAGTCGCGCACGAACTGCTTGTCGAACGACGGTGGCGACGAGCCCACCCGGTACTCCTCGACCGGCCAGTAGCGCGACGAGTCGGGCGTGAGGAGCTCGTCGATCACCAACAGCTCGCCGTCGCGCACGCCGAGCTCGAGCTTCGTGTCGGCCAGGATCACGCCGCGCGACGCCGCGTGCTCCACTCCGAACCGATAGAGCCGCAAGGTGACGTCGCGGATCTGCTCGTAGAGGTCGGCCCCCACCAGCTGCACCGCCTCGGCATCGGAGAGCGGGAGGTCGTGACCGGTCTCCGCCTTCGTTGTCGGCGTGAACAGGGGCTCCGGGAGCGACTCGGCCTCGCGCATCCCGTCCGGCATCCGCCGCCCCTGCACGGTCCCGTGCTCCGTGTACTCGGACCACGCCCCACCGAACAGGTAGCCGCGGGCGATGCACTCCATGCGTACCGGCCGCGTCGCTCGCACGAGCATGGCCCGGCCCGCGACCTCGGGCCCGGCCGCCTCGGGAAAGTCGGTCGGGTCACAGGAGATGAGATGATTCGGCGCCAGCCCCGCGGTGCGCTCGAACCAGAACGCCGAGATCGCGGTGAGCGCGCGTCCCTTGTCGGGGATCAGGTCGTCGAGCACGACGTCGAACACCGACACGCGGTCGGTCGCGACGACGAGGAGCCGGTCGTGGCCGACCTCGTAGAGCTCCCGCACCTTGCCGGTGTAGAGGTGCGGGAGCGCGGGACGGCTCAATCCGGCTCCGACTCGAGCTCGTCGAGCGCCTCGAAGATTCGCCCGACGCCCGCGAGGGCGCGCTTCAGGTCGAAGCAGGCCGCGAGGCGCTCCGCTCCGAGCGACTCGCTCACCTCCGGATCCTCCCGGAGCACGTCGGCGAAAGGACGGCGCTGCTCCCACGTCGCCGTCGCGCAGCGCTGCACGATGCGGTACGCCTCGTCGCGCGACTTCCCCGCCTCGACCAGCGCCAGCAGCACGGGCTGGCTGAACACGAGTCCGAACGACACGTCGAGGTTCTCGATCATCCGCTCGGGGTACACGTGCATCCCCTCAACGATCGAGCGGAACCGCACGAGCACGTAGTAGGCGAGCATCGCCGAGTCGGCGAGGACGATCCGTTCGACCGATGAATGCGAGATGTCGCGCTCGTGCCACAGCGCGACGTCTTCCAACCCCGGCTGGACATTTCCGCGCAGCACGCGCGCGAGGCCGCAGAGTTGCTCGCACCTCCACGGGTTTCGCTTGTGCGGCATTGCGCTCGAGCCCTTCTGCAACCCGGTTTCGAACGGCTCCTCGACCTCGCGCACCTCGGTGCGCTGGAGATGGCGGATCTCGAGCGCGAACGACTCGACCGTGGCACCTACCGACGCGCACGCGTAGAGGAACTCGGCGTGGCGGTCGCGGGCCAGCACTTGCGTGGCCGGGACCGGACGCAGGCCCAGCCGTTCGCACACCTGCGCCTCCACCGCGGGGTCGACGTTCGAGTAGGTGCCCACCACGCCGGAGAGCTTGCCCACGGCGATGGCCTCGCGCGCGCGCCATAGCCGGTCACGGTCTCGCCGAAGCTGCATCGCCCAGAGCGCCAGCTTCACGCCGAACGTCGTGGGCTCGGCGTGCACCCCGTGCGTGCGACCCACCATGGGCGTGTCGCGGAACTCCCGGGCCCGCGACGCGATGCTGGCCTCGAGCGCGGCCGCGGCTTCGGTGAGCAGGTCGCAGGCCCGCACGAGGATCACGGAGAGGGCGGTGTCGACGACGTCGCTCGACGTGAGCCCGTAGTGGAGCCACGCTCCCTCGGGCTGACCGACCCGCTCCTGGACGACGTCGACGAAGGCGGCCACGTCGTGGTCGGTGACGCGCTCGCGCTCCTCGATCACGGCCACCTCGAAGCCCGCTCGCTCGCGGATGGCGGCGGCGGCCGTGGCCGGGACCGCGCCCAGGGCGGCCCAGGCCTCCACCGCGAGCACCTCGATCTCGAGCCAGATCGTGAAGCGCGCCTCGTCGGTGAAGAGGTCGGCCATCGGGGCGAGGGCGTAGCGGGAAATCAAGATCCGGCTCCTCCCTGCCGACACCCTTCGTGGCGGACGGAGAGGGGTCGGCGTTGAACGTCCGATGCACCGAGCACTGGGGCCACCAGGCCATCAGGACCTGCGCGGACTGTGGCGATCGGGTCTGCGCGCAGTGCGTGGTCGAGCCGACCCGACCGTCGGTCCGGAGGCTCTGCATCCAGTGCGCGCTCATCGCCGGCGGCATCCGGCCCCGCCGGGCCCGGCGGCCGAAGGTGCCGATCGGCTAGCACCAACGCCGAGAGCCTCACGGCGAGCTCGCGATGTCGTCGCGGTACTGTCGCCCGGGCCACGTGATGCGCTCGACGGCCTCGTAGGCGCGAGCGCGCGCGGCCGCGACGGTGGGCCCGATGGCCGTCACGTCGAGCACCCGCCCACCTGCGGTGAGGATGCGGTTGCCTTCGCGCCGAGTGCCGGCATGGAACACGATCACGTCGTCGATCGCGGAGGCGTCGGCCAGCCCCTCGATCCGATCACCCGTGCGCGGCGACGACGGGTAGCCCTCGGCCGCGAGCACGACGGTGACGCATGCGTCGGGCACGAACCGCACCTCCGACCGGAGCCTCCCGGCCGCCGCCTCCCGACAGTGGGTGGCGAGGTCGCTCGCCAGTCGGGGCACCACCACCTGGCACTCGGGGTCGCCGAAGCGCACGTTGTACTCGAGCACCTTCGGCCCGTCGGGAGTGAGCATGAGCCCCGCGTAGAGAACGCCGCGGTATTCGATCCCACGTGCAACGAGCGCCGAGAGGGTCGGCTCGACCGCCTTCACCATCACCTCGTCGATCACCGCCGGACCCGCCACCGGAACCGGTGAGTACGCGCCCATTCCTCCGGTGTTGGACCCGGTGTCGCCGGCGCCGATGCGCTTGAAGTCCTGCGCGGGCGCGAGCGGCCGCGCGTCGGGCGTCCCGTCGCAGAGCACGAGCAACGACAGCTCGGGGCCGGTCAGGCCCTCCTCGATCACGATCGTGCGACCGGCGTCGCCGAACGCCTCGCCCGACAGATAGGAGCGCACGGCATCGCGCGCCTCCACCGGCGACTCCGTCACCAGCACGCCCTTGCCCGCGGTGAGGCCGTCGGTCTTGATCACGTAGAGCCCGGGGAGCGTGTCGAGAAACGCCAGCGCGGCCGCCTCCTCGGCAGCGGTGAAGGCGCCGTGACGCGCGGTCGGCACTCCCGCGCTCGAGAGCACCTCCTTCATCCACGCCTTCGAGCCCTCCAGCCGGGCGCCGGCCGCGGTGGGCCCGAAGGCGAGCCGGCCCCGCGCTGTGACCGCATCGGCGACCCCAGCTACGAGCGGCGCCTCGGGTCCGATCACGACGAGATCGGCGCGGACGTCATCGGCGAGCTGGGCCACCGCGTCGGCGTCGGCCGGGTCGGCCGGCACGCAGGTGGCCAGGTCCGCGAGGCCCGGGTTTCCGGGCGCGCACCAGAGCTCGTCGACCGACTTGCGCAAGCCCCAGGCCAGCGCGTGCTCGCGGCCGCCCGAGCCGAGCAGGAGGACGCGCACGCTACGCGGCGCGCGGCAGCACGACGCACTGGTCGCGCGCCGGGCCCACCGACACGAAGCTCACCGACGCCCCCGCCTGCTGCTCGACGAAGCGCACGTAGGCGCGCGCCGCGGCGGGAAGGTCGGTGAAGCGGTTGACGTCGTCGATCTCGGAGCTCCACCCGGGCAACGTCTCGTAGACCGGCCGCACCTTGTGAAGCACGGACTGGTGATACGGCACGTGCTCGTAGCGGGTGCCGTCGTCGGCCTCGTAGGCCACGCACACCTTCAGCTCTTCCAGCGGCGCGAGCACGTCGAGCTTGGTGAGCGCGAGCTCGGTGCACGAGTTGAGCCGGACCGCGTGGCGGAGCATCACCGCGTCGAGCCAGCCCGGGCGGCGGCGGCGGCCGGTGTTGGTGCCGAACTCACCACCCCGCTCCACGAGCAGTTCGGCCACGCCGTCGTGCAGCTCGGTGGGGAACGGTCCCGCGCCCACACGGGTCACGTAGGCCTTCGCCACGCCGATGACGCGGTCGATGGCGCGCGGCCCTACACCCGCGCCCGTGCACACGCCCCCGGCCACGGGGTTGCTCGACGTCACGAACGGATAGGTGCCCTGATCGAGGTCGAGGTAGGTGGCCTGTGCCCCCTCGAAGAGCACGGGCTCGCCGGCGCCGAGCGCCTCGTGCACGAGGTGCACGGTGTCTGCGATGAGCGGCTCGAGCCGCGGCACCAGCGAGAGGTACTGCTCGGCGATGTCGTCGGCCGAGAGGGGGAGCCGGTTGTAGACCTTCGCCAGCACTCCGTTCTTCTCTCGCAGCACGAGGTCGAGCTTCTCACGGAAGATCTTGGGGTCGAGCAGGTCCTGCACGCGGATGCCGACCCGGGCCGCCTTGTCGGCGTACGCGGGACCGATGCCGCGCTTCGTCGTGCCGAGCTTGTTCTTGCCCAGGAACCGCTCCGTCACCCGGTCGAGCTCCTGGTGGTACGGCATGATGAGGTGCGCGTTGCCCGACACCCGCAGCCGGCTCGTGTCGATGCCCTTCGCCTCGAGCATGTCGAGCTCCTCGAGCAGCACGGTTGGCTCGACCACGACGCCGTTCCCGATCATCGGCGTGACGTGCGGGTAGAGCACTCCGCTCGGCACCAGTTGCAGCGCGAAGGTCTCGCCGTCGACGACGATGGTGTGCCCGGCATTGTGGCCACCCTGGTAGCGCACCACGACGGTGCTCTCCTCGGCCACGAAGTCGGTGAAGCGACCCTTGCCCTCGTCGCCCCACTGCATGCCGACGATCACCGTGCCGGGCACGGGCGCTCTCTCGACGGGGCGTGGCGGGCGCGCGGCGGCACAACTGCAATCACGTTTACAGCATCGTAGCGGATCCCGGATCCCGGGGCCCGGGTGGTCGGGTGGCACCGCGGTCAGGAGACCCGGACCGTCTCCGTGCGGCTGAACACGAGGCCGCCGTCGGCCGAGGCGTCGACGGCCACCGTGTCGCCGCTCCGGTACTCACCCTGGAGGATCGCCAGCGCGATCGGGTCGGCGACCTCCTTCTGGAGCACCCGCTTGAGCGGGCGGGCACCGAAGTCGGGGACGTAGCCCGTGCGGGCGAGGTGGGCTCGTGCTGCCTCGGTGAGCTCGAGGCCCAGCCCGCGGTCGGCCAGCCGGTCGCGCAGCTGATCGAGCTGCAGGTCGACGATGCGGGCGATGTCGTCCTCGCTCAGCCGATGGAAGACCACGATCTCGTCGATCCGGTTCACGAACTCGGGCTTGAAGTGACTGCGCACGGCCGCGAGCACGACCTCCTCGGTCGCGCCGCCGGCCAGGTTGCTCGTCATGATGAGCACGGTGTTGGTGAAGTCGACCGTGCGGCCCTGGCCGTCGGTGAGCCGCCCGTCGTCCATCAGCGCGAGCAGCACGCTGAACACGTCGGGGTGGGCCTTCTCAACCTCGTCGAGGAGCACGACCGAGTACGGGCGGCGGCGCACCGCCTCGGTGAGCTGGCCGCCCTCGTCGTAGCCGACGTAGCCCGGCGGCGCTCCCACCAGGCGCGACACGGTGTGCTTCTCGACGTACTCGCTCATGTCGATGCGGACCATGGCCCGCTCGTCGTCGAAGAGGAAGTCGGCCAGCGAGCGGGCCAGCTCCGTCTTCCCCACGCCGGTGGGCCCGAGGAAAAGGAACGACCCGATGGGCCGGTTCGGGTCGGAGAGGCCCGCGCGCGACCGCCGGATGGCGTCGGCCACCGCCCGCACCGCGTCGGTTTGGCCGACCACCCGCTCGTGCAGCACGTCCTCCATGCGCACGAGCTTCTCGACCTCGCCCTCCAGGAGCCGCGACACCGGGATCCCCGTCCACTTCGAGACGATCTCGGCCACGTCGTCGGCGTCGACTTCCTCCTTCAGCATCTTCTGGTCGCGCTGGAGCTCGTCGAGCTGCTCGGTGCGGGTCCCGATCTCGCCTTCGAGCTCGCGCATGGTGCCGTAGCGCAGCTGCGCCGCGTTCTCGAGGTCGCCCTCGCGCTCGGCCCGCTCGGCCTCGGTGCGGGCCGACTCGAGCCGCTCCTTCAGCCCGCGGATCTCGGCGATGGCGTCCTTCTCCGACTGCCAGTGCGCGACCATCCCGTCGCGCTGCTCCGAGAGCTCCGAGAGCTCGGCCTCGAGCGCGTCGAGCCGCTGCTTCGACGGCTCGTCGGTCTCCTTCGCGAGAGCCGCCTTCTCGATCTCGAGCTGGCGGATTCGCCGCTCGACCACGTCGATCTCGATCGGCATTGAGTCGATCTCGATGCGCAGCCGCGACGCGGCCTCGTCGACCAGGTCGATGGCCTTGTCGGGGAGCTGCCGACCGCTGATGTAGCGGTGCGAGAGCACCGCGGCCGCTACCAGCGCGGCGTCCTGGATGCGCACGCCATGGTGCACCTCGTAGCGCTCCTTGAGCCCGCGGAGGATCGCGATCGTGTCGTCGACCGACGGCTCGCCCACGAAGACCTGCTGGAACCGCCGCTCGAGCGCCGCGTCCTTCTCCACGTGCTTGCGGTACTCGTCGAGGGTGGTGGCGCCGATCAGGCGGAGCTCGCCCCGCGCCAGCATCGGCTTGATCATGTTGCCGGCGTCGACCGCTCCCTCCGCCGCGCCGGCACCGACGATCGTGTGCAGCTCGTCGACGAAGCTGATGATGCCGCCCTCGCTGTCGGCGATCTCCTTGAGGACGGCCTTGAGCCGCTCCTCGAACTCGCCGCGGTACTTCGCCCCCGCGACCATCGCGCCGATGTCGAGCGCGACAAGGCGTTTGTCGCGCAGGCCCTCCGGAACGTCCCCCTCCACGATGCGGCGGGCGAGCCCCTCCGCGATGGCGGTCTTGCCCACGCCCGGCTCGCCGATGAGGACTGGGTTGTTCTTCGTGCGCCGTGACAACACCTGGATGACGCGCCGGATCTCGTCGTCGCGTCCGATCACCGGGTCGAGCCTCCCCTTGCGGGCGTCCTCGGTGAGGTCGCGGCCGAACTTCTCCAGCGCCTGGTACTGCTCCTCGGGGTTCTCGCTCGTGACCCGGTGCGAGCCCCGCACCGACCGCAGCGCGTCGAGCACGGCGTCGCGGGTGACACCGAGGCCGCGCAGCAGGTCGCCCACCCCGCCGGCGACGCCGGTCATCGCGATGAGCACGTGCTCGGTGGAGAGGTAGTCGTCGGAGAGCGCGACCCGCTCCTCGTCGGCCGCCTCGAGGAGCCGGTACGCCTCGGGCGCGAGCGGGGCCTGGGCCGTCGCGCCGTACACCTGGGGGAGCGCGCCCAGCGCGCCGTCGATCCGATCGCGTACGGCCTTGGGCGCCACACCGACCCGCTCGAGCACCGGGAGCACCACGCCCTCGGGCTGGCCGACGAGCGCGGCGAGCAGGTGCTCGGGCGCGACCTGCGCATGGTTGCGCTCGCGCGCGAACGCCTGCGCGGCGCCGATGGCCTCGCCGGTCTTGCGAGTGAAGCGGTTCGGGTCGAGCGGCATGGCACTCACCTCCGGTCGGTGTCACCGAGGTCGAGCCCCGGAGCACTCCCCAAAGTTGACAATACTGTTATCAAGTCTATTCCGGATCCCTCCCGGATTCGTCCCGGTTCCATCCCGGGCGGGCTCAGTCGAAACGGAATCAGTCGAGACGAAATCAGTCGAGACGGGGGCGGAGCCGCATCTGGCTCAGCGGCACGAGGTCGCGGCGCTGCTCACGCCGGGCCCGCTCGAGGTCGTCACGCAGCCGTGCCGCGGCGCGCTGGGCGACGGTGAGGCGCTCCTCGAGCTCCATGATGCGCTGTACGCCGGCCAGGTTGACGCCGGCCCGGGTCAGCTCCTGGATCCGACGAAGCAGCGCGATGTCGCGGTCGGAGTAACGCCGGCTCCGGCCGCTCGTGCGCTGGGGCTCGATGAGGCCCTTGCGCTCGTAGATGCGCAGGGTCTGCGGATGCACTCCCGCCAGCTCCGCGGCGACGGAGATGACGTAGAGCGCCCGCTGGTCGGGTTGCCTGCTCAACTGCTTCACCTTCTTCCGGCTCCTCCGGACTCGAGCGTGGCGCGGAGGTCGTCGGTGAACGCGCCCGCGAGCACCTCCACCGCCTCGCGCTGCGACGCGGTCAGCTCGGTGGGAACGGCGACGTCGAACGTGACGAGCAAGTCGCCCGCCCCGCCCTTGGCCGGTGTGATGCCGCGCCCGCGCACGCGCACCGTGGTGCCGCCCTGCGTACCGGCCGGCACCTTCACCGTGACCGGCGCCGTCAGCGTCGGCACCTTCACCTGGGCGCCAAGTGTCGCCTCCGCGAAGGTCACCGGCACCCTCACGGTGAGATGCCTGCCCTTGCGGCCGAACAACGGGTGCGGCCGCACGCGCACGATCACGTAGAGGTCACCCGGCGGCCCGCCGAGCGTGCCCGCGCCACCACGGTCCTTCACGCGGATGCGCTGGGCGTCATCGACACCGGCCGGGATGCGCACCTTCACCTCGCGCCGCCGCACCTCCACCCCGTGCCCCTTGCATCGGCGACACCGGTCCTTCACGACGTGGCCGCTCCCGCCGCACGTCGCGCACACCTGCGAGAAGGAGAACGGGCCCTGGTCGACCGCGATCGCGCCGGTGCCCCCGCAGTCGGGGCAGCGCTCCGGGAAAGTCCCGGGCTTCGCGCCCGACCCGTGGCACTCCGAGCAGACCGCGTCGGAGCTGAAGCCCACCGTCGTCGTGACCCCGTGCACGGCGTCGAGGAAGTCGAGGTGCAGCTCGGTCTCGAGATCGTCGCCGCGTCGCGGCGCGCGCCTCGCCGCCCGACCGCCCCTCGCTCCGACTCCCCCTCCGAAGAGGCCGCCGAGCAGGTCGCCGAGGCCCCCGGCGTCGTCGAAGCGGAACGTCGCGCCCTCGAAACCGGGCCCGAAGCCGCCGGGCCCGCCGGGCCCGCCGACTCCCGACGCCACCATCTGGCGGACCTCGTCGTACTCCTTGCGCTTGGCCGCGTCGCCGAGCACGTCGTATGCGGCCGAGATCTCCTTGAACCGCTCCTCCGCCGCCACGTCACCCTGGTTGGCGTCGGGGTGGTACTGCTTGGCCAGCTTGCGGTAGGCGCGCGCGATGTCCTTCTCGGGCGCCGTCGGCGCGACACCGAGCACCTTGTAGTAATCGACCTCGAACCACTCCCGCTGCGGGGCCATGGGTTACCGGGCCACCCTCACCATGGCCGGTCGCAGCACGCGACCCTTCAGGCGGTACCCCGTCCTCATGATGTCGACGACGACGGGCTCGCCGTCGCCGTCCTCCTGCATGACGGCCTCGTGCTCCTTGGGGTCGAAGGGCTTCCCTTCGGCGTCGATGCGCTCGAGGCCGGCCTTCTCCAGTGCGCCGAGAAGCTCGGCGTACACGAGCTCGACGCCCTTGCGGACCTTGGCCGCCTCCTCGCTCCGCGGCAGGTCGAGGTTCACCAGAGCGAGCTGGAACGAGTCGAGGACGGGGAGGAGCTGCTCGACCAGGCCCTCGGTGGCACGCTCGATCTGGGCGGTCTGCTCGCGCAGCATCCGCTTGCGGTAGTTGGCGTACTCGGCCTGGAGCCGTTGCAGGTCGTCGAGGAACGCGTCGCGCTCCTCGCGCAGCCGCTCCAGGTCGTCGGCCGCCGTGGTCGCGTCGGCCACCACCTCGGCGTCGACGACCTCGTCCGCGCTGGGCTCGTCGAGCTCGACCTCGCTCGGCGCGTCGGCCTCGCCCGTCTCCACGGAGGCGCGACCGTCGTCACGCTCCTTCATCACGCGCCCTTCTGCTGCTCACCGGGCTCGTCGACGATCTCCGCCTCGGCCACCTCGTCGTCGGAGGGGGGCGGCGCGGACGCGCCCGCGTCGGCACCACCTGCCTCCGCCTGCTGCTGCGATGCCTGCTGGTAGAGCCTCTGCGCGAATTCCTGGCTCGCGCCGAGCAAGGCCTCGTGGGCCCGCTTCACCGCCTCGACGTCGGCGCCGGCCAGCGCGTCCTTCAACGCCTTGAGCGCGTCCTCGATCTTGGTGCGCTCGTCGGCCTGCACCTTGTCGCCCTGCTCCTTCAGCAGGCTCTCGGTCTGGAACACCAGCGCGTCGGCCTGGTTGCGGGTCTCCGCCTCCTCGCGCCGCTGACGGTCCTCCTCGGCGTGCGACTCGGCGTCCTTCATCATCCGGTCGATCTCGTCCTTCGAGAGCGCCGTGCCACCGGTGATGGTCATGGCCTGCTCCTTGCCCGTGCCGAGGTCCTTGGCCGACACGTGCACGATGCCGTTGGCGTCGATGTCGAAGGTGACCTCGATCTGGGGAACTCCGCGTGGCGCGGACGGGATCCCGACGAGCTGGAACGTGCCCAGCATCTTGTTGCGGTAGGCCATGTCGCTCTCGCCCTGGAGCACCTTGATCTCGACGCTCGACTGGTTGTCGTCGGCGGTGGTGAACACCTCCGAGCGCTTGGTGGGGATGGTGGTGTTGCGCTCGATGAGCTTGGTCATGATCTGACCCTTGGTCTCGATGCCGAGCGACAGCGGCGTGACGTCAAGCAGGAGGATGTCCTTCACGTCGCCCTTCAGCACGCCGGCCTGGACGGCCGCGCCGACCGCGACGGCCTCGTCGGGGTTGACGCCCTTCTGCGCGTCCTTGCCGGTCATTTCGTGCACGAGCTCCGTGACCGCGGGCATGCGGGTGGAGCCGCCCACGAGCACGACGTGCTGGATGGCGGACTTGTCGAGGCCCGCGTCGCGGATCGCCTGCTCGAACGGCCCCTTGCACGCGTCGAGCAGGTCGGTGGTGAGCTCCTGGAACTTCGCGCGTGAGAGCGTGAGCTCGAGGTGGAGCGGGCCCTCGGCGGTGGCGGTGATGAACGGGAGGTTGACGGTCGTCTCCGCCAGCGACGACAGCTCGATCTTCGCCTTCTCGGCCGCCTCCTTGAGCCGCTGCGTGGCCATCTTGTCGACCGAGAGGTCGACGCCGTGCGCGTTCTTGAACTCGGTGACGAGCCAGTCGATGACCCGCTGGTCCCAGTCGTCGCCGCCGAGGTGGGTGTTGCCGGCGGTCGACTTCACCTCGAACACACCCTCGCCGATCTCGAGGATCGACACGTCGAAGGTCCCGCCACCGAGGTCGAACACGAGGATGGTCTGGTCGTGCTCCTTGTCGAGCCCGTACGCGAGCGCCGCGGCCGTGGGCTCGTTGATGATCCGGAGCACCTCGAGGCCGGCGATCTGGCCAGCCTCGGTGGTGGCCTGGCGCTCCGCGTCGCCGAAGTACGCGGGCACGGTGATAACGGCCTGCGTGACGGTGTCGCCGAGGTAGGCCTCGGCGTCGCGCTTGAGCTTCTGGAGGATGCGGGCCGAGATCTCCTGCGCGTTGTACTTCTTCCCGTCGATGTCGACCGACCAGCCGCTGCCCATCTGGCGCTTCACCGAGCGGACAGTGCGGTCGGGGTTGGTGATCGCCTGGCGCTTCGCCACCTCGCCGACCAGCACCTCACCCGTCTTTGAGAACGCGACCAGCGACGGGGTCGTGCGTGACCCCTCGGCGTTGGGGATGACGACGGGCTCGCCCGCCTCGAGCACCGAGACGACCGAGTTGGTGGTGCCGAGGTCGATGCCGACGGCCTTGGACATGGAGAGCCTCCGTGGTAGCGGGCGGGGGTTGCCCCGAGATCTTGATCGACCCCGAGGCTAGAACCTTGAGTTGACCATTGGCAACTTCTCCCTCCTCTCCCTTATTCCTGCTTGTGACAGGCCACGCGCGCCGGGCGCAAAGAAGGGGCGAACACGGGGCAGCAACCAGGGCGAAAAAGGGCGGCCCCGGCGGTCGCCGACGACGACTCACGCAGTGTCGGAGAAGAGGCGGCTGACGGGGCCGCCCTGCACGGTCGTGGAAGACGACTCGCTCGCGTCGGAGAGGAGGCGATCGGGAGGGGCTTCCATGCGTGGAGGGCGGCCGGTGCCGGATCTTGACACTCTGGCTAGATTCACGGCATGCCACGGCGGGGCGACACCTTCCTGGACCACCTTGCCCAGGTGCCGCTGATGAGCGCGCTGTCGCGCAAGGAGCTCGCGCTGGTCGCGAAGCGCTCGGAGGACGTCCGCGTCGAGGCGGGCAAGGTGCTCGTCTCGGAAGGGTCGGCGGGCCACGAGTTCTTCGTGATCGTCGAGGGCACGGCCCGGGTCAGCCGGAAGGGCAAGCGGATCGCGACGCTGGGGCCGGGCGGCGCGTTCGGCGAGCTGGCGCTGCTCGAGAAGGCTCCCCGCAACGCAACGGTCACGGCCGAGACCCCGATGGAGCTGGTGGTGCTCGGCCAGCGCGAGTTCGCCGGGATCATCGACGAGGTGCCCGGCTTCGCCCGCAAGATCCTGGCCGGCATGGCCCGGCGCCTACGCGAGGCCGACGCCAAGTCGGTGCAGTAACACCGCCCAAACCGAGATCAGCGGCGCCGAGGCGGTAGTTTCACGTCGGCAACGCCCATCCGGAGGTCGTCGTGCGCCGGCCCAAGCCGCACCAGATCGTCTTCGCCGTTGGGGTGCTCGCCGTGATCGGCACGCTGGCGTCGGGAGTGATGCCCCACGTCACGGGCTGGGAGGAGCACTCGCCGATCAGCCGCCGCGTGTTCGGCAACGTGCCCCGGGCGGTGGAGGTCGCGTTCTACGCCGCCGTTTCGACACTGCTGCTCATCGTCGCGTGGCTGGTGTCCCAGCGGGTCCAGAACTACGAACGCGGGAAGCCCGACGATCGCCGCACCACCCGGGCCAACGCGCATCGCCGCCTGCGCGACTTTCAGGCCGGCGTCTGGATGCGGACACTGCTGCGCGACCCCGCTTCCGGCATCATGCACTCGTGCATCTACTTCGGGTTCCTCGTGCTGTTCGCCGCCACGGTGATCCTCGAGGTCGACCACCAGATGCCGGGGTCGCTCAAGTTCCTCCATGGCCGCACGTACGAGGGCTACTCGTTCACCGCCGACCTGTTCGGCGTGGTCTTCGTGGTCGGCATCCTCTGGGCCATCGGCCGGCGCTACCTCCAGCGTCCGTACCGGATCCGCATCAAGACCAAGCCCGAGGACGCGGTGATCCTGGCCACATTCCTCGTGATCGGGGTCACCGGCTTTCTCACCGAGGGCCTGCGTATCGCGCTCCTCGGCCGACTGGCACACGGCCGACCGGCGTTCGAGAAGTGGTCGTTCGTGGGCTGGGTGCTGTCGACGCCCGTCAAGAGCTGGTCGGCGGGGACGCTGCGCGACGCGCACCGCTGGCTCTGGGGCACGCACGTCGTCGCGTTCGGCGCCTTCCTCGTGATCCTGCCCACAACGAAGCTGCGGCACATGTTCACGTCTCCCCTGAACATGTACCTACGCGAGAGTGAACGGCCCAAGGGCGCGATGCGGGCCATGCCCAACCTCATGGAGACCGAGCTCGAGACGTTCGGCGCGTCCACCGTCGAGGACTTCACCTGGAAGCAGCTCCTCGACACCGACGCTTGCACGATCTGCGGCCGCTGCACGTCGGTGTGCCCGGCACACATGACGGGCAAGCCACTCGACCCGCGCGAGATCGTGCTGAAGGTGGGCGAGGTGATGACGGCCACCGGCACGTCGGCGGTCTCGCCCCCTGTCGGCATGGTGGACCAGATCACGGTGGGCGCCGACTCGCTGTTCGAGCGCATCACGGCCGAGGAGCTCTGGGCGTGCACGTCGTGCAAGGCCTGCGACGAGATCTGCCCGGTCAACATCGAGATCCTCGACAAGATCCTCGACATGCGCCGTTACCTCTCGCTCATGGAGAGCAACTTCCCCGTCGAGCTCGGCAACACGTACCGCTCGATGGAGAACTCGTCCAACGTCTACGGCATGAACCAGGGCGACCGGGGCGACTGGGCCGCCTCCCTCGAGGGCGTCGAGATCATCGACCCGTCGGCCGGGTCGCTCGACCACGAGTACCTCTACTGGATCGGCTGCGCGGGTAGCTTCGACGATCGCAACAAGAAGACGAGTCGCGCAGTGGCCAAGCTCCTCCAGCGAGCGGGCATCGACTTCGCCATCCTGGGCCCGAGCGAGCTGTGCACCGGCGACCCGGCCCGTCGCTCCGGCAACGAGTACATCTTCCAGATGCTCGCCATGCAGAACGTCGAGACCCTCAACGGCCTGGGCGTGAAGAAGATCGTCACGCAGTGCCCGCACTGCTTCAACACCCTGAAGAACGAGTACCCGCAGCTCGGCGGGGGCTACGAGGTGGTCCACCACTCGCAGCTGCTCATGGAGCTCATCGCCGACGGGCGGCTCTCGATGGCCGGCGCATCGCTCGAGGAGCGCGTCACCTATCACGACTCGTGCTACCTCGGCCGCCACAACGACGTGTACCTCGCGCCCCGCAAGGTGATCGGATCGCTCGGCGGCATCGACGTGGTCGAGATGCCCCGCAACGGCACCGGCGGCCTGTGCTGCGGTGCGGGTGGTGCCCGCATGTGGATGGAGGAGCACACGGGCAAGAAGGTCAACATCGAGCGCACCGAGGAGGCGCTCGCCACCGGCGCGGGCCGGATCGCGGTGGCGTGCCCGTTCTGCTACGTGATGATGGACGACGGCGTCAAGGAGAAGGGCGCCGACGAGCGGGTCAAGGTACAGGACATCGCCGAGGTGCTGCTCGAGGCGATCGAGCACGAGTCGGTCGCCGCACCCACGTCGTTCGAGCCTGGTCTCTAGCCGTAGGAGGGCTCACCGAGTCACTGTGGGGGGTGGAGCCGGCATCGCCGTCCTCGGTGAACTGCGGGCGCCGGCACCGTCTCCGCCTTCTACGCGTGCAGCCGCCGCCTGCGGCGAGTGATCCCCGCGAGCCCAAGCGCCGCGGCCACGGCCGCTGCGATCGTCCACCAGTACCACTGCACCTGGACGCCGTCTTCGATTGCGATTGGATGAGTGGCGGAGATGGGGCGGCCGGTGTCGACGACGCGGGGGTGGTGCTCCGCCGAGGTGTCGATGGCGAGGTCGTAGCGCAGGTCGGGGACGGCGCTCGACAGCCTCAGGAAGCTGAGCCACGCCTGCGGTGGGACCCAGCCCATGCTGTCGTCACCGCGGAGATCGTCGAGCAGGCGGCTCGACGCGGGACCGGAGCGCTCGAGGGTGAGACCGGTGCCGGCGAGGAGGGCGGGCTCCCGGTCGGTGAGGAGGAACACGTCGGCGTTCACGACCTCGTCGTCGGGCTTGGCGGTGGCGAGGATGTGCAGCGGCACCCACGGGTTCCGGGCCGGGATCGTGAGGTGCACGGGGATACCGTCGCCGGCGCGCAACCCGCGCGCCACCGCGGCGGTGGCGTCGAACTTGGCAGCCATGAAGAACGGCGACCGCCGCGAGTAGAACTCGAGCACGCTCGGCGTGTCGGGCGAGAGCGCGAAACCTTGCTTTGCCGCCCACCCGGCCACGTCCAGGCCACCGCCGCGCAGGATCGTCACGTCGAGCGAGTCGATCTGGGTGTGCCGGAGGACCTCGACTCCCGACGCCGCGCTCGCCTTCACGTCGCTCTCGAGCGCCCGCGGCGGCGTGACCTCGCGCTCGAGCCGTTGCAATGTCCACTTGCCGCCCCGCTCCACCTTCGTGGGCGCGCCCGGCAGCGGGATGATCGATCCGAACGACGTCTTCGGGCTGGCGAACTCGAAGTTGGTCACGTAGTGCTCGACGCCGTCGTGGTAGGCGGCGAGCGTGCTGGTGCGCACCAGCTGCACCGCGCCGTTGGGCGCCACCAGGCTCCCGCAGGCGTGGGCCGCGGGCGCGACGACGAGCGTGGCAGTCACGGCCATGGACACGAGGAACAGCGCGCGGCGCATCCGACTCCCCCTTCGCACACGGGCCCTTTGCACGCGGGCGGGCTCGTCGGGTTGGACGAGCCGGCCGGGTGCTCCGGTTCCCGCCGCCGGGGGTTCAGTCGCCGTCGGTGAAGTTCAGGTAGTAGCGAGACGGGGTGGGGCCCCGCTGACCCTGGTACTTCGAGCCGGCGCTGTCGCTGCCGTAGGGGTGCTCGGCCGGTGTGGTCATGCGGAGAAAGGAGATCTGGCCGATCTTCATGCCGGGGTAGATGGCGATGGGCAGGTTGGCGACGTTCGACAGCTCGAGCGTGAGGTGGCCGTCCCACCCCGCGTCCACGAAGCCCGCGGTGCTGTGGATCAGCAGCCCGAGCCGGCCCAGACTGGATTTCCCCTCTAATCGGGCCACCAGGTCGTCGGGGAGGCATACGCGCTCGAGCGTGCTGCCGAGCACGAACTCGCTCGGGTGGAGGATGAACGCCTGCCCGTCGGGCACCTCGACCAGCTCGGTGAGGTCCTCCTGCGGCTCCTTCGGGTCGATGAACGGCGTCGTGTAGTTACGGAACACGCGGAAGAGGCGGTCGCAGTGCAGGTCGACCGACGACGGCTGCACGCTGCCTTCGCGCAGCGGGTCGATCACGATCCGGCCCGCGGCAAGCTCCTCGCGCAACGAGCGATCGGACAAGATCACGGCCGGGGAGCCTAGTTGGTAGCCTCCGGGGTTCTCGCGGGTGTAGTTCAGCGGCAGAACATCAGCTTCCCAAGCTGAGAACGCGGGTTCGATCCCCGTCACCCGCTCCACATAAAGTGCCAGCTCAGAGAGCATACTGTTCGCCGCGCGCTCGGAGCTACGATGGCGCTCATGCCCCTATCGTGCCCCTATCCGCGAGGTCGGAGGGGGCGACAAGGTGACCTGAGCCGCTCTTCAAGGGCATGCGAGACGCGGGACTGAACTGAGGGGCGAGTCGAAGATCACGCGCCGGGCGGTGCGCGATCTGCAGTATGTAGCCAGCGGCCCATCTGACGCGGACCCGTACAGATTCCCCGACCGATCAGCTCGGCGCGCCGTGCGTGCGGAGGGCACTCTGGTGGCCGGTGTGGACGAGCGTCGTCTATGCACCGCGGGTCGCGAGCGCCGGGAGCAGCGGCGCCACCCTCATGAAGTTGGGCCCGCGCGCCGGCAGCGCAGAGCACGTGCAGGCCAGCCATCCGGTCGACCCTACCGGGCGGTAGCCGTCGGCTCGTTGTGGAGGTGCAGGTCGAGCATGCGCCGTGCGTGCGCGAAGTACTCGCCCTGCCGGAAGCCCCGGCGCCCACTGACCGCGCCATCGTCCTTGTCGAGCCGCGCGGTCGGGACCCCGAAGCCGCGCTTGGGGCGATGGGCGATCTCCGGCCCGAGTACGGCGGCGGTCAGCGCTCGAGTGACCCGCTTGCCGGTCCGCCCGCGCACGAGGCAGCGATCGGGCAGCGACAGGGCCCAGCGCACGAGCTCGAGGTCGAGCCACGGCACCCGAACCTCGACCCCGAACTCCATCCCGGCACGGTCGCAGTAGGCGAGCCCGAGCCCCGGGAGGTACACCGCGAGGTCGAGCACCATCGCGCGCTTCAGGGGCGACCACGAAGCTGGCAGTCGGTCGTACACCTCACGGTGGCGCGACCACACGACGTCGTCGTCGACCTCGGCTTGAGTGCAGTCGAGCGCAGCCGCGCGTTCGACTGCCGTGCTGTAGCTGCAGAGCTCCATGTAGCGGCGAAACGGGTCGGGCTGGGCCGCGGCCCGCAGGACGCGCGCCGCGTACTCGGCGCCGACGCGCTGGCCAGCCGTCCGGGCGAGCATGCCGGCGCCGAGCGTTCCCGCGCGCCCGAGCCCGACACGCCCGAGGAGCGGCGCAAGGAGATGTCGGCGGTAGCCGCCGAAGACCTCGTCGGCACCCTGCCCGGACAGGAGCACCTTGTAGCCGCGTTCCTTAGCTGCACGCGCGATGACGCGTGTGAGGTGGTAGGCCGCGTCGCCGAACAGGTCGCCGCTCGGGGGGAGCGTGTCGACGTCGATCTCGGGTCCGGGCAGGTACTCGACCGGCGTCCCCAGTTGCTGCTCCAACCCACGGACCGCGCGCGTGTCCTCGGCTATGTGCTCGGCACCCGTGTCGGTGGACCAGTCGATGGTGAACGCCCGCGCGAGCGCGGCGTCGGCCGCCCACCAGAGCAGGCTGCTGTCGATGCCACCGGATGCCATCAGCCCGACGGGGACGTCCGAGAGGAGCTGGCGCTCGACCGCGCCCCGCACGACAATGGCGGCCTCTTCACACGCATCAGCGAAACTGAGGTCGCGCGGCTCGACGGCGAGCACGTTCGCGTACTCCGAGATGCTGCTGGCGCCCGCGTCCCATTGCAGGACCGTGCCGGGCTCGAGGGTGCGGGCGCCGCGATGTGGGGTCGCGGGATCGGGTACCCACAAGAAGGTCAGGAACTGCGCGAGTGCAACGACGTCGTGGCTCCCGAGGGGCGCGTCGAGCGCACGGAGGGCAGCCAGCTCCGACGCGAACCACAGCTCCCCGTCGCGCTCCACGTAGACGAGCGGCTTCACACCGAGGGGGTCGCGGGCAAGGAACACTTCGCCGGTCGTCGTCGATGCCAGCGCGACCGCGAAGATGCCGTTCAGGCGCCGCAGGCATGTCGACCCCTCCATCTCCCAAAGGTGGAGGATCACCTCGCCGTCGGAGCGCGAGCGGAAGGCGTGCCCGTGCGCTTCGCAGTGCCTGCGCAGCTCTGGCGAGTTGTAGATCTCGCCGTTGAACACCATGACGAGGGTGTCGTCCTCGTTCGTCATGGGCTGGTTCGCGGCCGTGGACAGGTCGTTGATCGCGAGCCGCGTGTGGCCGAGCGCCCACGACGCGTTTGTCCCTGACCACCTGCGGAGGCCCTCCGCATCGGGGCCGCGGTGCGCGACCGCGCGCATTCCCGCTTCTACGCTATGGGCCTGTGCCGGGTTCGGTGACGCACTCCCAGTGATGCCGCACACTGCGGTGATCTCTCGGTCGGAAGTGATCCGGTGCGGTACTTTACAAGAGCTCCGGAACATCGGGTGCTGGGTGCTCGTACCCACTCGGGTGGGAGGCACATGAAGCAGGTTGTGCAGTCGGTGCGCGATGGCGCGTTGCGCGTTATCGACGTGCCGCGCCCGGTGATCGGGGCGACCGAGGTGCTTGTGGCAACCTCACGCTCGGTGCTCTCCACGGGGACCGAGCGTGCCGTTCGCCGCCTCGCGTCCCAGAGCTTGGTTGGTAAGGCCCGCGCTCGTCCTGATCTCGTACGCCAGGTGCTGCGGCGAGCACGCGATGCTGGCGTCGGAGCGACGGTGGAGGCTGTGCGGAACCGTCTCGACGACGAGATGCCGCTCGGATACTCGGCAGTCGGCGTGGTGCTGGAGGTCGGCGAGGCTGTCGCTGGGCTCCGTCCGGGCGATCGCGTCGCGACGGGGGGCGCGGGTCACGCCGAGCTCCAAGTGGTAGCCGGCCACCTGGCCGCAGCTGTGCCCGACAGCGTCGACGACGAGAGCGCCGCGTTCTCCACGATTGCCTCGATCGCGCTGCACGGCCTTCGCCTCGCGGAGCTCGGCCCCGGCGCGCGGGTGTGCATCGTCGGTCTCGGCCTGGTCGGCCAGCTCGCGACGCGACTCGCCATCGCGGGAGGCCTGCAGGTTGCTGGGATCGACCTCGATGCTGCTGCGGTGGCGCGCGCTGCCGAGGCCGGCGCGCACGCGCTCCTGGAGACGGGAGCCGAAACCACGGCGGCGGTGCTCGACTGGAGCCGAGGCCTCGGTGTCGACGCCGTGTTGGTGACCGCGGCGACGCGGGCGTCCGATCCGATGCTTCGGGCTCCCGGCCTGGCCCGCGATCGCGCGTCGATCGTGGTCGTCGGCGACGTTGGTCTCGACCTGCAGCGCGCACCGCTCTACGAAAAAGAGCTCACATTGCGCTTCGCTCGCTCGTATGGGCCCGGCCGCTACGACCGCGCGTACGAGGACTGGGGCATCGACTACCCGGCTGGCTACGTGCGCTGGACCGAAGGCCGCAACCTCGAAGCGTTCCTCGATCTGCTCGTGGGTCATCGCCTCGAGGTGGCTGACCTGGTCACCCATCGTTTCCCGGTCGACCAAGCCGCAGACGCGTACGCGCTCCTCGAGTCCGACGAGCCGAGCCTCGGTGTGGTGCTCACCTACCCCGAGCGCGGGCCAGGTGCCCCGGCGCTGCCGGCAGTGGCGACCGTGCCCGGCTCGGCCCCTTGCACGCTAGGAGTCGGCCTCGTCGGTGCTGGCAACTACGCACGCGCCACACTCGTTCCGTCCCTGAGGCAGGCCGGTTTCGATGATTTCGTCACGGTCACGTCTGCGAGAGGCTTGGCCGCGCGCCGGCTCGCCGAGCGGGTTGGATTCCGCCGGGCGGTCTCTTCGGTTGACGCGGTGCTCGACGACCCCGATGTCGGTGCGGTGCTCATCGCGAGCCCCCACGACACCCACGCCGAGTTGACCGCCGCCGCGCTCGGGCGCGCCAAGAACGTGTTCGTGGAGAAGCCGATCGCGCTCAGCGAGGAAGAGCTCGCGCTGGTCGTCGCCACGTGGCAGGTGACACCCGGCGTGCTCATGGTCGGCTTCAACCGCCGGTGGTCGCCGGCGGTCGAGCGGGCACGAGCGCACCTCGCGGGTGGCACGGGTCCGTTCGTGATCACGTACCGCGTCAATGCCGGCTCGCTGCCCGCCGACCACTGGTACCACGACCGCCGCCAGGGTGGGCGGGTGCTCGGTGAGGTCTGCCACTTCGTCGATACGTGCTGTGCGATCGTCGACGCGCCGGTCGTGTCCGTCCACGCCGTCGGCACCGGACGCGAAGAGGCGGTCCTCGAAGAAGACGTCGTCGTCACCCTCCGGTTCGATGACGGCTCCATGGCCGCCATCACCTACGGCGCGGGCGGTCATCCCGGGATGCCCAAGGAACGCGTCGAGGTGGTCGGCCGGGGACGCGGCGTCGTGATCGACGACTTTACCGTGGTCGAACTCGACGGCCGGTCGACGCGACTCGGTGCCGACAAGGGCCATGTTGCCGAGTTGCGCGCGTTTGCGCGAGCGGTTCGTGCCGGGGATCGTGACGGCGTCGCGGTCCGCGAGGCGTTCGCGTCGACCGCCGCCACCCTCGCCGCAATCGAGTCGCTCCGTACGGGGCGGGCCGTGGTGCCACCCGTGGTGCCGGGCGGCCTGGCGTCGTCAGCGGGCTGACCGGTCTACGACGTCGTCGAGGATGCGCTCGAGCCGCCCGGCCAGGGCCTCTCGCGACCGGTGCTCGCGGAGGTACGTGCGGCCCGCCTCGCCCCATAACCCGTGCTGATCGCTGTTGGCGCGCGCGATGGCGCGTAGTCCGTCGGCGAGCCCGTTCGGCTGGACGGCTATCCCCGCACCCGCCTCGTCGACGATTCCGGCAACCTCGCCTGGTGTGTTCGTGAGCACGGGGAGCCCTGCGGCCATGTAGTCGAAGAGCTTGTTCGGGCTCACCCCGTATCGGAAGAGTGGCACGTCGGCAAGCACGTGGACGCCGATGTCGGCCGCACCGAGCAACGCGGGCATCTCGGTCTTGGGGATCGGGTCGAGGAAGCGCACGTTCGTGAGCCGATCACGGCGCACGCGTTCGACCAAGCTTGGCTTCTCGACCCCGTCACCGACGAGGACCACTTCGAGCTCGGGGAGCTCGCCGCGAACCTCACGCGCCGCGTCGAGCAGGAGGTCGAGCCCGTTCGCGGGCCCGTGGGCGCCCGCATAGACAGCGACAGTGCCATTGAAGCCGTACCGTGCGCGCAGGTTCTGACGCGTGTCGGGCGCGGCAAAGAAGTCGACGTCGGACCCGTTCGGCGCGACGTGGATCTTCTCTGCCGGGACACGCTCGTCGACCAGATGGGCTCGTGATCCATCGGCGAGCACGACGATCGCGTCCGCGTGCCGGTACAGGAATTGCTCGAGCACGCGCAGGGCGCGATACAGCACCGACCGGTCTGTTAGCTGTCCCATGTCGAGCAGGACGTCGGGCCAGAGGTCGCGCACTTCCATCACGAACGGCACGCCGCGGATCCGAGCGAGCATCCACCCGACGAGCGGGGTGAGGAGGTGTGGCGTCGAGCCGTAGATGAGGTCCGGGCGCGGCATCCGAAGGCCCGCCACGAACGCAGTGACTGCGTACGATGCCCAGTTCAGGATCCGCCGAGGGCCGTTGCCTTCGTAAGCGGTGACCCACACGCTGCGCAGGTGCGGATCGTCGGTCACCCGCCGCTCCCGCGACATCAACGCGCGGTTGCCCGTGACGACGATCGCGTCCCACCCGCTGAGGAGTGCGGCGAGCTCGCGGTGGCGAGTCCCGCCAGGGTCGCCGATGGCCGCGGCGAACTGGTTCAGCACGAGGAGCCGGCGGGGTTCGGTCATCGCTGTCGGAGCACCGCAACAGTCTCACGGCCGTGGTCGGATACCGAGAGCGCCGCTCCGGCGCGTGTCCAGTCGAGCGCCACGCGGGTGTCGCCCGCTTGGACTGCGCAACCGTCGACTGGGGTGACACACTCCGCCTCTCCACTGCGAACGCTCCATACGATCGGAGCACCCAGCGGACCCTTGACCTCGAGGCGCGTGGAGGGCCGCATCGAGCCGTAAGTGTCGCTCCACCACCCGTCGAACTCGTCGCTCTGGCCGCGCGTCTCCTCGGGCTCGGCGGGTAGGTCGACGAGGAACTCGACGCCGCTCGGGAGCCGGGCCACGCCGGCATCCCAGGTGACGTCGGGTCCGAGGGGAATTGACAGCGCGTACCAGCCGTCGTCTCCGCCTTCGATCCAATCGACGACGGTCATCGCTTCGGCGCGCAGCAGAACGGCGCGGGCAACTCGCCGCCCGGGTCTGAGCCGCGTATACGCGTCGTGGGCACCCCACATGACCACACCGCCGTGGATCGCCACTGGGTTCCCGACCCAGCCGTTCGGCGAGTAGACCCAGCGGAAGACGCGGTGTGGCTCACGTTGGTCGAGCCCGTTGACGCGTACCACGCTGTGGGCGATCGAGCATCGGAAGTAGTCGCGTTGCTCGATCGGTCCGTTGTAGGTGCCCGTTCCAGGGTCGCCGATGATCCAGTCGTCGCCACGCCGGAGAGAAACGCTCGTGTAGTCGGCGTGACCGTGTGACGGGCCGCCGCCGGACTTGAGCCAGGCGACCAACGGGCCGATGGCGGCCCGTGCGATGTGGTCGCCGACACTCGAGCCGTCGACGACCGCCGGCGCGAATGTCGCCGGTTCGCCCTGGGGCGCGTACCACGCGCATTCGTCGAAGCCCGTGCGCCATTCGGCGCGCGCTCCCGCTCCTGCCAGTGAGAGCCCCAGCAGGGCAGAACCGGACAGATCAAGGGGATCACCGCTCGACGCGAGCACGCGCCCTTCGTCCCAGTCGCCGTACTGCGGAACCGGCCCATCGAGAACTCCGAGGAGGACGAGGAACCGGGACGCCGCCGCCATCTTGTCGACGACTGCCGTCGAGCGCGTGCCTATGAGCGTGGCAGCTTCCAGCATCTCGAGTGCAAAGCGGTGGTAGGACAGCGAGTCCTCGACGGACGAACCACCATCGGCGAACTGTCGCTTCACCTGATACTCGAAGAGCCGTTGACCGACGCGGTTCCACCGCCGCGCCGCTCGGTCACCCGGGAAGCTCCGCCCGATCGCGAGCAGCCCGAGCGCGTCACCCAGCAGATGGTTGTTGCGCATCGTGCTGAGTGTGTACGGGAGGTCGCGCTCGAGGTGGTGGCCTGCCTGGTAGAGGGCCGAGATCAACTCTCGGCGGAGCGGCTGACCGAGGTTGCTCCGGTCGAGGGCGAGCACTTCGAGCCAGCCGATCGCCCGCAGGGCGACTTCGAGGTTCGAATACCAGTTGACGCCGTGCTCGGGGGGGTTCTGTTCGAACCACGACTTCACGTACGAGGCCGACTCGAGCCGCGGCGAGCCGGAGGTGATCTCCGCTCGCAAGAGGCGAAGGAGATTCGCGGGTCGATTCGCCTCCCAGCACCATTTGATGTCGCCGAGCCGTTCGGGCGAGCGGATGTCGATCTCCCACCAGGGACGAACGGGCCAACTCCCCGGCCCATCGATTACCTGGTGCCAGTCCCCGCTCAACGCGTCAGGGTCGAACGCCCGGTGGAAGACTCGCGCCGTAGGGATTGCAGAGAGTCCCGCGCGGTCGGGTGGCGGAGCTGGGAGCACGAGCGCGTTCGAGAACGATGCTGGCGCCGAGTCCGAGACATCCCGAAAGATCAAGCGGTGAAGTCCCGATCGTTTTGACCCCTCGTACGCGACGCGGAGTGGAGCGCCGATCCCGAGGAGCCGAGCATCACGGATGGGATGCTTGATGGCTGTGAGCCAGCGATGATCCACGTCCGGCTTGATGCCCCGATCCTAGGCCTTCGTCGGGAAAGGGCGGCACGGACGCAGCACAGACGCAAGTCGTCGACTCTCCAAGCCGACGTCACCCGAACCGGCACCGACAACGGGGCCTACGTCAGCCCCCAACGACAACGAGAGACGGATGTCAGATAACGTGCCCGACTTGTGCGTGATCGTGCTTGGTCGGTCATAAGGCGCGTCGTCCCGAGGAGGCTGAGAGATCTGGCCCTCGCGCTCACGACAGGTCGTTCGATCGCGCCGTTGCGCGACTACGTCGCGATTCTCAGGCTCCAACGACACGAGCAACTCGACGCCGAGGAGAAGCCCGTCCGGGTCCGGCTCAAGCCACTTGGTGGGCTGGGAGTAGACCTCCGGCCAGGTACCGCAGACGCCCAGGTCGTACTCACCACCTTCTACGGCCAGTATCACGTGCCACCCGGCGACATCGAACCCCAGGTGATCTGGGACCTGGGCTCCAATCTCGGACTCACTGTCGCGCACTTCGCGCTCTTGTTCCCCGACGCGAGGATCACGGGAGTCGAGGCGCAACCCGAACTCGCAGAACTGGCTCGCAGCAACATCGCCACCTGGAGTGATCGTTGCTCGATCGTGGAGGGTGCAGTCTGGTCAGTCGACGGTGAGATCGACTTCGTGGGTGATCACGGACACGAGGACGGCGCGCGCGTTGCTACATCGTCCGAACAGTCCGATTTCCGGCACCGAGTCCGCGCGTACGCGCTCTCGACACTTCTCGCCGCCGAGGAAACGGTCGACTTCTTGAAGGTCGACATCGAGGGTGGCGAGCAGATTCTGTTCACCGAGAACACGGCATGGGCAACAAGGGTGCGGTGTCTGAAGGTCGAGATCCATGAGCCCTATACGCTCGAAGAATGCGAAAGGGACTTGCAGGCGCTCGGGTTCATGACGGAAAGCGCGCCGACGCCATTCGGGGCGTGTGTCGTCGCTCGAAGATGAGCATCGAGTGCTGTCGGGTCACGTCCTCGCGGCGTTGGCGAGTGCCGCTGGAGCACCAGATGGCTACAACGCCCAATGTCCGATTCGTCGCCGCCGGAGCACCAGCGGCATGCCAACCGCGCACCAAATCGCCGATACGGTCGCCACGCGCAGACCGAGTTGGGCTGCAGTCTCCCCGAGCGTTGCCGCACGCGCGGGGAGAAGCGCCAACACAATCGCCGAGGCAATCAAAGGCACTGCCACGAAGAGCAAGCTCATAGGAAGACCCAAGCGATGGCGACCGCCTAGGTGTGGCGAGGCAAGCGCAAAGATGACCACGACGACGAGGAGCTGCACCCAAATGTCATTCCAGGCAACGGCCCGGGAGCCCAAGCCAAGGGTGAGCACGATGGCATTGGCAGCCGCGTTGACGACGAGAGCGGCAACCCAGATCCCGAGCTGATGCGCTTGGCGGTTGACCTTTGCGGAGTCGAGCACGATCGACGGAACCGAGGCGACCATTAAGAGCACGACGTTGAACGCGAGGGCATTGAAGATGGGGATCGCCGGTGTGAACTTGGGAGCCACGATCGTGACGAGCGGGCCAAACCCAGCCTGAGCAAGGTTTGTGACCACACCCGCCATGACAGCGATGGCGAGTGTGATGCGATTACCGGCACGGACCCAACGGTCATTACCGTGGTCACCAGCCATCTCTCCCCACAAGCTCGGTATCAGCACCGCCTGCACACTCGAGAGTGCACGGACAAGGACCGCCACTGGCGCCGCCGCGAACAAGTAGATACCCAGGGCGCGTGTGCCCTCGGCGAGCCCCACAGAGGTGCTGCCGATCAACCGGTAGACCCAATACACGATGGCCATTGCCCCGAGCGGGAAGCCCACTCGGAGGAATCGCCGTGCCGCGGACCAGTGGAAGTCCAACCGAAGATCGAGTCGCGGTCGACGGGTCGCGTACATGCAGATCATCAGGAGATCGGCAGCCATGGGCGCGATGAAGACGCCGACAGCTCCAAGGATCAGCACGGCACCCAACAAGGCGGGCGTTACGAAGATCGTCCTGATGAGCGAGACTCGAGCCACCAGATCGAACTCACTACGCGCGATGCGCAGGCCGCTCAGGAACGCGCTGATGCTCGCGGCGGTCACCGCGACGGGCGCCAAGAGGAAGCCAATCCTCTGGACCTCGTCGCTGATGAAGAAGCTTGCCACCATCAGGCCCAGACCCGGTACGACCGATGCCACCGCCTCGAACGAGAATCCGACGTTCTGGCCCTTCTCGGCTTGTCGCGTCTCGCCACGGTTCGAGTGATGGATGTAGGCGCGTACGCCACCTTCGAACACGCCGGTTCGGAGCAGCGCCGCGTAGGCGAACGCCAGCACCACGAACTGGGCTCGACCGAAGTCGGTTGGGCCGAGCCAGCGCGCGACAAGGAACGCGGCGGGAAGGGCAAGCGCCGATCCGACGAGCGAGACAGCCGACAGCCTCGAGGCGCGTCGTACGATCGCGCGTAATGCGAGCGGATCTTGAGCAGATGGCTCTTGAAGCTCGCTCAAGATACGCCAAATCTTTCAGCTCTTGACGAACGCGCGCCTTCGGCCACTTGTGACCCGAATGTAGTATGCAACGCACGCGCCTCCGGTGCTCGCGGGTCGAGCGACGACGTCCCGACAAGTATTGAAGAGGGTATGCACGGATACTTGCTCGACGCCGAGAACCCCAGCGACATCGCTGCGGTGATCGGACGATTTCAGGATCTTGCGGCGCCGGGCAACCGGTGTCGCGGCGGTGGCCTCGAGCCCTCCGGCCCCGACCAGGTCGCGAACGCCTGCCCCGCCATCCTGATCGAGGTGCCACCGCGAAGGTCCCCGCGCCAAGGCCTAGAGACACCCGCATGTGTGGGATAGCCGGCATCGTCGGGCCGGCAGCCCACGATCCTCAGGCACTGGAAGCAGTTCGTCGGATGACGGACGTGTTGACACCGCGGGGGCCGGACGGTTCCGGTCAGTGGGCCGGCGAGGGCGTCGTACTCGGCAACCGTCGCCTCGCTGTGGTCGATCTCGAGGGCGGCGACCAGCCGTTCATCGTTGGTCGTGGCGCTGACGAGCATGCGCTTGTCTACAACGGAGAGCTGTACGGAGCTGCATCCGTGCGCCGAAGGCTCGAGGCGATGGGCGAGCGCTTCAGGACCCGATGCGACACCGAGGTGCTCTTCCGTTCCCTTCTTGCCCACGATGATCCGGAGCGCGCACTCGAGTTGCTGACCGGCATGTTCGCATTCGCCTGGTGGCATCCCGGGCGGAGAGCTTTGCTGCTCGGCCGCGACCGGGTCGGGATCAAGCCGTTGTACTACTCACCCCTCCCTGACGGCAGCCTCGTGTTTGCGTCGTCGCCTGCGGCCATCATGGCGTCGGGAATCGTGCCGAGCGTGCTCGACGCTGACGAAGTGGCACCGTTCCTTGCATTTGGGTACTCGAGCGCGCCTCGCACGTTGCTCTCGGATGTCAAGGAACTGCCCCCTGGCTTCGTTCTCGAGTGGCGAGACGGCGTGGTGCGGACAAGGCGCTGGTGGGTCATGGAGTGGCGCGAGCGCTTCGAGGGAAACGAGAGCTCCGCGATCGACGAGCTCGACGCACTGCTCGACACGGTCGTGGCGGAGCATCTCGAAGCCGATGTGCCGATCGCCGCGTTTCTCAGTGGCGGTCTTGATTCGAGCGCGATCGTCGCTCGGGCTCGTCGGTTCGATCCCTCCTTGCGGACGCTCACCGTCGCGTTCTCACACGGCGAATTCGACGAGAGTGGGATTGCGGCGCGCACCGCCACACATCTGGGTGTCGCTCACCAGGCCGTTCCGATGGACGCGCTCCGGGTCGACGTCGCAGCGTGTCACCTGATCGTCGACCAGCTCGGTCTGCCATTCGGCGACTCATCGGCGTTGCCGACCTTCCTCATCTCGCGAGCCGCCGCCGATCTCGGGAAGGTCGTCCTTTCCGGCGACGGCGGGGACGAGCTCTTCGCCGGCTACGAGACATTCGACTGGCTGAGGTCGATCAATCGGCTGCGTCACGTGCCGGCACCTGTGCGCAAGGCGGGCCTTCGGCTCGCCGATGCGACGGCGACTGTTGTGCCCGACAGCGAGCGTCTCCGCCAGCTGCGTCGCGCGCTCGCCTACGGCTCGGTCGATCGCGAGGAGCGATTTCTTCGTCTCAAGGCAACAATCGATCCGGACGAACTGGCCCGCTTGGTCCCCGTATGGCATGCGGGTGCGCCGGGGTTCGAGCGGCTTCGTTCGTTCCTCGCTCACGGGGTCGGGCTCTCCGATCTGCGGGCCTTCAGCCGGTACCTCTTCGAAATTGATCTGCCCGGCGACATGTTGCGCAAGGTCGACGCCATGAGCATGGCGGCCTCGGTCGAGGCCCGCGTGCCGTTGCTGGATCACCGGATTGTCGAGTTCGCCAATCGGTTGCCAACCAAGATGAAGATGCGAGGTTCGGCCCGGAAGCTGATCTTGCGGCGGTTGATGGCCGGCGAACTGCCGAGGGAGGTGCTCGCCGGTCGCAAGCGAGGCTTCTCGATCCCGCTGCGGCACGCCATGACACCCGAGCTCTTGGAGTACGCGGAGGATACGGCCGGGAGCCCCGATTCGCGTGTGCGGCCTCTCGTCGACTCCCGAACCGTCCTCGCGCTCGTCAACGCAGTGCGCGGGGGAGCAAGAACTCGCAGCCGCTCGAGCGACTACACGATCGCACACACACTCTGGTTCATCCTGCAGCTCGAGACGTGGTCACGGAAGTACAGCGTCGACCTTGACCCAACCCTCCGCCCGGCCCTGTCGCGCGAAACGCCGGGATGAAGAGGCGCTCAGCCCTGCTCGTCTCCCCGCTGCCTCCACCGAATGGGGGCGTCGCAGCGTGGACGCGCCGCGTCGTCGATGAAGGCATACCCGGATGGCAGTTGCGGGTTGTCGACACCCGCATCCGTGGCGACCGCGCCCTCTTCGAGGAACCGCGGCTGCGTGACGAGATCGTTCGTACGGTCGTGATCTTCGTGTCGCTGTGCTGGTCGTTGGTCACGACGCGACCGGATGTCGTGCACCTCAACTGCACACTCTCTCAGACGGGCGTGCTTCGTGACTGCTTGTGCGCGCTTGTGAGCCGGGCCGGTCGGCGCCGCCTGATCACTCACTATCGCGGCGACCTGTCGTTCTTTCGACCCGAGGCCCTCCGTGGAATGAGCGGAAGAGCGTTGCGCCTCATTGCGTCGCTGTCGCATCGGAACCTGGTGCTGTCGGACCGAGCCGTCGCGGAGTTCGAAGCGCTCGTCGGACGGTCTGCGGCAGGACGAACCACTGTCCTCACAACATTTGTTGACGACGGTTGGCCAGGAACGGCCCACTCCGGTTCACACGGGGCGTCCCGGCTTCGAGTCGTCTACGTCGGAGGTCTCACCGAGAAGAAGGGCACCGGCGACCTACTCGAGGTGGCCGCACGCTGCCCCGAGCTCGACTTCGTGCTTATTGGTACGCCGACGACCGCGTTCAATGAGCGCCTTGCATTGGCGCCCGGGAACTGCGTCGTGCTCGGGCCGCAGCCTCCCTCGAGAGTCGCTGCCGAACTGGCCTCGGCCGACATCATGCTCTTCCCATCTTGGACCGAGGGGAGTCCGAACGCAGTCCTCGAAGCCATGGCCGCCGGACTGCCCATTGTTGCGACACACGTCGGTGCCATCCCCGACCTTGTCATCGAAGGCAAGGGAGGTCTCCTCCGTGACCCCCGAGACATCGACGGGTTCGTCCGTGCGGTGCGCGCCCTGGCTGTCGATCCCGCGCTGCGAGCGTGCTTCGGAGCGAGGAACCGCCAGGTTTGTGACGACCGCTTCCGGGCTTCGCGAGTGCTCCCCCGGATGGCGCAGGTGTACGAGGACGTTGTGACGAGCTCGGGGCAGACGTGAAGTTTCTCCATCCACCCCGCCGCGCGTCGATGACGGCGTGAGAGGCGGGCTCACGAGTTCGTCCTCGATGACTCCCTGGTCAGGGGTCGACCGACAAGAATGGGTATCAACGAGCAATGCGAAGGGACGCGGCATGACAGACGGAACAGTCTTTCTCGAGCGTCTGGCGTCGCGCGACGCCAGCGTCGTGCTGCTCGGGAAGGACTACGTCGTCTTGTGCGCGCGATGCGCGCCAGCGACACCGGTTTCGTCGCACTCGAGTCGATGAGCTCACGATGAAGGTGTTGGTTACTGGTGGCGCCGGTTTCATCGGTGCGAATCTCGTACGCGAGCTGCTCGATGCGGGAGTCGCCGAAGAAGTCGTAATCCTGGACGATCTTTCGACGGGTGATCGGTCCAATATTGTCGATGACTCGAGGGCCGAGCTCATCGAGGGGTCGATCCTCGATCGGACGCTCCTCGCGAGCGCGTGTCGAGGCACGACCTCGATCGTGCACCTCGCCGCCGTACCGTCCGTGCCGAGATCTCTCGAAGATCCGCTGCGCAGTCACCACGCGAACGCCACCGGTACGGTGCACGTTCTCGAGGCTGCCCGTGACACCGGCACCCACGTGATCGTCGCGTCGTCATCGTCCGTGTACGGTTCGAATCCCGCGTTGCCCAAGCACGAGGGCCTCGGGACTCGACCGCGAAGCCCCTACGCGGCGAGCAAGCTCGCAACCGAGGCATACGCTCTCGCGTACGGGGCGTCGTTTGATCTCGATGTGCTGGCGTTCCGCTTCTTCAACGTATTCGGGCCGCTGCAACGCGCGGGCCACGCGTACGCCGCTGTGATCCCGGCGTTCGTGTCGGCCGCAATGGCAGGCGTACCCCTCACCGTCCATGGCGACGGATCTCAAACGCGCGACTTTACGTTCGTCGGAAGTGTCACGAGCGTGATAGCCGATGCCATACGGCGCCGCGTCGTTTCGGACCAGCCTGTGAACCTCGCCTTCGGGGAGCGGACCTCACTCCTCGAGCTCATCGAGCTGCTCGAGGTCGCGTTTGGCCGCGAGCTCGTTCGTCAACACGTCGCTCCCCGCTCAGGCGATGTGCGCGACTCGCAAGCCGACAACTCGGTGCTTCGGGCACTCTGTCCTGAGTGTGATCCGGTTCCGCTCGCCGAGGGCCTGAAGCGGACCATCGCCTGGTTCGAAGCGTCGGAGGCCAGGTGACGGTCGTGCCTGCGAGCGGCTCTTCTTCGTGCTCATAAGCAACGCTGCTGATGGGGGGTATTGGCCCTCGGTTGCTGTGATCGTTCCGAACCACACGCGGATCCGAGAGCCCCTCGAGACGCTCGCCTCGGTAACGGCGCAGAGTTACCCAGGGGTCGTTCGGATCTACTTCGTCTACGGCGATCGCCCCGGGGTCGGGGAGTTGCTTCGCAGTCTTCCCAGCTCCTGCGTCGCGCTGCCTTACCACGCGACGGCGTCCGAGAACCCAATCGCAGCGAAGCGAAACATCGGGCTTGCCGCCTCGAGCGAAGATTTCGTCACCCTCCTCGACGACGACGACCTGTGGCATCCCGAAAAACTCCTGCGCCAGGTCGAGGCAATGCGCGGCGCTCCTTCCGCCGTGGGCTGCTGCACGGCGCTCACTGTTTTCGGGGCACAGCAGTCTGCATCGGCTCGCCGCGTCGCGAGGGGGACTGGTCGGGTTTCTCGCTCGGCAGTCCTCCGAGCCTCGGCGATCGGGACTTCGTCGATGCTTGTTGACGGCGGTCTCGCTCGACGACTGCAGTTCGACGAGCGGCCAGAGTGGTTCGGAGTCGAGGACTATGAGTTCTGGCTCCGACTCGCGGATCAAGGGGCCATTCTTCGCATCCCGCAGGTGCTCACGGCGTTGAGAGTCGATGACTCGTCGTCGTCGCGTGTGAACCGAGCCCGACAACACGTGCGTTGCCTCAGCGTCTTGGCCAGCCGCGCCGCGAACGGTCATCGGACGCTGTGGCTCTACGCTGCTGCGTTCGAGCGATCGTTCATGACCGCTGTATCGAGCCGGGGCTGTGTCGACGACGCGATCCCGACGCTGGACCAGACGCTGGATGGCCGGTTGTTCGGGAGGGTCGACCCTCTCTTGGCCCGCGCGATCAGCCGAGCGTGGCGGTCGAGGCGGATCGTGCCGGCTCTGCAGTCGATGCGCTCGAGATTGAGAGCTGGGTGAACGCCTCTCCATTTCTCACGGCAACGCGCCGCCGCCACGGCGACCCCGCTCGGGCCCAGACCCGCTCGCCGAATGGCTAGTGCGCGGAATGAGCGAGCGTCCGCCGCACGACCTCGATCACACGATCCTGGTCGGCGGTATCCAGATTGGACCCGCTCGGCAGGCACAGCCCCTGCTCGAAGACGCGATCCGCGACGCCGGTGATCACGGCCGGCGCGTCGGCGTATACGGGCTGGCGATGCATCGGCTTCCACGTGGGGCGCGCTTCGATGTCGACCTCCTCCAGCGCCCGGATCACCTCATCACGTTTCGCCGTCGCCAGAGCTGGATCGATGGTGAGGCACGTGAGCCAGCGGTTGGAGCACCCCCAGGTTGGCTCGGGCGCGAAGGCGACGCCCGTGAGGTCTTCGAGCGCATCGCGGTAGCGCGTCTCGATCGCGCCCCGGCGGGCGACGCGTTCCTCGAGGGTGGCGAGCTGGGCTCGGCCGAGAGCCGCCAAGAGGTTGCTCATGCGGTAATTGAACCCGACCTCGGTGTGCTCGTAGTGCACGGCGGCTTCGCGGGCCTGCGTCGACAGATGGCGCACCCGCGCCGCGAACCGCTCGTCGTCCGTGACGACCGCGCCGCCACCGCTCGTGGTGATGATCTTGTTCCCATTGAACGACAGGACTGCGGCGGCGCCGAACGCGCCCGCGGGGAGCGCGCCACACTTCGCGCCGAGCGCCTCCGCGGCGTCGGCAATGAGCGGCACGTCGTACTCGGCGCAGATCGGCTGCAGCCGCCCGTAGTCGGCCGTCTTGCCGTAGAGGTCGACGCTCATCACGGCGGCGGGGAGCCGACCCGCGCCGCGGCGATCTTCAAGCGTCTGAGCGACGAGATCGGGATCGACGTTCCACGATCGCGCTTCGCTGTCGACAAACGTCGGCCGAGCACCGACGTAACGCACGGCGTTGGCGGCGGCCACGAACGTGAGCGTCGGCACCAGCACCTCGTCGCCGGGCTGCACACCCAGCACCACCAATGTGAGGTGTAATGCCGCGGTGCCGCTTGCAAGCGCGACGGCGTGGGCACGCCCGGTGGCCGTGGCGAGCTCGGCCTCGAACGCCGTGAGCTCGGGACCGGCGGGGG
>Ga0209515_10001769_pt1 | contig 35007 bp, 32 predicted proteins | sample Subgroupgradi54m_FD_187454 | JGI IMG/M metagenome (GOLD analysis project Ga0209515, IMG submission 187454) | Subsurface groundwater microbial communities from S. Glens Falls, New York, USA - GMW60B uncontaminated upgradient, 5.4 m (SPAdes)... ... | reverse complement strand
GGCCCCGGGACGCGCTGAGCGCTATACGTGCAGCTGGTCGGACTGCTCGGCGGGCTCCGTCCGGCCCGCGAGCACGGCCCGCATGCGCTGCACAAGGGCGTCGGGGTCGAAAGGCTTCGTGACGTACGCGTCGGCACCCAGCTCGCGCGCCCGGGCCCTGTCGACATCGGCAGACTTCGCCGAGCAGACGATCACGTAGGGCTTCTTCGGGCGTCCGGCCAGCTCGGCCAGCACGAACCAGCCGTCGAGCACGGGCATCATGATGTCGAGCAGCACCAGGTCGGGGTGCTCGGCATCGATGCGGCGCAGGGCGGTCTCGCCGTCGGCGGCGAGGGCCGGGTCGAACCCCTCGGCCTCGAGGATCACCCGCAGCGTGAGGAGCACGTCGGGCTCGTCGTCGACGATCAGGATCTTCGGCCTACCCGACATTTGCGACCTCCTCCTCGTCCACGGCCCGCGCCCTCAGCGCGACCCGGAACGCCGCGCCGCCGCCGGGCGCGTCCTCGACCCACACCGTCCCGCCGCACGCCTCGACGAGCCCGCGCACGATCGGGAGCCCGAGCCCTACTCCCGGCTTCGTCCCGGTCGTGTCGGAGCGATAGAAGCGGTCGAAGATCTTCTCCCGTTCCGACGGGAGCACGCCGGTGCCCGAGTCGACGACCGACAGCACGACCTGCTCGCCGTCGGGGTCGAGCACGATCCGGATCGGCATCGAACCGTACTTGTGCGCGTTCTCCACGAGGTTGCCGATGATGCGGCGAACGGCCTCGGGGTCGGCCCGCACCTCGCAGGTGTCGGGGACCTCGACCTCCACCGGCCGGCCTGCTACCTGAGAGTCGAGGGCCGAGAGCCGCACAAGCGCAGACAGGTCGACCCGGCGCAACAGGGGCATGGACTCGCTGCGCTCGAGCTTCGCGGCCGTGAGCATCTCCTCCACCATGTGCGCGAGCCGTTGCGACTGTCGCTCCATCACGTCGAGCAGCTCGGCCCGCTGCTCGTGGTCGGTCGCGATGCGCGACGCCGCGACGGCGCCCCGGATCGAGGTAATGGGCGTGCGCAACTCGTGGCTCACCGAGGCGACGAACTGCGACTTGAGCCGGTCGGCTTCGAGCAGCTCGGCCACGTGCACGCGCTCGGCCTCGTAGAGGCCGGCCTTGGCGATCGCGGCCGCGACCGGCTCGGCGAACAGGCTCAGGAGCTGGAGGTCGTACTCATCGAACTCGCGGTCGGGACCGGCATTGATGTTGAGGACTCCGAGGAGGTGGCCACGGTTCTCGAGCGGGACGCTCATCGCGCTGTTCACCCTACGCGACCGCACCTTGTAACCGGGGTATTGCGCCTGGTCGATCTCGCCCGAGAGGATGATCGGCTCTCGTGCGCGCGCCACGCGCCCCGCGACCGACTCCCCCATCTTGACGCGGGCGTTGCGCGCGAGCTCGCTTCCGCGCACCGCGACGACGCGCAGGTGCTCCTCCCCTTCGAGGAGCATCACCGAGCCCGACGCCGCCTTCAGCATGTCGAGCGCGCTGGCGAGGATGACGTCGAGCACCTCGTCGAGGTCGAGGACCGAGTTCAGTGCCTTGCCCGCGGCCATGAGCGCAGAGTGCTGCTGGAGTCGCTTCGAGAGGGCGGAGTTGAGCACCCGCTCGTCGACGAGCAGGCGGCTCAGCCGGTGCAGGTGGACCTCCTTCTCCACCGCGTAGGTGCAGAAGCCGAGCGAGAGGGCGACGACCCCGATCTGGAGGACACCGGGGTGGAGCCACGTCGCGCCGAAGCCCCCGCGCATGGAGCCGATGGCGGTCGCGAGGCTCAGGCCGGTGACGACGATCGCGGCGACGACCCAGAGCTGGAGTCGACGCCTCTCGACCGCCTCGATCGAGAGGGCCTGCTGGCCGCGCAGACCGGCGACCCGGGCTTCGTGCCGGATCCGCTCGCGAATCTCAGTGGGGAGTGCGTCCATACCCGTCCTCTTCCCCGTGGGTATCGGGAGCGGCGGCCCCAGGCTTGAGCGGGGGCAGGGGATGAGCGGGGCCAGGGAATGGGCGGGGGTGGACCGGTACCGGGAGCCCGGTGGAGGGGGCCACGGGCGCCCACCCGGCACCGGGCCGCTCTGGAGGGCCAGTCCGACACGAGGGCTAAAGGAAGGGCCGCGGTGAGGCCCGGGCGGCGGCCGCGCCGAGGCGAGCGGCCGCGTCGACGTGCCTAGCTCGCGCGGCGCTGGGCGCGGCGCTGCTCGAGGAAGTCGACCAGCACGTAGTCACCCAGGGTGTCGGGGGTGGTGAAGAAGGCCCGGCCCCGGTTCATCCGCATCATCCGCTCGACGAAGCTCCGCAGGTAGTAGCTCTCGTCGAGCATGAAGGTGTTGATGCGGATGCCGTCACGGGTGCAGCGCGCGACCTCCTTCAGCGTCTCCTCGATCGTCACCGGCGACGGTGGGTATTGGAACACGGCCTCGCCGTGCTCGATGTGAGCGGTGGGCTCTCCGTCGGTGACCATGATGATCTGCTTGGTGCCGCTCTCGCGGGCGAGCTGGCGCCGGGCGAGCAGCAGCGCGTGCTGCATGTTGGTGCCCCACTCGAAATCCCAGCTCATCTCGGGGAGCAGCTCGGGCTTCACCTCACGGGCCACCCGGCCGAAGCTCACGAGCCCGAAGTAGTCGCGCGGGAACTGGCTGGTGATCAGCGCGTGCAGCGCCATCGCCACCTTCTTGGCAGCAAGGAAGTTGTCGCGCATGGGCATCGAGAGCGACACGTCGAGCATGAGGACGGTAGCGGACTGCGTGAGCACCTCCGTACGTTCGACCTCGAAGTCGGCCTGCGACAACCGGACCGGCGTGCCCGTGCCGCCGCGGTAGATCGCGTTGCGGATCGTCTGCTCGACGTTGAGGTGGAAAGGATCGCCGAACTCATAGGGCTTGTGGTCGAAGGCGCGCTCGTTGCCCACGCCCGAACGCTCCGCCTCGTGGCGACCGGCGCGGTCCTTCATGAGCTTGCGGAAGAGGTCGCTCAACGCTCGCTGACCGATGGCGCGCACACCCTTCGGAGTGAGCTCGTATCGGCCTTCGCGCTGCTCGATGAGGCCGGCCTCCTCCAGCATGCGGGCCAGCTCCGCCAGCCGCTCGAGCGAGCGGGCCGCGTCGTCACCGAGCAGGTCGCGGGCCTGATCGACGTCGACCTCGGCGAGTTGCCCGGGCTGGGTCGCCGAGCGCAGGAGGTTCTCGAGCTGGTCGAGGTCTCCGAGGGTCTCGAGCAGGCCCGACATCTGCGCGAACTGGAGCGGATCGTCGCCGGAGAACTGCATGCGCTGGTTCCACGGCAGGTTCGGGAAGGCGTCCTGGAGATTGCGGGCCAGCTCGTCGACCTGCCATCGCAGGTCGAGGTCCTCGAGAAGCGCCTGCGCCAGACCTTGGAGCTGCGCGCGCTGCTCGGGTGTCATCGAGTTGAGGAGCGACTGCATCTGCGCCATCGAGCGGGCCATCTGCTCCAGCAGCTCGTCGAGCGTCTGCGGGTTGCCGGGGAAGAAGTCGCCGTAGCGCTCCATGAAGCCCTTGAAGTCGGGCTCCTCTCCCCGCTCGCGCTGCTCGAGCATGTGGTTGAGCTCGGCGAGCATGTCCTTCATCCGCACCAGCTGCTCGGGCGAGACGTTGTTCATCCCCTCGGAGAGCTGGTTGAAGTAGCTCTGGAGGAGCTGCTGCCGGAGCTCGTCCATCAGCGTCTCGAACTCCCGGCGGGCGTCGTCGTCCATGAAGTCGTAGTGCTGGAGCTCCTGGACCCGGCCGGCGAGGTCGGGGGGGAGCAGGTCGAGCTCCATGCGACGCTCGGAGGCGAGGTCGTCGACGATCTCCTGACGGCGGCGATCGTCGGTCTGATGGGCCTCGTTGACGCGGCGGTCGATCCCGGCCCGCTCCTTCTCGACGATCTCCTCGAGCCGCTCGGCGATGTCGTCGTAGGCGCCACCGAGGTTGCGCCGCTCGAGCTCGTCGCGGCGGCGCTGTCGGAGGCGCTCGATCATCTCCCGCAGGCCCATCAGCCGGTCGCCGTTGCGGTCGCGGAAGCCCTGCTGGAGCATGCGCCGCAGCGCCGCGTTGAGATCGCCGTGGTAGAGGAGGTCGTCCGACATCTCCGACAGCAGCGCGTCGGCATCGAGATCGAAGCCGACCTGCGTGCCGTCCCAGCGGGAGTAGCGAAAGCCCCGGACGCGGTCGCGACGAGCCACGCCTCGAGCCTACCCGCCCATGGTCGGAGCGAGTCGTGCCGGTGGACGCGTCAGGCGCTGCCCTCGGCCGCGGCTTTCAGCCGCTCGAGCGTGGTGCGGATCCCCGCGTCGATCTGCGGCCCGCGCCGCTTGTCGGGGAACAGGATCTTCCCGATGGCCGGCGTGTAGAACGTCTCGCAGGACTCCGTGAGGTCGGTGCCGCCGTCGGCCGTGGCCTCGAGCTTGTAGCTCCAGCGGGTCTGGTCCTTCTGCCCGGCCATCGTGACGAAGCTGAACTCCTTGCCCGGTTCGGCCGCGAGCACGCGCACCTTCGTCGACCACCTCATGAGGCCCTTCTTGTTGGAGCCCTTGAAGCGCGCGCCCTCGACCGGGCCGGTCGCGCCCTCGACCCACTCCGCCTTGTGCGTCTCCGGGCTCCACTCACCCATGCGGGTGACGTCGCTGATCATCGCCCAGATCTTCTCGGGCGCCGCGTTTACGTGGATCTTGCCCTCTGCCTGCATCGACCTTCCTCCCTCGTGGCCAGCGCGAACAACCTACGACTTCGAGCAACGGCTGTCGCCGCGCCAGAATGCGGCGTGCTCGGGCTCCGCCCCAAGACCGCTGCCACCCTCGGCGCCGCCACGTTCGCCGCCGCCCTCGTGCTGGGGGCCTGCAGAGGGGAGGCCGCCAAGGCCAAGCCGGCCCCCAAGCCCTTCTGCGAGGCGGCCGCGAAGCTCGACGAGCGGCTCGCCGAGGCCGGCGCGGCCGAGCAGGTACGGCTCCTCGAGCGGGTGGTCGAGGTCGCGCCGGCCCAGGTCAAGGGCGCGGCCCAGACCTTCCTCGACGGGCTCCGCCGGGTGCAGGCCGACCCCTCGGTCAGGCGCGACCGGAGGTACGAGGACGCCGCCAGCGCGCTGGAGCGCTACGCGATCGACCGGTGCGGCCTGCTCGAGCAGCAGCGCGGCGGCGTGCCGCTGTGAGCTGGCGGGCTAGCGGCGAGCCCGGTAGGTAGCCCGGTCGCCGACGGCGTCCTTGTTAAGCCGCTTCGACAGGTGGAGCCCCTCGAGCACGAACTCCACCGCCGATGCCACGCCGGCCGGCGTCTCCCCCACGTGGAGGTCGGCCAAGGTCGCGCGCAGGCCCGCCAGGTTCGGGAGGAGCGCGGCGTACTCGGACGCGGCAACGTCGTCGCCGGTGTGGACAACGAGGCCCTCGTCGAAGCCGGCCACGAGCTCGCCGAGCCGCTCGGGCCGGCACCGCGCCCGGAACACCTCGAGCACGGACGCCTTCACGATGCGGTCGAGCACCTGCTCTTCACGACCGTCGTCGAGGGTCTCGATCTCGACCTTCCCCGAGGTCGACGAGACCAGCGCCTCGAGGTCGCTCACGCGCGGCACCACCTCGTGCTCGCCGTTGCGCAGCGCGCGACGCATTGCGTTCGCCACCAGCGTCTCGTAATTCGAGATCGACAGCCGCACCGACACGCCCGACCGCTGGTTGACATGCGGCGAGTGCCGGGCCTGCTGGCTCATCTCGGCCACGATCTCGGCCATGAACTCGGGCACGTGCACCGTGAGATCGGGGGCGTCGAGGGCCCTCACCTCCTGCGCGACCACCTCCATCTCGGTCTCGACGTCGAGTGGGTAGTGCGTACGGATCTGCGCGCCGAAGCGATCCTTCAGCGGTGTGATGATGCGGCCCCGGTTGGTGTAGTCCTCGGGGTTGGCCGAGGCGACCAGCATGAGGTCGAGCGGGAGCCGGATCTTGTAGCCCCGGATCTGCACGTCGCGTTCCTCGAGCACGTTGAGCAGGCCGACCTGGATGCGCTCGGCGAGATCGGGAAGCTCGTTGATGGAGAAGATCCCGCGGTTGGTCCGGGGCACGAGCCCGTAGTGGATCGTGAGCTCGTCGGCGAGGTAGCGGCCCTCGGCCACCTTGATCGGGTCGACCTCGCCGATGAGGTCGGCGATCGAGGTGTCGGGCGTGGCCAGCTTCTCTCCGTAGCGACGGTCGCGGCCGATCCACTCGAGCGGTGTCTCGTCGCCCCGTTCGGCGATGAGCACCCGCGCGTGCTGCGAGATCGGGCGGTACGGGTCGTCGTTCACCTCGCTCCCGGCGACCACCGGCGTCCATTCGTCGAGCAGCTCGGTGAGCGAGCGAATGATGCGCGTCTTGGCCTGGCCCCGCTCGCCCAGGAAGATGATGTCGTGGCCGGCGAGCAGCGCGTTCTCGAGCTGCGGCAGGACGGTGTCGCCGTAGCCGATGATGCCGTCGACCAGTGGCCGGCCCTCGCCTACACGGGCGATGGCGTTGGCCCGCACCTCTTCCTTCACCGGGCGCGACTGCCAGCCGCTCGCTCGGAGCTCCCCGAGAGTGGCAGGACGGCTCATGCGTGAGTCTCCTCGACTGGCTGCGTTATCCGAATGCGTCATCCGAAATGCGTCAACTGGCTGCGCGTCGCGTGCACTGTGCGACGCCGAGCGTACCAGCGGCCCCATCGTCACCGACTCGCCCCACGGCGCGGCGCGCCCCGCATAGCGACCGGCCGCGGGCCCCGGCTAGCGTCGGACCGACCGCGCTGCCGCGGTGGCTGCGCCGCCCCGGGCGCTTGCGTGCCCGGTATCGATCCACCCGATCGACCAGCCAATCCACCAGCCAATCGACCAGCCGGAGGCCAGCTCGCGATGGCGGGAGTCACGACCGAAGAGCAGCGGGCCGCCCGTCCCGCTCTTCCCGTGGTGCGCGCCACCAGTAAACGCGGCCCCTGGCCGATCGCCTTCTACCGGTCGGGAGTCGGCAAGAAGTGGGTGATGGCCGTCACGGGCATCGTGCTCCTGCTCTATGTCCTCGCGCACATGATCGGCAACCTCAAGGTGTACCTGGGCCCGAGCGAGATCAACGAGTACGGGGAGGCGCTGCGCGACCTGGGTGGTCATCTCGCCCCGCGCACGAGCATCCTGTGGGCCCTCCGCGTCGGGCTGCTGCTCGCGTTCGTGCTCCACATCCACGCCGCCTACTCGCTCACGCTCATGAACCGGCGAGCCCGCCCCGTGGGCTACCAGGCCCCACGCGACTACGTCGCCGCCAACTACGCGTCGCGCACGATGCGGTGGACGGGCGTAATCGTGGGCCTCTTCGTGATCTTCCACCTCATGGATCTCACGTGGGGCGCCGGGGGGGGGCGGTTCGTGCGCGGGGATCCATACCGGAACATGCTGCACAGCTTCGAACGCTGGCCGGTCGCGATCATGTACATCGCGGCGAACCTCGCGCTCGCTCTGCACATCTACCACGGTGCCTGGAGCATGTTCCAGAGCCTCGGGCTCAACAACCCGCGGTACAACGCGTGGCGCCGCTCCTCCGCCACCGCGTTCGCGATCGTCATCGGGGTGGGCAATGTCAGCTTCCCGGTCATGGTGCTGGCCGGCGTGATCCACTGACCATGAGGTGGGAAGCCCGATGACCATGCTCGACGGCCGGGTCCCGAGCGGGCCCATCGCGGAGAAGTGGGACGGTCACAAGTTCTCGATGAAGCTGGTCAGCCCGGCCAACAAGCGGAAGTTCGAGATCATCGTCGTCGGCACGGGTCTGGCGGGGGCCTCTGCCGCCGCGAGCCTGGGCGAGCTCGGCTACCGGGTGAAGGTGTTCTGCTTCCAGGACACGCCCCGCCGGGCCCACAGCATCGCCGCGCAGGGCGGGATCAACGCGGCAAAGAACTACCCCAACGACGGCGACAGCATCCAGCGGCTCTTCTACGACACGGTGAAGGGCGGCGACTACCGCTCCCGCGAGGCCAACGTGTACCGGCTCGCCCAGGTGAGCGTCGACATCATCGACCAGTGCGCGGCCCAAGGCGTGCCGTTCGCCCGCGACTACGGCGGCCTCCTCGACAATCGCTCCTTCGGCGGCGCACAGGTGTCGCGGACGTTCTACGCGCGGGGCCAGACCGGTCAGCAACTCCTGCTCGGCGCGTACCAGGCTCTCGCGCGCCAGATCCATCTCGGCGCCGTGGAGATGTTCCCGCGCACCGAGATGCTCGACGTCGTGCTCCACGACGGCCACGCGGTCGGCATCGTGGTCCGCGACCTCGTCACCGGTGAGGTCTCCTCGCACTCCGCGCACGCGGTCGTGCTCGCCACCGGGGGCTACAGCAACGCGTTCTTCCTCTCCACCAACGCGAAGGGCTGCAACGTCACCGCGGCGTGGCGGGCCCATCGCAAGGGCGCCCTCTTCGCCAACCCCTGCTTCACGCAGATCCACCCCACCTGCATCCCCGCCTCCGACGACTTCCAGTCGAAGCTCACGCTCATGAGCGAGTCGCTCCGCAACGACGGCCGCATCTGGGTGCCGAAGGAGCTCGACGACGAGCGGCCGGCGAACGAGATCCCCGCCGACGCGCGCGACTACTACCTCGAGCGTCGCTATCCGGCCTTCGGCAACCTGGTCCCGCGCGACGTCGCGTCACGGGCCGCGAAGCGTGAGGTCGACGCGGGCCGGGGCGTGGGCCCACTGGAGAACGGCGTCTACCTCGACTTCTCCGACGCGATCAAGCGTCTCGGGCGGAGCACGATCGAGGAGCGCTACGGCAACCTCTTCCAGATGTACGAGCGCATCACCGGCGAGGACCCCTACGAGCTGCCCATGCGCGTCTACCCGGCCGTGCACTACACGATGGGCGGGCTCTGGGTCGACTACGACCTGATGAGCGACGTCCCAGGGCTCTTCGTGATCGGCGAGGCCAACTTCTCGGACCAAGGCGCGAACCGCCTCGGCGCCAGCGCGCTCATGCAGGGCCTCGCCGACGGCTACTTCATCCTCCCGTACACGATCGGCGACTACCTCGCACCGCTGCTCGGCACGGCGCCCGTGCCCCCCGCCGACCCCGTCTTCCGTGTCGCCGAGGCCGAGGTGGCCGACCGCGTCGACCGGCTGCTCGCGGTCGGGGGGAGCCGGTCGGTCGACTGGTTCCACCGCGAGCTCGGCAAGATCCTCTGGGACGACTGCGGGATGGTCCGCAGCGCCGAGGGTCTCGAGAAGGCGCTGGCCGAGATCCCGCCGCTCCGCGACGAGTTCCACGCCGACGTGCGCGTGCTGGGCGACGGCGAGTCGATGAACCAGTCGCTCGAGAAGGCCGGCCGGGTGGCCGACTTCCTCGAGTTCGCCGAGCTGCTGTGCCGCGACGCGTTGCACCGCGAGGAGAGCTGCGGCGGGCACTTCCGCGTCGAGCACCAGACCGACGACGGCGAGGCTCTCCGCGACGACCACCACTTCTCCTACGTCGCGGCGTGGGAGTGGGCCGGCGTGGGCGAGGAGCCCCCGATACGCGAGGAGCCGCTCGAGTTCGAGTACGCGCAGCCGTCCCAGCGGAGCTACAAGTAGGGAGCCGGAGCGGATGAACCTGAAGCTGCGGGTGTGGCGACAGCGTGGGCCGGAGGCCGCCGGCGCGTTTGTGGCTTACGACGCTCCCGGGATGAGCCCCGACATGTCGTTCCTCGAGATGCTCGACGTGATCAACGAACGCCTCGACGCGGCCGGTGAGGAGCCCGTCACCTTCGACCATGATTGCCGCGAGGGGATCTGCGGCTCGTGCGCCATGATGATCAACGGTCGGCCCCACGGGCCCGAGCCCGGCACCGCCACCTGCCAGCTGCACCTGCGGAAGTTCACCGACGGCGACGAGATCACGATCGAGCCCTGGCGCGCGGCCGCGTTCCCCATCATCAAGGACCTCTCGGTCGATCGCAGCGCCTTCGACCGGATCATCGAGGCCGGGGGCTACATCACCGTCGCCACCGGGAGCGCCCCCGACGCCAACCTCATCCCTGTCCCCAAGCCGGTGGCCGACGCGGCCATGGACGCCGCCGCCTGCATCGGCTGCGGCGCCTGCGTGGCCGCCTGTCCCAACGGCGCGGCGCAGCTGTTCACCGCGGCCAAGCTCGCCCACCTGAACCTGTTGCCGCAGGGTCAGGCCGAGCGCTGGTCACGCGTGCAGGCCATGGTCGACACGATGGAGCAGTACTTCGGGTCGTGCACCAACCACGGCGAGTGCGAGGCCGCCTGCCCGAAGGAGATCAGCGTCGACTTCATCGCGCTGCTGAACCGCGACTATGTGAAGGCGCAGCTCAAGAACCGCCGGCTCGAGAGCCAGCGGGGCTGAGCCGCGGCGCTCGCCTCAGCTCTCCTCGACACGCTCGAGGTCGAGGTTGACGAAGCTCGGCGGTCCGTCGCAGAGCTTCGCCATCTGCTCGGACATCTGCGCGGTCTCGGGGAGGCTCGAGTTCTTCATCGCCGCCTCGTAGGAGGGGAACTCGACGATCGTGTACCAGTGGTTCGCCTTGTCGCGGTCCTTGCAGACGAGGACCCGCGCGGTCGTGCGCTTCCCCTCGGTGGCTACCCGCCAGTCGTTGATGAGCTTCTCGATCTCATCGGTCCTGCTGCTCATGTACTCGACGATCTGGACGAATCCCATGCCGTGGACCCCCTGGTTGCCTTCCGGTGTCGCCGCGAGGCTGCCCCGCGGAGGCGAGCACGTCAACCCGCGCGCGCCCGGTCGTAGACTCCGCGCCGTGCAGGAGCACTCCTACTCGGTGGTCGTCAGCGCCCCGCCCGAGGAGGTCTGGGAGGTGTTCTGGTACCGAGCACCCGACCGCCCGTCGTCGCGGATCGGCTCGATCGAGGTCCTCCATCCGGGTGACGAGATAGGCGAGGGGCTCGTCCGCCACTGCACGTTTCCGGTACCGAGGCTCCTCCTCTCCGGCGGGGTCGGCCAGAGCTGGGAGTGGCTCACCGAGGTGAAGCCCTATGTGAGCTGGAAGTACGACGCCGTCGGCAAGCCGCTCTGGTCACGCGCCGAGGGCCGCACCCGCCTCGAGGACCTGGGCGACGGCCGCACCCGCATCCACTTCCAGGAGCGGTACGAGGCCTTCAACCCCCTGATGCGCGCGATCGGGCTCGAGCGCTACGTGCACAAGAGGATCTCGCGCGACAACGACGCCATCCTCGCCGCGCTCGAGGGCGGTCTGCGCTGGCACCGTCGGCGGCGCGCCCGCGAGGCCGCGGACGAGCCCGAGCCGGCCTGATCGCGTCCCCGGTGGTCGCTCCCGCCATCCGCACAGGCCTCGCGCTCGGGTCGGTCCCTGCCCTCACCCTGCGCCGGGCACTGCTCGGCTGGCGGCTCGACCCGGTCGTCATCGCCGTGGTCGTGGGCCTCGCGCTGGCCTACCTCCGGGGCGTGGGAGTGCTGGCCCGGCGCGGGCGCCGTTGGCCACGCGGGCGCACGTTCGCCTTCGTCACCGGGCTCACCGTGGTGGCGGTGGCAACGGGCTCGGCGCTCGAGCGCTACGACGACGTGCTCTTCACCGCCCACGCGATCCAGCACCTGCTCCTCGGGATGGTGGCGCCGCTGATCCTGGTGCTCGGCGCGCCCGTCACCCTCGCGCTCCAGGCCGCGCCGCGCCCCGCACGGACGCGGCTCCTCCATCTGCTGCACAGCGCGCCGGTGAAGCTGCTCACCCACCCGCTCGTGGTGTGGGCGCTGTTCTCGTCCACACTCGTCGCGCTCTACTTCTCACCTCTCTTCGAGCTGTCCTTGCGGCACGCGTGGGTGCACGCGGCCGTCCACCTCCACTTCCTCGCCGCCGGCGTCCTCTTCTTCTGGGTGGCCGTCGGGACCGACCCCTTGCCCTGGCGCCTCTCCTACCCCGCCCGCGCGCTCTTCGCCTTCACCGCGATCCCGTTCCACGCCGTCGTCGGGCTGGCGCTCGTCACATCCGACACGCTGGTCGGCGCCGGCTTTTACGGCACTGTGGCCCGGTCCTGGGGACCGAGCCCGCTCGCCGACCAACGGGCCGCGGGAGGCATCCTCTGGGCCGGCGGCGACCTCATCGGCGTGGTCGCGCTCCTCGTCGTCGTGGCTCGCTGGCTGCGCCACGAGGAGGTGGTCACCGCGCGGGCCGACCGGCACCTCGATCGGCACCTCGACCGGCGCGAGACGGTAGAAGGCGAGACGGTGGAGAAGGCGGGCGTGAGCAGCGACGGGCCGACAGAATGACGCCCATGCGCCCGGCGACGGCGGACGGGGCGGCGCTCGTGGTACCCGACCGTCGCACCCCGATGCTGACCGTGGGCATGGTGGTGTGGCTCGCGTCGGAGCTCATGTTCTTCGGCGCGCTGTTCGCGATGTACTTCACGCTCCGGTCGGTCGACCATCCTTGGCCACCACGCGGAGTCGAGCTCGACGTCGGCGTGTCGGCAGCGTTCACCCTCGTGCTGGCGCTGTCGAGCGGCACGATGCAGCTCGGTGTACGCGCGGCTCGCTCCGGTGACCACCCGGCGATGCGGCGGTGGATCCTGCTCACCCTGCTGCTGGGCGCGATCTTCCTCGCCAACCAGGTCCACGAGTACGCGACAGTCCCGTTCTCCATGTCGTCGCACGCGTACGGATCGGCCTTCTTCGTGACCACCGGCTTCCACGCGTTGCACGTGCTCGGCGGGCTGGTGATCATGCTCGTGCTCCTCGGCCGGGCGGCCGGGCCTGGCTTCGACACCGACCCGATGCCGAGCGTGGAGGTGACGTCCTACTACTGGCACTTCGTGGACGTCGTGTGGCTCGGCTTGTTCGCCACGATCTTCCTGCTCCAGTGACGGTCGCGGCGCGCCGGGTCTGGGTGTGGGTTTCGGTGGCCGCGGTGATCGGCGGGGCGAGCGTGCTGCTGGTGGGGGTGAACGCGTCACGGGCGCTGCGGCTCGATCCCCGTCCGAGCGACCCGTTGGTCGAGCAGGGGCGGCGGCTCTTCCAGCTCCACTGCTCGACGTGTCACGGGCTCGGCGGCCGCGGCACGCACCAGGGGCCGTCGCTCCGGGGCGTGGGCGCGGCCGCGGCCGACTTCCAGCTCTCCACCGGCCGCATGCCGCTCGACGCGCCCGACCAGACGTCGTCGCGCAAGCGCCCGGCCTTCGATCGGGCCGCCATCGCCGCGCTCACCGCGTACGTCGCGTCGCTCGGCGACGGTCCGCCGATCCCTCGTGTGGACGTCGCGACTGCCGACGTCTCGCGGGGCCAGCGCCTCTACAGCGACAACTGCGCCGGCTGTCACGCAGCGTCCGGCGCGGGCGGTGCGCTCGGAGTGGGAGCGAGCGCGCCGTCGCTGCACCGGGCCACCCCCGTGCAGGTGGTGGAGGCCCTGCGCACGGGGCCCGGGCCCATGCCCGTGTTCGGCTCCGACGCGATGGGCGAGCAGCAGGCAGGAGACATCGCCCGCTACGTGCAGTACTTGCGACAACCCGAAGACCCCGGTGGCCTGCCCCTCGGTCGGATCGGGCCGATCCCGGAGGGCTTCGTCGCCTGGATCGTGGGCCTCGGCGCCCTGCTGCTCGCCAGTCGATGGATCGGAGCGCGCGAATGAGCGGCCCCCGTGACCGCCCCGACAACCGGCAGCGCGCCGCCACCCGACTGATCGCGGCCGCGTTCACGGTCACGATCCTGTCCGCGCTCGGCCTCGCTGCGGTCTACGTCGCGGGTGGCCAGGTGCAGGCCGAGGGCGCGCTCCTCGCGTCGAGCCTGGCCGGCCTCGGCGCCGGCCTCGTGATGTGGGCGGCGCACCTGCTGCCGGCCGGGAGCGTGATCGGCCCGCGCGAGCCGCTCGAGTCGACCCCGCAGGAGCGCGAGGACTTCGAGCAGGCCTTCGAGCACGGAGAGGAGCTCCTCGCCCGCCGCCGCTTCCTCGTGCGGATGCTCGGCGCAGCCGCGGGCGCGCTCGGCATCGCCGCGCTCTTCCCCATCCGGTCGCTGGGCCCGTCGCCGGGGCGCTCCCTCACCACCACCGCGTGGCGCAAGGGCCTCCGCCTCACGACCCAGAGCGGAGATCCGGTCAACATCGCCGACCTGCAGGTGGGAGGCGTGCTCACCGTCTTCCCCGCAGGCCACCCGAGCGCCGCGACGGCCCAGACGCTGCTCATCCGCGTCGAGCCCGGCCGGCTTCGCCCCCGCGCCGGGCGCGAGCGCTGGTCCCCGATCGGCTACGTGGCGTACTCGAAGATCTGCACCCACGCCGGCTGCCCGGTCGGGCTGTACCGCGCCGACGACCACCGGCTCCTGTGCCCGTGCCACCAATCGACGTTCGACGTGCTCGACGGCGCGAAGCCCGTGTTCGGGCCTGCCACCCGGTCGCTGCCCCAGCTCCCCCTCGCGGTCGACGGCGATGGCTATCTCGTCGCGCAGAGCGACTTCACCGAGCCGATCGGCCCGTCGTTCTGGAACCGCTCGTGATCGTCGGGCGGCCATCGTGATCGTGAAGCGAATGGCCCGCTTCGTCGACGACCGGCTCCGCGCCTCGCGCTTCGCGCAGACCGCGTTGAGCAAGATCTTCCCGGACCACTGGTCGTTCATGATCGGCGAGATCGCGCTCTACTGTCTCCTGATCCTCGTGCTCACCGGCACGTATCTCGCGTTCTTCTTCACCGCCTCGGGCCGCAAGGTCGTCTACCACGGGTCGTACGCACCGCTGCAGGGCCAGACCATGTCGGTGGCGTACAAGTCGGTGCTCGACATCAGCTTCGACGTGCGGGCCGGGCTCGTGATGCGTCAGATCCACCACTGGGCCGCGCTGATCTTCGTCGCCGCGATCATCGTGCACCTGTGCCGGGTCTTCTTCACCGGCGCGTTCCGCCGGCCCCGCGAGCTCAACTGGATGGTGGGCATCACGCTGCTCGTCCTCGCCATGGCCAACGGCTTCACGGGCTACTCGCTCCCCGATGACCAGCTCTCCGGCACCGGGCTGCGCATCGCGTTCTCGATCGTGGAGTCGGTCCCCGTGGTGGGAACCTGGATCGCGTTCCTCCTCTTCGACGGCAACTTCCCCAGCACCGAGATCATCTCGCGGTTCTTCGTCTTCCACGTGATGCTGGTGCCGGGCCTGCTCTTCGCCGTGCTCGGCGGGCACCTCGCCATCCTCTGGCACCAGAAGCACACGCAGTTCGCGGCACCGGGCCGCACGGAGGACAACATCGAGGGCTCGCGACTATGGCCCACCTACGCCCTCCGGTCGGTCGGCTTGTTCTTCCTGGTGTTCGCGGTGTGCGCGGCGCTCGGCGGCCTTGCCCAGGTCAACGCGGTCTGGCTCTACGGCCCGTTCCGGCCGGCGGCGGTGTCGGCCGCGTCGCAGCCCGACTGGTACATCGGCTGGCTCGAAGGTGCGCTACGGCTGATGCCGCCCTGGGAGATCCGCGCCTTCGGCCACACGGTCCCCAACCCGTTCTTCCCCGGCATCGTCCTGCCCGGGATCACCTTCACGCTGCTCTATCTCTGGCCGTTCCTCGAGGCGCGCGTCACGCACGACCACGACGTCCACCATCTGCTCGACCGGCCCCGGGACCGGCCGTTCCGCACCGGGTTCGGCGCCGGCGCGCTGACGTTCTTCATGGTGCTGTTCCTGGCCGGCGGGAACGACGTGCTCGCCGACACGTTCAGCCTCAGCCTCTACGCGATGACCAACGTGCTGCGGGTCGCGTTGGTCGTGCTCCCCCCGTCGGTCGGCTTCGTCGCGTACCGACTCTGCAAGGAGCTCTCGCGGGGCCCTGTCAAGCCGCTGGGCGGCCCGGTCGGCTACCGCGTGCGGCGCACCGCGACGGGTCGGTACGAGGACGTCGAGCCCCCGCCTTGACGCCTACCCGCACAGGCCCGTCGGTGCACTCGAGGGTGGAAGGGGGTCAGGCCTTCGAGTTGCTCTCGATGGCGAGGCCGACGACGGAGAACAGGAACAGCGCGCCGCCGGCGACCGTGAGCCAGGTGCCGAACACGAGCCCGTTCGCGGCCACCACCGCGCCCATGCCCATGCCGAACGGCCAAGCGCTCGAGCTCGGGAACCAGCCGACGTCCGCGGGCCCGGCGGAGGCGACCACGTCGTCACGGTCCTCCGGTCGCAACCCGTGCTCGCGACGCTGGCGGAGGAGGTAGAGCCAGCACAGCGTCCACGATCCCACCGCCAGGCCGAGCATCGCGGTCCCGGCCGGCTCGTAGCTGGTGAACCAGTAGAGCGTGCCGATCACCACGTAGAAGATCGCGCTCGACAGGAACAGGCGGGGCTCGATCCTCATGGCCGGAGCTCCGGATGCCGTCCGTCGAACAGCGGGCGGTCCGAGCGAATGGGCGGAAGTGACGTGAAGTTGTGCTCGGGTGGCGGTGACGTGGTGGCCCACTCGAGCGTGTTGGCCTCCCAGGGATCGTCACCGGCCGGCGCGCCGCGCCGGATCGACACCCACACGTTGGCGATGAACACGAGCATCGCCACGCCCATCAGCCACGCGCCGACGCTGGAGAGCAGGTTGAGGAAGCTCCAGCCCCTTCCGCCCCCGTACGTGTCGACCCGGCGCGGCATGCCCCGCAGCCCGAGCTGATGCTGTGGGAAGAAGGTGAGGTTGAAGCCGATCAGCAGGAGCCAGAAGTGCACCTTCCCCCACCGCTCGCTCAGCCGTCGCCCGGACATCTTCGGGAACCAGTAGTAGAGGCCGGCGAACATCGCGAAGACCGAGCCGCCGAACATCACGTAGTGCATGTGCGCGACCACGAAATACGTGTCGGTGACGCGGAAGTCGATCGGTGGCGACGCCAGCATGACGCCGGTGATGCCACCCATCACGAACGTCAGCAGGAACCCGATGCAGAACAGCATGGGTGTCTCGAAGGTGAGTCTCCCTCGCCACATGGTGCCGATCCAGTTCACGAACTTCACCCCGGTCGGCACCGCGATCAGCAACGACAGCGCGCTGAAGAACGGGAGGAGCACCGCGCCGGTGGCGAACATGTGGTGCGCCCACACGCCCGTCGACAGCCCCGCGATCGCGAAGGTGGCGATCAGCATGCCCCTGTAGCCGAAGATGGGCTTGCGCGAGAACACCGGGATCACGTCCGTGACGATCCCGAAGTACGGCAGCACGATGATGTACACCTCGGGATGCCCGAAGAACCAGAAGAGGTGCTGCCAGAGGATCGGCTCGCCGCCGTTGGTCGCGTCGAAGAAGTGCGTGCCGAGGTTTCGGTCGGCGAACAGCAGCGCGACCGCGGCCGCCACCACCGGGAACGTGAGGATCACCAGCAGGCTGGCGACGAGCATGTCCCAGGTGAAGAACGGCATCCGCAGCATCGTCATGCCCGGTGCGCGCAGCGTGAAGATCGTCGTGACGAGGTTGACGCCGAACAGCGTGCCGGCGACGCCGGTGAGGGCCACGCCCACGATCCACAGGTCGGCGCCGGCGCCGGGCGAGTGGATGGCGTCGGAGAGTGGCGCGTAGGCGAACCAGCCGAACGCGGCCGCGCCGCGATCGGTGAGGAAGCCCGAGACCATCGTGATGCCGCCGCCGAGGTAGAGCCAGTAGGCGAATGCGTTGAGCCGCGGGAAGCTCAGGTCCGGCGCGCCGATCTGGAGCGGCACGAAGTAGTTAGCCAGCCCGAAGGCCATGGGCCCGATGAACAGGAACATCATGATGCTCCCGTGCATCGTGAACAGCTCGTTGTAGACGCCCGCGCTCACGAGGTGTTGGTTCGGCCGGGCCAGCTGCGTGCGCATCACCTCGGCGAGCGCGCCGGCGAGCAGGAAGAAGCCGAATGCGGTGAAGACGTAAAGGAGTCCGATCTTCTTGTGGTCGGTGGTGGTGACGAGGTCGAGCAGGCCGGTCGCGCGGCGGCGTGGCTCCCGCGACGGAGGCGCGGTCGGCCGCTCCGTCAGCACCGTCACGCGGGCACCTTCCCCTGCTCGCGATCGACCCAGGCCCGATAGTCGCTCCGGTCGACGACGCGCACCGTGAAGCCCATGCGCGCGTGGTCGAGCCCGCAGAACTCCGCGCACAACCCATCGAAGCGACCCCTCTTCACCGTGTCCAGCTCGATCTCATTGTCGACACGGGGGATGACGTCACGCTTGAAGAGGAAGCCGGGCACGAAGAAGGAATGGATCACGTCGGCGCTCTCGAGCCTCAGCCTCACCTTGGCGCGCAGCGGCAACACCATCTCCGGGTAGCGGTCGGGCGCGCCGACGACCGTGATCCCCTCCTTCACGTAGTGGAACCGCCACTGCCACTGGAAGGCGGTGACGACGATCCGGACGTCGGGGTTCGGGCGGAGGCGGTCGACCTGGCCCTGCGTGCGCACGGTGAAGGCGAACAGCACCGCCACGATCCCGAGTGGCAGCGCGGTGAGGACGAGCTCGAGGGGGCCGTTGCCGCGCGTCTGGCTCGGCACCGCGTCGGGCGCGGGCCGGCCGCGACGCCGGTACCGGACCACCGACCAGAGCACGAGGCTCCAGATCACCGCGAACACCACGACGCCGACCGCGAGGAAGCCGCGGAAGAGGTGGTCGACCTGGCGGCCCTGCGAGGTGCCGCCCTTCGCGGTACCGGGAGCCGCGCCGCTGCACGACGTGAGTAGGAGCGCAAGGAGCGCGGCCGCGGTCGCGGCGGGCGCGACGCGGCGAGCGGCCCGGCTCAGCACCCGCGCATCATGACCCCGGCCCCGCCTCCCCGCCAGCACTCGCGGTGGCCGCGTACGCAGCCCGGATCGCGGTCGCGTCCCCATGGGCGCCGGGCTCCACGTCGTGGCCCGTACCGAGCCCCCAGGCCGCGGCCACCTCCTCCGGTGCGCGGTCGTGGAGCGTCGCCGCGGCCTGCACGCAGGCTCCGCTCGCGACCAGCTCCTGCTCGTCGGGCACGAGCACCGGCCTCCCGGCGAGCCCGGCGAGGACGCGCGGGTAGGCGGTGGATCGCGACCCGCCCCCGATGAGCACGAGCCGCCCGTCGTCGACCGCGACGCCCGCCGTGCGCAGCGCGTCGAGCCCGTCGAGCAGGCCGCACACCACGCCTTCGTACGCGGCGCGCGCCAGCTGCTCGCGGGTCACGTCGGTGCGCAGCCCCACCACGCTGCCGGTGGCGTCGGGCCGATTGGGCGTGCGCTCGCCGTCGAAGTAGGGGACCAGCGTCACGCCGCCGGCGCCGGGAGGGGCGCGCAACGCGAGCGCGTCGAGGCCGGCGTGGTCGACACCCAGCAGGCGGGCGATCGCGTCGGTCACCTTCGTCGCGTTGAGCGTGCACACGAGCGGGAGGAAACGACCGCTCGCGTCGGCGAAGCCGGCCACCGCGCCCGTCGGATCGGCCGTGGGCCGCGCGCTCACGGAATAGACGGTGCCCGAAGTGCCGAGCGAGACGGCCACGTCGCCGGGCCGGAGGCCCACGCCGAGCGCGGCGGCCATGTTGTCGCCCGTGCCCGGGCCGACCACGGCGCCGTCGTGCTCTCCCGCCGCCTCGATCGGGCCGAGCACGCGCGGCAGGCACCCGACCCAGTCGGTGCCAGCGTCTACGACGGCGAGCAGGTCCGTGCGCCAGCGGCCCTCGATCGGCGACCAGTAGCCGGTGCCCGACGCGTCGCCCCGATCGGTGACGAAGTCGCCCATGAGCCGGAACGTCAGCCAGTCGTGCGGGAGCAGAACGCGCGCGATGCGGGCGAAGTGCTCGGGCTCCGATCGGTGCAGCCAGCTCAGCTTCGTGACCGTGAACGACGCGACGGGCACCGAGCCGCAGGCCGTGGCCCAGGCCGACGCGCCGCCGTCGAGCTGCTGCACGAGCCAGCCGGCGTCGGGAGCCGACTCCGTGTCGTTCCAGAGCTTGGCCGGCCGGATCACCGCGTCGCGGTCGTCGAGCACGACGAGCCCGTGCTGCTGGCCCGCGACGGCGACGGCGACGACCTCGTCGGCGCGCGCGGCTTGCGCATTCGCGGCGAGGAACGCGTCCCACCAGGCGACCGGGTCCTGCTCGCTGCGGGGCGGTCGGGTGGCCGGGTGCGGGGCCTGACCGGCGCCGACGAGCGCGCCGGTGTCGGCGTCGCGGACCTCGACCTTGGTCGACTGGGTCGACGAGTCGACCCCCATCACCAGCGGCACGGGCGCGCTCCCGAAACGGCCGCTCCGATGCGGAGCGGTCAGCGAACCCCGAGGAGCAACTCGGTCACGAGCTGGTCGAGCCGCTCATGGCCGTAGCCGTAGGCGGCCAGCGACTCGACGTCGAAGTCCTCGGCCCGCAGCTCGGCGAACGCCTCCGGCGTGGGGCCGCCGGGCAGGGTCAGCTCGAGCAGACCGTCGGCCTTGGCGGCCGCGAGTGCGTCGGCGATGTCGGGATCCTCACGGAAGCGAGCCGCCTTCTCCTTCAGGATCAAATAGGTGCGCACGCAGCCGCGGGCGAACTCCCACACGCCCTCGACGCTCTCGGTGCGGTACGCGTGCGCGTCGAAGTGGCGCATGCCGTCCCACTCTGCCTCCTCGAGGATCTTCACGAGGTAGAAGGCGTCACGGATGCCCTCCGAGCCGAAGCGGAAGTCCTGGTCGTACTTGCCGATCCGCTGCGCGTTGAGGTCGATGTGGAAGAGCTTGTCGGACCAGAGCGCCTGCGCCACCGCGTGGTGGAACGAGAGGCCCGACATGGTCTCGTGGGCGAACTCGGGGTTGAGGCCGACCATGTCGGGGTGCTCGAGCTCGTGGATGAACGCGAGCGCATGGCCGACGGTGGGGAGGAAGAGATCGCCCCGGGGCTCGTTCGGCTTCGGCTCGATCGCGATCTCCATGTCGTAGCCGCGGTCGAGGATGTACTCGCAGCACGCGTTGACCGCTTCCGCGTAGCAGTCGAGCGCGGCCGGCACGTCCTTCGCCGCGTCGCACTCCACGCCCTCGCGACCGCCCCACATCACATACACCTCCGCGCCGAGCTCGGCACCGAGATCGATGGCGTCCACCGTCTTGCGGAGCGCATACCGGCGCACCTTCGGGTCGTTGGCGGTGAACGCGCCATCTTTGAAGACGGGCTGCGAGAACAGGTTGGTGGTGGCCATCGGCACCTTCATGCCGGTGTCGTCGAGGGCGGTGCGGAAGCGCTTGAGGATCTCCTCGCGCTCGGCCGCCGACGATCCCGGCGGCACGAGGTCGTCGTCGTGGAAGTTGACGCCGTACGCGCCCAGCTCCGAGAGCCGGTGCACGGACTCCACCGGGTCGAGCGGCGGGCGGGTCTCGTGCCCGAACGTGTCGCGGCCGCGGTTGCCGACGGTCCACAGCCCGAAGGTGAAGTGGTCCTCGGTGGTGGGCGTGTAGTCGTCGCTCATGGTCGGCAATGATCCCCCGCCGCGCGCCGGTCGGCAACCGCACTCATCGGTGGTGGGCGGCGAAGAATGCCCAGATCGCGCCGGTGGCATCGAGCAGCGGGCTGGGCGGGTCGGCACCGGGGATCGGCGACGGGTCGGAGCCGGGCCACTGGTGGCGCCCGCTGTCGATCGTGTACAGCTCCACCGCGGTGCCCGCCGCACATGGCCCCCACACGCGGTGGGTCACCTCCCCCTGCTTCGAGGTCAGGACGTCGGTGGGGCACGCGTCCGTACGGCGCCATACCGCCAGCCCGCCCGGTACGTCGGACGCCTCGAACGGCACCACCCGGTCGGCGAGCCCGTGCACGTGGACGACCGACACCGGCTGCGTGGGCTCGCACGTTGCCGGCGAGCCCGCGACCCCGCCGACGGCCGCGATCCGATCGGGGCGCTCGCACGCGAGCCGGTACGCCATCGCGGCGCCATTGGAGATGCCGGCTACGAACACCGCGCGCGAGTCGGTGTGGTATTGGGCCTGCAACCGGTCGACGAGCGCGAAGAGGAAGCCGAGATCGTCGGGCTCGCCGGCAGCGAGCGAGGAGTTCCAGCCGCGGTCGATCCCATCGGGATACGCGACCACGAAGCCGTCACGGTCGCTGAGCGGGTCGAAGTGGAAGCGCGCGTCGGAGAGGGCACCGGTCGAGCGGGCGCCGTGCAGCACGACCACCAGCGCGGGCGAGGTCGCGGGCTTCGCGGGCACATGAACGAGAGCCGATCGCCCGGTGCCGTCCCAGGTGAGCGCGAGCGCCACCGTCTGCCCGGGCACCCCCGCCGGCGGGGACGCGGGTGGGGACGCGGGTGGGGACACGGTGCGCGAGGTCACCGGGTTCGGCTTCGGCAGGGCCCGGCCGTGATCGTCGCTCGAGCACGCGGCCGCCACCGCGAGCGACGCTCCGAGCACGACGAGCGTACGCGGCAGCCCCACGGTCACAGCCTTCCACTGATCGGTTGCGGAGCATCGACGCGGCCGCCAGCGGGCCTCGATAGCCTCCCGCCATGACCCAGCCACCGCCTCCTGGTTCTCCCCCACCGCCTCCGCAGCCTCCGGCCGGCGCGGCATGGCAGCCCCCGGTGCTCGCGCCAGCGGAGCGCGTGCGCCTCGCCTACCAGCGCCGCAACGAGACCGACTACCTCTTCAGCTTCTGGACCGCGCTCGGCTGGACGCTCCTCACGTGCGGCATCTACGGCCTCTACGTGCTCTACCAGCTCGTGCGGCGCTCGCGCGACCACACTGCCCGCCGGCTCGAGCTCCTCGACGCCGCGACGACTCTCGCGTGGCAGAAGGCGGAGGCTCGAGGCATATCCGAAGAGCTCCGTCCCAACTTCGAGCGCATCGCCGCCAACCTGGGAGTGCTGCGCCAGATGACGACCGACTTCCGCGACCCCGTCATCTGGACGGTGATCTCGCTCTTCGGCAGCGGGGTCGTGCACATCATCCTCTACGTCTTCCTCGACCAGGACCTCGTCAAGCACGACTACAACGAGGGCGCGATCGAGCACGAGCTGGCCACGATCTACGGCCGGCTCGGCGTGCCCGTGCCCGCGCCCGACCCCGCCCGGCTTCACCAGCCGCACAACTACCTCGGTCGGGTGATCGCGACCCTCGCGTCCTGCGGCCTCTACGCGCTCTGGTGGCAGTACAACGTGATGACCGAGCTCAACCAGCACTTCGAGCAGAACTGGGCCTGGGAGGACGCGCTCGCCGGCGCCGTTCAATCGCTCGCGTAGTGGCGCTCGCGTAGCGGTCAGCTTCGCGGCGACGAACGTCGCATGACACCGCCCTCGGGGCTGCGCGAGGATCGGCGCTTCCGACCGAGAAGGAGACCGATGCCGGCCGCGCTCGAGGGGCTCCGGATCCTCGACCTGTCGTGGGGCATCGCCGGGCCGGGCGGCGTGCTGCTCCTCGCCGAGCAGGGTGCCGACGTCATCAAGGTCGAGCCCCCCGGCGGTGATCCCTTCCGCGCCTACTCCGGCTCGCACGTGTGGAGCCGCAGCCGCCGGTCCGTCACCGTCGACCTCAAGCGCGAGCAGGGCCGGGCCGCGTTCGTGAAGCTCGCCGCCACTGCCGACGTGCTGGTCGAGAGCTTCCGCCCCGGCGTGATGGAGCGCCTCGGCGTGGGCTACGACGCGCTCTCCGCGGAGCTGCCGCTCCTCGTCTACTGCTCGGTGCCCGCCTACCCGCCCGGCCACCGCAGCGCCGGGCGCCCCGGCTACGACGCGCTGGTGCAGGCCAGCTCGGGTCAGCAGTGGGAGCAGCCGGGCTGGCGCATGGGGCCGATCTTCCTGCACATGCCGATGCCGAGCATGGGCGCGATCTTCCTCGTGCCCACCGGGATCATGGCCGCGCTCGTCGCGCGCGAGGCGACCGGCCGGGGCCAGCACGTGTCCACCTCGTTGCTCCAGGGCGCGTTCCTCTACACAACCCAGATCTGGCAGCACGTCGAGCACGCGACGGCGCCGTTCCACGACCTCATGGGCAAGTCGTACCCGCCCGGGGTGCACCAGCAGTTCATCTTCGAGTGCGCCGACGGCGAGTGGCTGCACACGTCGGTGATGAGCGGCCTCACCCCCACGAAGACGCTCGACGAGGTTCTCGGCCTCGAGGACGCCCCCGATGGCTTCGCATTCATGTCGATGGGCTCGGAGGAGCGTGAGGCGTTCACGCAGCGGCGCCGGGAGAAGTTCAAGGAGCACGACCGCGACACCCTCGTGGCCGAGCTCCAGGCCAACAATCACGCGGTGGAGGCGATCATCACCATGGAGGAGGCGTTCTCGCATCCGCAGCTCGTCGCCAACGGGATGGTGGCCGCGGTCAACGACCCCGAGCTGGGCGAGACCACGCAGATCGGCGTGCCGCTCAACCTGCTCGCCACCCCCGGCGCGATCCGGGGCCCACAGCCGCGCATCGGCGAGCACAACGACGAGGTGTGGGGGTCGCTCGGGCTGGCGAGCACCGAGATCGCCGCGATCACGGGGGGTGCGTAGGTGCACGCGCTCGAGGGCGTGACGCTGGTCGACTTCGGCCAGTACCTCGCGGGCCCGTTCGGCCCCATGATCATCGGCGACCTCGGCGCGAACGTCATCAAGGTCGAGCCCGTCACCGGCGACGGCATGCGCATGGCCGGCAAACCGTTCTTCGGCTGCCAGCGCGGTAAGCGCGACATCGCGATCGACCTCAAGGCTCCCGAGGGCCTCGAGATCGCGCGCGAGCTGGTGCAGCGGGCCGACATCGTGCACCACAACATGACGGCCGGCGTCGCCGACCGCCTCGGCATCGGCTACGCCGATTGCAAGCGGCTCAAGCCCGACGTGATCTACTGCAACACGTGGGCCTACGGGCTCGAGGGGCCGCTGGCCCGGTTCGGTGGCCTCGACCCGCTCTACCAGGCCGCCGCCGGGCTCGAGTACGAGGCGGGCGCGGTCCACGAAGGCAACCCGCCGCTCTACTACCGCTTCGGTATGACCGACGCGGCCAACGCCATGCTCTCGGTGGTCGCGGTGCTCACCGCGCTCTACCACCAGCGCCGCACCGGCGAGGGCCAAGAGGTGTGGACATCGCTGATGGACGGCGGCGCGTTCTTCTCGGCCGACGCCATGCTCGCGGGCGGGAAGCCCGTGCCCCGGCCCCGGCTCGACCGGGCGCAGCACGGCATCGACGCGTGCTACCGGCTCTACGAGACGCAGGACGGCTGGCTCCAGATCGCGGCGGTGAAGCAGCCGGAGTGGGTCGCGCTGTGCGGAGTGGTGGGCGTGCCCGAGGTCGCCGACGACGACCGCTTCGCGACGGCCGCGTCACGAGCCGAGCACCGGACCGACCTCGAGCGGCTGCTCGAGCCGCGCTTCCTCGCCAAGACCTCGGCCGCGTGGTCGAACGCGCTCGACGACGCCGGCGTGCCCAACGAGATCCCTCTCGACCCACACCAGGGCGACCTCATGCTGTTCGACGCCGACAACGTGCGCCTCGGTCTCACCGCGGAGTACGAGCACCCGTTGATGGGCCTCATGCGTCAGTTCGGGAACCTGATCGACTTCTCGGAGACGCCGGGCCGGATCGACGGCCCGCCGCCGCTCGTCGGCCAGCACACGCGCGAGATCATGCGCTGGCTCGACCACGACGACGCACACATCGACACGCTCGTCGAGCAGGGCGTGATCTACGAGCCCGATGCGGGCCTGTCGGCATACCGGGAGCGCTTCGGCACGTGGTGAGCGTCGGGTCGGGCGGCCGATGGCCGCCGGCACGTATCGCACCGAGGGATGCGCCGGGCGATGTGGCAGTCTCTCCGCCCGTGAACCTGCTGCCCCAGCCGCGGTCGGTCGAGATGGGCGAGGGCCTCGTCACCGCGCGCGAGCCGGTCGTGCGTGTCGACCCGTCGCTCCCCGCCGAGGGATACGCGCTCACGATCGGCCCCGACGAGGTTGCCGTCGTCGCCGACGACGACGCCGGCGAGTTCTACGCGCGCGCCACCCTGGACCAGCTCACCGACGAGCACGGCGGCCGGCTCCCCGCGTGCACGATCCGCGACTGGCCCGACCTTCCCGTGCGGGGTGTGATGCTCGACATCTCGCGCGACAAGGTCCCCACCATGGAGACCCTGAAGGCCCAAGTCGCGCGCCTGGCGAGCTGGAAGGTCAACCACGTGCAGCTCTACACGGAGCACACCTTCGCCTACCGCCACCACGGCGAGGTGTGGGCCAAGGCCAGCCCCCTCACCGCCGACGACGTGCGCGAGCTCGACCGGTTCTGCCGCGATCATCACGTCGAGCTGGCACCCAACCAGAACTGCCTCGGTCACATGGGCCGCTGGCTCGCGCACGACCGGTATCGGCCGCTCGCCATCGCGCCCGACGGCTGGGAGGAACGGGGGCGCTGGCGCGCGCCCACCACCGTCGACCCCACGAAGCCGGCGTCGCTCGAGCTCGTGCAGGAGCTGCTCGGCGAGCTGCTCCCATGCTTCACGAGCAGGCGTGTGCACGTGGGCCTCGACGAGCCGTGGGAGATGCCGGCCGAGCGTATCGACGACTACCTCGCGTGGGTGCGCACGCTGCGTGGCCTCCCGGAGCTCGCCGGCCGGGAGATGCTGATCTGGGGCGACATCCTCGACGGCCGTCGCGACCGCATCGACCGCCTGCCCGACGGCGTGACCGTGTGCGAGTGGGGCTACGACGACTGGTACCCCTTCGAGCAGAGAGCCGCGACCTTCGAGGCCGCCGGTCAGCCGTTCTGGGTGTGCCCGGGAACCTCGAGCTGGCTCACCATCCTGGGGCGGGTCACCAACATGCGCGGCAACTGCGCAGCCGCGGCTGCGGCCGCGCTCGCGCACCTGGGCAGCGAGGGCTTCCTCAACACCGACTGGGGCGACCTCGGCCACCTGCAGTACCTGCCGGTGAGCGAGCCCGGCTTCGCGTACGGCGCCGCCGTCTCCTGGTGCCTGGAGGCCAACCGCGACCTCGACCTCGCCGAGGCGCTGAGCGCGCACGCGTACGGCGACCCCACCGGCGAGCTGGGCCGGGCGCTCGTCACGCTCGGCGACGTCCACCTGGGGATCACGCCGCAGTTCCCCAACCTGTCCACCCTGGTGCTGCACCTCTACTACCCGCAGCTCCAGGTGGGCCGCAGCTTCACCGAGGGCGTCACCACCGAGGAGCTGCTCGCGGTGGAGGACCGGCTCGCGGCCGCCGTCGACACGCTCGACCGGGCCCGGCCGCGCCGGTCCGACGGCGCGCTCGTGCTCGACGAGCTGCGCGCCGCGGCCGCACTCGTCGCGCTGCTGTGCCGCGACGCGCGCGAGCGGCTCGCGGCCGACGGCTGGCTGTCGTCGGTACCCGAGGAGCGACGCCGCGAGCTCGCCGCCGACCTGCGCCCGCTCGTCCATACGCACCGCGAGCTGTGGCTGGCCCGCAACCGCCCCGGCGGGCTCGACGACAGCACGGCCTGGCTCGAACACCTGCTCCACTGCTACGAGACCGGCGTCACCGAGAAGGCCTGGGGCGGCTGGTAGCGGTTCGAGGCGGCCGGTAGAGGCGGGAGGCCATCATTCGGGTCGAGATCCTCGACGCAGTCGATTCGATCGCGGTGGAGTGGGCCGCGCTCGTCGACCGCGCCGACGCGAGCCCCTGCCTGCGGCCGGGCTGGTTCGAGGCGTGGTGGCGCGCGTTCGGCGCGGGACGGCTCGAGATCCTCGCCGTCCGTCGCGACGGCCGGCTCGTCGCGGTGCTGCCGCTGACGGGTCGGGGCGGCCGGCGCGACGGGCCGTGTAACAACGAGACCTGGATGGCGGGACTGGTCGCGGAAGACGCCGCCGCGGCCCACGACCTCGGGCGGGCGCTGTTCGCCCGCGGGCTACGCCGCGTCACGCTGCGGCGGCTCAGGAGCGCGCACCCGGGCCTGACCGAGCTGACGGCGACGGCCCGCGACGCCGGCTACCGCACGCTCGTCGCGACCAACGAGCGGTCGCCGTACCTCGACCTCTCGGGCACCTGGGAGGAGTGCGTCCGCGGGCTCTCGAAGAACGTCCGCGGCGACCTGGGTCGTCAGCGCCGCCGGCTCGCCGAGCACGGTGAGGTGACCGTGGAGGTACACGACGGCATCGAGCGGCTCGACGATCTGCTCGCCGAGGGGTTCCGCGTCGAAGCGTCGGGCTGGAAGGGCGAGCAACACACGGCCGTCCTCTCGCGTCCTCAGCTTCGGCACTTCTACACCGACCTCGCGCGCTGGGCCGCGCCACGCGACTTGCTGCGACTCGCGTTCCTCCGGGTCGACGGGCGGGCGGCCGCGTTCTTCCTGTGCTTCGAGACCGAGCGTGTGTTCTACACGGCGAAAGTGGCCTACGACGCCGAGCTCGCGCGGTTCTCACCTGGAAAGGTCCTGCTCGCGGCCATGATCGAGCGGGCGTTCACGATCGGCCTCGAGCGGTTCGACTTCCTCGGCACCCCCGATCCCTACAAGATGCGCTGGACCGGCACCTGCCACGAGTTCGCACGGCTGCACGCGTTCGCGGGGTCGCCGGCAGGGCTCGCGGAGTGGGCCGCGTATCGCTACGGCGCGCCGGCCCTGAAGCGACTCACCACACGTAGCGGAGCCGGAGTCGCTTCACCAGGCTCGGATAGGTCTTGACGAGGAGGTTGAACGGCGCGCTCACGCGCTTGTACCTCGTCATCGCGTCGATGAGGAGCAGCTCGAAGGCCGCCGACGCGCCCGGCCGTCGCCTCGAGAGCCCGCCGCTGCTGCGTGGGCGTCTGCCGCGGGCCGATCTCGCCTGCGCGACCCCGGCTTCTTCGCCCAGGTGCGCGTCGACCCCGAGCTCGGCACGATCTGTTGGCCCAACGGCGTGGAGATGGACCCGCTCGTCCTCCGGTACGACCAAGAGCGACTGAGCGCTCAGTCACCGTTGCGCCTCCGTGCCGAGCACGTACGCACCGCCGTAGTGCCCAGGGTGGTTGAGGAAGCGACGGATGTAGAGACGGTTCATGGGAACGCTCCCGGGTAGGGGTCATCGCTCCATGGCGCGTCTCCCTCCAGTCGTGGTCGTGGGCATGGGACGCACGACACGCGCCCGTGAGCGCCGCCCGCACGAGATTTGCCAGCGCCTAACCTCACAGCTCGTGTCGGACTGGAGCTTCGCCCGGGTGTGGGACGGAATCGCGCGTGAGGTGCCGGAGCGCGAGGCGGTCGTCTGTGGCGAGACCCGGCTCACCTTCGGCCAGCTCGAGGACCGCGCGACTCGGCTCGCCTCCCACCTCCACACCGCCGGCCTGCGGCCCGACGACAAGGTCGCGATCGACCTGATCAACCGGCCCGAGTACCTCGAGACCTTCTACGCCGCGCTGAAGCTCGGATGCGTGCCCGTCAATGTGAACTACCGCTACGGCCCGGGCGAGGTGCGCTATCTGCTCGAGGATGCCGACGCGAAGGCGATCGTCCACGAGCCCGAGTACGCGGACACCGTCGCGCAGGCGACGAGAGACCTCGAGATCCTCGCCATCGAGCGCGGCGAGCAGTACGACGCTGCGCTCGCGAGCGGGTCACTCACCGACGCGTGGAGCGAGCGCGCGCCGAGCGGCGACGACCTGATCTTCCTCTACACCGGCGGTACGACCGGCATGCCCAAGGGCGTGATGTGGCGCAACGACGACCTCTACGTGGCCCTCTGGCAGATGGGCCGGCCCGGCACCGAGCCGCCCGACCCCATCATCGCCGCGCGCGCCGGCAAGCGTGCCGCGACCGCGCTCCCCGCCTGCCCGCTCATGCACGGGACCGGCCTGTTCATCACCCTGAGCACGCTCAGCGGCGGCGGGACCGTCGTGCTGATCAGCAACCGGGGCCTCGACCCGGCCGAGGTCTGGAGCGAGGCGGAACGCAACGCGGTGCAGGTGCTCACCATCGTGGGCGACGTGTTCGCCCGCCCCCTGCTCGCCGCGCTCGACGCCGGGGCCACCACCGGGCCCACCACCGGGCCCACCATTGGGTCGAGCCGGTGGGACCTCGGCGCGCTGCGAGCCATCACGAGCTCGGGCGTCACCTGGAGCCCCGACACCAAGCAGGACCTCCTGAAGCACCTGCCTCACGTGACGCTGCTCGACTCGCTCGGCGCGTCGGAGGGAATCATGACCCGCAGCGCGTCGAGGGCGAAAGACGCCGAGATCGCGCCGGCTCGCTTCGCGGTCAACGAGCGCGTGCGGGTGCTACGCGAGAGCGACGGCCGCGACGTGGAGCCCGGCTCGGAGGAGATCGGCCTGCTCGCGGTGGGCGGCCCCATCCCGCTCGGCTACTACAAGGACCCCGAGAAGACGGCGGAGACGTTCAAGACCGTCGGCGGGCAGCGGTACTCGATCCCGGGGGACTACGCGACCGTCGATGCCGACGGCTCCATCCGCCTCCTCGGGCGCGGCTCGGCCTGCATCAACACCGGCGGCGAGAAGGTGTACCCGGAGGAGGTGGAGCTGGCGCTTCTCTCGCACCCGGGCGTGTTCGACTGCATCGTGGTCGGCGTGCCCGACGCCCGCTTCGGCGAGATCGTGGTCGCGCTGGTGCAGGCCCACGACGGCCACGACGCCGACGAGGCCGGGCTGCGCGCCTTCTGCCACGGCCGGACCGCCGGTTACAAGGTGCCGAAGCGCATCCTCTTCGTGGACTCGCTGCGTCGCTCCGCCGCGGGGAAGCCCGACTACCAGCTCCTGCGCACGCTGGCCGCCGATCTCCTCGAGGTGGAGCAGGGCTGAACGCGACCCCTACGCTGACCCGCGATGGCAGGCCAGCACTTCGTCGTCGACGGGTCCAATCTCGCCACCGAGGGCCGCACCGCGCCGAGCTTCGCCCAGCTGCGCGAGTCGGTGGCCGCGTTGCGCAAGGAGTACCCGGGCGTGACGATCACGGTGGTGGTGGACGCCAGCTTCGAGCATCGCATCGACGCGGAGGAGCACGGCGCGTTCTCGAAGGCAGAGGCCGAGGGCGAGGTGGTGTCGCCACCGGCGGGAGCGATCGGGCGGGGCGACGGGTTCCTGCTCCAGATCTCCGACCGCACCGGCGCCACCGTGCTCTCCAACGACTCGTTCCAGGAGTTCCACGGTGAGTACGAGTGGCTCTTCGACACCGGCCGGCTCGTGGGCGCGAAGCCGGTGCCGGGTGTCGGCTGGATCTTCTCCCTGCGCACGCCCGTGCGTGGCGCGCGTAGCCACAAGGCGATCCGCGAGAAGGAGAAGCCCGAGAGGCAGCCCAAGACGCCGAAGGTGGTGAAGGCGGCCATCGCCGAGGCGACGGCCGACGCGCTCGAGCCGCAGTCGCCCAAGGCCCGGCGCCGACGCTCGCGCGGTGGACGGTCGCGCGCCAAGAGCCCGCCGCCGGGCGCGGTCAACGATCCGCACCCGTTCCTCACCTTCGTGATCGACCACCCGCTCGGCAGTGAGCTGGCCGGCCTGGTCGAGGAGTTCTCGAGCCATGGCGCGTTCGTGACCGCCGACGGCGTCCGTTGCTACGTGCCTCTCGCCGCGATGGGCGACCCGCCGCCGAACAGCGCCCGGGCCGTGCTGAAGCGGGGCGAGACGCGGCGCTTCGTGGTGCAGGCGGTGGACGCGCCCCGGCGGGGCGTGGAGCTGGCGGTACCCGGCTTCGCCCATGTGGCGGGGTCGCCCACCGACGAGACGGTGGAGGCGGTGACGGCCGGCGAGCGGGCACGCGGGCGCAAGCCGGCGGCGGCGAAGACGGCCAAGGCGACTAAGCCCGTCAAGACTGCCAAGACCGCCAAGACTGCCAAGGCCGCGAAGACTGCCAAGGCCGCGAAGAAGGATGGCCGGGCGAGGAGACCGGCCCGGCCCGCAAAGAAGGTCGCGAAGAAGGTCACCGCGAACGCGCCCGAGAACGTGCCCGAGAAGGCGAGCCCACCGGCGAAGACGGCGACCGTGAACACGGCCAAGAAGCGGACGAGACGGCGCAGGCGATGATCTCCGAGCAGTTCTAGGCAGCTCAAGCCTCCGGACGCGAGGTCGCTGGTCAAGATGCCTATCCAGAAGAGGCCGGCACGTCCGATCCCGCGAGAATCCCGCGGCGTCCCGCGGCGTGAGGAAGGAAATCGGCACCCACCGCCCTCCGGATCCTCCTCCCCACGTCCCCACCCATCATCCAATACGAGCCCGAACGCGCCGCCGCCGCCGAACACGACGCGGGCATCGACATCGGCCGGTGAGATCACGCTGGCCTGCGCGGCGACCCTGATCCTCGGGGCCGGTTGGACGAAGGGCATGTGTGCCGTGGCAATCGCGACGAGCGGTCAGGCGCGCCCCATCTCACACATCCAGCGCAGCTGCCCAGAGAGCGGGGTCCCGTCGGTTGTGGCGAAGTCGGAAAACGCGGCGGACCCTGAGCCGTCGCCATTGACTGTCGTGTCCACGGTGCTCGGCGTGGCGCGCTGGTACGTCATGAGTCGAGGGCTCGTGACAGTCACTTCACCGAGCTGCACGGCTCCTGACTGGTAGCGGCCCGGTTCTGCGTAGCCGCGTATGCGCAGCAGATAGATCACTTGGTTTCGGCCTGCCCCCGCCCCCGGCACGGGGAACGGCCCGACGAGTGCAGGCCGCCCTCGAGCGGTCGTGTTGCCGTGGGCCGCCATGTCCGCACAGGATCGATCACCCATCTGGCGACGTAGGCCTGTATAGGTGGTGATGCTGCGGATCGCGTGGGTTGAGACGATCGCACCGGAGGTCGACAGTGAGCCGCGCAGTAGGGGACCGCATTGGGCTTCGTACCACCACCGCTGCCGCACCCTGCGGCGAGCACACACAGGGCAGTGATGAGTGCCCATCGACGCATACTCGCGTTTTCGGTCGAGGCGTTGTCGCGTACGGGGCTGCCCGGCCTTCAGCGCCAGCCTTGTTCGAGGAAGTCGATCATGGGGGGGAACTGGCTGGTGAGGAACGCGAAGTCGTGGACTCCGGGCGCGAGAACGGTGCGGTGCTCGATCCCCGCTGCGCGGAGCACGGTATCGAAGCGCGACGCCTCCCCGCGCACGACGGGCTCCTGGTCGTCCTGGCCATCGGTGAGCAAGATGCGGGTGTCGGTGAGTGCCATGATCCGACGATCAGGACTGTTCGCGTCGATGGTCGACGGGTCGGTGCCAAACATGCCACCGGGGTCGTTGACGTGGAAGTAGCCGGCGATGCTGACGACCTGACTGAAGACGTCGGTGTGACGCTCGGCAAGGTTGATCGCGCCGTACCCTCCCATCGAGAACCCGGCGATCGCTCGATGGGCCCGGTCGCGCGGGTTGGTGCCTTCGACGGCGGGGATCACCGCATCGAGTAGGCGCGTCTCGATCTGGTCGCTGCCATCGACGGCATCGGCCCACTCGGTGTCCTCGTGGTGGATGCCGTTGCCGTCGGGTGACGCCAGGACAAACGGTGGGGCGGCGTGGATGAACGCGTCGTCAAGTGCTTGGGCGAGGCCGGCGCCGAAGACGTCTTGGGCGCTACCGGGAACGCCGTGCAAGAAGTAGACGACAGGCAGCGTGGGGCTATCCGACACGGCGGGCCGGTACACGACAACCTCGTGGGGTCCGTCTTCGGTCGTGACAGTGACGCGGCTAACCGTGCCCCGCGCAGCGGGTGGAGTCGACGGCGGAACCGGGGCCTCGGTGGTGGGTGACGCGACTGTGGGCGGCGGGACGACCGGGGCGATCGCGGAGCTCGCCGCGGGAGTTGCCCCAGGGGCCGTGCGAGCCGGGGCTTCGCGCGCCACATGCGCCACCGCCGGCGCAGCAACAAGGCCGGTCGGGCCCGACAGCCGGGCCGCTCCCACGCTCGCGTCGCCGCCGAGCAGCATGATCACCGCCGCGACGACGATCAACGGACGGACATCGTGTCGCACGTGGACAAGATCGGCGCCTGCGCGACAGGAGACGGCCAAGGAAATGTGAGGGAATCGCGAAGATCGGACCCGCGTGCCGACAACCCGGTCAGGTCCCTGACTCCCGAGCTTGCCCGGTCGCGTCGACCCCAACCACGGCGGGTACTCGCCCTCGGCGCGTTCCAGAGAGCTGCTCGGGCTGAGCGTGCCGAAGCGTGTGTCGACCGAGGGTGTCGTGACGGCCAGTGCCTAGCGCGTGGGGATGTTGCCGAGCGCACTCCAGCCGTAGAGCGAGCGCGCGCTGTTTCCTGAGCCGTTGCCACTCGCGTCGCGATGATCGTCAACCCCGAGAGACGCACCTTTGACCATGAGCGCGAGACCGAATGGCATCACGATCGTTGGGCCGGACGGGGCAATGGATCGCTGGTGCGCGGCCGTTTCGGCTTCGAGGGCCGCTCGTTGTTGCTTCACACGGTAGGCATCAGCCCGCCCGCCCCGCGCTCGTGCGCCTGCGGCTCGCGGTCAGGAGCGGCGCACGAGCGCCTCGCTCGGTTAGCGGGTCAGCACGTAGCTGGCGACGCCGACCTGCGTGAGCCGGGCGACGAGGGCGGTGGCGTCAGCCTTGTTCGTGAAGGTCTGCACCACCACGTTCCACGTCTTGCCCCGGCTCTTGCGCACCGCGACCCCGAAGCCGGTGAAGCCCTTGGCGCGGAGCTTCGCGACTTGCCGGACCGCGTTGGCGGGCACGAGGTACGAGCCGGCGATGGCGTCGTAGCTCCTCTGCCTCACCTGCACTCGTGGCGTGGGAGCGGCGGCGGCGGCGGTCACGAAGGCCGGGCTCCCGGCGAGCCCGAGGCCGAGCGTGCTGGCGACGATGATGGAAAAGGTCTTGCGCATCTTCTTTGCTCCTGTCCGGGTCCAAACCGATGTGGGGGTATCCACCCGGCTCGCACGATACGGAAGCCGATTTGAGCTTCCTTCCGTTGCGATGGGGTGTTGCTACCGCGGATATCGGGCCCGTCCGGCGTTCGTTACAGTCAGCAGCCCCTTGAGCCTCGCGAACGACCTAGCTGTCGCGAGCTCGCGAGCGTTCCAACCGGCTCGGCCAGTCCGCCTGGCTGTGGTTTCGTCACGAGTCCGTAGACCTCGGGCTCCGAGGGACCGCCCCAACAAGCGCTCCCAGCCAGCGAAGTGACAACGCCAGCGGGGTCCGCGTCTCAGTCCGCGTCAGTTTGCGGGCGGGGTCGTGTCGGGCGGGGTCGTGTCGGGCGGGGTCGTGTCGGGCGGGGTCGTGTCGGGCGGG
>Ga0209515_10001768_pt1 | contig 35023 bp, 42 predicted proteins | sample Subgroupgradi54m_FD_187454 | JGI IMG/M metagenome (GOLD analysis project Ga0209515, IMG submission 187454) | Subsurface groundwater microbial communities from S. Glens Falls, New York, USA - GMW60B uncontaminated upgradient, 5.4 m (SPAdes)... ... | reverse complement strand
AACGTACGGCCCCGGGGTGACCGCGGCGTCCAAATCGGTGTTAGTGGAGCTGATGACGCTGCTGCGGCGCCTGACCTTTCTCGCCAGTCGCCCCGGCGCGCTCGACGCGCCGACGGTTCCGCATTCCACCGGCTACGGCACGGCGCCCGGGCGCAACCCGACGATGAGCCTGCACGGCGCGGTCGGCGCGCTGCAGGCCGATATCGGCGGCACCGGCTACGCCGACGGCGGCCTGACCGGGCTGATGGCGGTCAACCTGATCCGCGCCCACCGCGAGGAGCTGCTGCAGGCTTCGACCGGCAAGCTCGACCACATGGTGATCGACGTGGTCGGCAGCCTGTTCGACCAGATCCTGTCCGACTCGCGCGTGCACCCGCAGGTGGCGCGCCAGATCGCCCGCCTGCAGCTGCCTGTGCTGCGCGTCGCGCTGGTCGACTCCAACTTCTTCTCGTCGCGGCGCCACCCGGTACGCCGCTTCGTCAACCGCATCGCGTCGCTCGCCTGCGCCTTCGACGAGTTCGACGACGGACCGGGCAAGCAGTTTCTGGAGCGGGTGCGCGAGCTGGTGCAGGAGATCGTCGAAGGCGACTTCGACCAGCTCGACCTCTACAGCGCCAAGCTGGCGGCGGTCGAGAGCTTCATCGCCGGGCAGACCGAGACCGACGCCAAACAAAGCGGCGCTGCGACGGTGCTCGAGACCAAGGAGTCGGAGCTTCGCATCCAGCAGCGATACATGCAGCAGCTGCAGTCGTCGCTCAGCGCGATCCCGATGCACGAGTACCTGCGCGAGTTCGTCGCCCAGGTCTGGAGCCAGGCGCTGGTCTATGCGATCCGCCGCCAGGGTGTCGATTCGGACCTCGCCAAGCGCTTCCGCAACGTCGGGCGCGACCTGATCATGAGCGTGCAGCCCAAGGGCTCACCGGTGATGCGCAAGCGTTTCCTGATGCAGCTGCCGACGCTGATGAAGGACCTGAACGAAGGCCTCAGGCTGATCGGCTGGCCCGATGCCGCGCAAAAGGAATTCTTCGGCAAGCTGCTGCCCTCGCACGCGGACTCGCTGAAGGCGCCGCCGATGACCGAGCTCGACCACAACCTGATGGCCAAGCAGCTCGAAAGCATCTTCCAGAGCAGCATTCCGGGCGCCCACGAGTTCTCCACCGCCGAGCCGGTCACACTCGAGTCGCAGGAGATCGAGCAGCGCTTCACCCACGACGAGGCCGAAAAGGTCGGGCTGGTCGAAGAATGCACCGTCGACTGGTCGGGCGAAGTCGACATCGACCTGAGCGCCGACACGGCGCAAGACACGAGCGGCGCCGGCGAAGCGGGTGACACCACGCCGGCCGACCTCGGCTTGAGCCTCGACATCAACCTCGACCTGGTCGCCGCCGACCCGAGCGAGCCGTCGCAGGGGCCGCGCCTGATCGACCACATCCGGCTCGGCTTCGCCTACCAGATGCTCTTGAAGGACCAGTGGCAGAAGGTGCGCCTGAGCTACGTCAGCCCGGGGCGCAACTTCTTCGTCTTCACGCGCGGGCGCAAGCACCAGGAAACCATCTCGCTCACTTCGCGCATGCTGGCGCGCATGTGCGAGAGCAACCGCATGCGCGCGGTCGAACACGCCTACCTGATGGAGCGCGCGACCGCAAGGGCGCGCAAGCAGCTCGCCGCGCTGAAGACGCCTACCAAGCAGTAGCGCCTTGCGCCAGGCGGCGCGCCATCCGCACTGCCGCCGCCAGGCTGGCCGCATCGGCGCGGCCGCTGCCTGCGATGTCGAACGCGGTGCCGTGGTCGGGGCTGGTTCGCACGAAGGGCAAGCCGAGCGTGACGTTGACGCCGTGTTCCACGCCGAGGTACTTGACCGGGATCAGGCCGTGGTCGTGGGTCATCGCGACGACGAGGTCGAACTCGCCCGGGTGCGTGGCCGTGTCGCGTGCGCGCATGAACACCGTGTCGGGCGCGAACGGGCCGCTCGCATCGATGCCTTCGGCGCGCGCCGCGGCGATGGCCGGCGCGATGATCTCGATCTCTTCGTCGCCGAACAGGCCGCCCTCGCCGGCATGCGGGTTGAGCCCGGCGACCGCGATGCGCGGCGCGCCCTGCCCCCACCGCGCCGCCGAACGGTGGGCGATGCGGATCGTCTCGAGTACCGCGTCGCGAGTCACTGCATCGATCGCGCGGCGCAGTGCCATGTGGATCGTGACCAGCACCGTCTTCAGCTCGTCGTTGGCGAGCATCATCCGCACCGCCGGCACCCGGCCGTCGACTGCGGCGAGCGCCTGCAGCATCTCGGTGTGACCGGGGTAGGCCACACCGGCCGCGGCCAGGGCTTCCTTGTGGATCGGCGCGGTGACGATGCCGGCCACCGCGCCGCGCATCGCGAGCGCGGCGGCCTGTTCGATGCAGGCCGCCGCGGCGGCGCCGGCACGCGCGTCGACCCGGCCTTGCGGCGCTTGCAGCAGGTCGGCGGCGAGCCCTTCGGCCTGCAGCACGCCGATGCATGCGGGAGGCAGGCCGAGGCTGTCGGCCGGCCGCTCGATGCGCGCTACCGCCAGCATGCCGCCGGTCTGCGCCGCGGCGCGCCGCAGCACCGCCACATCGCCGACGACGAAACAGCCGGCACCGGCGCCACTGCGGAACAGTTTGGCGATGATCTCGGGGCCGATGCCACAGGCATCGCCCTGGGTGATGGCGAGTGCAAGGCGATGGGGCTGGCTGACAGTCATTGCGCCATTGTCGCCACCCCCGGTATCCTGATCGCCCACATAACCCATTCAGGAGGACCGGCATGCCCGGATTCATCAGGCCTGACACGGTCGAGACGGCGTTGTGGGACGTCAACAACCTGGGCCAGATGGTCGGCTACTCTCAGGCCACGCTCACCTCAGACCCCGAGGCATTTCAACGGCAGCAGCTACACGACCTTTGCAATCCCCGGTGCCAACAGCACCGAGGCGCGCGACATGCGGCGTCAGCCACGGCTTCACCGGTTATCCCGGTGCGCTGCAAAACATCGACGTGCCCGGGGCGAGCAACACCGTCGTCGAAGGCAGCAACAATCGCGGCTTGCCGGTCGGCACCTACGACATCGAGCGGCGTGTCGTTCGCCTTCGTCGCCACACCCGTTTTCGAGCCGCAGAGCTGGGCCCTGATGCTCGGCGGACTGGCAATGTTCGGCCTGCGCAGGCGCAGTTGAACCACGGTCCGCACCGCGCGTCCGGACCATAATCCTTCATGCGCAAAACTTGGTTGTTGTTCTCCCAAGCGGTCACCGTGGCGGTGGCGCTGTTGTTCGTCGTCGCCACGCTGAAACCCGACTGGCTGCAGCGCCGGCCGGGTTCGGTGCTGCCAGGCAGCGTGTCGTTCAGCCAGGTCCAGCCGGTCGCACTGACCGGCGGCGGCATGGCAGCGCCGGGCAGCTACAGCATGGCCGCCAAGCGCGCGACGCCGGCCGTCGTCAGCATCACCGCCAGCAAGGCGCCGCCGCGCAACCCGCACACCAACGACCCGTGGTTCCAGTTCTTCTTCGGCGACCGGGCGCAGCAGATGCAGCCCGAGGCGCAGGTCGGGCTGGGCTCGGGCGTCATCGTCTCGCCCGAGGGGTACCTGCTGACGAACAACCACGTCATCGAAGGCGCCGACGAGATCGAGGTGATGCTGACCGACGGCCGCAAGGCGCGCGCCAAGGTCGTCGGCTCCGACCCCGACACCGACGTCGCGGTGCTCAAGATCACGCTCGACAAGCTGCCGGTCATCACCTTCGGCGACACCGGCGTGGTGCAGGTGGGCGACGTGGTGCTGGCGATCGGCAACCCGTTCGGGGTCGGCCAGACGGTCACCTCGGGCATCGTCAGCGCGCTCGGGCGCAATCAGCTCGGCATCAACACCTTCGAAGACTTCATCCAGACCGACGCCGCGATCAACCCCGGCAATTCGGGCGGCGCGCTGGTCGACGTCAACGGCAACCTGCTCGGCATCAACACGGCGATCTATTCACGCACCGGCGGCAGCCTCGGCATCGGCTTCGCGATTCCGGTCAGCACCGCCAAGCAAGTGATGGAAGGCCTGATCAGGGACGGCCAGGTCGTGCGCGGCTGGATCGGCGTCGAGCCGCGCGACTTGACGCCCGAGATGGCCGAGAGCCTGAACCTGCCGATCAAGGAAGGCGTGCTGATCGCCGGCGTGTTGCAGGACGGCCCGGCCGGCAACGGCGGCATCAAGCCCGGCGACGTGGTCGTGAAAGTGGCGGGCACCTCGGTCGTCACGACGCGCCAGCTGCTGAACGCGGTGGCCGCGCTAAAACCGCAGAGCGCGGCGCTGATCGGCGTGCAGCGCGGCGACAAGGCGCTCGAGCTGAAGGTGACGGTGACGCAGCGGCCGCGCAATCCGCTGCGCCGCGAGCGCTGAAACGCCAGAACCCGTCATACCGGCGAACGCCTGGCGCACGCCGGTATGACAGCACCTCAGGCCGAAGTCTCTTCCGGCGCCTTGGTGTGCTTGATGAAGATCTGCGCCGCCCAGATCCCGATCTCGTAGAGCACGCACATGGGGATCGCCAGCGCCAGTTGCGACACGATGTCGGGCGGCGTGATGATGGCCGCGATGATGAACGCCAGCACGATGAAGTAGCTGCGGAAGCTCTTCAGCTTCTCGATGCTGACCAGCCCCATGCGGGCCAGCACGATGACGACGATCGGCACCTCGAACGCGGCGCCGAAAGCGATGAACATCGTCAGCACGAAGCTCAGGTAGGCCTCGATGTCGGGCGCCGCGGTGATGCTCTTGGGCGCAAAGTTCTGAATGAAGGCGAAGACCTTCTTGAAGACGAAGAAATACGAAAAGGCGATGCCGATGAAGAACAGCAGCGTGCTCGAAATCACGAGCGGCAGCACCAGCTTCTTCTCGTGGGTGTAGAGACCCGGCGCGACGAAGGCCCACAGCTGGTACAGAACCACCGGCAGGGCCAGCAGAAAGGCCGCCATCAGCGTGATCTTCAGCGGCACGATGAACGGCGACAGCACGTTGGTCGCGATCATCGTCGTGCCTTTGGGCAGCGTGGCGGCGAGCGGCTGGGCCAGCAGGTCGTACAGCGCCGCCGGGCCGGGCCAGAACATCAGCGCCGCCGCGCAGACGGCGATTGCGATCAGCGCCCGGATCAGGCGGTCGCGCAGTTCGATCAGGTGCGAGACAAAAGGCTGTTCGGTGCCTTCGAGCTCGTCGTGCCCAGGGGTGCTCACCGGGGCACCCTAGGCGCTGCGCGCCGTCCCGCCAAGCGGGAGTCTTCGCCCTTGGGGCGGCCCGGCGTGCTCATGCCGAAGTGCGCGGTGGCCGAAAGCGCGCTACCCGCGCCGCGCCGGACTGTGCCTTGGCGCGGATGCCGTTGCGCTGCTTGTACCACTGCGGCATCGCACCGCGCTTCAGGCGCCAGTTCTTCTTCGGGTGCTTGTAGCTCGGCGGCGGGCGAGCGTCGTCGCTCGACACCCCCATGCCGTTGGCGTCGTTCCAGGTCTTGTCGAAATCGGCGCTGGCCTGGTGGATCTCGTTCTGCACGGTCTGCCCGACATCGCGCGCCGCGTCCTCGAACTGGTCTTTCATCTTCTTCAGCTCTTCGAGCTCGACCGAGCGGTTGACTTCAGCCTTCACGTCGGCCACGTAACGCTGCGCCTTGCCGATCAGGTGGCCGACGGTGCGCGCGACACGCGGCAGCTTTTCCGGGCCGATGACGATGAGCGCCACCGCACCGATCAGGGCGATCTTGTCGAAGCCGAAATCAATCATGCAAGGCGCACACCCAGTCTCACGACTTGGTCTTGGTCTCCACGTCGACCGTGTTGGCGTCGCTGCCGGCCTTGTTGCCCGTCACCTGCTGCGGTGGCGGGGTGGCGGCATCGGCGTTGGCGGCGGACGACGAACCGTCGCGCATTCCGTCCTTGAAGCCCTTGACGGCGCCGCCCAGGTCGGAACCGATGTTGCGCAGTTTCTTGGTGCCGAACACCAGCACCACGATCAGCAGCACGACCACCCAGTGAATCCAGCTAAAGCCACCCATGGCATTTCTCCAAACGACGAATCGACGATTTTAGGTCAGTGCTCAACCGCGCAACCAGGGCCGCGGACCGCCCATCACGTGCATGTGCAAATGCTGAACCTCCTGCATGCCGTCGGCCCCGGTGTTGATCAGGGTGCGAAAGCCGTTCGTCACACCCTGCTCCAGCGCCAGACGCGGCGCCAGCGAGAGCATGCGGCCGAGCAGCTTTTCGTGCTGCGCGGGCGTGGTGTCGTACAGCGTCGCGATGTGGTGCTTGGGCACGATCAGAAAGTGCACCGGCGCCCAGGGGTGGATGTCGTGGAAGACAAGAAGTTCTTCGTCCTCGTAGACCTTGCGGCTCGGGATCTGGCCGGCAACGATCTTGCAAAAGAGGCAGGTCGGGTCGTGGCTCATCGCAGGCGGTCCGTCAGGCCGGCATCACCGGCCGGGCTTCGGTCAGGCGCAGCCAGCCCTTGACGACTCGGTAGATCATCCACACCCAGGCGGCAAACCAGACCACGAAGCCGACCACGAACCAGAACGTCAACAGCCCCACGACGCCCCACAGCAGGCCCCACCAGAAGGTGCGGATCTGCCAGTCGAAGTGGCTTTCGTAGATGGTGCCGCGGGTGTCGTCGCGCTTGACGTAGTTGATGACGATGCCGACGATGGCCGTCACTCCCCACAGGAAGCTCAGCGCCTGCAGCGCGTAGACGACCATCGTGATGGTCTTCAGGCCCTCGAGCTCGGCGGCGCTCTTGCTGCCGGCGTCGGGGGTGTCGGAAACGATCTCGTTCATGCCTTGTCCTCCGTTTCGCGCAGTTGTGCCTTTCGGCTTGCAAACTCTTCCAGGCCGGAAAGCCCTTCGCGTCGCTCGAGCTCGGCCAGCACGTCGGCCGGCTTCAGCCCGAAAGCGCTCAAGGCGAGCATGGTGTGGAACCACAGGTCGGCCACTTCGTAGACGATCTTCTGCGGGTCGCCGTCTTTGGCGGCCATCACGGTTTCGGTCGCTTCTTCGCCGATCTTCTTCAGGATCGCATCGGTGCCTTTTTGAAACAGCCGCGCGACGTAACTCTTGTCGGGGTCGCCGCCCTTGCGTGCCTCGATGACTTCGGCCAGCCGCGCCAGCGTGTCGTCGCCGTTCATTTGTAGATGCCTTTCGGATCCTTCAAGACCGGCTCGACCGTGTGCCAGGCGCCGTCCTTGTACAGCTGGAAGAAACACGAGTGGCGCCCGGTGTGACAGGCGATGCCCGGGCTGTGGCCGAGCTGCTCGACCTTCAACAGCACGACATCGTTGTCGCAGTCCAGCCGCAGCTCGTGCACCTTCTGCACATGGCCCGACTCCTCGCCCTTGTGCCACAGGCGCTGGCGCGAGCGGCTGAAGTACACCGCTTCTCCGCTCGCCGCGGTCTGCGCCAGCGCTTCGCGGTTCATGAAGGCGAACATCAGCACGTCGCCGCTGCCGAGCTCCTGCGCGATCGCGGGCACCAGGCCTTGCGCGTCCCATTTGACTTGATCCAGCCAGTCCATCGGGGCAGTGTAGCAATCAGCCGACGTGGGTCGCGCCGGCGAAACCACGTTCTTCGGCGAACCAGCGAAGCACCGGAATCGTGCCGGGCAATACCGGCGTCACCTGCACCGGGAGCTGTTGCCACGCCATGTTTTGCTGCTCGCGCATCTCGAACTCGCCGGACCATTCGAACACCCTGCAGAAATGCAGGCGCACGCGGGCATGCGGGTAGTCCATCAGGTCGATCTTCCAGGGCTCGGCGTGGCCTATCGTGATGCCCAGCTCTTCGTGCAATTCGCGGCGCAGCGCCGCCTCGACCGACTCGTCGGCTTCGAGCTTGCCGCCCGGGAACTCCCAGTAGCCCGCGTAGACCTTGCCTTCGGGCCGGGACGTCAACAGGAAACGGCCCTGCGCATCGATCAGCACCCCTACCGCCACGTCGACCGGCGTGCGTTCCCCGGCGGCGACGCTCACGCGTGATGCCTTCCGGAATAGTCCTTGGCGAACTGGAACGCGACCCGCCCCGAGCGCGAGCCGCGCTCGAGCGCCCAGACCAGCGACTCTTGCCGCGCCGCGGCGATGGCCGCGTCGCCGACGCCGAAGCCGCGCAGCCATTCGGCGACGATGGCCAGGTACTCGTCCTGGCTGAACGGATAGAAGCTGACCCACAGCCCGAAACGCTCGCTGAGCGAGATCTTCTCCTCGATGACTTCGCCCGGATGCACCTCGCCGTCGGCGGTGTGCTGGTAGGTGAGGTTCTCCTTCATGTACTCGGGCAGCAGATGGCGCCGGTTGCTGGTCGCGTAGATCAGCACGTTGTCCGAGGCCTGCGACACCGAGCCGTCGAGGATCGACTTCAAGGCCTTGTAGCCGGGCTCGCCTTCGTCGAAGCTCAGGTCGTCGCAGAAGACGATGAAGCGTTCGCTGCGCTCGGCCACCAGGTCGACGATGTCGGGCAGGTCGATCAGGTCGGCCTTGTCGACTTCGATCAGGCGCAGTCCCTGCGGCGCGAACTCGTTCAGGCAGGCCTTGATCAGCGAGCTCTTGCCGGTGCCGCGCGCGCCGGTCAGCAGCACATTGTTGGCGCCGTGGCCGGCAATGAACTGCGCGGTGTTGCGCAGCAGGCGTTCCTTTTGCGGCTCGACTTCACGCAGGTTGGCCAAGCGAATCGTCGCGACATGCCGGACCGGCTCGAGCCAGCCCGAGCCGCCGCGCTTGCGGTAGCGGAACGCACTCGACGCCACCCAGTCGGGCGCTGTGAGTGAGTGCGGAAGAACGGCTTCGAGGCGCTGCATCAGCGCCTCGGCACGTTGGATCAGGGATGCGAGATCGGCGGGCATGACCTGAGTTTATGGGAGCTCGGCCCTCAGACTTCGACGACCCGATCGTCGGTCACCGCGAATACACGATCGTCCTCGGTCGAACGGATGGCGTGCATGCCGGTGAAGCTGCCGAACGCCGGCAACACGCCGACCGTGGGGCCGAAGTGAAAACACGGCAAGCGCAGCGAGTCGAAGGCCCGCCCGCCCAGTGTGACGCAAGGGTGCAGGTGACCCGCCAGCACATACAGCCCGTCGCGCGCGACCGGGTGGTGGCACAGCGCCAGTCCGCCGATCACCAGCGGCTCGTCGACGACCACGAAGCGCAGCGACACCGGCGGGTCGCCGGCACGCTCGTCGTGGTTGCCGCGCACCAGCGTCAGCTCGAGTGCGGCGTGCGCGTCGCGCCAGCGTGCGACCGCAGCCAGCGTCGCCGCGGCATGCGAACGTGCCGAATGCAGGAAGTCGCCGAGGAAGACGATGCGTTGGGCGCCGGTGAGCTCGACGAGCGTCGTCAGCACCGACAGCGTTTCGCTCGTCGTGCCGCGCGGCACCGGCACGCCCCACTTGCGAAACGACACCGCCTTGCCGATGTGGGCATCGGCCACCAGCAAGGTCGAAAGCTCTTCGATGAAGGCCGCCTTCTGCGGCAGCAGGGTCAGCCTGTGGCCGCCGACCGACAGGGTCGCCATGCAACTGCGCCGGGGATCAGGCTCAGGCCACCATCAGGCGCAGCGCGGCATCCAGGTGTTCGGTCGGCATGCGCTTGAAGCCCGAGCGGGCGTAGCGTTGCAGGCGGCCGACCGCGAACGAGGTCAGCACCGAGGCCTGCGCGTTCGCGTCGACCGTCGGCGTCACCGACCCGGCCAGCTCGGCGGCGCCGCGCAGGCACTGGCGCAGCTGCGATTCGATGCGGTCGAAGAACTGGTTCATGCGCGTCACGAGCCGGTCGTTCTCGAACACCAGCGCGTCGCCGACCATCACACGGGTCATGCCAGGATTCTTCTCGCCGAACTGCAGCAGCACGGTGACGACCTTCTGCGCCTGCACCTGGCCGACGGTCTCGCGCTCGCCGATCTGGTTGGCAAGCGTGAAGACACTCTGTTCGATGAACTCGATCAGGCCCTCGAACATCTGCGCCTTGCTGGCGAAGTGGCGGTACAGCGCGGCTTCGGACACATCGAGCTTGGCGGCGAGTGCTGCGGTCGTGATGCGCTCGGCGCCGGGCTGTTCGAGCATGGCCGCAAGCGTCTGCAGGATCTGCACCCGGCGCTCGCCCGGCTTCGGGCGTTTGCGCCCTCCGCCGGTGCCCGTGGCGCCAGCCGGCACGGCGGCGACGGCCGCGTCGGCTGCAGTGTCTTCGGCTTGATTCTCAGGGATGGAGCTCATCTCGCGTGCACCACAACGATCGCAGCGTTTGTATCTGCTTGATTCTGGCACACACATACGGGGGCTTGTGGCAAGGGTGAACACCAACTTTCACGCGCTTGCCGGTGGCGTGAACTGCGCCACGAAGGTAGCGTTGCATCCAGACGGTGCGCATGCCCACGGCGCGTGCAGAGCGCTGGTGCGCGAGCGTGTCTTCGACCAGAACGCAGCGGCTCGGCGGAGTTTTGAGCCGCGCCGCCATGTGGCGGAACATGCGTGCGTCGGGCTTCGGGCGAAGCTCGCCGAACATCCGCATGTCCTCGATGCAGATGACGCCGTCGAACGCGCTCGTGAGCCTGAGCGCGCCGAGCACCCGCAGCGCGTACGAGCGCGGCGCATTGGTGAGGATGAACTTGCGCCCCGGCAGGCGGCGCAGCGCCGCGCGGTCGTGGGCGCTGGTGCGCAGCCGCGCCTCGAGGCCTGGCAGCAAGTGGGTCTCTTCGAGAAAGTGGCTGGCCTTGATGCCGTGATGCCGCACCAGGCCGGTCAGCGTCGCTCCGTAACGTTTCCAATAGTGCTGGCGCAGCGCCCAGGCCTCGTCATGCGACAGCTGCAGGTGCCGCGCGATGTACTCGGTCATCGCGAGGCTCGTCGGGCCGAAGGACGAATGCGATGCGTCGTGCAGTGTGTCGTCGAGGTCGAACAGCCAGGTCCGGCGCCTCACCGCAGCTCCGCGACGAAGTAGTGGCCGCCTGTTGGGGCGCCCGGTTTCAGCTCATGCAGGCGCACCTGCGTGTGCGCGACAGGCTGGGCGAAACGTGGGCCGTCGAACACGAAGGTGTGGAACTCGCCGTTTTCTCCGCAGGCATCGACCCCGGGCGGCAGGTCGGCGATGAAGCCGGCATCGAACTCGCGGCCGCAGAAGCCGGCCTCGAGAAAGCGCGCATCGACGCAGACCACCCGCGCGCGGTAGCCGAGCGCCAGCAGCTCGTCGACCAGCGCGCGGCGCGGTTCATGCCACAGCGGCAGCGTGGCCGTGATGCCGGCCGCCGCGCAGACCTTTTCTTCCCAGTCGCGGTGCGCCTGCAAGTCGATGTCGCCGAACAGCCCGTGGGTGATGCCTTGATCCGCGAAGCGCAGCAGCTGGCGCGTGAACACCGCTTCGTAGTCGGACCACGAAGCCCGCTGCATCAGCAAGGGGATGCCCAGCGCGTCGGCCTGGGCCTGCATCAGGCTCGGCGGCAATGCGTGCGAACGCGAACGCTCGCCGGTCTCGTCGAACATCGCAAGGAGCGCCTCGACCTCGTGGCCCGCGTCGAGCGCGCGATGCAGGGCGAGCATCGAGTCCTTGCCGCCGCTCCAGGAGAAGAAGGATCTCAAAGTCCGACGCCGGGCCGCCCCAAGGCGGACTGCGCCCCTCGGGGGCAGGAGCGAAGCGACTGGGGGGCGAACATCAATGCGATCGGATCATCGTGCCGTAGGCCTGCTCGGTCAGGATCTCGAGCAGCATCGCGTGCGGCACCCGGCCGTCGATGATGTGCACCGTGTTGACGCCGTTCTTGGCCGCGTCGAGGGCGGAGGCGATCTTGGGCAGCATGCCGCCCGAGATCGTGCCGTCTTCGAACAGCTCGTCGATCTCGCGCGCCGACAGGTTGGTCAGCAGCTCGCCCTTCTTGTTCAGCACGCCGGGGGTGTTGGTCAGCATCATCAGTTTCTCGGCCTTCAGCACCTCGGCCAGCTTGCCGGCGACGACGTCGGCGTTGATGTTGTAGTTTTCGTTGTTGTTGCCGAAGCCGAGCGGCGAGATGACCGGAATGAACTGATCGTCCTGCAAGGCCTTCACGACACTCGGGTCGATCGACTCGATCTCGCCGACCTGGCCCACGTCGTGTTCCTTGGTCGGGTCGTGTTTGTCCATCATCTTCAGCTTGCGCGCCCGGATCAGCCCGCCGTCGCGCCCGGTCAGGCCGACCGCCTTGCCGCCCGCCACGTTGATCAGGCCGACGATGTCTTGCTGCACCTGACCCGCGAGCACCCATTCGACGACTTCCATCGTTTCGTCGTCGGTCACGCGCATGCCCTGGATGAAGGTGCCCTTCTTGCCGACCTTGGCGAGCGCCTCGTCGATCTGCGGCCCGCCGCCGTGCACCACCACCGGGTTCATGCCGACCAGCTTCAGCAGCACCACGTCTTCGGCGAAGTCCTGCTGCAAGGCCGGGTCGCTCATCGCATTGCCGCCGTACTTGATGACGATGGTCTTGCCGTGGAACTTGCGGATGTAGGGCAGCGCCTGCGACAGGATCTCGGCCTTGTCGCGCGGCGCGATGTGGCTCAGGTCAACGGCGGATGCGTCGGGCGGCTCGTCACTCATGGCGGGTCTTTCAGGTGGGGGCGCGAGGAATGCGAAATTGTAGGGCGGGGGGCCGACCCTCCGGGCTCAATAGCTGCGGCCGCGCTTGTATTGCGCGTGCGACTTGCGCGCCAGGGTGGTGCTCCTGGCGATCGCGGCGAACGAGGCGCCGGCGTGGGCATGGCAGATCGCGAGGCCGAGCGCATCGGCCGCGTCCTTGCCCGGCAGCCCCGGCAGCTTCAACAGTCGCATCACCATCTCCTGCACCTGTTCCTTGCGCGCCTGGCCATGCCCGACGATCGCCTTCTTCATCTGCAGCGCGGTGTATTCGCAGACCTCGAGGTCGCTCGCGACCAGCGCCGTCAGCGCCGCACCGCGTGCCTGGCCGAGCAGCAGCGTCGATTGCGGGTTGACGTTGACGAACACGATCTCGACCGCGGCGCAGCTCGGCTCATAACGCGCCATCACCTCGCGCACGCCGTCGAAGATGACCTTCAGGCGCGCCGGCAGCTGGCCGATCTCGACCGCAGCGGTCGAGATCGTGCCGCTCGCGACGTAGTGCAGCTTCGCGCCTTCGGTGTCGATGACGCCGAAGCCGGTGGTGCGAAGGCCCGGGTCGATGCCGAGGATGCGCATGGCGGCAGGCGCTTCGCGTCAGGCGGCGCGGACAGCGGTCACAACATGCAACTGACGGAAGTGCGCTGCGTCACTCAGTCTTTGCGTGGTTTGGTGGCCATGCCGGCGTCACGCATGGCCTGCACCTCTTGCTGGATCCTCTGGCGCTCCTCTTCGGTGGTCGGCGCACGCGCCCCGCGAACCGGAATCATGGAGCCGGTCTTGTATTCGCGTTCGGGCATCGGCTCGGACTTGTCGTTCGGGTCGCCGGTACTCGCGCAGCCGGTGAGCATCAGGACCACGAGTGCGATGGTGGCGCCGGTGGCCGCGGAACTGCGTGTCATGACCAGTCTCCCTGGGGTTGTTGGGTACCCCGTTATAGCGCAGACGCCACGCCTGCACGCTCTCGCTCTCACAGCCCGAAGTACCAGCGCACCGCGTGGAAGAACACCGGCGCGGCGAAACAAAGCGGCGCCACCCGATCCAACAGGCCGACTGCGCCCGTCACCGACGCCTTGCCGCCCCAGCTGCGCACGCCGGCGTCGCGCTTGAGCGCCTTCATCACGAACTCGCCGAGGCAGCCGGTCGCGCCGGCGATGAAGCCCATCACGAGCGCCGGGATCGGCTTGAACGGCGTCGCCCAGTACAGCAGCGCGCCGACCAGGCCCGCGCTCAGCGAGCCGATCAGCCAGGCGCGCCAGGAAAACGAACGACTGATCGCGCGCGCCACCGGGCGGCGGCGCAGCTTGCGGCTGGCGAACTCCTGGACGATCTGCGCGCTGGCGACGACGACGACCAGGTAGAACACCAGGAACGCGCCGCGGCTCGCGTAACGCGGCAGGTCGATCAGCAGCAGCGCCGGCGCGTGGCTCATGCCGTAGATGCAGACCATGATGCCCCACTGGATCTTCGCGGTGCGCTCGAGAAAGCGCTGCGGGTCGTTGCCGAACGCGCTCAGCACCGGAATCGCGAAGAACACATAGACCGGGATGAAGACCGTGAAGAGGTCGAAATGGCGGCTGCCGGCGAGCACGAACTGCAGCGGCAGCACGAGGAAAAACGCGAGCAGCAGGCTGCGATGGTCGGCGCGCCGGGTCTGGGTCAGGGTGATGAACTCGCGAAACGCGAGGAACGAGATCACGCCGAACAGGATCGTCGCGACCACCGCACCGCTGACCCAGGCGACCCAGAACAGCACCGCGCCGAGCCAGACCGCGCGCAGCTCGCGCTTGAACCGTTCGTGCAGCTCCTGCTGCTCGGGCGACGCTTCGCGCAGCGTGCGGCCGAACCCGACCAGCGACACCAGGCCGAGCACGCCGAACAGGCCGAGGAACAACAAGCCGATCTGCTGCTCGATCGTGAGGCTGCGCAGCGCACCCATCAGCGAACGCTCCGCAGCGCCACGACCGCTTCGCGCGCCCGCTCGAGGAAGGCACGCTTGTCTTCGCCCGGCTGCAACTGCAACGGCGCGCCGAAGGTGACCGAGCACAAGATGGGCACCGGCACCACCTCGCCCTTGGGCATCACACGCTGCACGTTGTCGATCCAGGCCGGGATCAGCTGCACCCCGGGGAACTGCTCGGCCAGGTGGTACAGGCCCGACTTGAAGGGCTGCGGGTCGCCCTTGTTGCCGCGTGTGCCTTCGGGAAAGATCACCAGCGAGTCGCCGCTCTTCAACACCTCGACCAAGGGCTCGAGCGGGTCCTGGTCATCGGTGCGCTGGCGCGACACATAGACCGCGTTGAAGACCTCGCGCGTGATCCAGTGCTTGAGCCGGCTCGAGGTCCAGTAGTCGCGCGCCGCGATCGGCCGCGTCACGGCGCGCAGGTCACCCGGCAGCGCGGCCCAGATCAGCACCCAGTCGAAATGGCTCTGGTGGTTGGCGAAGTAGATGCGCTGCTCGGCCTTCGGCGGACAACCGTACCAATGGCCCTGCGCGCCGGTGATCAGGCGGGCCACGAAGGCGAGCAGGAGGCCGGCAGCCTCGGGCAGTTTCATGGCTGCGGATGGTAGCGGGCTCTGCCCGCGGCCTGCTTCGTCAGTGGCGGATCAATGGCGGGTCAGTGACGGAAGTGGCGCACGCCGGTCAGCACCATCGCGATGCCACGTTCGTCGGCGGCGGCGATGACCTCGTCGTCGCGCATGCTGCCACCGGGCTGGATGACGCAGGTGGCGCCGGCTTCGCAGACCACGTCGAGGCCGTCGCGGAACGGGAAATACGCGTCGCTCGCCACCGCCGAGCCTCGCAGCGAGAGCCCGGCGTTTTCGGCCTTGATGCTCGCGATGCGCGCCGAGTCGACGCGGCTCATCTGGCCGGCGCCGACACCCAAGGTCATGCCGCCGCCGCAGAACACGATCGCGTTGCTCTTGACGTACTTGGCCACGGTCCAGGCGAACAGCAGGTCGTTCAGTTGCTCGGCGCTCGGCTGCTGTTTCGTCACGACCTTCAGCTCGGCCGCGGCGATCTCATGCGTGTCGGCGGTCTGGATCAGCAAGCCCGATCCGACCCGCTTCAGGTCGTGTGTGTTGCGACCCTTCTGGCCGGCGGGCAGCGCGATCTGCAGCACCCGGGTGTTGCGCTTGGCGGCGAACACCAGCAGCGCTTCGGGGGTGAAGCTGGGTGCGATCAGCACTTCGACGAACTGCTTGGCCACCAGCGCGGCGCCGCTCGCGTCGAGCTCGCAGTTGAAGGCGATGATGCCGCCGTAGGCCGAGGTCGGGTCGGTCTTGAAGGCCTTGGCATAGGCCTCGGTCGCGCTCGCGCCGAGCGCCACGCCGCAGGGGTTGGCGTGTTTGACGATGACACAGGCGGGAGTGTCGAAGCTCTTCACGCATTCCCATGCCGCGTCGGCGTCGGCGATGTTGTTGTACGAGAGCTCCTTGCCTTGCAGTTGCACGGCCGTGACCAGCGATCCGGGCGCGGGGTTCAGGTCGCGGTAGAAGGCCGCGCTCTGGTGCGGGTTCTCGCCGTAGCGCAGGTCCTGCAGCTTGACGAAGCGGCCGTTGTGTTGGGCCGGGAACTCGCTGCGGGTGCCGTCGGCCTGCAGCGCCGACAGGTAGTCGCTGATCGCCGCATCGTAGTTGGCGATGCGGTTGAAGGCCGCCACCGACAGCGCGAACTTGGTCGCCGGCGCGACCGCCCCGCCCTGCTTCAGCTCGGCCAGCACCTGGGCGTACTGCGATGCGTCGGTCAGCACCGCGACGTCCTTCCAGTTCTTCGCCGCCGAGCGCACCATCGCCGGCCCGCCGATGTCGATGTTCTCGATCGCGTCCTCGAGCGTGCAGCCGGGTTGGGCGACCGTCGCTTCGAAGGGGTAGAGGTTGACGACCAGCAGGTCGATCGTCGCGATGCCGTGCGCTTCGAGCGCGGCCATGTGCTCGGGCAGGTCGCGCCGCGCGAGCAGGCCGCCGTGCACCTTCGGGTGCAGCGTCTTGACGCGGCCGTCGAGCATCTCGGGGAAGCCCGTGTGGTCGGCCACCTCGGTGACCGGCAGGCCGGCGTCGGCCAGCAGCTTCGCGGTGCCGCCGGTCGACAGCAGCTTGATGTTCAGCGCATGCAGCTCGCGCGCGAAGTCGAGGACGCCGGTTTTGTCGGAGACGGAAAGAAGGGCTTGCATGAGGAACTCTCGTACTTTGGGGAGTGTCATCCCGGCGCACGCCGGGATCCACTGAGGTTAAACGCACAGTGGATCCCGACTTTCGTCGGGATGACCTTGGGGCGCGATGCGCCCCAAGGTCACTTGATCAATTTATGTTCGACCAGTTTGCGCCGCAGCGTGTTGCGGTTGATGCCCAGCCATTCGGCGGCGCGGCTCTGGTTGCCTTCGGCGTGTTTCATCACGACGTCGAGCAGCGGCTTTTCGACCACGTTGAGAATCATGGCGTACATCGCCGTCGGTTCGACGCCTCGCAGGTCCTTGAAGTAGCTCTCCAGGCTGTCGCGAATGCACTCTTCGATGTGCTTCTTGCTCATGCTTGTTGTTCGATGATGTCTTCGTTGGCGGCCACGCCCGTGACCGGCAGTCGATGGTAAGAGTCGGCCAGTTCGTCGAACCAGTCGGTCACCGCACGCACCTGCCGGTCGCAGGTTTCGATCAGGTTCATGCGGGCGCGAAAGTCCTCGCCGCCCGGCAGCGCGCGCACCGCCCAGCCGATGTGCTTGCGCGCGGTGCGCACGCCGGCGTACTCGCCGTACAGGGCGTAGTGGTCGGCCAGATGCTCGAGCAGCCAGCGCTGGGCCTGCAGCACTTCGGGCGCGTCCAGGTGCTCGCCGGTGTCGAGAAAATGCGCCACCTCGCGGAAGATCCACGGCCGGCCCTGCGCCGCGCGGCCGATCATGATCGCGTCGGCGCCGGTCAGGCGCAGCACCTCGCGTGCCTTCTCGGGTGAATCGATGTCGCCGTTGGCCACTACCGGGATGCGCAACCGCGCCTTGACCGCCGCCACCGTGTCGTATTCGGCCGCGCCTTTGTAGCCCTGCTCGCGGGTGCGGCCGTGCACCGTGACCATCGCGACGCCGGCGCTCTCGGCGGCCAGCGCGATGCTGACCGCGTTGCGCTCGCTGTCGCACCAGCCGGTGCGCATCTTCAACGTCACCGGCACACCGCGCGGTGCACAGGCTGCGACCACAGCGTCGACGATCTCGAGCGCCAGCGGCTCGTCCTGCATCAGCGCCGAGCCGGCCCACTTGTTGCACACCTTCTTGGCCGGGCAGCCCATGTTGATGTCGATGATCTGCGCGCCGCGGTCGATGTTGTAGGCGGCGGCCTCGGCCATCATCGCGGCGTCGGTGCCGGCGATCTGTACCGAGATCGGCGCCACTTCGCCGTCGTGGTTGGCGCGCCGGCTGGTCTTCAGGCTGGCCCACAGGTCGCGCCGCGAGGTCACCATCTCGCTCACCGCGTAGCCCGCCCCGAGACGCTTGCAAAGCTGGCGGAACGGCCGGTCCGTCACACCCGCCATCGGCGCGACAAACAGGCGGTTCGCCAGTTCGATGTGGCCGATCTTCATGGGGCGCTTGGGAGTATGGTGCTGAAAAAGGAGGCAGAAGTATAGCCGCTGGGCTCGGACTGTCCGGCGCGCCGCGCGCTTCCGATAATGCGCCTCGTGGACGCATGGATCGACTCGCTGCTGGCCATTCTGGCGCTGCCCAAGTTCGGGCTCAGCACGGTGTTCGTGATCGCCTTCATTTCGGCCACGCTGCTGCCGCTGGGTTCGGAGCCGGCGGTGTTCGGCCTCATCAAGCTGAACCCTGATTTGTTCTGGCCCGCGCTGTTCGTCGCGACGGCCGGCAACACGCTGGGCGGCGCCGTGACCTGGTGGATGGGCTACGGCGCCGAGCGCGCCTACGAACATGTCACGCACCACCCGGCCAACAACCGCACGCTGCGCTGGGTCGAACGTTTCGGCGCCAAGACCTGCCTGCTGTCGTGGCTGCCGGGGGTGGGCGACCCGCTGTGCGCGGTGGCGGGCTGGCTGCGCCTGCCGTTCTGGCCCTGCATCGCCTACATGGCGATCGGCAAGTTCGCCCGCTATTTCACGATGACGGCGGCGCTGCTGTGGCTGTGGCCGGGGCACTTCACGTCCTGAGCTTCAGAACGTTTCAGTACGGTTCAGGCGCGGCTCAGGACAGCGCGCGGCCAACGAGCGACAGTGGGCACATCGCTTCTGCTTCGCCGTTGTTCGATGACCTCACATGCCACGCCGCGCCGGCCCGACGCCCATGAGCCGACGCCCACCGATTTCATGATCTTCCGCCAGTGGCCGGCCGAGCTGCCGCTCAAGCCGGTGCGCCCGCCGCTGCCAATGTTGCCGATGCCGCCGATCCGGCCCCGAACCCCGGCGCCGCGGCGCCGCGGCGCGCTCGTCACCCTGCGCATGGCGACCCGTCACCCGATCGAGGGCCGCAGCGAAGCGACCTCGCAGCGCCCGCGCGGTTCGCGCCGCGGCCTGTCGCCGCGCGCGCGCATCGCCGCATTCGCCGCCAGCACGCTGGTCTGCGGCGCGCTGTTCGCGAGCGCGATGCTGTGGCTCACCCATCACGCCAGTGCGCCGGCCGGTGCCCGGCTCGCGCTGGAGCAGAACACGCCGAGCGCGTGACCGTCTGGCCGGCTGGTCGTCAAGCTTTTCTTTCGGCGCCACCGGCGCGGCACGTCGAAGATTCGATGGCCCGCGCCAGGAGAGGGGTTGCCGCTGAGAGCGCATGCGAGGCCAGCCGGCCACCCGTCACGGGTGGCTCGGGTTCAACCCTTCCAGCCGGCGAGGCGCAGCGCGGCGACAAATCGGTCGAGCTGCGCCGGGTCGACAAACGGGTGGCCGACCTTGATCGTCGCAAGGGTGTACTCGGGCATCTGGCGGCGCGCTTCGGCCATCGCCTCGGCGGCGCGCGGCAGGTGGCCGGCGGCCGCGTGGCAGGCCGCGAGCAGGTCGTGGTTGAAGAACCAGTCGGGCCGCTTGGACACCGCCTCGGCGGCATAACGCGCCGCCTGCGCCGGCCGGTTGGCGATGAAGCTGGCGATGGCCTGGGTGCGCAGCCACAGGCTCAGATGCGGGTCGCTCGGGCTGGACTCGATGGCGCGTTGCGCGAGCGCCATCGCTTCGTCGCAGCGTCCGGAAAACGCGAGCAGCCGGCCGAGCTCGCCGGCCGCGGCGGCGAAATGCGGGTACAGGTCGAGCGCGCGGCGCTGCTCGTCCATCGCCCGATCGAAGTGGCCGACACACGACAAGGCGGTGCCGAGCGTGAAGTGCGCGTAGCTGTCGCGGTCGTCGTTGCGGACCGCCGCCAGCGCGAGCCGATTCGCCTCGGCGATGGCCGCGTCGGGCTCCTTCGAGCGGCCGCGCCAGGCATCGGCCATGTGGGTGAAGGCCAGCAGCGCGAGGCTGGACGAATCGCGCGGCTTGAGCTGCAGCGCCTGTTCGAGCAGGGCCTGCGCCTCGCGGTTGTGCTGACCGGTCGAGCGCCAGAAGTTCCAGCGCGCGCGCATCAACAGGTCCCAGTGCTGCGGGTCGCGCGGCTCGCGCTGCGCGGCGCGTGTTTCCTCGCGCCGCAGGTAGACCGGCTCGATGGTGCCGGCGATGGTCGCCGAGATCTCGTCCTGCACCGCAAAGAGGTCGGCCACCGGTCGGTCGAAGCGCTCGGCCCAGGCGGTTTCGCGGGTCGTGCCATCGACCAGCTCGGCCGAGACACGCAGCTTGTCCCCGACCCGCCGCACGCTGCCGGCCACCAGGTAGCGCACCCCGAGCTCGCGGCAGATCGCGGCGTGGTCGAGCTTGTCGCCGCGGTAGGTGAAAGACGAGTTGCGGGCGATGACGAACAGCCAGGTCGAGCGCGCCAGGCTCGCGATGATGTCTTCGGCCAGGCCGTCGGCGAGGTAGTCCTGGTCGGCGTCGCCGCTCAGGTTGGCGAACGGCAGCACCGCGATCGACGGCTTGGCCAGTGCACTCACGCCCGCCTGCGCAGCGGCGCTTTCGATGCGCCCGGTGAAGCGGTAGCCGCGGCCGGGGATGGTCGCGATCAGCTCCGGGCCGAGCAGCTTGCGCAGCGCCGAGATCTGGACCTGCAGGTTGTTTTCGTCGACCACGACGCCGGGCCAGACAATGTCGAGCAGCTCGCCCTTGCCGACCAGCTGGCCGGCCCGTTCGACCAGCGCCAGCAGCAGATCGAACGAACGCGCGCCGAGCACCGCGGGCCGGCCGTGGACCAGCAGGCGACGCTCGTGCGGCTGGAGCTCGCAGTGGCTGAAACGGATCGTTGACATCGACCGGCGACTGTATCGCGTCGAGTCGCTCGCAAGAAAGGGCGCCGCAGCGCCCTTGGGGTCGGGTCGAAGCCGGTGTCGCTCAGGCCGCGGTCTTGCGGGCCGAGGCGCGCTTGGTCGCGGGCTTGGCCACGCCGTTGGCCTTGGCGGCGCTCGCCTTGGCCGGCGCGGCCTTGGACAGCTTGGCCACTTGCGCGCTCAACTCGTCGATGCGCTTGGCGAGCGCGGCCACGTCCTTCGACGCCGGAACGCCCAGCTTGCCGAGCGCCTTCGAGACCCGCTCCTCGAAGATCGATTCCAGCTTGTCCCACTGCTGGCCGGCCTTGGCCGTCACGTCGCCTGCCATGTTGCTCATCCTGCTCGTCACTTCGCCGATCTTTTCTTCGGCGACGGCCTGGGTCTTGCGCTGCAGCGAGACACCTTCCTTGACCAGTGCGTCGAACACCTTGCCGCCTTCTTCCTGCGCCTTCGAGAAGGCGCCCAGTCCGGCCAGCCAGATCTGCTGGGCCGAGTCCTTGACGGTGCCGGCGAGCGCGCTGTCGAACAGGCGGCCGCCGGAGGTGGCTTGTTTGTCAGCCATTTGCTTGAGCTTCTTGACCATGGGTGTGTCCTCTGTGTGATGCCGCCGCTGCGCACGCCGCCGCGGAGAAGGGACTATAGGACTGCGCCCGCGGCCGAGCACACGGTTTCTCTAGTGAGAGGGCTCTATCGCTTGGGGTAAACGACGAACTCGGTTCGCCGAAGCTTTGGACAAGAATGGCGGCTCGCCCGAATCAGCGCCACCCAAGGAGGAAAAGCATGCAGTATTTCGTCACCGGAGCCACCGGCTTCATCGGCAAACGGCTCGTCAAGACACTGCTGGAGCGGCGCGGCGCGACCGTCTACTTCCTGCTGCGCCCCGAGAGCGAGGGCAAGGTCGCCGATCTGCTGGCCTACTGGGGCGTGACGAAGGCGCGCGCCTGCCCGGTGTTCGGCGACCTGACGACCAAGAAGCTCGGCGTCGCGGCCGACGACATCAAGCAGCTCAAAGGGCAGATCGACCACGTGTACCACCTGGCCGCGGTCTACGACCTCGCGGCCGACGAAGAGTCGCAGGTGCAGGTCAACATCGAAGGCACGCGCAACGCCGTCGAGTTCGCCAAGGCGATCGACGCCGGGCACTTCCACCACGTCAGCTCGATCGCCGCGGCGGGCCTGTACGAAGGGGTGTTCCGCGAGGACATGTTCGACGAGGCCGAGGGCCTGGACCACCCGTACTTCATGACCAAGCACGAGAGCGAGAAGATCGTGCGCAAGGAAGCCAAGCTGCCGTGGACGGTGTACCGCCCGGCGATGGTCGCCGGCGACTCGAAGACCGGCGAGATGGACAAGATCGACGGCCCGTACTACTTCTTCAAGCTGATCCAGCGCATGCGCCAGATCCTGCCGCCGTGGATGCCCAGCGTCGGCCTCGAAGGCGGACGCGTCAACATCGTTCCGGTGGACTTCGTCGTCGCCGCGCTCGACCACATCAGCCACCTGAAGACCGACCTCCACAAGAAGTGCTTTCACCTGGTCGACCCGCTCGGCTACCGCGTCGGCGACGTGCTGGACATCTTCAGCAAGGCGGCCCACGCACCGAAGATGAACCTGTTCATCAACGCCGCGCTGCTCGGCTTCATCCCGAAGAGCATCAAGAAGGGAATGATGGCGCTGGCGCCGGTGCGCCGGGTCCGCAGCGCGGTGATGAAGGACCTGGGCCTGCCCGAAGACATCTTCACCTTCGTCAACTACCCGACCCGATTCGATTGCCGCGAGACGCTGGCGGCACTCAAGGGCTCGGGCATCGAGTGCCCGAACCTGAAGGACTACGCCTGGGTGATCTGGGACTACTGGGAGCGCCACCTCGACCCGGCCCTGTTCATCGACCACTCGCTGCGCGGCGCCGTTGGCGGCAAGGTGGTGCTGGTGACCGGCGGCTCGTCGGGCATCGGCCTGGCGGCGGCGATCAAGTTCGCCGAGGCCGGCGCGATCACGGTGATCTGCGCGCGCGACGAAGCAAAGCTGCTCGAAGCGAAGAAGGAGATCCTCGCCGCGGCCGGCAAGGACGCGACGGTCGTGACCTTCTCATCCGACATCGCCGACGAGGCGAGCTGCAAGGCGCTCGTGACCTGGCTCAACGAGACCTATGGCGGGGTCGACTACCTGATCAACAACGCCGGCCGGTCGATCCGCCGCGCGATCGAAGCGAGCTACGAGCGTTTCCACGACTTCGAGCGCACGATGCAGCTCAACTACTTCGGCTGCCTGCGCGTGACGATGGGACTCTTGCCCGGGATGGTGGCGAAGAAGAAGGGCCACATCGTCAACATCAGCTCGATCGGCGTGCTGACGAACGCGCCGCGCTTCTCGGCCTATGTCGCGTCGAAGGCGGCGCTCGACGCCTGGACCCGCTGCGCATCGAGCGAGTACGCCGACCAGGGCATCACCTTCACGACGATCAACATGCCGCTGGTTCGCACGCCGATGATCGCGCCGACCAAGATCTACAACAACGTGCCGACGCTGGCGCCCGAAGAGGCAGCCGACATGATCGCAACCGCTTGTGTCGAAAAGCCGGTGCGGATTGCGACCCGGCTCGGCATCTCCGGCGAGGTGTTGCACGCACTGATGCCGCGGGTGGCGCAGATCGTGATGAACACGACCTTCCGCATGTTCCCCGACAGCTCGGCGGCCAAGGGCGACAAGAGCGCGAAGCCGGTGCTGTCGCCGGAAGCGATCGCGATGCAGCAGATGATGCGCGGCATTCATTTCTGATGCCGCGTGTCATCCCGGCGAAAGCCGGGATCCACTCCGGTCGGTCAGCGAGTCCATGTCGCAGTGGATACCGGCGTTCGCCGGTATGACGCGCCCCGGGCATCAGCGACAATTCGCCGGATGTATGCACTGTATGAAGACGCCGGCAAGTTTCACGCCGGCCGCGTGATGTCCGAGGCCGACAGCTCGATGCAGATCGAGCTCGACTCGGGCAAGCGCGTGAAGGTGAAGGCAGCCAACGTGCTGCTCAAGTTCGACAAGCCCGCTCCGGCCGAGCTGATCGCGTCGGCGCAGACCCTGGCACGCGACATCGACCTCGACCTGGCATGGGAATTCGCGCCCGAGCAGGAGTTCGGCTTCGCCGACCTGGCGCGCGACTACTTCGAAGCGAATCCCGATTCGACCAAGCAGGCCGCCGCCCTCTTCCGCCTGTTCGAAGCGCCGCACTACTTTCGCCGCCTCGGCAAGGGCAACTTCAAGAAGGCGCCCGAAGAGATCGTCAAGGCCGCGCTGCTCGGCATCGAGCGCAAGAAGGCGATCGCGGCGCAGATCGATGCCTGGGCCGGCGAACTGGCCGCCGGGCAATGCCCGGCGCCGGTGCGCGAGCAGCTCTACAAGATCCTGTTCAAGCCGGACAAGAACGCGCCCGAGTACAAGTCGGTCGTCGAGGCGTCGAAACGCGCGCAGAAGGCGCCACTCGATCTGCTGACCGCAGCCGGCGCGATCGACTCGCCGTACCAGTTCCACTGGCGGCGTTTCCTGTTCGAGAACTTTCCGAAGGGCACCAGCTTTCCGCCCTTGTCGGCACCGGCGATCAAGGAAGCCTTGCCGCTCGCCAGCGTGCAGGCCTTCTCGATCGACGACTCGGCGACGACCGAGATCGACGACGCGCTGTCGGTGCAGGGGCTCGGCAGCGGCACGGTGGTGTTCGGCGTGCACATCGCCGCACCGGGCCTCGCGATCGCGCCCGATGCCGCCATCGACAAGGTGGCGCGCGAACGCCTGTCCACCGTCTACATGCCGGGCCACAAGCTGACGATGTTGCCCGACGATGTCGTTCAGGCCTACACGCTGACGGCGGGGCGCGACTGCCCTGCCGTCTCGCTGTATGTGACCTATGACGAAGCCAGCCTGCAGGTCAAGGCGAGCGAGACGCGGCTCGAGCGGGTGCCCATCGTCGCGAACCTCCGCCACGACCAGCTCGACAGCGTGATCACCGAAGCGTCGTTGACCGCAGAAGCACCCGCCGACTACGCCTTCGCGCCCGAGCTCGCCTTTGCCTTCCGCCTGGCTCGCCACTTGAAGGCGCAGCGCGAAGTGGTCCGCGGCAAGCCGGAAAACTTCAATCGACCCGACTACAACTTTCGCCTGACCGGCAACAACGGCGCCGAGCCGCGCGGCGACGAGCAGGTGGCGATCAGCACGCGCCAGCGCGGCGCGCCGCTCGACCTGATCGTGGCCGAAGCGATGATCCTCGCCAACAGAACCTGGGGCGGCTGGATCGCCGAATGCGGCGTGCCGGGCATCTATCGCAGCCAGCAAAGCCTGGCACCGGGCGTGAAGGTTCGCATGGGCGTCAAGCCCGCGGCGCACGCCGGCATGGGCGTGGCGCAATACACGTGGGCCACGTCGCCGTTGCGGCGCTATGTCGACCTCGTCAACCAGTGGCAAATCATCGCCTGCGCACGGCACGGCCGCGCCGCCGCCTTGGCCGCGCCGTTCAAGCCCAAGGACGCGGCGCTGTTCTCGATCATCTCGGGCTTCGATGCGGCGTACAGCGCGTACAACGGCTTCCAGTCGGGCATCGAGCGTTATTGGACGCTCAGGCACCTGGAACAAAACGAGCTGCAGACGCTCGACGCGACGGTGATGAAGGACGGCCTGGTGCGCGCCGACGAGTTGCCGCTGGTGTTCCGCGCGGTCGGCGCCGAGAGCCTGCCGCGCGGCGCGCGGGTGCGGGTTCGCATCACCGGCACCGACCTGCTGACGCTGGACCTGTTCGCAAACGTCGCGACGCGCCTCGACGACATGACGACCGAGGCCGACGACACGCCGGTCGACGACGCCGAGGCCGAAGAAGCGGCTGCCAGCGCCGGCCCGCTCACGCTCGCCATCGACCTGAAGGACGATGAGTCGGAGCCAAGCGCCGCTGCCACCGCGAGCGGCGCCTGACACGCACACCGGCGGCCCATCGTGAAGAAGCTGTCGACCCTGCAGATCGCGATCACCACCTCGCTGGTGGTGCATGCGGCCTTGCTGCTGTGGCCGGTGGTCGACCCCGAGGGCTTCGACCGCGCGTTCAAGGACACGCCGCTGGAGGTGATCCTCGTCAACACACGCGCCGGCGAAGCGCCGCTGAAGGCGCAGGCGATCGCGCAGGCCAACCTGGCCGGTGGCGGCGAAGCCGCAGCCGGCCGCGCCACCTCGCCGTTGCCGCCATCGGCCCAGGTCGAGCTCGGCAACGCCAGCGAAGAGTCGCACAAGCAGATCGAGCACCTGCAGGAAACCCAGCAGCAGCTGATCGCGCAGATCCGCAACGAGATCGCGGCGCTGCCCGCGCCGGACCCGAAACGCGACCAGGGCACGCCGCAGGACCGCGCGCAGGAAGAGCGGCGGCGCCGGCTGATCGAGCTGATGGCGGAGATCGAAAAGCGCATCAACGAAGAAAACGCGCGGCCGAAGAAACGCTACATCAGCCCGGCCACCCGGGAAGAGGTCTACGCGCTGTACTACGACGGATTGCGCCGCAAGATCGAAGAACGCGGCACGCGCAACTTCCCCGAGTTCCACGGCCGCAAGCTGTACGGCGAACTGACGATGGTGGTGACGGTGGATGCCGCCGGGCGTGTCGTCGAGACCGAGGTGGTGCGCGGTTCGCAATCGAAGGTGCTCGACAAGCGCGCCGTCGCGATCGTGCGGGCGGCCGCGCCGTTCGGCCCGTTCAACACCGCGATGCGGCGCAAGGCCGACCAGCTCGTCATCACCTCGCGCTTTCGCTTCACCCGCGAAGAAGGCCTTGAAACTACCTTGAGCGCATCTCCCCAATGACCCCGATGGACCGTTACGTCGTGGCCGGCAACCCGGTCGAACACAGCCAGTCGCCGTTTATCCACTCGCTGTTTGCGCAGGCGACCGGCGAGGCAGTGGTCTACGGCCGCTTGTTGTGCCCGATGGACGGGTTTGCCGACTGCGTGCGCCGCTTTGCCGCAGAAGGCGGACGCGGCTGCAACGTCACCGTGCCGTTCAAGTTCGATGCGATCCATCTGGCCGCACGGCACAGCGCGCGCGCCGGCCTGGCACAGGCGGCCAACTGCCTGCGTTTCGACGACGCCGGCTGGTATGCCGACAACACCGACGGCGCGGGGCTGGTGCGCGACCTGCTCGTCAACGCCGGCGTCACGCTGCAGGGGCGCCGCGTGCTGATGGTGGGCGCCGGCGGGGCTGCGGCGGGTTCGCTCGGGCCGTTGATCGAGGCGCGGCCGGCTGAGCTGGTGGTGGCGAACCGGACCCTCGAGAAAGCGTCGGTCCTGGTCGAGCGCCATGCGGGGCTGGCGGCAGCGCACGGCGTCGCGCTCGCCGCCGCGGGGCTCGACTCGCCTGGGCGCGCTTTCGACGTGGTCGTCAACGCAAGCGCGAGCAGCATCCGCGGCGCCGCGATTCCGGTGCCCGCCGGCGTGCTGCGCGCCGGCAGCCTGGCGCTCGACATGATGTACGGCCCGGCAGCCCGGCCGTTTGTCGATTGGGCCGAAGGCCACGGCGCGCTCGGGCGCGACGGGCTGGGCATGCTGGTCGAGCAGGCGGCGGAGGCCTTCAAGCTGTGGCGCGGGGTGCGCCCCGAAACGGCGTCGGTGCTGGCGGCGGTGCGCGATCGACTGGCAGCTGCGGCATGAAAACCGCCTGGTCGAATGTGCTTCGTTTGGCGGCCTTGCTGCTGGTCTCGCTGCTTGCGCTGCAGCTCTTCTTTCTGCTGCGTGTCGCGCTGATGGTCGTGATCGACCCGCAATCGACCACCTTCCAGCGCTCCGAAGCCTGGCGCCTGCTGAGCGAAATGCACCAGATCCTGTGGAGCCAGCAGTGGGTCGACTACCAGCGGGTGTCGCCGGCCCTCAAACGCGCGGTCATCGCATCCGAAGACGCAGGCTTCAGCGACCACAGCGGCATCGAATGGGACGCGCTCGAAAAGGCCTGGGACCGCAACCAGAAGGCCGAGGCACGGGTCGCGAAGATCAACGCCGAGATGGAGCGTCGCGCAGCCAGGCAGGGTCATCGCAAGTCGGCGCCGTCGGCCGCTGCGCCGCCGCCCAAGCCGGTCCGGAGGGTCGAACCCAAGATCGTCGGCGGCTCGACGATCACCCAGCAGCTGGCCAAGAACCTGTTCCTCGGCAGCGAGCGCAGCCTCGCCCGCAAGGGGCAGGAGATCGCGATCACCTTCATGCTGGAATCGCTGCTGACCAAGCAGCGCATCCTCGAGATCTATCTGAACAGCGTCGAGTGGGGCGAAGGCGTGTTCGGCGCCGAGGCTGCCGCGCGCCACTATTTCCACGTCAGCGCGGCGCAGCTTTCACCACAGGCCGCGGCGCGCCTCGCGGTGATGCTGCCGGCGCCCAAGCGTTTCGAGAAGCGCCCCGACTCGGCCTATGTCGTCGGCCGCGCGGGCACGGTCATGGCCCGTATGGGTGCGGTGGAAGCGCCGTAGCCAGATGGCCAGCGCAGTCTCAGCCCAGATCGCCGCCGCGGCAGCGCGCCTCGTCGTCGAGGAAGGCATGGAATACGGCCCCGCCAAACGCCGCGCCGCGCGTGCCCTGGGGAGCCAGCGAAACACCGAACTGCCCGGCAACGACGAAGTCGAAGACGAGGTGCGGGACTACCTTGCGCTGTTCTGTGCCGACACCCAGCCGGCCGAGCTGGCGGCGCTGCGCGAGGTGGCGGCGCTGTGGATGGCGCGCCTGGCCGAGTTCCGCCCGCACCTGAGCGGCGCGGTCTGGCGCGGCACCGCGACGCGGCTGTCCAGCGTGCACCTCGAGCTGTACTGCGACGATTCAAAGGCGGCCGAGCTGGCCTTGATCGACAAAGGAGTTTCTTACGAGGTGGGCAGCCGAGCGGGTCCGCGCAGCGAGGCAGTCCCGGTGCTGGGCGTGTCGTCAAACAGCGCCGTGCTCGGCGAGCCGGTGACGGTCCACCTGAGTGTGCTCGATCATGACGACCTGCGCGGCGCGCTCAAGCCCGACGCCCGCGGCATGACCTGGCGCGGCGACTTGGCCGGGCTGCGCGCCTTGCTGCAGGCATCGCGATGAAACGCCGCACCTGGCTCGCCGGGGGGTTGGCGCTGGCTGCCGTGGGCGCCGGCGTCGGGCTCGGCTTGTCGCGTTCGCGAGAGGAGCATTCGGCCGAAACCGCGTTGTGGGGCACGGTGTTCGAGCAGCCGGACGGCAGCCCGCTGGCGATGGCAGGCCTGCGCGGTAAGCCTCTGCTGCTGAACTTCTGGGCCACCTGGTGCGCACCCTGCATCCGCGAAATGCCGCTGCTCGATCGCTTCCATCAAGAGCAACGCAGTCAGGGCTGGCGGGTGGTCGGTCTGGCGATCGACAACCCGGCGCCGGTTCGCGAATACCTGACCCGGCTGCCGATGGGCTTTCCTATCGGCGTGCTGGGGCTGGACGGCGTGAGACTGGCGCGCCAGTTCGGAAACGCCGACGGCATGCTGCCGTTCACGGTCGTTTTCGATCGCCTCGGTCAGGCGGTGGAGAAAAAACTTGGCGCGGTCGAGCCACAAGACCTGGCCCGCTGGGCGCAACAGCTGGGATGAGCCAAGACGCGATCGTTTCAGGTTGTCAAGCGGTTTAATTTCGACAACCGCCCTGCTACGGCGATCAAGGCGCGTAAAGTTCGGCCTTTCTTGCGCCGAGGACTTCCGTATGCGGAAGGCCTTGTGACTATAAAAATCGACCTTCGTTGGAGACTTCATGGATCTTCGCAAGCTCAAGACACTGATCGACCTCGTGTCCGAGTCGAACATTTCCGAACTCGAGATCACCGAGGCTGACGGCAAGGTGCGCATCGTCAAGGCCGATCCGGCCGCTGCGATGCCGCCGCAACAGCATTTCACGATGTCGGCGCCGATGATGCAGCAGCCCACTGCCGCCGCGCTGCCCGCCAGCGCGCCTGCGCCCGTCGCCGAACCCGCCGCGCCGGCGGGCCATGCGGTGAAGTCTCCGATGGTCGGCACGTTCTACAGGTCGGCCAGCCCAGGCGCGAAGGCATTTGTTGAAGTCGGTTCGGCCATCAAGGAAGGCGAGCCGATCTGCATCATCGAAGCAATGAAGATCATGAACGAGATCGAAGCCGACAAGTCGGGCACGGTCACGCGCATCCTGTGCGAGAACGGCCAGGCGGTCGAATTCGGGCAGCCACTTTTTATCATCGAGTGAGACTGACTCGATGTTCAAGAAAATACTGATCGCCAATCGCGGCGAGATTGCTCTTCGGATCCAGCGGGCTTGCCGCGAGTTGGGCGTCAAGTCGGTGGTTGTGTACTCAGAGGCCGATCGTGATGCCAAATACGTGAAGTTGGCTGACGAAGCGGTCTGTATCGGTCCCGCGGCGTCGGCCCAAAGCTATCTCAACATGCCGGCGATCATCTCGACCGCCGAGGTGACCGATGCAGAGGCCATCCACCCCGGCTACGGTTTCCTGTCGGAGAACGCCGACTTCGCGGAGCGCGTGGAACGCAGCGGCTTCACCTTCATCGGTCCGACGCCCGATGCGATCCGCGTGATGGGCGACAAGGTGGCCGCCAAGCAGGCCATGATCAAGTCGGGCGTGCCCTGTGTGCCGGGCTCCGAAGGCGAGTTGCCCGAGGATCCCAAGGAGATCATCCGGATCGGCCGCACGGTGGGCTACCCGGTGATCATCAAGGCGTCCGGCGGTGGCGGCGGGCGCGGGATGCGGGTGGTCCACACCGAGGCGGCCTTGATCCACGCGGTGCAGACCACCCGCGCCGAAGCGGGGGCGGCGTTCAGCAATCCTGCGGTCTACATGGAGAAGTTCCTCGAGAACCCGAGGCACATCGAGATCCAGGTGCTGGCGGACCAGCACAAGAACGCGGTCTGGCTCGGCGAGCGTGATTGTTCGATGCAGCGGCGCCACCAGAAGATCATCGAAGAGGCACCCGCGCCGGGCATCCCGCGCCGCGTGATCGAGCGCATCGGCGAGCGTTGTGCGGCGGCCTGCAAGCGCATCGGCTACCGCGGCGCCGGCACCTTCGAATTCCTGTACGAGGACGGCGAGTTCTACTTCATCGAGATGAACACCCGCGTGCAGGTGGAGCACCCGGTGACGGAGCTGGTGACCGGCATCGACATCGTGCAGATGCAGATCCGCGTGGCGGCCGGCGAGAAGCTGCCGTTCACGCAGCGCCAGATCCAGATGCGCGGGCATTCGATCGAATGCCGGATCAACGCCGAGGACCCGTACAAGTTCACGCCGTCGCCGGGCCGCATCACGATGTGGCACCCGCCGGGCGGGCCGGGTGTGCGGGTCGACTCGCATGCCTACACGAATTACTTCGTGCCGCCGAACTACGACTCGATGATCGGCAAGATCATCGTTCACGGCGACACCCGCGAGCAGGCGCTGGCGCGCATGCGCATCGCGCTGTCGGAAACCGTGGTCGAGGGCATCCTGACCAACATTCCGCTGCACCGCGAGCTGATGGTGGACCCCAAGTTCGCCGAGGGCGGCACCAGCATCCACTACCTGGAAGGCTGGATGAGCCAGCACAAACGCTGACGCCGATGGTCGAGTTGCTGCTGCTGGCGCCCGAGGATGCCGTCGAATCGGCGTCGGACGCGCTGATCGACGAGTTGGGCGCGCTGTCGGTGTCGGTCGAGGACGCCGATGCCGACACCGGTGCCGAACAGGCCTTGTTCGGTGAACCGGGCATGCCCGCGCCGCGCGGCGGATGGCACCGATCGGTGCTGACAGCACTGTTCGACAGCGAAGCCGCCGCCACCGAGGCGGCAACGCTGCTGCTGGCGCAGGATTGGGCGCAGGACATTCACGTGCGCTCGCTGCGCACGGTCGAAGACCAGGACTGGGTGCGCCTGACGCAGTCGCAATTCGCGCCGGTCGCGATCACGCCGGACTTCTGGATCGTGCCGAGCTGGCACGAAGCGCCAGCCGCCGCGACCCGGCTGATCCGGCTCGATCCGGGGCTGGCATTCGGCACCGGCACGCACCCGACGACCCGCATGTGCCTGGCCTGGATCGCGGACCATGCTGATGCGCTGTCGGGCGGCTGGTCGCGGGTGCTGGACTACGGCTGCGGTTCGGGCATCCTGGCGATCGGCGCGGCGCTGCATCGGGCACGTGGCATCGATGCAGTCGACATCGACCCGGCGGCGGTCGAGGCGACACGGGCCAATGCGCTGGCCAACGGGGTGACACTGAATGCGGGCTTGCCGGACGTCGCGGCGGGAACCTATCCGCTGGTGCTCGCCAACATCCTCGCGACGCCGTTGAAGCTGCTCGCGCCCTTGCTGTGCGGGCATGTTCAAGCAGGCGGCCGCCTGGTGCTGGCCGGCATCCTGGCACGCCAGGCCGACGAGCTGAAGCGCGCCTACGCGCCCTGGTTTGCTCTCGATGTCAGCGACGAAGAAGACGGTTGGATCCTGATGACCGCGCAACGGTCCGCGTAGGCGCGCATGGCATGATTCGGCCATGAGCATGGCCACCCGTTGCACCTCCTGCGGCACGATTTTTCGCGTGGTGCAGGACCAGCTCAAGGTCTCCGAGGGCTGGGTCCGCTGCGGTCGCTGCGACGCAGTGTTCAATGCGCTCGAAGGGGTGTTCGATCTCGAGCGCGAAGCACCGCCGCCGTGGCAACCGGCTCCGGCGCAACCCGGCACGGCCCGGCGTCACGGGGCTGGTTTCGGCGCCGGCGCCGAAGATGCCGACGTGGCGGAGCTCGACGAAGACGATCGCATCGCGTCGCGCTTCTTCCACCCCGAGCAGGAGGAAGTGCGCCAGTCACCGGCCCAGGCGATCGCCGAACGCGACCGCACAGAATTTGCCGACGCGCGCTTCAATACCGATCTGTTGCAGGACACGCAGGCCGAACCTTCGCTCGCCGATTCGACTGCGGCGGCGACACCATCGTCCGAGCCGGCGTTCGTGCGCGCCGCCGATCGCGAGGCGCGCTGGCAGACAAGGCGTGCACGCTGGGCGATGTCGCTGCTCAGTGGGGTGCTGCTTTGCGGGCTTGGGGTCCAGGCGGCGCACCACTTTCGCGATTCTCTGGCCGCCGACTGGCCGCAGACACGCGCCGGACTCGCCAAGTGGTGCTCGCTGGCAAGCTGCAACATCGACGCTCCGCGGCGAATCGAAGACATCAGCGTCGAGAGTACGGCCCTGACGCATGCCGCAGCCGGCACCGACAGCTTTCGCCTGGCCGTGACCTTACGCAACCGCGGCGGCGCAGCGGTTCGAACGCCCTCGATCGACTTGAGTCTGACCGACACGCAGGGCCAGCTGATCGCGCGCCGCGCATTGACGCCGGCCGACTTCGGCAGTGCCGGCAAGGTGATCCCGGCCGGCGCGGAAACGGTAATGCAGACGCTGATTTCGGCCGGCAGCCCGCGCGTCGTTGGCTACACGGTCGAGGTGTTCTACCCATGATTCGACAGGCTCAGGCAGCCGACCTCAGTCATCCCAATTCCCTCTCCTGGAGCGCCCATGTCGGCACTGATCTGCGGATCCCTTGCGTTTGACACCATCACCAACTTTCCGGGCCGCTTTGCGCAGCAAATCCTGCCCGAGCAAGTGCATATCCTCAACGTATCGTTCCTGGTGCCGACACTGCGGCGCGAGTTCGGCGGCTGTGCCGGCAACATCGCCTACACGCTGAAACGGCTGGGCGGGGAGCCGCTGGTGATGGCCACGGTCGGCACCGACGGCCACGACTATGTGGCGCGCCTCGCATCGTGGGGCCTGAGCACCGAGCACGTGCGGGTGGTGCCCGACAGCTACACGGCCCAGGCGATCATCATCACCGACGCCGACAACAACCAGATCACCGCGTTCCATCCGGGCGCGATGCAATCGGCCCAGCTGACCGCGGTTCCGCCGCGCGGCGAGATTCGAATCGCCATCGTCGCCCCCGACGGACGAGACGCGATGATCCAGCATGCCGAGCAGCTCACTGCGGCCGGCATCCCGTTCGCGTTCGACCCCGGGCAGGGCCTGCCCATGTTCGATGGCGCCGAACTCAAACGTTTCGTCGATCAGGCCAGTTGGGTGGCGGTCAACGACTACGAGGGTCGAATGCTGTGCGAGCGAACCGGCGAAACCCTGGAATCCTTGTCACGCTCCCGGCTGAAGGGTGTGATCGTCACGCTTGGCGCAAACGGCTGCGACCTGTGGCAGCAAGGTGTTCGCACCCACGTGCCGGGGGTCGTCGCGGCCGAGGTGCTCGACCCGACCGGCTGCGGCGATGCGTTACGCGCCGCGCTGTTGTTCGGCTTGGAGCGCGGCTGGCGGCTGGAGCGCTGCGCGGCGCTGGGAAATCGGCTGGGTGCGCTCAAGATCGCGCACCGGGGCGGGCAGAACCATCCGGTCGAGCCGGCTTTGGCAGGCGAGGCCTGACGCGCGGAGTCTATTCGCTACGCTGCCCTCCGGGAGCGTGTCCAGCTGGAAGCGTCCGCTGCTGCGATCGACCAGCCATGTCTCGGTCCCGGTCACGCCGCCGATGCGCGCCGGCGCGGGAAAGGGAGCGACGCGCTGGATCATTTCACGCACCGCGGCGGTGACGTCGGGGGGCATGCGACGGAGCGCGGAGCATGTTGATTTCCTTGACCTGGCCAGCCTCGTCCAGCACGGTTTCGACCACCACGATGGCGTGCATCAGCGGCGGCAGCTTGCCGCGATCAGCGATAGACACGATGCGGATAGGACTCGTACACGTGCCGTGCACCGTCGACGCGGTAGGCCTTGGTGTCAGGTGGCTTGCGACACCCTTCGGCCCGGTAGAAGGCAGCGGCATCGAAACGAAGTTCGTGTCTGCCGCGTGCACTGCGACCCAACCCAGTGCAAGAAGCGCTGACACCGCGACGATTGGGCGGTCTCCCGACGTTCCCATGGTGTACTCCCGGTGATTTCGCATCATGAAGTGAAAGGAGTTGCAAGTCCACTACTGTCCGGTTAAATGACTTGTGCCGAGCCAGAGATCAAGCAATGGCGCGGGCTGCAGGCCGATTTTGTTTGGTGCCGATTTGAACTTCGACTG